>OAWN01000005.1_pt1 | contig 350528 bp, 304 predicted proteins | sample 1476801 | NCBI WGS metagenome assembly OAWN01 (sample SAMEA2580214, study PRJEB22360) | human gut metagenome | biome: human gut; feature: human-associated habitat; material: faeces | place: Denmark | collected 2008/2010 | reverse complement strand
TCGCTCGGCGGCTCGCTCGGCAAAAGTGGCTTCTTGGAACCGCCGTTCAATTGCGACTACGGCTGCAACACGTACATCGGAGACAACTTCTATGCCAATATGGACTGCATCTTCCTTGACGTCGCGAAGATCACCATCGGCGACCGCGTGTTCTTCGGACCAAGAGTAGGCCTATACACGCCATATCATCCGATCGACGCCGCCGTACGTTCCTCCGGTCCGGAAGGAGCCCGACCCATCACCATCGGCAGCGACGTTTGGTTCGGCGGCAACGTAGTCGTCGGTCCCGGCGTCACCATCGGCGACGATGTGGTGATTGGTGCCGGCTCCGTGGTGGTCAAGGACATCCCCTCACATTCGGTGGCCGTAGGCAATCCATGTCATGTCATTCGCAGGATCACGGATGCCGACCGTGAATACTGGGAAGGCAAAGCCGCCGAATACCGTGCGTGGAAGGATTCGCTCAAAAGCTGATGTGAGTGGACGGCGGACAGCTGCCGCCATCCCGTGAATCACGACCGCGCATGGTACGGCGCCGGAATATGGCTGACTTGCCACGGCCTCATGTTCCGGCGCCGTTTTTCGTACCCGCCGCACCCACATTCCGACTTATGGAGGCCGTCTTGAGAGCCGTTGCAACTTGGCATGATTTTTTGCGTCAGACCATGACGCTGGCCCTGCCCATTGCGTTTCAGCAGCTTATGCTGGCGCTCTCGTCCTGTGCCGACACGTTGATGCTGGCGGGGGTTGGACAGGATGAGCTGTCCGCGGTATCACTCGCCACCCAGTTCCAGTTCATCTTCAGCCTGTGCCTTGCCGCATTGACGCTCGGCATGAGCATTCTCGTCGCACAGTATTGGGGCGCCGGCAGCAAGGAGGCGGTGGAAAAGGTGCTGGCGTTCATCATGCTGTACGCCGGTGGATTGTCGTTGCTGTTCTTTGCCGCGACCTTGCTGCTACCGGATTCGCTGATGTCGATCATGACGAACGACACCGCACTGGTCGCTCTCGGTGCACAGTATCTGAGGATTTCGTCGGTCTCCTACCTGTTCATCGGCCTGTCGCAGATCTACCTGTGTCTGATGAAGAACGTCGGCGCCGCGACCATTGGCATGACGGTGAGCACGGTTGGCGTGATCGTGCATGTTGCGTTGAATACCATGCTGATTTACGGTTGGCTGGGACTGCCGGAACTGGGGATTTTCGGAGCCGCGATCTCCACGGTGATTTCGCGTGCGATCGAGCTGATATGGTCGGCTGCGGTGGCCTCGCGAAACGACAGGCCACGATTGCGGTTGCGCATGATGTTGCATCCGGACGTAATGCTTCAGCGGGATTTCTGGCATTACAGTCTGCCGGTACTCGGTAACGAGCTGGTGTGGGGCTGCGGCTTCACCATGTACACCGTGATCATGGGTCATCTTGGCGCGGATGCGGTGGCGGCCAACTCCATCGCCAATATCGTCAAGGATCTGCTGGTCTGTTTAAGTCTTGGTCTCGGCAATGCCGGTGGCATCTTGGTCGGCAATCTGCTCGGTCGCAATGCGTTCGAAGAGGCGAGGATCATGGGCGATCGACTATGCAGACTGGTGGCGCTGGTTGGCGTCGGCACGGGACTGCTGATCGTCGCCGTACGTCCTCTGGCATTGCGGTGGGCTGGATTGACGCCACAAGCCACGCACTATCTGTCGGTCATGCTGCTCATCTGCGCATACTATGCGGCCTGCGGATGCCTGACCAACCTGACCATCGCGGGTATTTTTCCAGCCGGCGGCGACGCGAAATTCGGTCTTGTCTGCGACGCGATCGTCATGTGGGCCATCGTCGTGCCGATTGGTCTGCTATCCGCCTTCGTAATCAAGTTGCCAGTACTGGCGGTCTACGCACTGCTCAATACCGATGAATGCATCAAGATGATTCCCGCCCTGATCCACTATCGCAAATACCGCTGGATCAACAACGTGACCCGCCAATAACCCAACTTTCCGCAGCGATCATGGCGCGAACCGGCCACGATTGGGCCGAGCATACGAAAAAAGGGGGATGGAATCCGATGATCTCATCCCCCTGGTAGGTTCCCACCTACTTCATCAAATTACGCAGAACGTACTGGAGAATGCCTCCATTGCGGTAATAGTCCGCTTCACCCGGAGTGTCGATGCGCACGATCGCATCGAACTCGGTCTTGGAACCATCCTCATGGGCGGCGGTAACGTGAACCGTCTTCGGGGTGAAGCCGCTGTTGAGTTCCTCGACGCCGGAAATGTCATATGTTTCCGTACCGTCGAGACCGAGGCTTTCATAGGACTCACCCGCCGGGAACTGCAACGGCAGCACACCCATACCGATCAGGTTGGAACGGTGGATGCGTTCGAAGCTTTCGGTAATGACGACCTTGACGCCCAGCATGACGGTGCCCTTCGCGGCCCAGTCACGCGAGGAACCGGTGCCGTATTCCTTGCCGGCAAGCACAACCAGCGGCACGTCGTTGCTGATGTAGTCGCGGGATGCCTCGAAGATCGTAGTCAGCTTCTTGGCCAGGAAATCATAAGTAAAACCACCGGGGGTGACTTCTTCGCCTACGGAGGCGAGCAGCTGGTTCCTCAGGCGGATGTTGCCGAAGGTGCCGCGCACCATGACCTCATGGTTGCCTCGGCGGGAACCATAGGAGTTGAAGTTCTTCGGTTCGACACCGCGGTCGGTCAGATACTTGCCGGCCGGGCTGGTGGCCTTGAACGCGCCTGCCGGAGAGATGTGGTCGGTGGTCACGGAGTCGCCGAGCAACGCGAGCACGCGGGCACCATGAATGTCACTGACCGGATCCGGGGTAGCCTTCATGCCGTCGAAGAAGGTCTGCTTACGCACGTAGGTGGAATTCTCATCCCATGCAAACAGCTCGCCTTTCGGCACATCAAGGCCCTTCCAGCGATGATCGCCATCGAATACGGAAGCGTAATCCTTGAGGAACATCTCACGGCTGACGGTACCGTCGACCACGGCTGCGACCTCTTCGTTGGTCGGCCAGATGTCCTTGAGATATACATCGTTGCCGGCTGTATCCTCGCCGAGCGGCTGGGTCTCGAAATCGAAGTCCATGGTACCGGCGAGCGCGTAGGCAATGACCAACGGAGGAGATGCCAGATAGTTCATCTTGACATCCGGGCTGATGCGGCCTTCGAAGTTACGGTTGCCCGACAGCACGGAAGTGACGGTCAGGTCGTTGGCATTGATGGCTTCGGAGATTTCCGGCAGTAGCGGGCCGGAGTTGCCGATGCAGGTGGCGCAGCCGAAACCGACCAGCTGGTAGCCAAGCGCGTCGAGATCGTCCTGCAGGCCGGCGGCTTTCAGATAGTCAGCCACCACTTGGGAGCCCGGGGCGAGCGAGGTCTTGACCCACGGCTTCGGCTTGAGTCCCTTGGCATGTGCATTGCGGGCGATCAGGCCGGCGGCGATCATGACGGACGGATTGGAGGTGTTGGTGCAGGAGGTGATGGACGCAATGGCCACGTCACCATTCTTGATGTCGAAGTCGCCACGGAAGTCGGTGGAGACGGCAACCGGCTCCTGCACTGTCTTGTCGGTCTCGTAATCCGGCAGGGTCTCGGCGAACCTGGCCTTGGACTCGGTCAGCACGATGCGGTCCTGAGGTCGCTTCGGCCCGGCGATGGACGGCACGACCGTACCGAGGTCGAGTTCGAGGTATTCGGAATATTGCGGTTCCACATAGTTCGGATCGGTGGTGTCTCCCCACAGCTTGTTGGCCTTGGCGTACGCTTCGACAAGTGCGATCTGCTCTTCGGAACGGCCGGTCAGTCGCAAATAATCAAGTGTGACGCCGTCGATTGGGAAGATGCCGCAGGTGGAGCCGAACTCCGGACCCATGTTGCCGATGGTGGCGCGGTTGGCCAACGGCACGGAAGCGATGCCTTCGCCATAGAACTCCACGAACTTGCCGACCACGCCATGCTTGCGGAGCATGTCAGTGATGGTCAGGACCACGTCGGTGGCGGTGACGCCCTCCGGGATGGAGCCGGTGAGCTTGAATCCGACGACACGCGGCACGAGCATGGAAATCGGCTGGCCGAGCATGGCCGCTTCGGCCTCGATGCCGCCGACGCCCCAGCCGAGCACGCCCAGGCCGTTGACGGTGGTGGTGTGCGAATCCGTACCCACGCAGGAATCGAGATAGGCGAGTTCACGACCGTCTGCGGCGGCCGCGGTCATGATGACCTTGGCAAGGTATTCGATGTTGACCTGATGGATGATGCCGGTTCCCGGCGGTACCACGCGGAAGTTCTTGAACGCCTGTTGCCCCCAGCGCAGGAACTGGTAGCGTTCGCCGTTGCGCTGATATTCGATGTCCATGTTCTGTTCGACCGCATCGGCCACGCCGTATTTGTCGATCTGCACGGAGTGGTCGATGACCATGTCGGACTGCACCTGCGGGTTGATGACCTCCGGATCGCCTCCCAGCTCCTTGACCGCATCGCGCATGGTGGCGAGATCGACGATGCACGGCACGCCGGTGAAGTCCTGCATGACCACACGGGACGGGGTGAATTGGATCTCATGACTCGGCTGTGCGGCCGGATCCCAATCCAACAGGGCCTTGACATGATCATCCGTAATGTTGGCGCCGTCGATGTTGCGCACGAGGTTCTCGACGAGGACCTTCAACGAATACGGCAGATGATCGATGCCCGGCAGATCCGCAATGCGGTAATAGTCGTAATCCTTGCCGTCCACCTTCAGGGTGTCCAGCTGGTCGTCGCGCACAGACATGCTACCTCCGAGCTTTCTTGGATGTATAACAACAGCTGATTATCCGTTGTCAACGATACAGGGAGGTTAATTCAGCTCTGGCGTGTCTTCTTGAAGTATGGGACAATACGCGGCAGTTTCGGCACGAGCCAGATGCATAGCGCGAACATGATGGCCGACAGCGCCAGCGCAACCATGGTGGCACGCAGCATCTCCCCCGTCGGTATGACGAGCGCAAAGAAACGCGCGGTGAAAGGCACGAACATGCCGGCCACGCCAGCCATGGCGAACGTCAGCACCAGCACGCCCCTCCACGAGTTCAAGGGGCTCGCCACCCGTGCCAGCACGAAAATGCCCATCATGAGCAGAATGATGGCATTGACGCCACGCAACATAGCCAATTGGACGCTCGAACGCTCGACATCCCATCCCATGAACATCGGTAGCAGCCATGACGTGCACAGAATCGACAGGCCCGTAGCGACGCCTCCTGGCAATGCAAAGCTCACCACACGCTTCAAAAAGCCAGGAATATACCGACGTGTGTTCGGCGCCAGCGCCAGAATGAACGCCGGCATGCCGATGGTGAGCCCTCCGATATAGGTGATGTGACGCGGTAGATACGGAAATGGGATCTGCGTCAGTACCACACCAAGCGAAATCAGCGCGGAATACACGGTTTTGACAAGAAACAGGCTGGCTACGCGTTCCATGTTGGCCATGACCTGGCGTCCTCGGGCCACCACGTCAGGCAGATGCGAGAATTTCGAATCGACGAGCACCACCTGCGCCACGGCTTTGGTGGCCGGCGCCGCATTGCCCATGGCGACGCCGAGGTCGGCCTCCTTGATGGCCAGCGCATCATTCACGCCGTCGCCGGTCATGGCCACTACGTGGTCGGTCAGGTGCAATGCCTGGACGATGGCTTTCTTCTGGTCCGGCAGCACGCGGCCGAGCACATCCACATCATCGAGCACGCGAGCCAGTTCCTCACTGTTGGCCGGCAGTTCGCGCGCATCCATGAACACCGGCTCCCGTTCGCCGGTCAATCGTACTTTTCTGGCGATCGCACCGACGGTGACGGGATTGTCGCCGGAAATGATGCGACAGCGCACGCCCTGCTCACGGAACCATGCGAGCGTCGCCTCCGCGTCGCCTCTGATGTGTTCGGAACACAGCACCAACGCAACCGGCTGCGATGTGGAATCAAGCTTCGGATCGGTCTCGTAATCGGACGAGGCGACCCCGTCGAAACGTACGATCAGCAACACTCGATTGCCGTCGTCGGCGAAATCATTGACCTGACGCAATATGCCGGAATAATCGCCGTCGAGATGGGAGATGATGACCTCCGGCGCGCCCATCGTCCATACGGCATCGCCATCGTAGATCGAGCTCCATTTGCGGGCCGACGAAAACGGCACGCGTGCCGTAACCACACCCGGGGCAAAGCCCTGCTCCCCCAGCCCCGCAAGAACCGCCTGTCCGGTGCCGTTCGGCTGGCCTTCGTTCGACAGATCGAACAGTGCCTGCTTAATCCGATGCTCATCCGCATCATCCGCCAATGGGACGATACGGTTGAGCATGATGCCGCCGTCGGTGATGGTACCGGTCTTATCAAGGTTCAGGCAGTCCACACGGGCAAGCGTCTCCACGGACTCGAGTTCCTGCACCAGCGTGTTCCGTCGTGCCAGTCGGATTGCGGCAAGCGCGAAATTCAGCGAGGTGAGCAACACCAGGCCTTCGGGAATCATGCCCACCACACCGGCCACGGCGGAGACGACCGCGGAACGCCATTGGCCGGTCGTAACGGCAGTGTCCCAGCCTCCCACGGCGTGAATCTGCGACCAGATGAGCAGCACGCATAACGGTACGACCAGAAAGGTCATGAACTTCAGAATCGTGTTGATGCCCTTGTTCAGGTCGGAGACGGTTTTCTTGTAGACCTTCGCCTGTGCGGTCAACGTAGCGGCATAACTGTGTTCGCCGACCGCCTCGACCTTCACCAACGCCATGCCGGAGATGGCAGTGGAACCGGAATAGATTCGTTCCCCATCGCCCTTGCGTACGGTACGCGATTCACCGGTAAGCATGGATTCGTCCAACTCCAGGCCCCATGTACGCACGATCCGAGCATCGGCGGGCACCTGTTCTCCCGAACGGATCCACATGAGATCGCCAAGCACGATTTCGTTATGTGGCACTTCGACGTCCACCCCGTCGCGACGCACCAGATAATCCGAAGCGACGAGAATCGACAGTCTGTCAAGCGTACGCTTCGCCTTAAGCTCGGTGATGATGCCGATGCCGGTGTTGATGATAATCACAAAACCGAAAACGGCATCCTTCCAGGACCCGGTAATGAGCACCATGAGCATGGCCGCGAGAATGATGCCGTTGAACAGCGTGAACACATTCGCACGGATGATGTCGACCAGGGAGCGCGAGGTCGACGACTTGACGGCATTGGCCTGCCCGCCGTCTTTCAGGGCCTTGACTTCGGTGGCCGTCAGACCCGACTCGCCGATCGGGGGCATGGAAGGACTTGCACTCATGCTTGTCAGCCTACCGTCCCCGACTTATCCATGCCGGACTTTCCTGTGAAAGCACGGTGAAATAACCACCATATGCTGTGACGCGGCAAACGCCATATTCGTTATTTCGTGGTGACGACCATGTCACGCTCATGCGGATCGTTGTTGCCGATGGTCATTACGGCATCGGCGATGGGAACCGCATCGGCCATGCGATCGTTGATGGTCAGCACAGCTGCATACAGCTTTCCGTCCTTGGGTACATGCACCGGATTGAGCAGTGCCACCGCGATTCCCGCCTCGCGGGCCCCTTGCAATGCCGCATGCCAGTCGTCGCGATTGGCATCGGTCACATCCATGCCGCCGATGACGATGATGCCAACCTTGCTTTGCGTCATGTCGCGTACGCCTTGAATGGCCGTTTGCTGGGCGTCGATGGTACCGGTGACGGGAACATACGTTGGCTTGAGTTTGCCCTGCTCCATGGCATCCAGTACCAAGCCGTCAGCGTCGATGTCCTGCGAACCGATGAACGCCACTTTGGTGTCGGCACGGTCAGGGCCGACGTGGGCGACGGCGGAATCCTGCGATTGCGTATCCCCCACGGCCCCGTTCGGCGGCGTGCAGGCGGTCAGGGAGACCGCCAATCCGATCGCCAGCATTGCCATGCCCGCACGTCGCAACGCGTTGTCACTCACCGCTTATGCTTCCTGAACAATGCGACGGTCTCCACATGATGGGTCGTCGGATAAATGTCGAAAGCGTGGATGTCGGCCAACTCATAGCCAAGACCGGCCAGAGTGGCGGTATCGCGCGCAAGACTCGCCGGATTGCAGGCGATGTAGATCACGCTGCGTGCCTCGGAGTTGGCGATCTGCCCGCAGACCTTGGCGCGGGCGCCGGCACGCGGCGGATCAAGCACCACCACATCGGGTCTGGCCAGATCGTTGCGCACATTGACCAAGGTCTTCGCCACATCACCGGCACGGACATCCACATTATCCAAATGGACATGTCGCAGATTGCGTTGCGCATTGCGTACGGCCGTTTTACCACCTTCCACGCTCAGCATGCGCGTGCGTTCCGCAGCAAGCGAAGCCAATGGTAGGGTGAACAGGCCCGATCCGGAATACAGATCCCATACGCAGGCCGATTGGGCACCGTTCAGCTCTCCCCGGACCAGATCAACCACGTGGTTGGTCAATGCGATCGGTGCCTGTCGATGCATCTGCCAGAATCCCCCGGCATCGACGCCGTACTCGAAGTCCCGGCCGGCGACGGTGACTTTTTCGGTCAGCGCACGCGTACCGGCCGTCACCTCGCCGTCCACCAACACCGCGTAGTTCTCTTCGACCGCGGCACCGTCACGGGGTTCGGGTACGGAAAGCCTGATCTGGGAACCGGGGGTGAATCCGCCATCCCACACATGCTCGCGTTCGGCCACGTCGAGCAGCGCGCGGCTAGCCAACGGCATCGTGTCGATCGGCACACGAACATGCGTGCCGCGCCGACGCATGGATGGCCGTCCGTCGGCATCGGCGATCATTTCGATACGGGTGCGCCAATGCAGTCCTCGTTCGGCTTCATCTTGCGGCATGCGATCGATCGGCACTTCCACTGCCGTATGCCCCAGCCGCAACATCTGCTCGACAATCGAGCAGGTCTTCCACTTGAGCTGCCCGGCAAGGCTCACATGCACCAGATCGGCGCCGCCAACCCCTCCGCCCATGGCAAGGGGCCCTGCCAATGACCATATCGGTTCGGCACGGTCTTCGCTGTCCTCCAGCACTTCCACGACCTCACCAGTCCAGAAGCGCTCTTCCCTATCGTGTGGTTCATCAAGTTCCACACGGACCAATTCTCCCGGCAACGCGAAACGAACGAAAACGACCCGTCCGTCAATGTGGCCCACGCAACGCCCTTGATCGGCATATCGTTCGATGCGGATGGTCGCTTCCATCAGTGCTGTTCCTCCAAGCAATCATGTTCGCCCTGACCGGATTCCTCGGACAAGGCCTTGTGCCGGTGCATCGGCGTAGCGACGATCAGATACGAGACCCAGATCGCCAACGCCCAGAATGGAATGCCCATAAGCAGGCGTGCGGTGCCAAGCCAGCCGACATGATTGGCGGCATACAGTGGCACCTGTACGACCAGACGCAACGAGAACACGGCGATCCACAGCACGGTGATGATCGTATAGGCCCGGTTGAGCGCCTTGTCCGATCTCCAATCGTCCAGCCACGCACGGAAATGCTCGGTGGGCAACGTGCGGATGAACTCGATGACCAGACCCAACCCTGGTACGCGTGCGATCAGCGACGTCGTAAGCAGCACGATGTAGAACGCGTTGGTCAGGAAGCCGAACATGTAATAATTACGCGCTTCATGGCTTTGCCACGCCCAAATCAGGCAGATGCCCACGGCGAGCAGGCCGCTGACGGCACCCATCACCGACTGGCGTTGCAACAACCGTACGATTACCTGAAGCACGGCCAGCGCAGCGGAAACGCCGACGGTCAGCTGCAGATTGGCGGTGATGACGAACAACACCACAAACACGACGCCCGGCAGCATCGATTCGACTACGCCACGCGGACCGCCGATGGCGTCGATCACGGAGAAGTCGTCATCATTGCCGGCATCGGCGAGAGCGCCGAGACCGGTACGTTTTCTGGTTTCAATCATTGGTCGAAGCGAAAACCGTCGATCAGCGCACTTCGGAGAACATCGGACCACGGGACAGGGTGGTCTTGACCTCGACCTGATGATCGGAGTCGAACGGCCCCTTCGGTTTGCCCGGAATATCCGTCTTCTCGTCGTTGCCTTCCTGTTCGGCGGCCTCCTTGGCGGCCTTGCGTTCGGCCGGTGCGACCGGAGGATGCATTGGGATGAGGTCACGTGGGGCAAGAGGATCGTCGCCGCGCTCCACCACGATATTCGCAAAGAATTCGTTCAATGCCTTGGTTTCGTCATGTTCCGGATCGGTGGCGGCCTTGCCCGAGAAGATGCCGCGCAGCATCCAACGCGGACCATCGACACCTACGATGCGGGTCAGCACCTTACGGCCGCCCTTGACCACGACCGGCAACGACAGTTCGGTGCCGAACACACCGTCGACTTCGGAGGCGGCCTTATTGGCCTCGATCAGATCGGCACGGACATCATCCCACAGTCCCATGGTCTTCGGAGCTGCGAACGCCTCGATCTCCAAACTGGACGAGCCATAGGTGATGGTGGAGCCGAGCACCTGCTGCGTGGCGCGGTTCGCCTTCACACGCAGTTCGATGCCCTGCAGAAACGGCAGATAGTAGGATCCCAGATCAAGATAGTCATCGTAATCGGGCACATCCTCGTCGTCCACGTCCCAAGGACCGCGTTCATCGCCGCGTCCTTCGTATACGGCGGAAGGCTCGGGCAGCTCCATGACCTCCTGGGCCTGGGCCGCGGCCTCATCCACAGCCTGCTCTTCGGCGGCCTGCTGAGCGTCCTCGCTCTGGCGCTTCTTCTTGCCGAATCCAAACAATCCCATGATGTTCCTCATTTCATAACGGTTGCAACCGTGACCAGCCTAGCACCCACGCTTAATATGAGCTGGGAATTCGTGGCCCGTTCCTGCGAGTCGCGTCTCAGATGTCGTAGGTGATGGTCAGCGGCGCATGGTCGGACCAGCGTTTGGCGTAGGTCGGGGCCTTGTCGATGACGAATCCGCAAGCGGATTCGGCCAGCTCCGGCGTGGCGAACTGATAGTCGATTCTCCAACCCACGTTGTTGTCGAAGGCACGGCCACGTTGGCTCCACCACGTGTACGGGCCCTGGATATCGCCCGCGAGATTACGCATCACATCCACGAACTCCAGCTCACCCAGCCACTTGTCGACGTAGGCCCGTTCCTCGGGAAGGAATCCGGCATGCGTCTCGTTGGCCTTGGCGTTCTTGATGTCGAGCGGGGTATGCGCGATATTGAAATCGCCGCATAGTACGGACTGCCTGCCGCCATGCGCCGCCTCATCTCGCAGCTGGCCCATCCGTTCGAGCATGGTGTCAAGAAAACGGTATTTCTGTTCCATCTTGGCCGGATCATCGGTATTGCCTGCATGCACGTACACACATACCACGGTGACGATATAGCCCTGTGGCGTCTTCACATCGGCCTCGATCCAACGGCCGGAATCGACGTCATCGTCGAGCCCCGGCAAGCCGTACCGCTTGTCAATCACCGGCAATGCCGAGAGCAGCCCCACCCCGGCACGTCCTTTGATACGGCACACCTCGTTGAGGCGGTCCAGTTCACTTTGATCGGCGATCTTACCGGCGGTGGAGTATTCGAACCCAAATTCATCGAAAATCGGATCGATTTCATGCTGTGGCGCACGCACCTCCTGCATGCACCAGATATCGGGCGTGTTCCTGCCGGCCCAAATTTCGATGCCCTTGCGTTTGGCCGCACGGATTCCGTTCACGTTCGAAGTCGTAATGCTGATCGTCATAGCGCCAGACTAGCTCACATGCGAGAAAACCTCCCTCAAAAGGAGGGAGGTTTTCAACGGTGCGGCCCAAGGCGTGTAGGAGAAGACCGCGCCACTCCACTGTGGTCATCAGTCGAGACCGAGCTGGAGCTTACCTCCTGGAATGGCGTCCAACAGATCGCGGGTGTACTGCATCTGCGGATGGTCGAACACCTCATCGGTGGTGGCATGCTCCACAAGCTTGCCGTGCTGCATCACCACCACCTCATCGGCGATCTGGCGAACGACCGCCAGATCATGGGTGATGAACAGGTAACTCAGTCCCCTTTCAGCCTGCAGGTCGTTGAGCAGGCGCAACACCTGATCCTGCACAAGCACATCCAACGCGGACACGGCCTCATCGCAGACGATCACGTCCGGATTGAGGGCCATGGCTCGCGCAATGGCGATGCGCTGACGTTGGCCGCCGGAAAGCTCGTTCGGATAGCGGCTCAGCACGGATTCCGGCAGCTCCACCATGTCGAGCAACTCGCGTACGCGGGCGGCACGGCTGGTCTTGTCGCCGATGCCATGAATGCGGAGCGGCTCCTCGATGGAACGGTAGATGGAATACATCGGATCGAGCGAACCGTACGGGTTCTGGAACACCGGTTGCACATGGCGACGGAAGTCGAGCAACTCCTTACCCTTGAAGCCCGCGATGTCCTTGCCCGCATAGGTTACGCTACCGGAGGTCGGTTCGAGCAGCTTCAGCACCATGTTGGCCACGGTGGACTTACCGGAGCCGGATTCGCCCACGATCGCCAGAGTGGTGCCCTTCTTGACGGAGAAGCTCACGTCATCGACGGCCTTGAACATCTCCTTTTTGCGTGGAAGCTTGAACTCACGGGTCAGATGGTCGACGGTGATGATGGCCTCGCCGTTTTTCAGGGAGGATTCGTTCACCGCATGCTCCATCACGGCCTTCGCGTCGCCCCCATGCTCCTTGACGGAGATGATGCGCTGCGATGCCAGCGATGGTGCGGCTGCGACCAGTCTCTTGGTGTACGGATGCTGTGGATGCTGGAGTACCTCGAGCGACGGACCGGATTCGACGACCTGCCCCTTATACATCACCACGATGTGCTGGGCTCGTTCCGCGGCCAGACCCAGATCATGGGTGATGAACAGCACTGCGGTGCCCAGTGAATCGGTCAGCGTATGCAGATGATCAAGAATCTTCTTCTGCACGGTCACGTCAAGCGCGGATGTCGGTTCATCGGCGATAAGCAGGTCGGGGCGGCAGGCAAGACCGATGGCGATCAACGCACGCTGGCGCATGCCACCGGAGAATTCGTGCGGGAACTGACGTGCACGGGTGGCGGCGTCCGGCAATCCCGCTTCGGACAGCAAACCCGCGATGCGATCGTTCATGGTGGAACCAATCACATACTTCTTGGCGAGATACCACGCATCCTCGGCTTTCACGCCGGCCTTGATGAGATCGTCGGCGACACGCCAGCGGGTTTCGGAACCCGGCACCCACTCATCAGTGAAGTACGCCATGGTCGTATCGAGATCCTCGCCGGTCTTGCCGATGTTGACTAGGGCTTCCTTGGCCGTTGCCAACAGTTCCGGCAGCTCCTTGGAACCAAGGAAGGTCTCGTCATCGTCGCCTTTGAGCTCCACCCCTTCGCCGGCCAAGGCCTTGGCGAATTCAGAGCGTTTTTCATGGTCGATATCCATGTTGTTGGCGACAAGGGCCTCTTTGACCTGAGTCCCGATGCGCCATACCGGATTCAGATTGCTCATCGGATCCTGCGGTACAAGTCCCATTTTGGATCCGCGCAGCCTGTCGTAGTCCTCCTGCTTCAAGCCGGCGATCTCCTGGCCATCAAGCTTGATGGAGCCGCCGACCACATGGCCCGTGCCCGGCAAAAGCCCCAGCACCGCCATGGCGGAAGTGGATTTACCGGAACCGGATTCGCCCACGATCGCCACCCATTGGCCGGGATACACGCTGAAGGAGGAGTTACGCACCGCGTGCACGGCACGGCCCTCATCGGTGGTGAAGTCCACCTGAAGGTCTTTGACCTCGAGTAGCGGACCGTTGGCACGTTGCATGGCCTCAAGCTTGTTTTCGGTATTCATATCAGTCATCGAATATCCCTCACTTACACTCAGGCCGTACGGCTCTTCGGATCAAGGGCGTCCTTGACGGCGTCGCCCATCATGATGAAGGCCAGCACGGTGATGGCCAACGCGGCGGACGGATAGAACAACACCATCGGGTTGGTGCGCAGAATGGACTGAGCATGGGAAATGTCGCCGCCCCAGCTGACGGTGGTGGTCGGCAAGCCCACGCCAAGGAAGCTCAGCGTCGCCTCGAGCACGATGTACGTGGCCAACGATGTAGTGCCGACTACGATGATCGGAGCCAAGGAGTTCGGCAGGATGTGACGGAACAGGTTCCGTCCCGGCGTGGAGCCCAAGGCCGTGGAGGCGGTGTTGAACTCGAGGTTCTTCGCCTCCAGCACCGCACCTCTGGCGATACGCGCCACGGAGGTCCAGCCGAACAGCGTCATCACGAGGATGATCTTCCAGATGGAGTCGCTGGTCTTGAACATCTGCAGCACCACGATGGCGCCAAGCAGAATCGGCAACGCGAGGAAAATATCGGTCAGGCGGCTCAGCACGGCATCGACCCAGCCTCCGAAGAAGCCGGCCACCGCACCGATCAACGTGCCGAGCAGCACCACGAGCAGCGTGGCGAACACACCGACGCTCAAGGAAGTGCGGGTACCGTAGACCACGCGGGCGTACACATCGCAGCCCTGCAGGTCGAAGCCGAATGGATGGCCTGCGGATGACGGGTCAAGCGAATTGTCGAGATTGCAGTAGTTCGGGTTCTGCTTGGTCAGTACGCCCGGGAACAGTGCCACGAAAATGATGAAGACAATCAACAGCCCGGAGATGATGAACAGCGGATTGCGTCGCAAAGTACGCCACGCATCCGCCCACATGTTCGATGCGGGAGCCGATTCGTCGATGGAATCGACGGCTTTGAGCGGAGTCTCCTCAAGCGGGGCCACATAGCGCTCCTGTCCCGGCAGCGCAGTGGAAAGATTGGTTTCATTCATGTCAGTCATTGCTTATCCTCCACAGCTCACGCGTAACGGATTCGAGGATCGAGGGCGGCGTAAAGCATATCGACCAGCAGGTTGCACACCACGAAGATCAGCATGAGCAGCGTCACGATGGACACCACCAGATTGCCTTCGCCCTTCAGAATGCTCTGATAGGTCAGATAGCCGATGCCGTGCACGTTGAAAATGGTTTCGGAGATCATGGCGCCACCCATCAACGCGCCCAGATCCTGCCCGAGATAGGTCACGACCGGAATCATGGAGTTACGCAGCACATGGCGCAGCATGACGGACTTGTTGTCCATGCCCTTCGCGCGTGCGGTACGTACGTAATCGAGCGCGATGTTGGACGAAATCTCCGCACGGCTCAATCGGATGATGTATGCCATCGATACGGAGCCGAGCACCATCGCCGGCATGAGCAAATCGATGAAACCTGGATTCGAGCCGGCGGTGACCGGAAGCAGACGCCATTTGACGCCGAGGAAGTATTGGGCCAGGAAACCGGTGACGAAAGTCGGTACCGAAATGAGCAGCAATGAGAAGATCAGGATGACGGTGTCGCACCACTTGCCCTTCTTCAAGCCGGAGATCACACCGAAAATCACGCCGAAGATGGCTTCGAACACGAAGGCCATCAGCGCGAGTTTGATGGTGATCGGGAAGGCGCGGCCAATCTGGTCGATGACCAGCTGCCCGGAGAAGGTCTTGCCGAAGTCGAGGGTCAGCGCGTTCTTCAGGAACAGCAGGTACTGGATGATGAACGGCTTGTCCAGGTTGTATTCGGCACGGATTTGGGCGGCAACCGCTTCATTGACCGGTTTATCACCGAACATGGCCTTGACTGGGTCGCCCGGCAGCGCAAACACCAGGGCGTACACCAGAAGCGTCGTGCCGAGAACCACAGGGATCATCTGCAGAATACGTCGCAGAAGATACTTGCCCATTGGTTTCTCCTTATTACTCAATTCCTAAGCCAGCCATTTGGCTATCGGTCTTTGTGGAAAAAGACCCTGCACGGGGCCGGCTGACAACTCGCCCCGCTAAGTCTACTAGCCGCTAAGTCTACTAGTTTCGCACCAAGGTGCCTTTATATTGTAGGTTTATGAAAATAAGCTGGGAAAACACCACACTGACCGGCACCTTACCCCTAGGTGTCTCATTTTCCCGTTTTTTACCCTAGTAACGAATGCGGTCGTAACGACAAGGAAGGAACGGCGTATTACCGTTCCCTCCTTATCAGCGATGAGAACCGATTAGTGAATCAAGCTCACTTGCTCTTGGTCATGTTCTCGTAGACCGGAAGGTTCTGCCAGTTCATCTCGAAGTTGGAGACGTTGGTGGAAGCCACGCCATAGGCATTGGCATAGTACAGCGGAACGGCCGGCAGATCATTGAGCAGCACTTCCTGGGCCTGCTGATACAGCTTGTTGGCCTCGTCGGTGGTCTGGGCGGCTGCGGCCTGGTTGCACAGGTCGTCGAACTTGAAGTTCTTGTAGTCGCCATCGTTCGAACCGTTGCCGTCGGCGGCGGAGGAGGAGAAGTTCTGGACCAGATAGTTCTCGGCGGACGGGTAATCCGGCTGCCAACCGCTACGGAACGCGCCCTGGACCTTGCGGTCGGACACCGCGGTGCGGTAGTCGTTGAAGGTCGGGTACGGGTTGGTGGCGGCCACTTCAGAGCCGAGAGTGTTGTTGATGGAGTTCACCACGGCGGTGTAGATGGTCTCATGGCCACCGTCGGCATTGTAAGCGAAGGTGAGCTTGTCATCGGAGGTCCACGGGCTGATGGCGTTGGCCTTCTCCCAGAGTTCCTTGGCCTTGGAGGCGTTGTATTTCAGGTTATCGGAGCCCTTAAGGGAATCGCTGTAGCCTGGAGTCAGCGGAGAGGTGAAATCACTGGCCGGCGTACCGGTGCCGTTAAGCACCTTCTCGCAGATGTTGTTGCGGTTGATGGCCATGGAGATGGCCTGACGGCGCAGGGTGCCTTCTTCGGTGCCAGCCTCGAAATGCTTCAGACCGGACGGGATGGTGAACTGCTGGATTATGGAGCCGGCCTTGTTGTAGGCCTGCACGGTGGAATCCGTTTCGAAGGTCTTGGTGGCGGAAGCCGGCACGGATTCCATCACATCGAGGGAGCCGGACTGGATGTCGGCGTAGGCGGCCTCGTCCTTGGTGTAGACCTTGAAGGTCACGCCGTCGTTCTTCGGGGTGCGGTTGCCCTTGTAGTCCGGATTCTTCACGAGCACGATTTCGTTGTCATGATCCCAGGACTGGAACTTGTACGGACCGTTACCCACCGGCTTCTCGCCGAAGGCCTTCGGATCCTTGTAGAAGGATTCCGGCAGCGGAGCGAAACCGGAATAGCCGACCTTGATGGCGAACACGGAGTCAGACTGGTTGAGGTCCACGGTGAATTCGTTGTCGTTGACGACCGTCAGGCCTTCAAGCTGCTCGTCACCCTTGAGGTTGTCGGCATCCTGCAGCTTGTCGTAGCCCTTGATGGTGGAGAAGAAGGAGGCGCACTTCTGCGCGTTCTTCGCATTGGCGGTATAGCTCCACGCCTTGGTGAAGGACTCGGCCGTCACCGGAGTGCCGTCGGTGAACTTCCAACCCTTCTTGAGCTTGATGGTGTACTGGGTGGCATCCGCATTGGCTTCGATGGACTCTGCCACTTCGTTGGAAGCATTGCCCTTGGCATCGAAGGAAATCAGGCGGGAGAACAGCAGATCGATCGGCTTACCGCCACCGGTCTCATTGGTGTTGCCCGGGATAAGCGGGTTCTGCGGCTCGGAATTGTAAGCCGTGATGATGTTGCCGCCATCGGAGGCGGCATCATTGGAAGCGCCGCAGCCGCTGAGCAGCATGCCCAACGCGCAGGCCGCGGCGGCGAAAGCCAAAGCCTTCTTCTTCATAGAATCATTCTCCTATTCGTTATGTGAGGACCGTTGCGGCCCTCGCGTAAGAACGAGGTGGACGTTGATGCATGGCGTCAGCGCACACCTCGTTTTTACCGGTAGAGAACCATTGTTCCCTACTTAACGGACAACGCAGCATAACCTCTGCAAACGACATGGAGAAACGGATTGAAAGGTGAATGCCGCTCACGGCCGGTCTCGTGAGGCCAAGACCGGAAGCATTGCGGAAATCAGCGTTTGGTCATGTCCTGATATGCGGGAACGTTCTGCCAGTTCATGGTGAAATTCTTCACATCCTTCGATGCCACACCTGCCGCATCGCCGTAATACAACGGAATCGACGGCAACTGACTGAGCAGGATCCGCTGTGCCTGCCGGTACAGATCGTTCGCGGTATCCTCATCGCCGGTCGAAGCCGCACGCGCGCATAGCTCGTCGAACTCGGCGTTCTTGTAGTCGCCGTCGTTGGAGCCGTTGCCATCCGCGGCGGACGAATCGTACAACGGCACCAGATAATCCTGCGGGGACGGATAGTCCGGCTGCCAGCTGGTGCGGATGGCTCCGCTGAGTTTGCGGGCGGTCACATCATTGCGGAATTCCTGGAAGGTGGGAATCGGGCTGGTGGCCGCGTCGATGCCGAGCACGTTCTTCACGGAGTTGACGATGGCGTCATACACCGGGCCCGCGCCACCATCGGAATTATAGAAGAACTGCAGCTTGCCGTCATAATGGGAGATGGCTTCGGCCTGGTTCCACAACTCCTTGGCCTTCGTCGGGTTGTATTCAAGGTATTCGTGCCCTTCGATGGTGCCTGAATATCCCGGTACCTTCGGTGAGGTGAAGGAGTCGGCAGGGGTGCCCAGATTGCTGAGCACCTTCTTGCAGATGTTGCTTCGGTCGATGGCCATGGACAGCGCCCTCCGACGCAGCTGCCCCTCTTCGGTGGAGGTCTGCCAATGCTCGAGCTGTGATGGAATGGTTATGGTCTGCAGTACGGAACCGGCCTTGTTATACGCTTCGACTGACGAGTCGGTCTGGAAGATCTTGGCGTCGGCGGACGGAATGGTATCGAGCACGTCGAGATTGCCTGCCTGCACGTCGGCGTAGGCGGATGAGGGATCGGTGTAGACGCGGAAGGTCACGCCGTCGTTCTTCGCCTCACGATTGCCGTGATAGGCCGTGTTCTTTACGACGCTCAGCTCCTGATCGTGAATCCATGAGCCGAACTTGTACGGACCGTTACCCACCGGCTTTTCGCCGAAGGCCTTCGGATCCTTGTAGAAGGATTGCGGCAGCGAATAGAACCCGCAATACCCCACTTTGATGGGGAATACGGAATCAGGCTGGCTCAGTTCCACGGTGAATTCATGGTCGTTGATCACCTTCAGCCCTTCGAGCTGCTCATCACCATTGAGATTGGCGGTATCCTGTAGCTTGTCATAGCCCTTGATGTTGGCGAAGAAGCCCGAACACAGTTGCGCGTTCTTCGCGTTGGCGGTATAGCTCCACGCCTTGGTGAAGGACTCGGCCGTCACCGGAGTGCCGTCGGTGAACTTCCAGCCGGACTTGAGCTTGATGTCGTATTGGGAGGCGTCGTCATTCGCGGTGATCGATTCGGCCACTTCGTTATGCGCCTTGCCGTCGTTGTCGAAGGAAATCAGACCGGCGAACAACAGGTCGATCGGACGACCGCCTCCTGACTCGTTGGTGTCTCCCGGAATCAACGGATTGGCCGGCTCGGCGTTGAAGGCGGTGATGACGTTCGCCGCCGATGAGGAGTCCGAACCGGAGCTGCCGCATCCAGCCAACGGTACGGCCAACAATGCCAGTACCGACGTAAAGGCCACAAGCCTGTGTTGTTTCATTATTCCCTCGATTCATATGCATGGAAGCGGGCCGAAGGCCACAGGCTCTTTCATACATCTCGGGAATGCGAGTCATGGCCCGTTTTCGCGGCACGCGTATACCGTGCGGACCGATCGGCGGTTCAGGCTCGGGGGAACGCCTGCCCGTATCTCGCCTTGAGCTGTTCGATGGAGACATGGGTGTAGCGCTGCGTGGTTTTGAGCGAGGAATGTCCCAGCAGTTCCTGCACTTGCCTCAGATCCGCTCCCCCATCGAGCAGGTGCGTCGCCGCGCTGTGACGTAACGCATGCGGGCTGATGTCCGGCACGCCCGCCCGTTGCGCGCACTCATGCACCACCTGTCTCACCACCCGCTGGTCGATGCGATTGCCCTGCGCACCAAGAAAGAGCGCATCCGCCGACCGTGCACGGACCAAACGGGGGCGTCCGTCCTCAAGCCAGCGTCGGATGGATTGCTCGGCCGGTACGCCGAACGGCACCACGCGCTGCTTGTTGCCTTTGCCCGTGACCTTCATCGTACGGTTGTCAAAGGCCACATCATGCACGTCAAGTCCGACCAGTTCGGCGACACGGATGCCCGTGGCGTACAGCACTTCCAGCATTGCCGCATTACGTAGGCCGACGGCCTGTTTCCTGACGCTCTTCGTGCGCGATTTCGGCATCTGCTCGTCGACGCAGTCCATCAGCTTCTCCGCCTGTGATTCGCTGAGTACGGCAGGTAGCGTATCCGGAATCTTCGGTGTCATCAGCATGGCCGCCGGATTGGCGTTCGTCACGCCGCGTTCGTGAGTCCATGCGAAGAAGCCCCGCACCGCAACGGTTTTACGGGCCATGCTGCTTCTCGCATGCCGCTTCGAGGATTGCGACATCCACATGCGAAGATCCTCTATGGTCACTTCGTTGAGATCCTCACATCCCAATATCTCCAGCTGCGTCATGCATTCCTCAAGATCGCCACGGTACGCCTTGCGCGTATTATCACTCAATCCGCGGTTGGCCTTCAGATATGCATCAAAGGCGTCGATCGTATCCGCGAAACGCATATTCCGGCCTCTTTCCCCGAATTTTCCGCTGACTGCTCTTCCATTATGTGGCCATCTGTCGATAGACTTTACTCGGTATATTCTCCAGTGGACAGGCGGTATCATGGCACGTCACTCGGCACGGACCAGACAGCAGGACGATTCCGGCAACGGAGTTGACGAACGAATCGTGGCAAGGGCCATCGACCTGACAAAGAGCTACGGAGACAAGGACAACTGGGCCACCGCGCTCAACCATGTGGATGTGGAATTCATGCGCGGCGAGATGACTGCGATCATGGGCCCTTCCGGCTCAGGCAAATCCACTCTGATGCATTGCATGGCAGGTCTCGACTCCCCTACTTCCGGCAGGGTCGTCGTGGAAGGTCTCGAAGTCTCGTCCATGAATCAAAAGCAACTGACCGATCTGCGCCGCGAACAAATCGGCTTCATCTTCCAATCCTTCAATCTGGTACCGACGCTGTCTGCCGAAGAGAACATCCTCCTGCCATTGCAGATCGCGAAACGGCCCATCGACCGCGATTGGTTCAACCAGGTGGTCAAGGTGGTCGGTCTTGAACAGCGACTGACCCATCGGCCGAGTCAGCTTTCGGGCGGCCAGCAGCAGCGCGTCGCCTGCGCTCGTGCAATGATGGCGCGCCCTTCGGTGATCTTCGCGGACGAGCCGACCGGCAATCTGGATTCACGTTCCAGCCGGGAGGTTCTCGGATTCCTCCGTGATTCCGTACGTGATTACGGCCAGTCCATCGTAATGGTCACGCATGATCCGCGTGCCGCCTCCTTCGCCGACCGCGTACTGGTGCTGGCGGATGGTGAGATTACCCGCGACATGAGCCACCCCACCTATGCCGATATTCTCGAAGTGTTCACGGACGATGACGAGGCCGAAACCACGACTTCGACGGAAGGCGCCCAGTCATGATCCGTATCGGTTTGCGTGATGCGAGAAGCCATTTCAGCCGTTTCATCATGTCGATCGTGGCCATCGCGCTCGGCGTAAGCTTCGTGGTCGGCTCGTTCTGCTTCCGCGAGATGCTCAACAACCAGGTCTCGCAGATGATGGCCACCAACGCCGACCATGATGTGTACGTACGAGGCGCCAAACAGACCAAGAGCAGTTCGACACTGCTCGCATCGGGTTCGTCGATAGCAAGCTACAACGCCATCGACGTGGACCTTGCCGACGATATCGCCAAGGTGAAGGGCGTCACATCGGCACGCGTGGCCTACTCACTCACCGGCGTGGTGCTGGTCGACAAACACGGCGACGCCGTGACCACTATGGGCTCGCCCTCGATGGCACTCGGCATCAGCGCTTCGACTCCGTGGCGCTCCGCCAAGTTCACTTCCGGCACGTACCCGAAAGGCGCAGATGAAATCGCCCTACATTCCTTCGCAGCGGAGCGATCCGGTCTCAAAGTGGGAGACAAGACGAAGATCGTCTACTCCGATGGCCCGCATGACGTGACGGTCAGCGGTATCTTCTCGACCTCCGCAAGCCAGGCGGGCGCCATCATCATCGGCGTCGATCCAAGCGTAGCCAAGGAACAATCCGACAAACAATCGGACGATGCCGACAAAACCGCGCAAATCTGCGTCTACGGCAGTACGACCACTCCGTTGAACGCATCCGAGCAACAGCAGCTGACGGACCGCATCAACAAGGCGCTGCCCAAGAATTCCAAGGCACACGCCGTCACCGGAGACGAATATCGCGACGATACCACCAAGGCCACGCAGGATTCACTCGGCTTCATCCAGCCGCTGATCCTCATCTTCGCCGTCATCGCGCTGTTCGTCGGCTCGTTCATCATCGCGAACACCTTCTCGATGATCGTACGTGAGTCGATGCGCGGATATGCGCTGCTACGATCCATCGGCGCCTCACCCGCACAGGTCTTCTCCACGGTGATCGTGCAGGCCGTGGTGCTCGGTCTGGTCGGTTCGGGCACAGGCATCGCGCTTGGTTGGGGCATGGTACGACTGATCGTCATGGGACTGGCGAATATGGGACTGCCATTGACCGGAGCCACCGATCCGTCCATCTCCGACATGGTAATCGGCCTGATCGTGGGTGTGCTGGTCACGTTGATCGGCGCGGCATTGCCGGCACGCAATGCCGCGCTTGCTCCGCCCATCCAAGCGATGAACGAGACGGTGAATCCGGAAAAACCGGTACGCATGCGAGGCATCGTCGGCACGATTATGGTGATGCTCGGTTTCGCCAGCTGGGCGTTCGCCTGCGCCATGGCCGTCGCGGACGGCAACGGGCCGACGCCATGGGACGTGGTAAACCACATCGCCATCGGCTGGCCGCTCGGCGTCGGCGCGGCATTGGCCGTGGTCGGTGTCATCATGGCCGGACCGGCCTTCGTCTCCCCCGCCGGCAACCTATTGGGATGGTTGCCGGCGAAGATCTTCACCGTCACCGGTCGGCTCGCGACGCGCAACATCTCCCGTTCCAAGAGACGCACGTCGAATACCGCCGCCGCATTGTTCGTAGGCGTCGCAATCGTCAGCTGCCTCGGCGTGGTGGCCTCGTCGGCGAAGGCTTCGGTCAATTCCTTGGTGGACAACGGTTTCAAAGCGGATTTCGCCGTGATCTCCGCGTCCTTCGGACGGTTGCCTGATCAGGCCATATCCGACATCAAGAACACCGACGGCGTCAAGACGGTCACCACGAACCGTCTCATGCTCGGCGTCAAGTATGACGGCCGATCCATCGGTAGCGTGACATTCGCCACGCAAACGCACTTGTTCACCGACGTGTTCGCCGCGGAAACCACCGAGGGCGACGCCGTCAAGGCGATGAAGAAGGGTGAACTGCTGGTCGGCAAAGACGTGGCCGAAGACCGGGGCTGGCATGTGGGAGACCGGGTCAAGGTATCCGCCGAGAATACGGTGGTCGACCAAGAGGCCACCGAACAGGCCCAAGCCGATTATCAGGCCCAGGTTCAGGCACATGTGCAGGAGTTGCAGAACGAAGCGCAGCAGATGGCCGCATCCGGCGATGTGGCGGGAGCGCAGGCCAAGGCGGACGAGATCCAACGGTATACCGCCGACGCGCAGAACGTCGATCCGCAAACCTTGATCAAGACGAAGAAGGAGACCACGGAAAAGACGATCAGAATCGGTGCGATCGTGTCGAACTCCGTGTATCGCGACAATGTGATGTTCAACGATGACGTCGCCGAGCAGATCGGCAACAAGCAGACCATGTTCCCCATGTCGCTGTACGTCAATGCCAAGTCCGGCACCGATACCGCTGCGGTGAAGCGGAACATCAAGAACGCCGTGAAGAAGTACTACACGATTTCGGTGTTCGATCATGACGAATACAAGTCGACGATGAGCACGATGATCGACCAGGTGCTCATGATCCTGTACGCACTGCTGGCATTGTCGATTATCATCGCGATCTTCGGCATCGTGAATACGTTGGCGTTGAGCGTATCGGAACGTACCAAGGAGATCGGCCTGCTACGGGCCATCGGCACGTCACGCGGACAGGTGCGCGGCATGCTCGGCATCGAAGCTGCCATCATCTCCGTATTCGGCACGGTGATGGGCTTGGCGGTCGGTGTCTCGGCCGGTGTGGTGATCCGCGCCGTCTACGCCTCCAAGGGATTGGAGACGCTTGCGGTTCCGTGGACGCAGTTGCTGATCTTCCTCGTGCTGTCGATCGTAGTCGGTCTGATCTCCAGTATCTCGCCGGCCTCCCGCGCACTCAGGCAACCCGTTCTCGACGCCGTGGCCAGCGAATAGGTCTAGACTGTCGATAAACGGTGCAACGAAGGGGACAATATGCCGATTCCACATGAGATTCCTGCCGGCGCACGCATTGTGGTGCGCACGTACGAAGGCGTGGATCCGGCCGACCAACGCATGAAGTTCCGCGATTTTGTCGGCCATGTGCGCTCTTGGGACGGACGGACGCTGGAGCTGATGCGGGACGCGGCCGCCAATGGCTCACGTCCCGCACATCGTGTCAGCATTCCCGCCGACGCAATCGTCACGATCAAACCGATTCCCGAACGTTCCATGACCCGATTGCAATCGTGACGTTCGCTGTGTGCGCTTCCTCGGCGAGCCTCACACAGCGGAACGGATTTGGACGTCAACCGCGTGATCATCCGTGAACCGGATGATGTGTTCTCCCCTGCGGGCGGATTCCAGCAGCATCTGCTGCCAGCCTTCCGCAGGGATCGCAAGCGAAACCGTCTCGCATCGTTCCATGAAATCAGGCTGCCGTATGGCCGTCTTGTAATCACGGAACGGTTGACCTTGCTCGAAGAAGCGTGCCATCTCCTTGGCGTCGCTCTCCTGGGTAGCGGCGGTCTGCAACGCACCGGCGCCTTGGGGCTGAACACCATGCAATACGTTGGCCATCAGCGTCAGACGATTGGCCATATTACGCAGCAATAGCTCCACATTGGCCGCATCCTCCTCCACCATGGCACGTGTGCGGTCCGGATCGGTCAATGCCACGCGGGTCATGTCACGCCAGGATCCCGCAGCGAGCGCGGCCGCGACATTACGATTTGGATTGACCACGAGTTCGTTGACCATGGCCGTGGCGATGACGTGCGGCATATGCGAGATCAGCGCGGCGCAACGGTCATGCGTAGCATCGTCAAGTACGATCAGGCGATTGGCGCAGGCATCGGTGATCATCGTCGCGACGGCCAGGAACCGCCGGTATTCAGTGCGTTCGTCCACGGTGATGGCCCATAGCGCGTCATCGTATAAAGCGGGATCCGAGGATTCCCAACCGGACAGTTCATTGCCGGCCATCGGATGCGCGCCGACGTAGCAGTTCTCCAGTCCGACGGCCTTCACCTGATCGCGCACCATACCTTTGACGCTGCCGACGTCGGTGAGCGTCGTCACGTTCTGGTCGATCAGCGGCTTCAAAGCGGAGAGAATCTGCGGCATGGCCTTGAGTGGATTGCACAGTACCAGCACATCGGGCCTGCCATCGGCCAGAGCGGCCAATGTCGGCATGCAGGTGATGCCGTCCGCTTCGGCGGTCGCATACGGACGATCATTGTGATTCCAAGCCGTCACCTCGCAACCTGCGTTGACGAGCCTGCGTGCCAGAGAGCCTCCGATCAGGCCCAATCCCACGATTGCGATACGCTGCTTCACCACATCAGCTCCCTTCTTACCATACCGTCGTTCTGCCAATCCTCAGGCAGATGCCTATCGTCAAGACGCACTCCACCCTGCGGCAGCATCCAGCTGGCCACCGGCGGGCTCGGCCGTTCCCTACGAGGATAGACGGCCAAGGTCTTGGCCCAGTCTCCGTGCTCGGCGATTTCCACGAGCGCGTCACGGAACCGCCGTTCCCATGGGGCCGCGTCGAACGTGGCGATGAAGCTGTAGGTGCCATCATGTCCTTTGATCGGACGCGAGATGAAGCTGGTCATATTGAGTCCTGCATCGCGGAACACATCCAGCAGATCGGCGAGTACACCCGGGCCGGTAACCAGCGGGATGAGCGTCAATACCGATTCATAGTCCACATCGTCCTGGGTTTTCGGCTGTTCCAGCAGATCGGCGACTTCCTCACGTCGGGCCAGCACAAGAAACTCGGTGCGTGCGCCCTGATAGTCCTGTACCGCACTGCCGACGCGTTTGATGTCATACAGATCGCCACAGATGCTCGGTCCGAATGCGACCTCACCCGGCTTGAGGTCGCGACAGGCGGCTGCGTTGGATGATGCCGTCACCGCGTCAAGATGATGCTCGGCGATGAATTTTCTGCATTGCGCAAGGCCATGCGAGTGGGCCGTGGCGACGTAGGCATCCTCCAGTCCGGTGTCGGGCAGCGTATAGGCGTCAAACTCGACGTTGACGCCGACACGGGCGAAGCCGACCAGGTCCTGCGCGTCGATCAGGGCGTCAAGGTTCGGCACGACATACCCCTCGACGTTGTTCTCCCATGCGATGACGCCCCAGCCTTCGCCGTTCTGCGCGGCCTTCATGATCTGCGGCACATCATCGCAGGCAATGAGATCGAATCCTTCGGGCACGACCGGCCGCAACAATCCGGCCGCACTGACCGCCGCCTGATGCGTGAATGTGCCTTGGGGCCCGAGATAGAACAACTTCCGTGCATTCATATCTTCCCGTTCCTCCTTCATGCTTCCTTGCACCTTACCGTAGTGGTGGCCCGTAGCGCAGCCCCTATTCCATCGGCTGGGCGTCCGTATCGGTCCGAGGCTGCACGACGAACCAGCGCTTTGGCAGGAGCAACATGATGCATGGGATCAGCACGATGCCATACAGCCAGAAGTAGCCGGCATGGTCGCTGAAGAACGGCATATTCGCGTCACTGCCGAAACCGACCGGAATCAAAGCGTCGCCGCCCGGACCGTATCCCGCCATGACCGTCCATACCACCAGTGACGAGCTGATGAGATGCAGGGCAAGCCCGACGACGCCGTCGCGTGAGCGGGCGCACCAAGTGGAAAGGATTACGATGAGGAAGGCCAGTGCCAGGCCGTATGGGATGTTCATCGATGCTCCCATACGATGTGCCATCGTGCCGACGGCACCGATTGCCGCGCCGGAAAGCACGTCGATGAGAAGCCTCACCGGCATCGGTTGCCGATACGACCATGGCAGCAGCCTGCGATCGTTGTCTTGAGTCATGCTCACCACTATTCTCCTCGTTCCTTATGATTTCATCACACCGTGTGCCGCCCGCTCGCCGGAAAAGGAAAAAGGAGAGATGCACGCACATGCGCATCTCTCCTCTGCTCGATCAGCGACTACTTGCCCTGCTGATTGTTCTGACGACGCTGCTTGGCGCGCCACTTGTACCAGTCCTCACGGCTGAGGATGATCTTGCGGATTCGGATGGACTCCGGGGTGACTTCCACGCACTCATCCTCGTTGGCGAAGTCCAAGGACTCTTCAAGGCTCATCTTGATCGGCGGGGTCAGGGTCTCCAGCACGTCGGCGGTAGCGGAACGCATGTTGGTCATGTGCTTGGCCAGCGTGATGTTCACATCCAGCTCATCCGGCTTATTGTTCACACCGACGACCTGGCCCTCGTACACCGGGGACTGCGGCTCGACGAAGAAGTTACCGCGAGCCTGCAGGCGCTGCATGGCGTATGGGGTGGCGACGCCCTTACGGTCACAGACCATGGAACCGTTCTGACGGGTTACGATCTGGCCGGCCCACGGGGCGTAGCCTGCGGAGATGGAGGCTGCGATGCCGGTGCCGCGCGTGGCGGACAGCAGTGCGGTACGGAAACCGATCAGGCCACGGGAGGGAACGGTGAACTGCAAACGCACCCAGCCGGTGCCGTGGTTGGTCATGTTGTCCATACGGCCCTTGCGATCGGCCATGAGCTGGGTGACGGTGCCCATGTACTCTTCCGGTACGTCGATGGTGGTGTTTTCCATCGGCTCGTTGATCACGCCGTCAACGGTCTTGGTGACCACCTGCGGACGGCCGACGGTCAGCTCGTAGCCTTCGCGGCGCATCTGCTCGGCGAGCACTGCCAAGGCGAGTTCGCCGCGGCCCTGGACCTCCCAGGCGTCCGGACGCTCGGTCGGCAACACCTTGATGGACACGTTGCCGATGAGTTCACGGTCCAGGCGGTCCTTGATCATGCGGGCGGTGAGCTTGTGATCCTTGCCTTCGGTGCCGGCCAACGGCGAATCGTTGATGCCGAAGGTCATGGAGATGGCCGGATCGTCGACGTGGATGAGCGGCAGCGGACGCGGGTCGCTCGGATCGACGATGGTCTCGCCGATCATGATGTCGTTCACGCCGGCCACTGCGACGATGTCACCGGGGCCTGCAGAATCGACGGGGGTGCGCTCCAGGCCCTGCGTGCGCAGCAACTCGGAGACGCGGAAGTTCTCGATGGAGCCGTCCACACGGGACAGGCCGTAGGTCTTGCCCTTCTCCAGGGTGCCGTTGTAGATGCGGACCAGGCCGAGTCGTCCGAGGAAGTCGGAGGAGTCGATGTTGGCCACATGGGCCTGGAGCGGTGCACCTTCGTCGTATTCCGGGGCCGGAATGTTCTTGATGATGGCCTCGAACAGCGGCTCGAGATTGTCGTTATCCGGCAGACCGCCGTTCTCCGGCTGATTCTCGGATGCGTATCCGGCCTTGGCCGCGCAGTAGATTACCGGCAGGTCGAACAGGGAGTCCTCGTCAAGATCGATGCCCTCCTCGATGACGTCCTGCGCCAGACCCAACAGCAGATCGGATGCCTCGCCAACGACCTCTTCGATACGGGCGTCCGGACGATCGGTCTTGTTCACGCACAGGATGACCGGCAGCTTGGCTTCAAGGGCCTTGCGCAGCACGAAACGGGTCTGCGGCAGCGGGCCTTCGGAAGCATCGACGAGTAGCACGACGCCGTCGACCATGGAGATGCCACGTTCGACCTCGCCGCCGAAATCGGCGTGGCCGGGGGTGTCGATGATGTTGAGGGTGATGCCTTCCGGATGACCGTACTTGGCGGCCAGCGGACCGGTGTACTGCACGGCGGTGTTCTTGGCGAGGATGGTGATGCCCTTCTCGCGTTCCAGATCGTTGGAGTCCATCACGCGATCCGGGACTTCCTCACGCTCGTTGAACACATGGGACTGCGCCAGCATGCCGTTGACCAGGGTGGTCTTGCCATGATCGACGTGTGCCACAATCGCTACATTTCGAATATCGCCGCGAACCGCCATCGAAACCTCTCTTAGTATTGCCGTTCTCTTGCGTAACCGTTCGGTACGTGCATGGTTATCGGTACTTGAATTCCGTACTTACACACAAACGAAACCAATCCTAGCGAAGCAATGCGACAGATAAGCCGAGGGGCCCATCGGCGCAACGCCGAGGGCCCCTGACTCGATAGAGCGGAAAATCAGTCTTCCAGTTCCTTGCCGGTGCGCTCAGGCAGGCACAGGGCCGCCACGCAGGCCAGGATGAACGCCACGGCGAACACGATGAACGCCACGGCCTTGTTGCCGCCGGACAGCGTCAGAAACCATGGCACGAGCAACGGGGCGATGATGGCGGCCACTCGACCGCAGGCGGCCGCGGCTCCGGCGGCGGCACCGCGCAGGCGGGTCGGATAGATCTCCGGCGTCACCGCGTACAACACGCCCCATGCGCCGAGGTTCGAGGCCGACAACAGCATGCCGAAGCAGAGTACCGCAGCCACGGAACCGGCCTGGGAGAAGGCGAACGCCGCCACGGCGGACACGGCGAGGAACACGCTCAGGGTCTTCCTGCGACCCCAGACCTCCACCAGCCATGCCGCCAGGAAATACCCCGGCAGCTGCGCGATGGCGATGGCCAACGTGTAGCCGAACGACTTGGTCAGAGAGCCGAACTGATCGGCCAGCAACGATGGCATCCAGGTGAAGGCCCCGTAATAGGAGAAGTTCACGAAGAACCATGTGGCCCAGATCGCCGCGGTACGGGCGATATACCTCTTTCCGAACAGTTCGCGGGTATTGATCTTCGGCAACGGCTGGCCCTTCGGCGAGGCCACCGGCTCGACGCCACCGGCCTGTTCGAAATACCGCACCGCCCGTTCGGCTTCATCCTCACGCCCCTTGGATTCCAAGAATCGCACGGATTCCGGAATGTGAATGCGCGTCACGATGGCATACAGCAACGGCAGTGCGCCGATGAGCAACGCCCATCGCCAACCCCAGTCGCCGGTATTCGGAATCACGAAATATCCGATGCATGCGGCCACAATCCAGCCTATGGCCCAGAAGGACTCCAGCAGCACCGTTATACGTCCGCGCTGCTTGGTCGGCGAGAATTCGGAGACGAGCGTCGACGCGACCGGCAGCTCGGCGCCCAGACCCAGTCCGATGATCAGTCTGGCGATGAGCAATGCGGCCAGCGACCACGACAGCGCCATGCCACCGTTGGCCAGACCGAAAATCACCAACGTTGCCGAGAAGACCGTCTTGCGTCCCACTCGATCGGCAACATATCCGCCGAGCGCCGCACCGATGGCCATGCCGACGAAGCCGATGGACAGCACCCAGCTTTTCTCCGTCGGCGTCAGATTGAAATGCGGGTCGGCCGCGATGGCGGCAACCACGAACGACACCAAGCCGACGTCCATGGCGTCGAATGCCCATCCGATGCCGGAGGCCACCAGCAGTTTGCGATGAGCCTTATTGAACGGCAACCTGTCAAGTCGTTCGTTTCGGGTAAGTTCGGCCGCTCCCCCGGCAGCCTGTTGCGTTGCGGACATCTGATCCCTTCCTGTGTTTTCCCTTTTTTTCGAATGCGATGCGTCACGCCGTGGTCAGGGCGGAGAGCGCATCATCCTGCGGATCAATATCGGACGCGGCGAAATCGGTCCTTGACTCGGCGACGTTCCAAGGCGTTGGCTGAGCCGTGCCCTGTTTGTAGCGATAGACCGTGGCCGGTCTGTTACGGCCGACACGCAGTTTGTCGCCGGTATCCTCAAGCAGACCGGAAGCAAGCATCTTACGGCGGAAGTTCGCCAGATCGATGTCTTCCTCGGCGATCGCCTCGTAGACGTCATGCAGTTGGCTCAGGGTGAAACGGTCGCCCACCAGCCGCGCAACGATGTCGGGATATTCGATTTTGCCGCGTAGCCGCTCCATGGCGTAATCGACGATTTCGCGATGGTCGAAGGCGAGCTCCGGCAGATGGTCCACCGGGAACCACGACACGTTGTCGCCGTCGGCGAACTCGACGCTCTCATCCATGCCACCGACCAAGGCCCAGTAAACGATGGAGACCATCGGAAGGCCCCCATGGGACCTGGACGGATCGCCGAAGGTATAGAGCTGCTCAAGATAGCGTGGATGAAGCGACGTGGTGGATTCCAGTGCCGCATAGGCTGATTGCTCAAGCGAATGATCGGCACGCAGGCCACCACCCGGCAGAGCCCACTGACCAAGGAACGGCTGGCGTACGCGTCTGACCAAAGGCATCCACAACGTACCGCGGGTCTGATCGTTCCGGTCATCCGCCCGCGCGGCAGGACCAAGTGCGAGAATCACCACGGAAACGCCGACCTGGGGAGGTTGCCTGCGCCTCTCCGAAACGTTGCCCATGATCATAACGGCCTCGATTCGTCAGTCCGAATTGTTCCGAGACCTCAGTGTATCACTTATGGTCAACATGACCATAAGTGCTGTTTCCCGCATATGAACAAGCCCCGTTGCCGGGGCCTATATGACGGAAACCAATCAGGCGATGATGCCTTTGGCAATCAGCTCACGCACGACCTCGCGATATTCCTTCGCGGTCTTATGGTTCGGCGCATAGATGGTGATCGGCGCAGCCGCCACAGTGGAATCGGGCAGCTTGATGGACCGTGAGATCACCGAATGGAACACCTTGCCCTGAAAAGCCTCATAGATGCGTTGCAACACCTCGTCGCAGTGCAGGGTGTGCGTGAACATCGTGACCAGCACGCCATACACCTCAAGACTCGGATTGATGCGCGTCTGCACCTTCTCTATGGATTGCATCAGCAGGGCCACGCCACGCAATGCGAAAAATTCCGCAGCCACCGGAATGATCACGCCGTCGGCGGCGGTCAACGCGTTCACCGTCAGCAAACCTAGCGACGGCTGGCAATCGACGATGATCACATCATATTCGTCCTTCACCTGACGTAGCACGCCGGCAAGCACCTGCTCGCGGCCGACCTCGGTGACCAACTGCACTTCGGCGGCGGAAAGGTCGATGTTGGCCGGCATGATATCAAGGTTGTCGAAATCCGTATGCTGAATCACGGCATGCACGTCCATACGCGGATTGAACAATGCGGTATACACCGTATCTTCCACCGCATTGGCGTTGATGCCCAGGCCCACCGTCGCCGCACCCTGCGGATCGAAATCGACGATAAGCACACGGCGGCCGTATTGGCTCAACGCTCCGGCGATGTTGATGGAACTGGTGGTCTTGCCCACGCCACCCTTCTGGTTGCACATGGCGATGACCCGCGCCGGGCCATGCTGCTGCAATGGTTCCGGGGCGGCAAACGTCTCATAATCACGTCCAAGCAAATCCGTAGGCATACTGATTACCTTACCAACATCCTTGTGTCAAAGTTCCACTGCTCCCATGCTAGCGCACACCCATCGTGCAATCCGGCAATGACGCTGCCCGTTGATCAGTGCGCACGCGGATGCGCGGTCAGGTACGCCTCGATGAGATTCTCGGGACTCACGTGCGTGTAGATCTGCGTTGTGGTTACGCTGGCATGGCCAAGCAGCTCCTGTACGGTACGCACATCCGCACCGCCCTGAATCAGATGCGTTGCGAAGGAATGGCGCAAGGTATGCGGATGCAGCGGTTTGGTGATGTGCGCACGTTCACCGGCGGTTCGGATGATTTCCCACACCGACTGTCTGGACAGTCGTTTGCCGCGCTTGTTGAGGAACACCGCCCTGTGCTCGGCTGCTCCTTTGGACTTGGATTGCAAGGCGGGCCGTCCGAATCTGAGATATCGGCGCAAAGCCTCGCACGCGAAGCTGCCTACCGGTACCAGACGCTGTTTGGAGCCCTTGCCCATCAGACGCGCCACCTTATCGTCCAAATCGATGTCGTCCAGATCGACGCCGCATGCTTCGGAGACCCGTGATCCCGTGGCATACATGAACTCGAGCAACGCCTTGTCACGTAGCATCACCGGATCATCGGCCGCGGCATCACCATGCCCTTGTTTCCCATCGTGATGCCGCGAGAGCGGGATGGAATCCATCAATCGTATCACCTCATCGACGGAAAGCACGTCCGGCAGGGTGCTTGCGCCCTTGGGCGCCTTGACCTGTGCCGCGACATCATCGTGCACGACATGCTCGCTGAGGGCGAAACGATGAAAGGCATGAATGCTGGCCAGTCGACGAGCCTTGCTGCGGGCGCCCTCCCCCGAATCGTCGAGCGAGGCCACATATTCCTCGACATGCCGTGTGGTCACGTCATCGAGATCATGGATACCCTGTTCATGCAGCCAGGACACGTATTTATGCAGGTCGGAACCGTACGCGCAGACCGTGGCCTTGGACAGCCCCCGTTCCACGTCAATGTGCGCGAGGAACTGCCTGACCAGACGTTCGCAACCATCCATGTCGTTCCTTTCGGTCTTCGCCCTATTGTCGATCTGATATGCAAAGACCTCCGCCCAACGGAACGGAGGTCATCATGTACGCCAATACGACGTCGGCCCGTATAGGCTCAGGCTTCCTTCGGAGCGTTCACATCAGCCGGAAGAGCGGCCTTGGCCTGCTCGACGATGGCCTTGAAGGTCTCCGGATCAGAGACGGCCAGTTCGGCCAGAGCGCGACGATCAAGCTCAATGCCGGCGAGGTGCAGGCCCTGGATGAAGCGGTTGTAGGTGATGCCTTCAGCGCGGACGGCGGCGTTGATACGCTGGATCCACAGCTTGCGGAAGTCGCCCTTGCGAGCCTTGCGGTCGCGGAAGTTGTAGGTAAAGGAGTGAAGCAGCTGCTCCTTGGCCTTACGGTACAGACGGGAGCGCTGGCCGCGGTAGCCGGAAGCCCTCTCGAGAACGACGCGACGCTTCTTGTGGGCGTTTACTGCGCGCTTGACACGTGCCATATTTGATTCCTCAGCTTTCTATTAAGTCTTCTTATTAGCTCTCGCTATGCTCAGCGACCGAGCAGCTTCTTCATGTTCTTGCTCTGGGAAGTAGCCAGAACGCCGTCGGCCTTCAGTGCGCGACGCTTACGAGCGGACTTGTGCTCGAGGTTGTGGCGCATTGCGGAGCCAGCGTGCATCAGCTTGCCGGAACCGGTCACGCGGACGCGCTTGGAAGCGGCGGAATTAGTTTTCATCTTCGGCATTGCTGCCCTCCTTGTTTGTTACTTCGTTTCGGAAGTCTTCGGTTTGTCGGATGCCACCGCGGCCTTGGCTTCGGCTGCCGCCTGAGCCTGGGCTTCCTGCTTGGCCGCCAGACGGGCCGCCTGACGAGCCTGGCGTTCGGCACGAGACTGATCGCCACGACGACGCTGCTCGGACTGGGTGTGCACCTTCTTACCCTTCGGCGCAAGCGTCATGATGATGTTGCGGCCTTCCTGCTTCGGAGCGAATTCGACGGTGCCGTACTCCTCCACTTCCTGGGCGAGACGCTGCAGCAGCTCGACGCCGCCAATCGGTCGGGACTGTTCACGACCGCGCAGCATGATGGTGACCTTGACCTTGTCTCCGCCATTCAGGAAGCGCACAACATGGCCCTTCTTGACTTCGAAGTCGTGGTCGTCGATCTTCAGACGGAAGCGAATTTCCTTGATTTCCGCAGTGCTCTGGTTACGACGTGCCTCACGAGCCTTAATCTTCTCGTTGTACTTATACTTGCCGTAATCGATGAGCTTGGCAACCGGAGGCTTCGCGTTGGGCGCCACCTCGACGAGATCGAGGTTCGCTTCCTTTGCCAGGTTCAGTGCGACGGAAGTCGCGATGACTCCCACCTGTTCGCCATTCGGGCCGATCAGACGCACCTGGGAGACGCGAATCTCGTCGTTAATGCGTGGTTCGTCGCTGATGATGACTCCAATCCTCATGTTCCGTTCGGCGGAGCATCCTCGACTGGCGGTCTTTCCAAACTTCGTGACTCAAGGCAAGCCATACCCGCACGGATAACCACACGACCATACGTCAATACACAATCCGCATGCATCGCCGGCAACCGACGAAAAGGCTGATGCCTGAACCCGAGGCCCTGAAAGGCTTCCAGGTGGGGATGTCCCGCTTTCTTGATTTCTCAAGCCTTGTAGATAATACCACACCCCGGGACCGGCGCGTGTCGCATATGGCGCTCAGTCGATGGCGATGACTTCCGGCTTGGTGCCGTCATGCACGAAGTACACGTCGTACCAGGTCAGGAAGGAGTATACCGTCCAGATCTTGCGACGATCGTCCGTCTTGCCGGCGTAATTGTCGTCGATCATCTTCAGCAGGGCGGCCTGATCGAAGAACCGGCCGACATAGTCGCGTTCGAACACGGAACGTACGTACTTGTAGAACTTTTCTTCGCGCAACCATTTTTTGATTGGCACCGGGAAGCCGAGCTTCTCGCGGTCATACCATTCCTTGGGCAGGTGACGTCCCGCGGCCTGACGGAACGCGAACTTCGTGTTCTCGTCATTGATCAGGTACTTGGTGGGCACCTGTTCGGCCACGCTCATCAGCTCCTTGTCGAGCAGCGGCACGCGCAGCTCGAGCGAATGGGCCATGGTCATCTTGTCGGCCTTGAGCAGGATGTCGCCGGGCATCCACTGATGCATGTCGAGGTACTGCTTCTTCTTGAGTTCGCTCAGCCCCTTGCCCTTCACGCGGGCATAGGTCTTGTCCACGATGCTTTGCACGCTCGGAGCCTTACGGTATTCGGGCTTGAGCAGCCGTTCGGACTGCGCCTCCTCGAAGACACGCGCCTGACCGATGAAGCTTTCCTCGGCCGGGGCGAGGTTCGCATACAGATGCCACGCACCCGGGAAGGTCTTGCCTTTGCAGAAACGCGCGATTGCATGACGCACGCCTGCCGGCATGTGGGTCAACCAGCGGGTCAGCATCTTGACGGGCTTGTATTTGGTATGCACGCCGTAATCGATGTAGCCCGCGAACAGCTCATCGGCGCCTTCGCCGCTCAATACGACCTTGACGTCCTTGGCGGCCAGAGCCGACAGGAAGTACAGCGGCACGCAGCTCGGATTGGAATCCGGCTCGTCCAGATGCCATTGGATGCGCGGGAACGCGGCGAATGCCTCTTCGTCGGTCAGCGCCTCGGCGGTGTTGTTCAGTTTGAGCAGTTCGGCCAGCTCACCGGCCTGCTGCGATTCGTTGTAGGTGCCCTTGCCGAATCCGATGGAATAGGTGTGTTCAGGGCGGGCCACGGCTGCGACATAGCTGGAGTCCACGCCGCTGGACAGGAAGGATCCCACCTCCACGTCGGCAATCTGATGGGCTTTGACGGAACCGCATACCGTATCGTCGATGGTATTCACCAGTTCGCCCAGCTTCTGGTCGCTTTCCCGGAAATTCTCGTCATAGTACCGATGAATGCTCATCTCGCCGTCGCGATAGACGAAGTAATGGCCCTCCGGCAGCTTGTACACGCCTTTGAAGAAGGTCTCGCCGATTGCCGGGTACTGGAAGGTCATGTATGGCTTCAGCGCCTCGGCATTGAGCTCTTTGACGAAGTCCGGGTGCTGCAGGAGGCTTTTGATCTCCGAGGCATACATGAACGTGCCGTTCATCTTGGCATAGTAGAAGGGCTTGATGCCGAAGTGGTCACGGGCGCCGAACAGTTCGCGCCTGTTCTTGTCCCAGATCACGAAGGTGAACATGCCCCGGACGCGTTGCAGCAGATCGACGCCCCACTGCTCATAGCCATGGAGCAACACCTCGGTGTCGCTTTTGGTGGTGAAGGCGTGGCCCGCGGCGATCAGTTCGTCGCGCAACGGCTGGTAATTGTAGATTTCGCCGTTGAAGGTGATGACCAGCGAACCATCCTCATTGTAGATCGGCTGCTGGCCTCCGCCCAGATCGATGATGCTCAGGCGACGATGTCCCAGAGCCACATGCTCGTCGATGTAGTGACCCTCACTGTCCGGACCACGATGAGCGATGATATCGGTCATCCGCTGCAGGGTCGGGCATTTGACATCGATTGGCATATCGTTGACGAATCCGGCGATTCCACACATAACTGCATAATCCCTTCGAAGACACTAGATAACAGGCTACCAAAACGTATGTGCGTAAGCTGTGTCGCACTTCTCAGGCCCTCCCGAAGGGCACGTGCGTTCCCATGATAGCCTTCCCACCGCCGTATTCGACGCAACGACTGGCTACACTGTCGGATATGACCACATATGATTCGCGCACCTGCGTCATCTTCGCCGCCGGGGAATACTATCGGGAGACCCCGCACGTTCCGGATGGCGCCTTCGTCATCGCCGCCGATGGCGGACTCGACCATACACGCGCCCTTGGCATCAATGCCGATGTGGTCGTCGGCGATTTCGATTCCCTCAAGGGCGCACGGCCCACGGATGGCGCCCGTACGGTCACCCTGCCTCCGCAAAAGGATGACCCCGACCTGCTGTCGGCCCTGAAGATCGGCTGGGCCCACGGCTCGCGGGAGTTCCATATCTTCGGCGCGCTCGGGGGGCGCATCGACCACACCATCTCGAACATTCAGCTCATGGCGTTGCTCGCCGAACGCGGGGCAAGCGGTTATCTGCACGGCGACGGTACGATCATCACCGCAATCTGCGACGGCGTGCTTTCCTTCCCCGCCAACGATGTGCGGCCGGGCCGCATGGTCTCGGTGTTCTCCCATTCCGACGTATCCACGGGAGTCAGCGAGCCGGGGCTCAAGTACGAGCTTGAGCATGCGACCATGAGCAATATCCGCGTCAATGGCGTCAGCAACGAGTTCCTGGATGGCGCGCCCGCACGCATCGAAGTGGAGCACGGCACACTGATCGTGACATTTCCGGCCGAGGCTCCCCTGCCGCAGGTGACCCGGCTGCATGACTTCGACGGGGATCTGGGCACGCTCGATACGGAGGTCTCTTCCATCCTGGTCAAACGCAAATGCGCTTGAAAACTCATTGTGAGCGCTCACGGAAACGACGTCGTTTTCTGAAACACACGACCGCCATACGTTGCCCTAAGTACAGGTGACGCACTAAAGTGGGCGGTGTTGGTAAACAATGGCTTCATTGCGCCTCGCGCATGTGTGGCCTACCCTAAAGGGAGAATTACATGACAGTTAAGATTGGTATCAACGGCTTTGGTCGTATCGGTCGTCTGGCTTTCCGCCGTATCTTCGAGCTACAGGCTCGTGGCGGCCAGGCCGGTGACATTGAGGTCGCTGCAATCAACGATCTGACCACCCCGTCCATGCTGGCCTACCTGCTGAAGTACGACAGCACCCACGGCACCTTCCGTCATGACGATGGCACCCCGGTCGAGGTCACCTCCACCGACGACTCCATCGTGGTCGACGGCAAGGAATACAAGGTCTACGCCGAGAAGGATGCCAACAACATCCCGTGGGTCAAGAACGACGGCGTTGAGTTCGTGCTCGAGTGCACCGGCTTCTACACCTCCGCTGAGAAGTCCCAGGCCCACATCAACGCTGGCGCCAAGAAGGTCCTGATCTCCGCTCCGGCCAAGGACGAGACCACCCCGACCGTCGTCTTCGGTGTGAACCACAACATCCTGAAGGCTTCCGACGTGATCGTGTCCGCCGGTTCCTGCACCACCAACTCCATGGCCGCTATGGTCAAGCTGCTGGACGAGAACTGGGGCATCAAGGCTGGCTTCATGACCACCATCCATGCCTACACCGGCACCCAGATGATTCTCGACGGCCCGCGCTTCCCGAAGGCTCGCAACAACCGCGCCGCCGCGATCAACACCATTCCTCACTCCACCGGCGCTGCCAAGGCCATCGGCAAGGTCGTTCCGTCCGTGAACGGCAAGCTGCAGGGTCACGCCCAGCGTATCCAGGTTCCGGATGGCTCCGTCACCGAGCTGACCACCGTTCTGAACAAGGAAGTCACCGCTGACGAGATCAACGCCGCATTCAAGGCCGCCTTCTCCGCCACCGACTTCTACGGCTACAACGAAGACGGCATCGTGTCCTCCGACATCATCGGCGACACCCACGGTGGCGTGTTCGACCCGACCCAGACCGACGTCAACACCGTTGACGGCGTGACCATGGCTCGCACCGTCTCCTGGTACGACAACGAGTACGGCTTCACCTGCAACATGGTGCGTACCCTGCTGTACTTCGCCGAGATCTCCGAGTGAGCCGTCGCGGCTAGTCCGTTAGGTTCCTAGGAATCCCGCAGGGGCTTTCACCTCATGGTGGAAGCCCCTTTTCGCATGCCTCCATGTCTCCTCATACGGCCCTGCTCCAACCCACGTGGAATGTCGTCCGATTCTGCCGTTTCGGTCATCCACGGGCCCGAAACCGTGCTCTGGATGACCGAAACGGCAGAATCGGACGTACGAACGTCCTATGATGAGACGCCATGGGTAAGAAAAAACACGAGAAAGGCACCGGTTCCACACCGGCGACCGTACAGCTGGACAAGGCCGGAGTCACATTCACGACCTATGAATACGCACATTCGAACGATCATATGGATGACGGCTACGGGGTTGAGGCCGCCACCAAGCTCGGATTCGACGAACACCAGGTGTTCAAGACGCTGATGGCCGACACCGGTACGGAACGTGTGGTCGGTGTGGTCCCGGTCAGCGGGCATATGGATCTGAAGGCGCTGGCCGCCGCCGTGGGCGCGAAGAAGGCGACCATGGCCGATCCGAAAGTCGCCATGCGAGAATCGGGCTACGTGGTGGGCGGGATTTCGCCTCTGGGACAGCGCACGCACCACAGGACCGTGCTGGACGAAAGCGCCCTGCGGTATGACGAGATTCTGCTGTCCGGAGGCAAGCGAGGATTCTCCATCGGCATCAACCCGAATGATCTCATCGCGGTATTGGACGCCGTAGTCGCGCCCATCGGCACCTGGTGACCCTCAGGGAAGGGTCATCGGGCCCTGCGTAGCTCAGACGGAAGCACGAAGTGCATGTTCTCCTTGATGGTTTCGATGGTGGTCACCTCGGTGTAGCCGAAGCCCTGTAAGGTTTCGACCACGCCGGAGACAAGTTCGTCCGGTACGGAGGCACCCGATGAGATGCCCACAGACTCCACGCCCTCGAACCATGACGGGTCGAGTTCGGCCGCATCATCGACACGGTGCGCCCTGCCGCGGCCATCAGTCGCATCAGCAGCGGCATCCGCTGCGAAGCGCGAGTTCAGGCCTTCTCGCGCGACCTCCATCAATCGTACGGAATTCGAGGAATTCGCCGACCCGACGATCACCACGCAATCCGATTGCTCGGCCACCAACTTGACTGCGGCCTGACGATTCGACGTGGCATAGCAGATATCGGAGCTCGGCGGCATCTGCAGCCACGGGAAGCGGCACTTCAACGCGGCGATCGTACCGGCGGTCTCATCAACGCTCAGCGTGGTCTGCGTAAGCAGCACCAGCTTGGTGTCTTCAGCGAAATCAAGCGAGTCCACGTCGGCCTCATGTTCGATCAGATGCACATGCTCCGGGGCCTCCTCAACCACGCCGACCGCCTCATCGTGCCCCTTATGGCCGATATAGACGATTTCGAAGCCCTCCCTAACGAAACGCAGCACTTCGCGATGCACCTTGCTCACCAGCGGGCAGGTGGCGTCGATCACATGCATGCCGCGGGCCGCGGCCTCGGCCTTGACCGCCGGGGACACACCGTGCGCGGAAAAAACAATCGGAATGCCCGCCGAAGCGGCCTCATCCGGAATTTCGCGGAGCTCCTGCACGAACACCGCACCCTGAGCCGACAACTCCTCGACCACATGTTTGTTATGCACGATCTGACGACGCACGTACACCGGTGGCAGGCCATCCTCGCGGACGGGGACCGAAGCCTTCAGAATCGTCTGTACGGTAAGGATCGCCCGATCCACACCGGCGCAGAATCCGCGAGGGTCCGCCAATACGATGCGTTTGGTCATGGGTCGCCGCCTTTCATGTCATACAAGTCCTCACCAAATACTAGAGCACGGCCGTTCGCATAACGCACGCGCTCATGTGAGCACACGACTATTGCACAACCATATCGCCGGCGATCCCTCATCCGGTAGACGGTCGCATACACAACACGCCGGCGAACGGGCATGGCACCCTCCAAGAGAAGGTAGACTTGACCGTTAGCGGTAACAACCGTTATCGATACGTTTAGCGGCATTATGGAGTGATCTATGACCTGCAAGAACCTGCCTGCCCGCTCCGGACAGCAATTCTCCATCTCCCACGGCGACTATAAGGCGGTCGTCACCGAACTCGGCGCAACGCTGCGCAAACTGACCTACCGAGGCGAGGACCTTATCGTCTCCCTCGGCCCGGATGACGTGGTGAGCTGCTGCCATGGCCAGATTCTCATCCCGTTCCCGAACCGCGTCGAAGGCGGCGAATACACCTTCGAAGGCAAGACCTACACGTTGCCGATCGACGAACACGCGCGCAACAACGCCATCCACGGCTATGGATACCGCTCCTATTGGAAGCTGGAAAGCCTCACGGAGGAATCCGTCGCACTGACCTGGCGCACACCCAATATGGCCGGCTATCCGTTCGACATCGTAGCCACCGCCACCTATAGCCTCGCCGACGACGGTCTGCATCTGACCATCGACGCCTATAATAACGGCGATGCGAACGCCCCATGGGCCCTGGCCATCCATCCATGGCTGGCCAACGGTCTGAACGGATACGGCGACGAGATCGACGGCCACAACGCGCAGTGCAGCCTGACGCTGCCGGGCAACACGCATGTGACCGTGAACGAAAACCTGATCCCGACCGGCACCGAACCGGTGGATGGCACCAAGTACGACCTGCGCAAGGACACGCTGCTTACCGAACAGCCCTTCGATGATGCCTGGACGGACCTCGATCACGCCGAAGACGGTACCGTCACCGCGGTGTTCACCCGTCCCGACGGTCTGAAGGTCAAGGTCGGAGGCGACGAGACCATCACCTCTTTCCAGGTGTGCACCGGTACCAAGTTCCCTGCCTTCAAACACCCGGCAGGCGTTGCGGTGGAACCGCAGACCGCCTATGCCAACGCATTCAACACCGGCAACGATCTCATCGTCATCAAGCCGGGCGAGACCAGCAGCACCTCGCTGTTCCTCGGCGCGTTCGCTCAGTGAACGCCCGATTTGCACAACGTCGCACCGGTGTGCGATAATCCCGAAGGCTTATTAATCGCAAGTAAAGGAGTCCAATCATGGGCATGCGCGGACGTAAGCGCAAGGATCGTCGTAAGAAGGCCGCCAATCACGGCAAGCGCCCGAACGCCTGATCCCTGCCGGCGTGAATAACGCCACAGAGCATCAACAAACCCGCGGATTCGCAATCGATTCCGCGGGTTTTCCTATTCACCGCAACAATGGTCGAGCGTGGCACGAAGACGTTCCAATAGGCGCTCCGGCGCCTGTTCGGGACGCAGATAGGCGCGCATCGCCGCAATCAACGCCCGTTCACGCTCGTCACAGCACGTTTCGGGATCGAAGTGCTCTTCCATGCTGACATGCACGCTCGTATGCGTCACATGCGTTACGGACCCGTCCGCACTCCTGCTGGTGATGGAGATGCGCCGTTCAACAGAGTCACCGTTCATGATCTTCCCCTTCCGACGGAAGCGGTCTTCGCACCGGAGCGTGTGCCGGCCGCATACCCTCGTTCCTTCGCATATGCCGCAAGTTCCTGCTTGAGCTGCGTGCGGGCACGGTTCAGACGGCTCATCACCGTACCGATTTTCACGCCCTGCTCATCGGCCACCTGCTGATATGACTTGCCGTCGATGGCCGCATCGATGAACACCCGCCTGCGTTCCGGCGAAAGCTTGTTCAACGCGGCCATGATCTCTTGGGGCGCATAGGCGTCCAGATACTCCTGCTCGGCGGACTTCAGCTGCTCCGACGAATGTTCGGAGGCGGAGTAGATATCCCAATCGTCATATTCGCCGGTGGAGCCGTTGGCACGTTGCGGCCTGCGTTTGGCCTTGGCGTACTGATTGAAGTAGGCGTTGCGCTCGATGGTGGTCATCCACGCGGCGAAGTTCGTGCCCTGTTTGAAGGAATCGAAGGCCTTGAACCCGCGTTCGAAAGTGTCCTGCACCAGATCCTGCGCATCGTCGGGATTGTTGGTCAGTTTCATGGCCTGCCGATAGAGCACGTCGACGATGGGCATGGCGAGCCGTTCGAAGCGCGCGCGCCTGTCCGTCATGCTTTCCTGCTCATCAGTCACGGTTTCATTCTATCGGCATGCCGCATGCGACGATGTCCGCAAAACTCCCAAGCGATTCAAAGCTCGTTCCCAGAACACATGGTTTATATAATCATGTTGGTTTTTCGCTGAGAGAAAGATTTGCCCATGTCATTGTCCCTTGCCGACGGCGTGCATCTGCTGTCCTCCCATCATCTGCTCGATGAGGTCATCACACCCGAACGTTGGAGCCTGAATGCCGATGGCATCGACAATGCCGATGTGCCGTTCACGCATATCACCTATGACACCCGCACCGTGCGCGAAGGCACGCTGCTGGTGTGCAAGGGCCGCTTCCGGCCGGAATTCCTTGACGGGCTCAAGGAGCGCGGTCTCGTCGCCTATGTGTCGGAACGTGACTTCTCCGATCACACCGAGGTTCCGGGACTCATCGTCAACGACGCGCGCAAGGCCATGAGCCTGCTGTCCGCCGCCTTCTACGGCATGCCCCAGAACGAACTCACGGTCATCGGCATCACCGGCACCAAAGGCAAGACCACCACCGCATACTTTACGCAGGCCATCCTCAACGCCTATTCCAACGGTCGTTGCGCATTGTTCTCCTCGGTCGATAACTGTCTCGACGGCCATACCTACGTGGAATCCGAACTGACCACGCCGGAGTCGTTGGACGCGTTCCGCATGATGCGCGAGGCCGCGGACAACGGCATGCGATACCTGGTGATGGAGGTCTCCTCCCAGGCCTACAAGGTCAACCGCGTCCACGGCCTGACCTTCGACGTGGGAGCCTTCCTCAACATCTCCCCCGACCACATCAGCGACATCGAACACCCCACCTTCGAAGATTATCTGTATTGCAAGCGTCAGCTGGCATACCATGCACGCGCCTTCGTACTCAACGCCGACGCCGACCATGCCGATCTCATTCGCGAGGATGCGCAGGCCGCGGGCATCCCGCTTGCGGATTTCGCCCTGCGCACCGATGACGCACCTACGAATGCGACGCTGACGGCCCGTCCGTCGAACGCCGAACACAGCGCGTTCAGCATCGCCGCGAACGGTCATGATCTGGGCGAGTTCAGCCTGTCATTGGCTGGCGATTTCAACTATGCGAACGCCCTCGCCGCCGTCGCACTGGCGCATGAGGCCGGCGTGCCATTCGATTCGGCTACCATGCATGCCATGGAATCGGTGCATGTACCGGGACGTATGGAACTGTTCACCGGCACGGATGGCGACACCGTGGCCATCGTCGATTATGCGCACAACTACACCAGCGTACGTGCGCTGATCGATTTCGTCGAACAGCGCTACGGCGAGCGCAAGCCGCGGATTACGCTCGTCGCCGGTTCCGCCGGCAACAAGGCGTTCGACCGCCGTCAGGAAATCGTCGAGGCCGCACAGGATCGCATCGCGCGTTTCGTATTCACCGCCGAAGACACCGATACCGAACCGTATATCGACATCTGCAACGAAATGCTCGGCCATGTCACCAACGACCATGTGGATGCCACGGTGATCGTCGATCGTGTGAAGGCCATCGAGAGCGCCGTCGAGCAGGCGCATTCCCACGATGGTCTCGACGTGATCCTCATCATCGGCAAGGGCCACGAGCGTTGGATCAAGGACCTCAACAGCCACGTGGCCTACGAAGGTGATGATTGTGTGGTGGAACGACTGCTGAACGTGGCGTAGGAGTAGCATCGTCTTCGAGCTCATGATTTGTTCATGGCAACCGGACGATACTATCTTCAAGGAGCACCGCGGAAATGGCGATCAAACCTGCAACGTTCACGCTTGCCTATGCAATCGACGTGCTGAAGGAGCATCATCTGCTTCGCGAAATCGTTCACGGCCGCCGATGGACGCTTGACGCTTCGGATCTGCCCGGCGCGAATGAGCCGGTCGGGTCGATTACCTACGATACCCGCAAGGTCGAGCCCGGTTCGATGCTGTTCGTCAAGGGCCGTTTCAAGCCTGAATTCCTTGACGGCATCGACGGCAAAGGCCTGGCCGCATACGTGGCGGAAACCGAATACGCCGATCGCACGAAAGCCATCGGCATCATCGTAGAGGACGTGCACAAGGCCATGAGCCTGCTGTCCGCCGCCTTCTACGGCATGCCCCAGAACGAACTCACGGTCATCGGCATCACCGGCACCAAAGGCAAGACCACCACCGCATACTTTACGCAGGCCATCCTCAACGCCTATTCCAACGGTCGTTGCGCATTGTTCTCCTCGGTCGATAACTGTCTCGACGGCCATACCTACGTGGAATCCGAACTGACCACGCCGGAGTCGTTGGACGCGTTCCGCATGATGCGCGAGGCCGCGGACAACGGCATGCGATACCTGGTGATGGAGGTCTCCTCCCAGGCCTACAAGGTCAACCGCGTCCACGGCCTGACCTTCGACGTGGGAGCCTTCCTCAACATCTCCCCCGACCACATCAGCGACATCGAACACCCCACCTTCGAAGACTACTTCCGTTGCAAGCGCCGGTTGATCGCCAACAGCTGTTCGCTGGTGCTCGGCGCCGACTGCGATCACCGTGATCTGCTCATGCAGGATGCCGCCGACGCGGGCGTCAAGGTCACCGAGTTCGCATTACATGATGCCGCACGGGGCCTGACCTCCCCAGCACAGGTCATCGCCCGCGTCGATCCGGAAAACAAAGCCGGTTTCATCGTTTCCGTCAATGGCTCGGATCTTCGGCCGATGGAGCTGGACATGCCCGGTGAATTCAATGTCACGAACGCCGCGGCAGCCGTCGCCATCGCCATCGAGGCCGGCGTGCCGGAATCCGACCCGTCAATCGCCGCCATGTGCCGGGTACAGGTGCCCGGACGCATGGAACGCGTCAAGGCGGGAGACGGTCTGCTGGTCTACATCGATTTTGCCCACAACTATCTTTCCGTCAAATCGTTGGTCGACGAAATGGTACGAACCTATGGCGAACGCCGCCCACGCATCACGCTGGTTTCCGGTACCACCGGCGGCAAGGCCGTCGACAGACGCGAGGGCATCGTCAAGGGGGCGCTTGGCCGTGTGGAATCCTTCATCTTCACATTGGACGACCCGAATTACGAGGATCCCATGGACATCGCGCGTCAGATGCAGTCGTATGTGACCGATCCGACGGCCCGGACGCAGATCGTCGTTCCGCGCGAGCTCGCCATCGAAAAGGCCATCGTCGACGCGCGTGAGCATGCGGACCGGTTCAATATCGTGCTGGTCATCGGCAAGGGCGACGAGACCCGTAATATCATCAACGGCAAGCCGGTGCCATATGAGGGCGATGGCGCCGTGGTGCGTCGCGTACTCGGCGAATAGCACGACCGTTCGTCACACGGCACGGGGTAAGGTAGGTCACTATGACACGATTCCAACCGATTCTGCTCGGCAGCGACATTAACGTCTACGGCATGGCCAGGGCGTTCCACGAGGAGTACGGCATCATCTCCGAGGCGTACGCCTACTTCCAGCTCAGCCCTACGAAGTTCAGCAATATCGTGAACGTGCATGTCGTCGATGATTTCAACAATTTCGTGACGTTCCGCGATTTCATGCTCAACCTCGGCAGGCGTATGAAGGCCGAGGATCCGGATCGCACGCTGCTGCTCATCCCCTGCGGCGACGTGTATGCGAATCTGCTCAGCCAGTGCGGGGACGATCTGCGTCGTTATTTCGTATACAACACGCTCGACATCAATCTGTCACGTCGACTCGCCTACAAATCCACGTTCTATCAGATTTGCGAACGGTATGATCTGCCGCACCCGAAGACGAAGACCGTAACCGCCGACGGAGTGAAGGCAAGGGAATACCGCGATCTGCCGTTCCCCTATCCGGTCGCGATGAAGCCGGCCAATTCCGTCGAATGGCTGAACGTCGACTTCGAAGGGCGGCGCAAGGCCTATATCTTCAACGACCCGGCCGAACTCGACACGATCATCAGACGTGCCTACGATGCCGGCTATACCTCCGAAATGGTGATTCAGGATTTCATTCCCGGCGACGATTCACGCATGCGTGTGCTCAACGCGTACGTGGACCAGCATCATCGCGTACGCATGATGTTCCTCGGCCATCCGTTGCTGGAGGATCCGTCTCCGGTGGCGGCCGGCAACTATGCGGCGATCCTGCCCGACTACAACGAGAACGTGTTCCGTCGCATCAAGGCGTTCCTCGAGGATATCGGCTATGAAGGCGTCGCCAATTTCGACATGAAGTACGATGAGCGCGACGGCGAATACAAGCTGTTCGAAATCAATCTGCGTCAGGGGCGCTCCAGCTATTTCGTGACGTTGAACGGTTTCAACCTGGCCAAATACTTCGTGGAGGATCTTGTCGAGGACACGCCGTTCGACGGCGAGACCCTGTTCGGCCACGGTTCGAAGCTGTGGATGGAGATTCCGAAGTCGGTGTTCCTTGAGTATGTCGCCGAAGGCGATGACAAGGAAACCGGCAAACGCATGCTCGAATCCGGGGATTGGGGCACCACGCTGGAATATTCCAAGGATATGAATCCGCTACGCTGGCTGATGATCAGGCATATGTTCGCGATCTATAGGAAAAGCTACGCCAAATACTTCACCAAAAAGGGTGAGATGAAGTGAAACGACCGTTCTTCGCCGTATTGGGCGGCATGGGCACATTGGCTACCGAGAGCTACATCCGTCTGGTCAACCACGCCACGCATGCGCATGGCGACCAGGATTACCTCGACTATGTGGTGTTCAATGACGCCTCCGTGCCGGATCGCACCGCGTATATCGTGGGGGCATCCGATGAGAACCCGTTCCCGGTGATTGCCGACGATATCGAAAAGGCCACCGCGATGGGCGCGAGCTTCATCGTGCTCACCTGCAATACGGCGCACTACTTCTATGACGATTTCCAAAGGCTGACGCCGGTACCGATTCTGCACATGCCGCGCGGCGCCGTGAATCGCATGGCACAACGCTACCCAAAGGAACGGTTCCCCCGAATCGGTTTCCTCGGCACTTCCGGGTCGCGCAAATCGGGCGTCTATGCGCGTGCGGCCACCGAAGCCGGATATGCCTTCGTGGAACCGACCGATGACCTGCAGGAGCGCATCACTTCGCTGATTTACGATGATGTGAAAGGCTCGGGAGAGCTGAATCAGGAACGATACGAATCCGTGCTCCGTGACATGCTCGACCCGGCCGGCCCTTGCGCCTGCGACGCGCTGATTCTGGGATGCACCGAACTGAGCGTACTGAACGAGGCGTTCCCGATGCCTCAGCTACCGATCATCGACGCGCAGGCCGTGTTGGTGGAAGACACCGTGGCTCGCGCCAAATCCTTGCGTTGAACAGGTTGCGGCCCCTCACGACGGGCCGCAACCTTTCGATGCATAAATCCATGCCTGGCGTCTAGCTATGCTTCGGCATCATCGGAACCGACATTGCCGAAATCATTGACATCGAAATCCGGATTGGCATCGGATTCGAAATCCGCTTCGGCCGCATCCTGATCCTTGCGCGGCTCCGGTTCCACGGCCTCCTGGAACACACGCTCGACCTTCGGCTTCTTCAGATCCGGATTGATCTTCTCCTCCAGCATCAGGCGCGCGTCTCCAGCCGTGGTGAAGCTACCGCAGATAAGCACGCCGTGCCCGTAGCCTACGCCGAGTTCGTCTTCGGAATCGACCATGTTGACGGCTTCCTGGATGGCATCCGGCAGTTGCGGAATGCAGGTGACGCGTTCCGGTCCGAACACCTGATCCGCGATCTTCTTCAGGTCTTCGGCCGGCATCACACGGTCGCGCCACGAGTTTTCGGTGACGATTACATGGCTCAGCAGCGGTTCAAGCACGCCGAGATACTCTTCGACCTGCTTGTCCCCCATCATGGCGATCACGCCGACGAGCTGCTGGAAGTCGTAGTTCTCCTCGATGGCGGCACGCAGCGCCTCGGCCGCGTTCACATTGTGCCCGCCGTCAAGGATGATGGTCGGCGAGGTGCGGATCTGTTCGAGGCGTCCCGGAATCTTCACCGTACTCAACGCTTCGGCCACCAGATCGCCGTCAAGCGCGCCGTTTACCGGAATCACCGCCTCGGCCGCGCACAGGGCTGCGAGCGCATTATGCGCCTGATGCTCGCCGAATTTGGCGACCGGCACTTCCTCATATGTGCCGTTGGGGGTGCGCAGGGTGACCATCTGGCCGCCGACGGCCGGTACGCGGGCGACGACTTCCGCTTCGATGCCGTCGCGTACCAGATTGGCATGGTTGACTTTGGCGGCCTTCTCGATGATCGGCATGACGGCCTCCTCATGCGGCTGACGCCCGATGACGGCGGTGCAGCCGGGCTTGATGATGCCGACCTTTTCGGAGGCGATCTGTTCGACGGTGTCACCCAGCCACGCCATATGGTCCATGTCGATGGGACCGATGATGGCGGCATCGGCGTCGAGCACGTTGGTGGCGTCCCAGCGGCCGCCCATGCCGACCTCCACGATGGCCACATCGACCGGAGCGTCGGCGAATTTCCAGATGGCCATGGCGGTAAGTACTTCGAAGAAGCTCATTTTCGGCTTCCCGAGCTCCTCCATCTTCATGTCGACGATGGCGATTAGATCGCGTACCTGATCCCATGCGTCGACGAAGTCGTCGTCGGAAAGCTGTTGTCCGTCGATGGCGATGCGTTCGTTGACATGTTCCAGATGCGGCGAGGTGTACAGTCCCGTGCGCATGCCGTAGGTGCGGCAGATCGACTCGACCATGCGCGCGGTGGATCCCTTGCCGTTGGTGCCGGTGATGTGGACCACGCGGAAGGACTCTTCCGGATGCCCCATGACGTCGAGGATCATCTTCATGCGCCTGAGGTCCAGATTGGTGGTATTGCGTTCCGATGGACGGCCCATGATGTCACGTTCGACGTCGATCATGCTTTCGTTGTTGCGATTGGGATGTTCAAACGACATGCTGTGCTGTTTCCTTACGCTGGTCGATGCTTACTCACTGAAACCGTCCCCATTCTAGGTGGGCGCATGAACGTTATGGCGTCGCAAAACGTAATAGGATTGGTGGCGGTAATTCATTGGATTGTTCAGGAGATGTGATGAGCGAAGTCATTACCGATAAGGACAAGGAATACGAGGCTTTGGAGCGGGAGTCCGCACCGGGGCCGGATCAGGCCATGAGCGACCGTGTGAACAATCGTTCCCTACGCCCTCGTTCCGACGCGTTCAAGGAGTTCATGACCACCGGTTGGGATGACAATGAGCCGGCCATCGAACCGTTGGAATCTTCCAAGTACACGCCGGCACGTCTTGAGGCGTTAGGCAGGGCGTTCCCGGGCGAACGCCTCGTAATCCCGGCCGGTCAACCGAAGGTACGCAACAACGATTGCGACTACGCGTTCCGTCTGGACACCACCTTCTCGTATTACACCGGTCTTGGCGAGGACTATGAGGCCGGCGCGGTGCTGGTGCTGAACCCGGTCGACCCGGATTCCGCGGATGCAAAGGCCGGCAGGACGCATGAGCCGGAACTGTTCGTGGCTCCGCGCGCGAACCATTACACGCAGGACTTCTTCATGAATGCCCACTATGGCGAATATTGGGTGGGTCCGCGCGCGGGTCTGCGGGAGATGACCGCCATGACGGGCATCGAGACGAACGACATCGCGCAACTGGCCGATGCACTGAGCAAGGATGTCGGCACCGAGGCCGGTGCAGTACGCGTCCGTGTGATTCGTGAGGCCGATCCGCAAATCACCGAGATGGTAGAGGATATTCGCAAGGCGAACGGTTTCGCCGATTCGGACGGCAATACCGCCGCCGACGACAGACTGCACGAATTCGCCGCCGAGGCACGCATGTGCAAGGACGAATATGAGGTGCGCGAGATGCGCAAGGCCGTGGCTGCCACCAAGCACGGCTTCGACAACATCCTGCGCAGGCTGCCGGCGGCTCTGGGCAAACCGCGTTCGGAACGTATGCTGGAAGGTGCATTCAACGCAATCTCCCGCGAGGAAGGCAACGAGGTCGGTTACGACACCATCATCGCATCCGGCGCGCATGCTCCGATCCTGCATTGGATGCGCAACACCGGTACCGTCGCATCCGGCGAGCTGCTGCTGATCGATGCCGGCGTGGAAGTCAACAGCCTGTATACCGCCGACATCACCCGTACGTTCCCGACCAATGGTAGGTTCACCGACTTTCAGAAGAGGCTGTATCAGGCCGTGCTGGACTCCCAGCAGGCCGGTTTCGAGGCGGCCAAGCCAGGTGCCACGTATTCCGACATCCATCATGCCTGCATGCGCGTGATCGCCGAACGCCTGCACGAATGGGGCATTCTGCCGGTCGACGTGGAGGAGTCGCTCTCCCCCGCCGGTCAGCAGCACCGTCGTTGGCTCGCCTGCGGCGTGGCGCATCATCTCGGCCTTGACGTGCATGATTGCGCGCAAGCCCGTTACGAGTCATATCAGGGTGCCGAAATCCGTCCGAGCATGATCTTCACGATTGAGCCTGGCCTGTATTTCCGTGAGGATGACTTGCTGATTCCGCCGGAGTATCGCGGCATCGGCATCCGCATCGAGGATGACGTGCTCATGACCGAGAATGGTCCCGAATGGATCTCCGCAGGCATACCGAAGCAGATCGATGACATCGAGGCCTGGATGGCCGACATGGCGCAATAGTCATCCACCGTACTCCCCGACGGTGAGGAAAGGAACGTGATATGGCAACCCCTGAATTCGTGTTGAAACTCCGCAGGAAGATCGGCCACGATCTGCTATGGCTGATGGGCGTATCCGGCTACGTTGAAGACGAACGGGGCCGCGTACTGCTGGGCCGACGTTCCGACACTGGCGAATGGGCCATGGTGTACGGCATCAACGAGCCCGGCGAGGAGCCGGCCGACACCGTGGCCCGCGAAGTCAAGGAGGAGACCGGCGTGGACGTGATCGTCACCGATCTGGTGTCGGTGAAATCATCTCGCCGCATACTCACCTACGCGAACGGCGACAACACCATGTACATGGATCACCTGTTCATCTGCAGGCCCGATCCGACCGGTAACACGGAACCGTACGTCGGTGATGAGGAGAGCCTCAACGTGGGCTGGTTCTTCCCCGATGAGCTACCCGGGCCATTGGCCGCCACCACGGTTGAACGCATGGGGTATGTGCGTGAATATCTGAGGAACAAGGCCGGTGGCGACGCCCACGCGCAGTTCTGCTTCAACGGCGAGATCCACTGAAGTTCCCACCAACGTAAGACGGCGATGCCTGCGACGATCGGTCCGTCGCAGGCATCGCCGTCTATGCTCCTAAATCCCTCATCCCTACTGTTGGGCCGCGAGCAACTCGTGCAGATGCTCACGATGCCCGCGTTGTTCACGCGGATCCGGCACCGGCAACGAAGCCAGCAGCTTCTGCGTGTACGGATTTTGCGGATGTTGCATGATCTGGTCGGCATCGCCATGTTCGACGATCTTGCCCTTGTGCATCACCATGATGCGATCGGCAAGCATATCTACCACCGCAAGATCGTGAGTGATGAACAGGCAGGCGAAACCGATTTCGACCTGTAGTTTCTTGAACAGTTCCAACACCTTCGCCTGCACCGACACATCCAATGCGGAGGTCGGCTCGTCGGCGATGAGCAGGCTCGGCTTCAACGCAAGCGCACGCGCCAGGGAGGCGCGCTGACGCTGGCCGCCGGACAGCTCATGGGGGAAGCGGTTCATGTATGCGCGTGGCAGCTGGACCATTTCCAACAGATCGCCCACATAATGCCGTGCGTCAGCCACGGAGGAGTATTTCCCGTGCACGATCAGCGGTTCGGCCACGTTCTCCGCGATGGTCATCAGCGGGTTGAACGAGCTGCCGGGATCCTGGAACACGAAGCCGATGTCGGCGCGCTTGGGCTTGAAGTCACGTTCCTTCACGCCGTTCATTTCGATGCCGAGCACGTTGAGCGAACCGCCGGAAACCTTCTGCAGGCCTGCGATGGCACGGCCCGTGGTGGATTTGCCGGAACCGGATTCGCCTACCAGTCCCAGCACCTCGGAACGGTGGATGGTAAAGTCGATGCCATCCACGGCCTTGAAATCGGGCTGCATGAGATGGCCCGGATACGTGATGGTCAGCCCCTTGGCCTCGACCGCGACCGGCTGTTCACGCCAATCCTTTTCACGCTCGATGACCTTGCCATTGCCGTCACGCACGATGAGCTTCTGCCCGATGCGCGGTACGGCACCCAGCAAACGCTTGGTGTAGTCGTCCTGCGGTGAATAGAAGATCTGTTCCACGCCGCCTTGCTCGACCACATGGCCACGGTACATGACCACGACCTCGTCGGCGATGTCGGCGATGACGCCCATGTTGTGCGTGATGATGAGCACGGAGGCATCGAATTCGTCGCGTGCGAGACGCAGCAGATCGAGGATTTCGGCCTGTACGGTCACGTCAAGGGCGGTGGTTGGCTCATCGGCCAGAATCAGACCGGGATTGAGCACCAACGCCATGGCGATGACGATGCGCTGCTTCTGGCCGCCGGAGAACTGGTGCGGATAGTAATCGACCCGGGTTTCGGCGTCGGGAATGCCGACCTTCTTCAGAATGTCGATCGCCTTGGCACGCAGCTCTTTCTTGTCTTTCATGCCGTGGGCCCGCAGCCCCTCCTCGATCTGCCAGCCGATGGTATACACCGGGTTCAGCACCGAATTCGGCTCCTGGAACACCATCGCCGCCTCGGAGCCGCGCATTTCACGTAGCTGCTCGCCGGATAGGGACAGCACGTCGAGTTCCTCGTTGCCGGCACGGTTCGACAGGTAGATCGCACCAGAGGTCGTTGCCGTTTCCGGCAGCAGTTTGATGATGGAGCGCGCGGTCACGGACTTGCCGGAACCGGATTCGCCCACCACGCCGATGACCTTCCTGCGGGGAATCTTGAAACCGATCCCGTCGATGGCCTTGATGGAGCCGGCGTCGGTCATGAAGGAGACGCTCAGATCCTTGATTTCGGCGAGATTGCCGTTGTCGATTTCGCTCATCGGTTCACTCCCCTTCCTTGGAGCCCCATGCGGAGGCCACGAATGATGGATCATGGTCGGTGACGGTCACCGGGGCGTCGATGGCACCCATCGGGTTTCTGGCCGCGGCAAGTTCCGCCATGACCTCGTTGCGGGCGCCCGGCTTTTCGTTCGGGTCGACGGAGGTGTCTTCGATGGATCCGACCACTTCGCCCGCGGATTTGCGTGCACGCAGTCGCGGATCGGCGAGATCGTTGAGCGATTCGCCGACGAGGGTGATGCCCAGTACGATCAGCACGATGGCGACGCCGGGGAATACCGCGGTCCACCAGATGCCGGCGGTCACGTCGGATACGGAACGGTTGAGATCATAGCCCCATTCGGCGGCTGCGGTCGGTTCGATGCCGAAGCCAAGGAAGCCCAGACCGGCAAGGGTCAGAATGGCCTCCGATGAGTTCAGAGTCAGGATGACCGGCAGGGTTCGGGTGGAGTTCTTGAACAGGTGCTTGGTCATGATGCGCCAGGTGGAGGCACCGACCACACGTGCGGATTCCACGTATGCGGATTCCTTGATGCGGATCACTTCGGCACGGATGGTACGGAAGTACTGCGGAATATAGACCACGGTGATGGAGATGCCGGAAGCGAAGATGCCGCTCCACAGTCCGGATTGGCCGTGGGAGATCATAATGGCCATCAGAATCGCCAACAGCAGGGACGGGAAGGAGTAGACGGCGTCGGCGATCATCACGAGTACGCGGTCGACCCAGCCGCCGAAATAGCCGGAGACCAGTCCCAGCAGTACACCCGCGAAGATGGACAGCAGCACGGCGATGACGATGGCGATGACCGCAGTGCGGGAACCCCACACCACACGGCTGAACACGTCATAGCCTCCGGCGGTCGTACCCCAGATATGTTCGGATGACGGTGCCGCCTGGGCCGGGAAGGATACGCCGTTGGAGTCCTTCAGCTGAGCGTATCCGTATGGTGCGATCAAGGGTGCGAAGATGGCGACGAGCAGGAAGAAGGCGGTGAGCGCCAGACCGGTAATCAGCATGCCCTTCTGCCAGCCGACGGCTACGCGCAGTTCCTTGATAATCGGAATCTTGGTCCAGAACGGTGCCTGTTTGTTGATTTTGAGCCTGTCCAGACGGTCATCGCCGGGAACGGTGACATTGTTGACGGATGCTTCGGTCATGTCAGTACCTCACTCTCGGGTCGACCAGTGCGGCGATGACGTCGACGATGAAGTTGACGACGGCCACGATGATGGCGATCAGAATCACGATGCCCTGCACCGCCACGAAGTCACGTGCCTTCAGATATTGCGAAAGCATGAAACTGAGGCCCTTCCATTCAAAGGTGGTCTCGGTGAGTACGGCACCGGCGAGCATCAGGGCGATCTGCATGCCCATGACGGTGATGATCGGAATCAGGGCCGGCTTCCATGCATGCTTGTTGAGCAGACGCTTTTCGGAGACGCCGCGGGAGCGGGCAGCCTCGACATAGCCGGAAGTGTAGGTGGAGATCACGTTGGTACGCACCAGGCGGATGAATACGCCCGCCGTCAGCAGTCCCAATGCGAGGGCCGGAAGCACCGCGTGACGCAGTACGTCGACGAGCACGGACATATCGCCCAACTGAAGTGCGTCGATGATGTAGAAACCGGTTGGCGAGACCAGTCGGGAGAATTCCATTTCGCTGCTCAATGACGAACGGCCGGATGCCGGCAGCACGTTCATCCAGATGGCGAAGATGAGTTTCAGAATCAGGCCCAGGAAGAACACCGGAGTGGCGTAGCACAGAATGGCGAAGGTGCGGATGCCCGCATCGGCCGCACGGTCGCGTTTGCGTGCCGCGATGCGACCCAGGCCGATGCCGACGATGAGCGCCACGATAAGCGCCAGGAACGCGAGTTCGAAGGTGGCGGCGCCGTAACGGGTAAGAATGGTGATGACCTTTTGGTTGTCGGTCAGCGTGGTGCCGAGGTCACCGTGCAGCAGGCCGTTGAGATAATCGATGTACTGTACGACCAATGGACGGTCATAGCCGGCCGCGTGGATGCGCTTTTGCAGTTCCTCCGGCGTCAGGCGGCCGCCTAGGGCGGCGGAAATCGGATCGCCGGTGGCGCGCATGACGAAGAAGACGATGGTAACAAGAATGAATACGGTAGGAATGATCAGCAGGAAGCGGGTAAGCACGAAGCGGAAGAATCCGCTCGAAAGCTTGTTTTTCTTGGCTTTCGGCTGAGCCACGGTTGCGCTTTGCGTCACGTCGGGCTCCTTTTCCTTGATGGATGATGCAGATACAAATTGAGCCCCCGCCCGACTCGAAACGGCCGGGCAGGGGCGGTCAAGTCACATTCAGGACTTGGTCACGGAGGCGTAACGGAAGCGGAAGGAGGCGTCGAGCACGACACCCTTCACACCCGAACCGGTGACGGCGACCTGGGCACCCTGCAGCAGCGGGATGGTGGAGAGGTCATCGGTCTCGAGCTTCTGGATTTCCTTCAGCGTGTCCTCACGTTCCTTGTCGTCGGTCTGGCCGGCCTGCTTGACGATCAGGTCATTGACTTCCGTGTTGGAGTAGCCGTTGTTCACGAAGTTGCCGTCACGGAAGAACGGAGACAGGTAGTTGTCAGGATCGGAGTAGTCCGGGAACCAGCCAAGCTGGTAGGCCGGGTAGGAACCATCGGAATCCGAGGTGATCACACGATCCTTGCTGTACTGGGTCCATTCGGTGGACTGCAGGTCGACCTTGAACAGGCCGCCTTCTTCGAGCTGGGCCTTGATGGCGGCATACTCGTCGGCGGAGGACTGGCCGTAGTGGTCCGGGTTGTACTGGAGCTTCAGATCGACCGGAGTCGTGACACCGGCATCCTCGAGGACCTTCTTGGCCTTGTCGGTGCTCGGCTTGCCTTCGCCGTCACCGTAGGCTTCCTTCAGGGTGTCGTCGTGACCGGACAGACCATCCGGAATGAAGGAGTACAGCGGGGTGTAGGTGCCCTTGTAGACCTTGGTGGACAGCTCGTCGCGGTCGATCAGGTTGGCGACGGCCTGACGCACGGCCTTGGCCTTGTCGGCGTTCGGCTCGCTGGACTTCTCGCCGTACGGCATGATCTTGAAGTTGAAGGTGATGAAGCGCTCTTCGCCACCCGGGCCCTTGACGACCTTGACCTTGTCGTCCTTGGACAGGTCCTCGATGTCGGTCGGGGTCATGGAGCGGTAGGCGACGTCGACCTGTCCCTGCTGCACGGCCATCTTCAGGTTGGAGGAATCGGCGAAGTACTTGACCTGCACGGCGTCGTTCTTTGCCGGAGTCAGGCCGTCATAGGAGTCGTTCTTGGCATAGGCCAAGGCCTCGTTCACCTTGTAGGAGGTGAGCTTGTACGGGCCGGCGAAGGCATTGTCCTTGACGATGGTGTCGGCGTCGGTGAGCTTGTCGGCGTCGAAGGACTCCTCATCCACGATCGGGCCTGCCGGGCTGGAAAGCACCTGCTTGAGGGTCACGTCGTTCTTGACCTTGGAGTGGAACACCACGGTGGTGTCGTCCTTGGCTTCGACGGAGTCGATGTTGGCGAGCAGGGATGACGGACCGTTCTCGTCGTTGATCTTGTTGATGCGGTCGAAGGAGAACTTGACGTCGGAGGCGGTCAGATCGTGGCCGTTGGCGAACTTCAGGCCGGACTTGAGCTTGACGGTGAATTCGGTGCCGTCGTCGCTCCAGGTGCCGTCATCGGCGGCGATGTCCGGGGACAGCTCGGAGGTGTTGTAGTCCTGGGAATACAGGAACGGGAACACCTGAATCTGCACGGCGTAGGAACCGTTGTCATAGGAGCCGGCCGGATCGAGGCTGGTGATCTTATCGGTGGTACCGATGGTGATGGTGGTGCCGCTTGCCGTGGAACCGCCGTCCTTCACGCCGCCGCAGGCGGCAAGGGATGCGATGGCCGCGACGGAAGCGAGCGCGGCGATGACTTTCTTGCGATTCACTGAGGATTCCTCTCTCTAATCCTTGAATTCCAAAGGCATCTCGTGATTGAAATGGCTTGACCCCTTAGAATTGGCGCCTAATGTTAACCGCACGTTTCGTGTAGGGCAATATCGTCCCGTCTCCTGCATTGTTGGTATCGGAAAACCCTATTTTTCCCCGTTCTTTCCACGATTCATCTTTCCCACGATGCCCGGTCGATTAATGAGACGCATGCGAGCGAGCATGCGTTTCGGCCGGATACACTTGGCGACACGCGGATGATGTGTGGCTTGTATATTGACGTTAACAGCGTTAATATATCAACTAGTTAAACGAGAGAATCCGTGCATCGGCGCAAGGAGGTGTTATGAGCAGCTACAGCATGCAACAATCATCGATCTCCGAAAACAATCGGTCACGCATCCTGCAATATCTGTATCACAACGGCATCTGCTCCCGCGCCCAGATCGCCAAGGCCATTGAACTCACTCCTGCGGCAATCACCAAAATCACGGCAAAACTGCTGTCCCAGGACGTCATCGAAGAGACCGGCGACATGGAGGGTGACAAGAACCGTCGTTCCATCGGCCTGAACCTCAATTGCGCGAAATACCATGTGGTCGGCGTCAAATTCGCCCGCAGTCTGGTGCAGATCGCGGTGTTCGACCTCAAATGCAACAAGATCTCGCTGACCGACCTACCCACCGTCAGCGAAGAGCACATCCCCGACACCGTGGAGCAAATCCGTCGCACCGTCCGGCAACTCATCGCCGACGATCCGCACATCGTCGCCGTGGGTATGGCCGTCCCGGGCCCGTATCTACGGGACGCCGGCCATACCGCTCTCGTCTCCTCCATGCAAGGCTGGAGGCAGGTCAACTTCATCCATGAATTCAGCACGGCCTTCGACGTGCCGGTATTCGTGGAGCAGGATGCACGAGCCGGCGCATTGGCGCAATTCCTGTTCAACCCCGAGCTGTCCGAAGGCTCTCTCGCCTATTATCTGCTGGGTGAAGGCATCGGACTGGGGTTGATCGACGACGGTAGAATCTTCTACGGTGCGCACGGCACCGCAACCGAAATCGGGCATGTCTCCGTCGACGTCAACGGCAGGCCCTGCGACTGCGGCAACGTCGGATGTCTGGAGCGCTACTGCTCGGCGGTCGCCATCCACGAGGAGCTCAAGACCGAAGGCGACATCGTGCCCGGCTGCGAATCCATGACCCACGCGCAGGCATGCGCGGCGCTGTTCGCCAAAGCCGACGCGGGTGACGAAGCGGCCAGACAGCTGGTCAACAAAGCGGCCAGGTACATCGGCTTCGGGTGCGTGACCATCATCAATGCCTTCAATCCAAGCCACATCGTTCTGGGTGACATCGTCTCCCAGGCAGGTCAGCCGCTACTTGACGAGGTCAAGGCCATCGTTTCCGAACACACCATTCCGGAAGTGAGTTCGGAGACCACCATCTCCCTGTCCGCCCTGCCCACCGACGCCACCGTCACCGGAGCCGCCGCCGTGGCCATCACCAATTTTCTGGAACATCCTTCGATGTTCTTCGACGTCGCATAGCACGCCGCCATCTAAAGAAAGGAAAACCATGTCCAAGCCAACCGTCATCTCCCTCGGCGAAATCCTTTGGGATATGCTCCCCACCGGCAAGCGTGCCGGCGGCGCCCCCGTCAACTTCGCCTATCATGCCTCGCAGAATGGCGCGGAAGGCTATGCCATCAGCGCAGTCGGCAACGACGAGCTCGGTGCAGAGCTGATCGCCGACGCCCACAAGGCCGGCATCAACACCTTGGTGCAGACCAACGAATACCCGACCGGCACCGTGGACGTGGCGCTGACCAACGGCATTCCGGAATACACCATCGTCAAGAACGTCGCTTGGGATCACATCAAGCTCACCGACGAACTCATCGACGCCGTTTCCAAGGCCGACGCCGTCTGCTTCGGCACCCTGGGTCTACGCTCCCCCGAGTCCCACGACACCATCATCGAACTGCTCAAGCACACCAAGGAAGGCGCGCTGAAGTTCTTCGACATCAATCTGCGCTCCGACTTCTACTCCAAGGAACTCATCGAAGAGCTGCTTGGCTACGCCACCGTGTTCAAGATCAACGATGACGAGCTGCTGCTCATGCGCGACATGTTCGAGCTTCCCGGGACCACCGACGAGGAAGCGTGCAACTGGTTCATCAAGAACTTCGGTCTGGAGTACATCATTCTGACCGGTGGCGCCACCTTCAGCACCATCATCGCCAAGGACGGCGAAGTCTCCACCCTGCACACCCCGCATGTCGAGGTCGCCGACACCGTCGGCGCAGGCGATTCCTTCTCCGGTTCCTTCACCGGCAAGATCCTCACCGGAGCCCCCCTCAAGGAAGCGCACCGTGCGGCCGTGAACACCTCCGCCTATGTGTGCACCAAGGAAGGCGGCTGGCCGACCTATCCGGCAGAAGGCGTTCCGGACTATCTCGCCGCGGCGGCCAAGTAATCCTTTCCCGGTCCCATCATCATCCACAGGTCCACGGTCATCGAACGATGTCGTGGACCTTGTTGTATTGCGACACCTGCTATGATGAATGCACGTCAATCGATTTACGTATTCAACGAAAAAGTTGCCATGCCACCGACCACCAATGCCATACCCCAATCCGTCTCCATCTTCATGCAACGCATCACCGAACTGTGCGGTACGGAACATGCGGACTGGGCCGAGAATTTCAACACCTGCTTCGCCAACACGCTGACCACCACCGTGCGTCGGCATGACGATGGCACCACGTTCCTTCTGACTGGCGACATCCCGGCCATGTGGCTGCGTGATTCCTCCGCACAGTTCCGCCCCTACCTCGTCATCGCCCAAGACGATCCGGACATGGCCGATCTCATCGCGGGGCTCGTCCGCCAGCAGTTCCGGTTCATCAACATCGACCCATACGCCAACGCATTCAACGAGACGCCAAGCGGAGCCACTTGGGATCCTGACGATCGGACCGATTCGTTCGGACCTTGGCTATGGGAACGCAAATACGAAGTGGATTCGCTATGCTACCCCATCCAACTCGCATGGCTGCTGTATCGCAATACCGGACTGACCTCGCATTTCGACGAATCGTTCGTCTCCGGCGTGCGTCGCATCCTTGACACTTTCGAGACCGAACAGAATCACGCCGAGTCTCGGTACCGGTTCTTCCGCCCGAACGATGACCCGCGTGATTCCGTGCCGAACGAAGGCCTCGGCGGACCGTTTGCCGTCACCGGTATGACCTGGTCCGGATTCCGTCCCAGCGACGACGCCTGCATCTATCCGTACCTCGTGCCGTCCAACATGTTCGCGGTCGTGGTCATGGGCCATCTTCGGCAGATCTTCACCGACGTGCTCAATGATGCCGAAATCGTACGCCGCGCAGGCAAACTGCAGCACGACATCTCCGACGGCATCGCGCAACATGCCACCATACGCAACGCGGCGGAAGAACGGATCTACGCCTACGAGACGGATGGCCTGGGCAACGCCCTGCTCATGGACGACAGCAACGTGCCCAATCTCATCTCGGCCCCATACCTGGGATTCTGCGATGCCGACGACCCGTTGTATCTGGCAACCCGCCGCACCTTGCTCAGCTCCGAGAATCCCTACTATTTCGAAGGACCCTTCGCCCGCGCCATCGGTTCCCCGCATACGCCAACCGGGTATGTCTGGCCAATCGCCATGGCCATGCAAGGCCTGACCAGCAACGACAGGGCCGAGAAGGAACGTCTCCTCGATCAGCTTGTCGCGGCGGACGCCGGCACGCATCTCATGCACGAAAGCTTCGACGTGAGTGATCCGGCGCAGTACACCAGACCATGGTTCAGTTGGGCGAACATGATGTTCTGCGAGCTGGTCATGGACTTCTTCGACATCCGCATCAACACATGAGCCAAGACGTCGGATATCGACGTTCAGGGCGATTGTCGGGAATCGCTCGAAGAAAACTTGCAATTCCCAGCAGACTTATGATATCTTGAAATGTCTGGCTGCAGAGTCGGAATGCTTGATAACTCAAGATTGGGGCTGATCGGTTTCGACGGTGACCTGTTCGTCGCAGGGAAGCGTGCCGAGAACGTAGGGTCCGCTCGTGGATGCCCCCTACAAAAGAATAAGTGCTAAATCTAACCGCACTGAGTTCGCTCTCGCTGCCTGAGCTTCGCGCCAGGATTAACCAGTGAGCAGCCGCTCCGTTCACTCCTTCTCGTCTTTGGGAGGATGTTGAGCGTCGTTAAGAAGACTTGCTTTGTCGACTGAGCCACAGGGCCGGCAAGGGACTTTTACTGTAGATATGCTCGCCATCAGTTGTCTGCGACATCGATGGGGGCAGAAAAACCGCCGCACGGCCAGCAGACTACGCACGTAGAAGACTGAGGGTTCGGTTATCGGACCGGGGTTCGATTCCCCGCAGCTCCACCATTCGAAAGCCGCCGGAAATGGCGGCTTTTCCTTTATCCCCAACGGTTTCCGGCTCTTCACGTTCATTACGAACATGACAGAAATTACGTCGTTTTTTAAAAAATGTTGTCAAAATGTTGTCAGGACGTTGTCGGAGATCCGTCCCCGAGACAAGGAAAAATGGCCCCTCCTTCGGCAGGAAGAAGGGGGCCATAAGACGTCATTCCCCTCGAGGGGGCGTGGAAGGCGGAACGCGAAAGGGCCCCTCGCCCCGGAATCCATCCGGATGCGAGGGGCCCATGCCCGTCAGCCGACGTCGGTGACGGCGATCCTCAATCTGTCGAGCTTGTCCCTGACCGCGGTTTCAACGGTCTTGGCGATGGCGTCGGGGTCCGCGCCGTCGGCCGTGGCCAAGGTCTTGACGGTTTCCGTCAGCGCGGCGACCTGCGTCTGCAGCGCGGCCAGCTGGGTCTTCAACGCGTTCACGTTGCCAGCGGTGCCGTTGAGCGCGTTGTACATGTTGCCGCCGGCCGCGCTCTTCTTGTAGTTGTACTCCCAGATCAGATGCGGCAGCTCGTACGACAGCAGGTTGAACATGTTGCCGCCGGCCGGCGAATCCTTGTACTTGTATTCCCAGACCGCGGCCGCGATCTCCTGTGCTGTGGGCATATCGCCTCCCAATAGTTCGTTGGCTCTGTTGATGATCCTGTCGACCGGCAACGCGTTCACGCACCGGTCCGGGCAACCGTAGTGGTCGGTGCCGGGCACCTCGCGGTGCAGCCAGACGTTGCCCGCCCGGTTGCCGCTCGCGTCATGCCACAGGCTCGCCCATCCATAGCGGCGCGCGATGTCCGCGCACAGGCGTGCGCTGGCCTCGATCTCCGCGTCCGTTACGGGCACGCCGGCCATGCCGCCCTCATGCTCGATCGAGATGCCCGAGCAGTCGGACCGCCAGTCGGCGTCCGCCCAGGCGCCGTCGGCCTCGTCGACCCACTGGTAGGTCAGTCCGGTCGAGCCGATGCCGTAGGTGCTGGAGGCGGAGAAGCTGGCGCGTTGGAAGCAGCTGTCGGTGCCCGCCAGACGGCCGACCATGATATGCAGGGTGATGTGCGTCACCGAGCATCCACGTCGGCCGTCGTAATGGTTCGGGCTGCCGCGCCAGAGTGCGAGGCCGGACCCGGCCATCAGATCTCCCCGGGGGCGTCGTCCGATTCCGGCATGGATCCGGCGGCCCCCTCATCGGCTTCGTCGGCGTCGGCCATGCCGGCGTCGGCCAGCGCGCTGGCCGCGCCGATCGCGGCGGACTTGGCGGCGGTCAGGCCGTTGACCATGCCCTCCCTTTTCAGGGCGTCGACCAGCTGCTGGCCGGCGAGGGCCGCGGAGGTGACGTTCTGGTTCTTCCACCACCCCCAGATCGTCCCGCACACGCCGATGACCGCGAAGATGGCCGCCGACACCTGTTCGTCCGTGAACGGAAGCGTGTTGACGCCGGCGAGATTCAGGCCCGCATTGGCGAGCGAGTATAAGGTGACCAGGATGGTCACGATCGCCTTGAGCCGCTCCCCCGTCAGGCCGGGCAGGCCCGCGCCCGTGTTGTTGGCGTGTTCCGCCATGCCGTGCCTCCCTTACTTGATGCCGAGCTTCTTCTTGATCTCGAGCAGGATCTGGTATATTCGGGGCACCTGGATCTTGTCGAGCCCGTACAGGCGGTCTCGCGCCTGCACGTCGTTGATGATGAACGTCCAGACCGCTTCCGCGATCTTGGCGGGCGTGTGCGTCTTGGAGAGTTTCTCCACGGCGGCGTTGGCCGCGCCGTCGATGCCTTGCAGGCGGTCCCTGCATTTGACGCCGTTCTGATCGAAGTTCCAGACCGCCTCGGCGATCTCCTGTGCTGTGGGCATGTCGTCCTCGCTTTCATATCGTAAATAGCAGTTCCATGGGAAGTTGTAGTAGGGTGAGATGTTCGTTTCACGGCCGGTCTGGTCCCCCGCCGTGCCATAAAGGCTGTTGTGTTCGCTGATCGACGCCTGGGCGAGTTGTCCTCCGCCCAGGTACACGGCGACATGGTTCACATCGTTCAGCAGGATGTCCCCGGCCTTCGGGTGGCCGTCGACGGGCAGCCGCTTCCAGCCGCGGCTGGTCAGGTTCACGCTCAGATTGGCGGTGTTGACGGCCGTGCCGGTGTCGAAGCCGGCCTCCCTGAGACAGTGGATCACCAGGCTGCTGCAGTCGCAGTTGCCCGCCTTGGGGTTGAAGTTCCACCGGTCGGACTGGCTGTAGCCCATGTTCGCGACCTCGCACCAGTAACGCATGCGCGCGATCAGCGTGTTCACGCTCGCCATCCGGCCTCCTCCAACGCTTCGAGGGCCTCCTGTTCGGTGACCTGTCTGATGTCGTCCGGCGGCGGGCTATCGCCCTGCGGCGATGGGCGCCGCATCATGGTCTCGTCCATGATCCGTCCTCCTTTCCGCCCGGATGGTCCGGGCAAACGGGTCGGACCCTCTCCCGTATGGGGTGGGTCCGATGTGGTTGTTGGTTTGCATGCCCCGGGTCGGGGCACGGGCTTCGTGATGGGGCGGGTCGATGAGCGTCGTCATCGGGCCTGCTCGTCCATGGTCTCCGGGGCGATGTCCGCCCGCAGCTCGTCGGGCAGACGGGGTTTGGGATGCCGGAGCAGGAATTCGGGCTCGACGGCCTCGCAATACCGTTGGAGCCAATGGGACAGGCTTCTCGTGTAGGCGGCGAGCATGAAGTATCTGCGCTGGCGCTCTTCCAGATGACGGATCTGTCTTTCCTGCGAGTCGACCTGTTCGCGCAACGGCCTGATGACGCTGTCGGTGAGGATGTCGCATGCCTGCGCGGCGATGTCGGCCGTGTCCTTGCGGCGGCCGGAGATCGCGCCGATGATCGCGCCGATCCCTCCGCCTCCGATCAGGGAGACGATGACCGCGGTCCAGAACTCAGCGCTGCTGAACAGGTCGATCGGCGGCATGTGACGGCTCCTTCGATGACGGCTGGCCCCGTGCGCGTCCGCTATGGCGTGCGGCGGCGGTGCGCGGGTCCGGGGGTTGGGGGTGTTGGTCGGAACGCATCCGCGTGTCGCGTCGTCCGTCAGCCGATGGGGTAGACGAGGAATCCGACGCAGGTCTGCGTGCTGCCCGCCGCGCCCATGTTCGCGACATGGATGACGCCGTCCGGCGCGACGATCAGCATGCGGCTCGTCTGCCCGTTATGGACCGTGCATGCCGCATTGACCTCGAACGGCGGCCGGTATCCCGCCGGCAGCGTGTACGGGCATACGCCGGAATCCCATGCGCCGCCGGCGATGGAGCCTTGGAAGCGGATGCAGATGAGGCGGCCGCGTCTGCTGACGATCCACCCCCCGGAGTTGTACAGGGTCGCGGAATCCCACATGTCCGCGATCGGATGCAATCGTCCGGCCAGCATGACCGGGGTGCCGGGGGTCAGCCCGTCGATCGGTATGCGGGCGAGCAGGGCGTATGCGGTGGCCGAACCGCCGAGGATGCTGCCGGCGGGGACCGTGGGGTCGGCGGGAGTGTCGGCGGTGGGCGTGCCCTTGATGACCGTCCATGCGACCGATTCGATCTGGTTCGAGTCGCGCGTGTATTTCAGGCAGACCAGGTCGTTGCGTTTCTGTCCCGATTGACCGGATTCGATGACGACGCTCTCGGCGGCGGTGACCCGCGCGTAGCGGCCCTCGACCAGCAGGTTGAGCGTCGGGATGAGCGCATGGTTCGCGTCCTGCATGGTGATGGCCGGCCAGGTGCCGTCCGCGCGTTGCAGGAGGTAGTCGCCGTGTCCGGGGAGGGCGGCGGTCAGGCTGCCGACGTCGTCGCCGTCGATGTGCGGCCTGCCCTGTTTGCCCGTGACGAGTTCGGTGGTCATGAAGCCTCCCTGTCGGTTTTGTTGCGGATGAAGTCGTTGAACTCGGAATCCATGGTGTTCATGATGGACCTGTAGCCGGCGTAGCATTCGTGGCAGAGCAGCCATTTCTGTTTGCTGCCGTTGACGTCGGTGCGTTCGATGTCGATCCAGTTCGCGAGGTGGGGCGAGCCGGGCGCCTCGTATGCCTTGGCGTGGCATCGGTCGCATTCCAGGCCGATGATGTCGGTGGTTCTTGCCATCAGCTCATCCTTTCGTAGATGTATCCGTTCAGGCTTGGCCTCGTCTGCCATGTGCCGCCGTATTCGGCTCCCGGGCTGGCGGGGCTGGTGGTCCAGTACAGGGATCCGACCGGGTGGGCCGCGAGGAAGGACGCCGCGCCTCCGGCCTGGGCGCTGATGGTGCCGTCCGTGCCGACGGTGACGGTGGTCCCGTCGGGTTTGACGCCGCCCAATGTGGTTTCGCTGGCTACGGGCAGCGTGTACCTGTTCGCGTTCGCGGCGATGCCGTCGAGTTTCGTTTTGTCGGCCGCGGTCAGCAGGCCGGATGCGGATTGGGTGGCGGCCGCGTCCTTGGCGAGGGCCGTCCACGCCGTCCACGCCGTGCCGTTGTGGGCGCGCTGCCAGATCCTGCCCGCCGCGGGGTCGGCGAGCAGCTGCGTGGTCACGCCCATCGCCGAGCGTATGACGAGCAGGCCGAAATGCTGCACGCCCGTCGGCTTGCCGGCCACGCTGTTGCCTCCGGGCGCCCAGTAGGCGCCGGCCCCGGCCGCGCCTTTGATGTCGTCCAGGGATTGGCTGGCCAGCCGGATGCCGTCCGCCAGCGTGCCGGGCGCGGTGAGCGTGACGGCGTCGCCCGAACGCGCGGCGGTGACGGGGCGGATGCCCGCGATCGTCTTGACGCGGGCATCCGCGTTGGCGTTCGCGGCCGCGGCCTGGGCTTGGGCCTGGCCGATCTGTTCGGTGTAGCCCGACACCTGTTTGGCCGCTTCCGAAGCGGTCTTGGACACTTGTTCGAGGTCCGCCGCGCCGATTTCGGCCGAGAACGTCCACCCGTCCAGCTTCAGGCCGGCGCCGGCGTAGTACGCGTGACATCCGGGGGTGCTTTCGGCCGTGTCCGACAGGCTCGTGCCCGTGGCGGCCGCGTCGCCGGCCTCGTATGAGACGGTGAGCGTGCCTTTGCCGATCTTGGCGATCTTCTTGGCGATCTCGGCGGTCACGGTGATGCCGTGTCGGTTGTCGCGGGCGGTGATGGTGTCGCCCACGTCGTAGGTGCCGGCCTCGCCGTCGATGCTCACGTCGACGCCGTCCGTCGACTGGAGCTCCTTGAGTTTCCTGCGTCCCTCCTTCTCCAGTTCGTCGCGTGTGGCGTTGTTGTAGTCGTATACCGCGGCCCGCTCGTCAAGGCCGAACAGCGTCTGGCTGGTGGAGATGTCGCCCTTGGCGTCGGCGTACAGGTCGATGACCACGCGGTCCTTGAGCTCGCCCTCGCCCAGGCAGACGAGATGGTTGACGGGGTTGCCGGTCCTCACCGCGGTGAAGTCGAGCCTGTCGCTGTCCACGTCGTCGCCGTAGGCCGTGGCCCGTACCGCGGACACGATCACGCGCCCGTCGCGTGTGGTGACGGCCAGTTTGGCGCCGGATGCCCTGAGCATGGAGCGGATGCCCGTGTAGGCGTCCACGTACCTGTTGAACCGCCAGTTGGCGATGGTGATGCCGCAGGTTCCGGACGCGACCCCAAACAGGTCCGTCAGGCCGATGCGGGCGATGAGCCGTCGCAGCACGTCGGCGGCGTCCCCGCCGACGGTCAGGTAGTCCATGCCCTGGTCCGGGGCGAGGATCTTGGAGGCGAGTATGCCGTGCCATGTCCTGCCGGAGCAGGTGAGCGTGCCGGTGGCAGTGTCGATGGCGGTCCTGTCGACGATGCCGCCGATCTCGGTGCCGTCGACCATCACCAGGCAGTCCTCGCCCACGTCGATGCCGGACAGTTCGAGGGTGAAGTCGTTCTCGTCCTTGCCCCACGCGCAGTCCATGGTGAAGTCCGTGACGGTTCCCAACGGCTCGTGTCCGGGGCCGGTGACGGCCAGTCCTATCACGTCCATGGCGGTTCCGTCCTTTCCTCGACCACGGTGACGTCGAAGTCGAAGTCGTTGCGCCACGCGATCTGCTGGATGCCGGGTTCGAGCGGCTGGAAGATGTATTCACCGCCGTCGAGGCCGGCGCCGCGGCGTGCCTTGCCGAACAGGTTGGAGCGGTTGCCTTGCGCGTCGGACATCACGACGGTCTTCACCGCGGAGGCGCCGTCGATCTCGATGCGGCCGCCTTCCGGCACGCTCGCGTCCACCTGGTACCGGTTCGTGCCGATGACGACGTAGGGGTTCGTGCACGGCCCGTAGATGGTGATTCTGGCCGGCTGCCGTATGGGGGTGGGGTTCCTGACGGTCTGGATGGCGGCCATGCCGCCCAGGTCGCACGGCAGGTCGCAGGGCAGGTCGAGCCATTGCGAATCCTCGAACGTCTGCATGTGGAAGACGTTCAGGGATTCGCGCCGCCACCATGGGTCAGGCAGCAGCATCGTCAGCTGGGACTCGACCATGCCGGGCGTGATGGATTGCGGTTCGGCCTTCGCCACGTAGGCGGCGGTACGCCATTCCCCGTCGACCACCAGCGTGCCGGGCGTCCGGTTGGCCATGTCCGCATCGAACAGGATGCGCATGCGTTCCAGTTCGTCGTAGCCTACGATCTTGACGCCGATGGTGGCCTCCCTGCCGGGCAGCGCGATGCCCGACACCTGCCGGTGGCCCAGCCGGTACGACCAGGCATGGCCGCGCAATGCGGGCATCGTCTCCCCGTATGCCGGCCCTTCGAATCCGATGGCCTCGCCGGTCGTCGCGCATACGTAGCTCATGGTCCGCATCAGGTCATGCTCCTTACCAGTCGTGCGAGGTCGCGCTGCGTGAACGGTCTGTCGTCGTCCAGCATGACCGTCAGCAGTTCGATCAGGCCGTCGAGCCTGTCGGCGACATCCTCCGCCAGTTCGCGCAGGTGCGCCGTTTCCCTCTCCTCCCTGTCGGAGGATCCCAGAGGCCGGGACGCCGTGCCGGAGGCGAGATCCATGGCCGTGGCGCGCAGGCTGGCTTTGAGCGTGTCCGTGTCGATTTTCGGCGTCGTGATCCTCGCGGGCATGGCCTCGTCGACCATGCTCGAGGCCGCGGCCTTGAGGGCCGGCGCGGCTCTGTCCACGCCGATGGCGGCACCCCGGGCCATCATCACGCCGACCTCGTCCCGCCAGACGCGTGACGGCGAGTGGATGCCGAGCTTGTTCTTGACCCAGTCGAGCGCGTCGGTGGCCGCCTTGACCGCCGCGTCCACGAGCTTGGAGGCGGCCTTGGCGATGCCGGCCGCGATGCCTTTGATGATGTTCAGGCCCACGGCGCCCCAGTCGACGCTGGTGAACTTACTCTTGATGCTGCTGATGATCGATGGAATCTTGCCGACCAATTGCGGGATCGCGCTCACGAGGCCCGATGCGAGGGTGGCGAGCAGTTTCACGCCGGTCGAGAGGATCTGCGGCAGGTGGTTGACGATCGTGCCGACGATGCCGGCGATGATCTGCGGCACGTAGGAGATGAGCTGGGGCAGGGCCTGCGCGAGTCCGGTGACGAGGCTGGAGAGCATCTGCATGCCGGTGGACAGGATGTTCGGCAGGTTGTTGCACAGGCCGTCGATGAGGGCGGAGATGATGGCCGGCACCTGTTCGACGATCTGCGGCATGGCCTGGACGAGCCCGTTCGCGAGGTTCACGACCATCTGCACGCCCTGCTCCATCAATTGCGGCAGCCCGGTCGCGAGCGCCGTGATGATGGCGGTGATGATCTGCGGGATGGCTGCGGCGATGGTGGGCAGGCTGGCGACGATGCCCTGCAGGAGTCCGTCGAGCAGGGTCATGCCGGTGGACATGAGCTGCGGGAGCGTGCCGATGAGGCTGGTCACGAGGGTGGTGACGAGCGTGACCGCCATCGGCATGAGCACGGGCGGGTGCGAGGACAGGCTGGCGACGATGGTGTCGATGAGCAGTGTCCCGACCGATGCGAGCGACGGGAGTGCGGACGTGACGCCCTGGAGCACCTTTTCGATGATGTATGTGCCGGAGGAGATGAACTGTAGCAGACTGGACTGGATCCACGTCTCGGCCTTGGAGAGGATGTCCGGCAGAGATGCGAACGCGGAGTTGATGGCTGTCGACAGTTGTCCGCCCATCTGGCTGTTGACCATGCCTATGCCGGCCACGAGTGCGGCGGCGAGCGCTCCGATGCCGAGGAATTTGATGAAGTTTCCCGGTGCGAAGAATCTGGTGACGAGGCCGCCGATGGCGTTGAGGCCGTTCTGCAGGCCGGTGCCGGCTTTGCCGATGGCGTTCTGCAGTGGTCCGCCGATGGCGTCGCCGAGTCCGGCGAAGATGTTGCCGAACGCTGTTTTGAATGGTGCTGCGAGGCTGGAGAGCTTGCCGGTGATGGCGCTGGTCTTGCCGCCGATTTTGGAGAGCGCGCTGGCGAAGGGGTCGCCGTCGAGGGTCATGGCGGCGCGGATGCTCTTATTGAACAGTGGACGGGTCTTGTTGCCTATGGCGGTGATGGCGCTGCCGAGTGGTGAGGTGTTGATTTTTCCGGCGGCGGTTCCGAGGCCTTTGGTGATGGCGTCGCCGATTTGTCCGGCTTTGGTTTTGATGCCGGTGGCCGCCGTGGTCAGGCCGGTGTACAGGCCGCTGTTCTCCCATGTGAAGGCGAGGCTTGCCATGCCGGGGGTGAGTTTGGTGCGGATGGTTTTGAAGATGCCGTCTGTGGCGGAGGCGAGTTGGCTGCCGCCTTGTTTGATACGGTTGATGGCGTTGGCGAAGGGGTCTCCGTCGATGGCCATGGCGTCGCGCAGGCTTGGGCTGAGGTAGCCTTTGGCGTTGGCGATTTTGGCTTCGATGGCGTCGAACGTGCCGGTGAGACCTGCTCCTCCCTTCTTGATGTTGGAGATGAGGTTGGAGAGTCCTTGGTCCCCGGATTTGCCGAGCTGGTCGAGGATCGTGGTGATTCGGCCGGCGTTGGAGCCGACTGTGGCGAGGGTGGCGAAGCCGCCGGCGAGGGTGGCGACCTGTGCGGCGAGGTTGGCGATGCTGGTTTTGCCGCCGGCGAGGTCGTTGCCGAGGTCTTCGATCCTCTGCGCGGCGATGGATGCGGCGGTGTCGAGGCGGCCTTGGAATTGGTCGGCGAGTTTGCCGGTGACGGCGGCCACCTGGTCGATGATCGGGATGAGCGTGCCACCGACCTTGGTGGCCGCGGAGATCAGGGGTTGTTCGAACTGGGCGCCGAGACGGCCAATGGCGGCCTTGACGTTGCCAACCATGCCGTCGAAGCTTTCGCCGGCGTTCTTCGCGGCGCCGCCGATGTGTTCCTTCATGGCGGCCTCGAAGTCCGCGAAGCTGACCTTGCCTTTGCTGACCATGTCGCTGGCCTCTTCGGTGGTGGTGTGGAAGTGGTCGGCGAGGTACTGGAGCACCGGGATGCCGGAGCCCATGAGCTGGAGCAAGTCGTCGCCCTGCAGCTTGCCTTTGGCTGCGACCTGGCTGAAGATCAGGCCCATGTCCTGGAAGCTGCGGCCGCTGATCTGCGCGGCGTCGCCTACCGTGGTCAGCACGCCCTCCAATTCGCCGCCCTGCCTGATGCCGGACGCGACGAGCGTGGCGGCCACGGAGGCCGCGTCGCCCAGGCCGAACGCGGTGCCCTTGACGGATGCGAGCGCGTTGCCCATGATCTTGTCGACGCTTTGCGTGTCGTATTTGAGGGCTTTGAGCTTGGTTTGGGCGCGTTCGATGTTCAGGGCCCGGTCGAAGCCGCCTTTGGCGGTCAGTCCGATGATGCCCGTGGCGATGGTGCCGATGGTGCCGACGCCGATTTTGCCGATTTTGCCGAATGCGCCGCCGATGGTGGAGAGGATGGTTTTGCCGCTTTTGGCGGTGCCGGACTGGGTGCCGCCGGCGATGGAGCCTTCGATGGCCTTGCCCAGGCCTTTGGTGCTCGGGCTGATGATGATGTAGCCGGTGCCGAGTTCCTGTGCCATCGATGGCTCCTTTCCGTGTTTGCGCTGTCAGTCGTCGTTCATCCATGTTTCGGGCAGGCCGAGGCGTCGGTTGAGCAGTGCGCGCCGCCGGTGGTCGTGCCGGCGTCTGGGCGGTTCCGGCTCCGAGAGGAGCGTGTCCGGTTTCGCCCAGTCGGGCGTGAGGCTGAGTTTTGACTGGCCCTGGTTGATGGATTGGACGAGCTTGTCCGCGTCGTCGGGGATGTACGACCAGCCTGTGAGGGCGGCGAAGCTGTGGCTCCGCCGGTCCTTGAGGATTTCCCTGCACATCGGCCATGCGATGCGTAGGGGCGTGGCTTTCAGGTCGAGTGGCTCCCTCCAGGCTTGGATCCAGTCGTATTGGAGGGCGGCGCGGTGGTCCTGCCAGAGGGCGAGCAGGATCAGGCTTTTGGGTCTGCCTTGCTTTCGACGGCCCAGGTGTCGATGATGAGGCCGATGTCCTTGATCTTGTCGCCGGACTTGTGGTCGAGCTCGTGTTCGAGCAGCGGGTATTCGCGGGTGAGGTAGGCGAGTATGGCGGCCATGAAGTTGATTTTTTCCTCTTGGGTGAGGTTCTTCCAGCCTCGGGATACGGCGGCCATGCCGATGACGATGACGCTGATGGGCAGATGCGCGCTGTCGTCGAGTCGTGGCAGGTCCATCTTGACGCCGCCGTACTGGATGTGGACCGGGCGTCCTTCGAATTCGTCGCTGATCGCGGTGGGGGTGATGTTGGTCATTGTTTCGCCTTTCTGCTTGCGCCGGCTGCGATGGTGTGGGGGCGCCCCGCCGCCGGCGGCAGGCGTAGGAGCGGCGGCGGGGCGCGGTGCGGGTTAGGCTGCGATGTCCATGTGGAAGCCGTACATCTTCATGAAGTACGGGCTGTCCGTGAGGTCCTTGTAGGTCTTGAGGGTGATGCCGAAGTTCATCAGGTCGCTGATCTTCCAGGAGACGTCCTCGCGTTCGTTGACCTTGCATTTGGGCGTGTGCAGGAGCAGGAGGTTGTTTGACTGGGTGACGCCGGCGATGACGTATTGGGCGAACTTGTTGCATTCGACGTGGTCAATGGTCAGGGATCCGTCGGAGCCGGCCGTGGCGTCGAAGTAGGTTTCGACGATCTCCTTCTTCGATTCGAGGCCGGTGAAGCCGATGGTCCAGTATCCGCCGGAGCTCCAGGAGAGCACGTTGTTGCCGTTGTGCCCCTTGAAGTCGGTCGAGTCGCCGTCCTCGGGGTGGATGGTGATGCCGTCCTCGGACAGGTAGCCGAAGGGCAGTTTGCCGGATACCGGACGCCAGTCCTTGCCGAACGTGCCGATGCTTTCGCCGACCTCGTACTTGTAGATCGCGGCTTCCTTGATGAGGTTGACGTACTTGCTGTTGTTGCCTGCGGACGCGAAGTCCAGGCCGGTCGCCCCGGCCTGGAGCAGCCGCGCCTCGAGGCCGCTGTTTTCGGGATCTGTCATGATGGTGTTCCTTTGCTTGGGGTTGTGGCTCATCGCGCTTCGACGGTGAGCAGGATGACGGTGTAGGCGAGGTCCTGTCGCAGTGCGTCGTCGTGGGTCTGCAACGGCCCGGATTCGACGCTCGCGTCGATCAGGGGCCGCGCGTGCCGGTTGGCGAGGATCCACCGGCATGCGCGTTCGGACAGGTCGAGGGCCTTCGCCCAGTCGCAGGTCACGCCGTCGGCCTGGCTGGCGTAGGCGCTCACGCGCAGGCGCATGTACTGACTGACGGGCGTGGGGTGCGAGGCACGGTCGAGGGCGAGCCTGACGCAGGGTTTGCCGGCCGTGGCGGGCATGTCCCAGCCGACCGTCGCTTCGGGCAGCGTCCGGGCGAGGCCGTCGAGGATGAGCCGGCTGGGGTCGGCGCCGATCAGGTCGAGGCTCATATCCTCACCTGCCCGAGGATGCGGGTGAGGGTGCCGTGCGCGGTCTCCACGCCCATGGGCGCCGTGGCGACCACGTTGCCGTGGCTGGCGTCGTCGTTGCGGTACACGGTGATGCGCGGGTCTCCGGCTGCGGCGCGTTCGACCTGGGCCTGCACGCCGTCGAGCAGGGCCTTGTTGTGCAGGAGCTGTCGTTCGACGTTCCCGCGGTTGAGGACGAATCTGACGTTGCTCATTGGTCCTCTCCTTCCTCGACGTGGATCTTCACGCCGATGCCGGTGTCGCCGCGCTGCCAGACCTCGGGCGTCTGGGTGACGCGCATGGTCCGGCCCCGGACGGTGAGCAGGTCTCCGACGAGGATCTCGAACGGCAGGCCGCCGCGGTGGTAGAGGTTGCAGCCGTGCGTGACGGTGCGCCGTCCGGCGGTGTCCGTACGCTCGTATGCGCATGGCTCCACGAGCGCCCGCACGGTGCCGACTGTGGTCGGGGTGCCGGCGGTGCGCCGTCCGTCGATGGTCGTTCCGTCGGCTCTGCTGACGGTGACGGTTTCGGTCGGTGGCGTCCTCATGCGTCTCCCGTCATGGTGACGGTGAACATGCGTCCGCTTCCGGCGCCGTCGAGGTCGGCGAGCTCGCTGGATGTAAGGTACAGGTCTCCGTTCGGATTGCTGTACGACCAGCTGTCGGCGAAGGGGCCGGTGGTCTGTGATCCTTGGCTGAACCCTTCGGGGTTTGTCTCCTCGGCGAGCATGGCGCGTTTGACCATGTTGCAGCAGATGTCCTTGCAGATGCCGGGCTCGGCTTCCTCCGCCTGCATCCATGAGGGGCATTGCAGGCGGATCTTGCGGCTTGCCGCGGCCAGGAGGCGTTCCGTTTTGGCCCTGTCCGTGCCGTCGAGCGTCCGCCAGATCTCCTCGAGGTCGGCGGTGGTGGCGAAGGAGCCGGCCATGGTCACGCCTCCGTGATGCGCTGCTCGCCGGTGTCGATGTCGCGGGTGACGGTCACGTGCGTGCCGTCCGGGCGGACCGCGTCGAATCGTTCGCAGCGGTGGCCTGCGGGCGGGAACGGTGCGGGATCCTCCGGCTGCGGGTCCGGGCCAGGAGCGGGATCCTCCGGCTGTGCCGGGGCTTCCTCGCCGATTTCCTCGGCCGGTTCCTGCGGGGTGACGTCGAGCTTCTTGTCAGCCATTGAGGACTCCCTTCAGTCGCGCGGCGGCCTTGCCGGAGAACACGCCCAGGCCGCAGTAGAACTCGATGCGGGTACGGTAGGCGGGCTTCTCCTGCAGCTGGCCGAGGTCCTCGACCATCACGCCGCCGTTGGTCAGGCCGGTCACGCCCTGGTCGCCTTCGCCCTGGCCGAACTTGACGGCGTAGATGCTGGCCGTGTTGGTGGCGGTGCCCTGGGTTTCGGTGGTGTCGAGGATCTCCTTGCCGGCCGGGGTCTGGCCGGCCTCGAGGATCGGGATGCCGTTCCACTGCATGACGCGTTTGCCGGCGATGTCCTGCTGCAGGGTCGTGTCGTAGGAGATGTGGCGCATGGCGCTGCCGATCTTGCGGATGATGGCCGCGGACGCGTAGATCGCGCCGTTGGCGGAGTTGATGCCGGGCACCGCGGCGAGCAGTTCGTCGAGCTTGTCGAGGAACTGGTGGATGTCCGCGTTGGAGGAGCCCAGGATCGGCATGCCGTTGGCCGCGGCGTCGATGACCTGCTTGCCGGTCAGACGCTTCCTGAGGCCGTCGAAGCTCTTGGTGTCGACGCTGGAGTCGCCGGTGAAGAAGGTCTCCTGGAACTTGTAGCTGATCGCCTTGACCTTGAGCGCTGTCTGTTCGGCGCGCTGGTCGTTGACGTTGCTGCGGGTCTGCTGGATGAACCGGTCCACGTCGGCGTCGCCGCCGAGGATGACGAGCTTCTCGCTCTTCTGGTTCACGGTGCCGGTGGATTCGGCGTAGGCCTCGTTGACGCTTCGGAAGGCGACGCCCGGCAGGGTGGCCTCCTCGTCGTAGGCGTACGCGTTGCCGGCGATCTCCATGAACGGGATGCGGTCGAGGATCGGGCTGGTCTGCACGAACGTCTCGAGCACGCCCTTGGCGAGGGTGTCCTGGGAGAGTTTGGCGGACTCGGCGAGGGTGAGTGCCATGATGGTTTCCTTTCTGGTTTACTGTGCCGCCGCGTAGGCCTGCGAGATGAGCTGCAGCGGCGAAGGCGTCCCCGTCCGCCCCGCATGCCCTGCGGGAGGCGGGGTCGGCAGGCCGTGGTTCGGAGCGATGGTGTCGGCGAGCGCCTTCGCGTTGGCTTTCAGTTCGTCTCCGTCGCCTTGCAGTCGGGCGATGATGTCGGTGTCGAGGCCGGTGTCCTTGGCGATTTCGGCGATGAGGATTGTGCGGGCTTCCTTGGCTTTGAGGGCTTCGGTCTGCCGTTCCAGTTCCTCGATCTTCGTCCTGGCTTCCTTGAGGGCCTTGTTGGTTTCCTCGAGTTTGCTTTGGTTGTCGCTTTCGCCTTGGTCGTATTTGTCGGCTTTGGCTTTGAGGTCGGCGTAGTCGGCGTATTTGGCTTCGATTTTCTGGCGTTCCTGTTCGACCCGTGCTGCGAGTGCGTGGCTGAACTCCTTGGACTGGTCGTCTTTGGCGTTCTTGGCGTCGTCGCCTTCGCCGTCGGTGTTCTGGGCTGCCGGCGGTTCGCCTGCGCCGCCTTGTGGCTCTCCGCCTTCGATGAGGCGGAGGTGGCGCATGAGGTTGTGGCGGTGGCGGAGGATGGAGTGCATTGGTGCTCCTTTGGTTTTTGCGCACGGTTAGCGACGCGGCGTGCGGGGTCCGCGGTGAGTGGCTGGCGCAGGATTCGGACCTGCGTGGCGCGTGTGGCGCGGCCGATTTACAGTCGGCTCCGTTCGGCCTCTTCGGTAGCCAGCCGGTGTGGTAGGATGGAATTGCATGAGCGCCCCCGTTGCCGTCTTTTCGATAGCTTCCGAGGCGCTCATTTGATTCTGATGAGGTTTTCGGAATGGTCGAGGATGTATACGCTTCCTCTTTTGAATCGGTTGATTGTTTGGACGATTTCGATGAGTTGTTCGTCGGACATGCATGCGTTCTCGGTGTTGTCGATGATGAGTCGCGTGCAGTCCTGTTTTTTTGACGCGCTGGCCAGATAGTGTTCGATGGTCGTTCTTTTCCCGGCTTTGTCGGGTGTTTTGATTTCGATTCCTCCTGTCCAGTCCGCGAGTCCTTTCCGCTCCACGATTCCGGTTTGCGGGTTTTTGACGGTGATGTAGTCGACCTGGAACGCCGGCGTCACTCCATGTTTTCTAAGTCGGTTCGCCGTGCGGATCTCCTGCGGTCGCGCGGTTTCGGTCTCGCGTTTCAGCTCGTCGTCGGGGAATGTGATTGCCGGCGGCTGGCCGGTGTTGAGCCATGTGCGGTCGCGCCATCGCATCTCGGCGAGTTCGAGGTCCCGTTTCCACTTCCTGTATTCGGGCGCCTTGGCCTTCGCCTCCTCGGACAGGGTCGCGAGGTATCGCCGGTAGCGTCCTTCGGTGGTGAGGGTGGATATGGTGTCGGCGCACTCCTTGTATTGCCTGTAGAGTGCGTCCGGATCGTAGCCGGCGATATGGCGTTCGCCCCATGACGGCACGACGTTGCAGTCGCATCGGCCGTTGTGGAAGCCGCCGCCGAGGCTGGCAGTCTCGCGGGTCAGGTAGACGAAGCCGCGGGATGCGAGCATGACGCAGAACTCGCAGGTCTGCCCCACCGGCACGCGCGCCCATCGTGGTTTCGACGGGTCGGCTCCGATCCGGTCGAGCATGCCGATGCGGCCGCCGGTGGACACGACGTGCCGCAGGTACGCCTTCCATTGGTCGAGGTCGGCGTGTCTGGGCCACAGGTCGTCGATGCGCAGGCCGGCCTTGTTGTGCACCGTTCCGTCGGCGTCGGGGATGACGTCCTCATAGCGCAGGCCCGGATGGTCGGTGTTGTTGGAGCCTCCGGCGAGTTTCCAGACCGTCCGGTTGGCGTCGGGCAGCGGCGGACGGTCGAAGTCCGGCAGGCTTTCGCCGAGATGGTTCGACCATTCGCTTCGGATCTGCTCGAAGTAGTCGATGGAGGCCTGCGCGGCCTTGTCGTTGTAGCTTTCGACCTCCTTGCAGGCGGCTTCCCATCGGCTTTCGTCGTCCGGATACCAGTGCTCGTCTGCCCATATCGAATCCAGACTCCATCCGGATTCGAGTTTGAGGCGTTCGAGTCGCCGCAGGTAGGCGTCATGCAGTTGGTCGAGCCGTCTGTCCAGAGCCTCCTGCGTCTTCGGCAGCTGGCTGTCCGTTCGCATTGTCGGCTCCTTGCTGCTGGGTGGCTATGGTCTGGTCGATGCGGTCGAGCGCCTGCTGGGCGCGTTTGGCGCGTTGTTCGCGCCGCAATGTCTGGCGTTGCCGGTCGGACAGGTCGAGCATGTCGTAGGTGACGTCGCTGTCGGCGGGCAGGATGTTCGCGCCCACGAGCTTGACGGCCGCGTCCGCGGCTGCGGCGCGGCTTGGCGTGGCCGGGTTGCGCCATTGGCTGGACACCGCCGCGGCCTGCCCGTCGCCGGCGATGCGGGCCGCGGTGGCGATGATGCGTTCCCATGCGGGCCCGAAGCGGCGTTGGCAGCTTTCCGCGTTCAGGCACAGCTCCTTGACGGCCTTGTCGATCGCCTCGGCGCTGCTGGGGTTGCTGGTGAGCACGCCCATCGAGTCGGGCGGCAGGCTGGTCGCGGCCGCGAACATCGACGCGGTCTGGCGCAGTTGCGCGGCGTGCGGTTCGAAGCTCGCCTGGGTGAACGTGCCGACCTGTGGCAGGTTGCCTTGCTTGTCGCGTGGCAGTGCGAGGACCTGGTCGAGCATGATCTGCCATCGCGGCTTGAGGATGCCGTTCTTGCCGCGGAACATGTCCTCGGTGACGCCGAGGAAGTACCGCGGCGGCACCGAATACAGTTCGGCCTGTACCTCCGAGCGCAGGAAGGTGCGCACGGCGCTGTCGGTCAGGCTCATGACGGTCCGGCTGATGCGCGATCGGCCGAATGGCCGTTTGCTGTCCGGACGGTATGCGAGCAGTTCGACGGGCAGGCGGCCCTGCCATTCGGTGCGCGCATACACGCTCCACTGCCAGTCCCGCCTCTCGCATCCGATGAGTTTGCCGGGCAGCATGAGGTAGCATGCGCGGATCTGGCGGCCGTAGGTCTCGTCCTCGTCCACGTCGAACAGGAGCGCTTCGGTCAGCCCGTGGATGCGGCTGTCCCAGGTGCCGGTGGCGATGTCGGCGGGGAACTCCTGGATGATCGCGGCCGGCTCTCCCCTGCCGGGCTCGCCTTGGAGGGCGGCGATGAAGCTGCAGGAGTGCACGAGCGCGTCGGTGTGCGCGTTTTCGGCGGTCTGCGCGAGGTCGTTGGCGTCCAGCAGGTCGCTGACCTGTTTGCTCAGGTCGCTGCCGTCCTGGGTGGTGATGCCGTCGAGCACGACGCGGTTGGCGAGCCCTTCGATGGCTTTTTCCGGCCATCCGACGACGATTTCCACGTCCTTGGCGATGGGTGGCAGGCTGTAGCCCAAATCGTGGAGCTCGTTGCGGCCGTTGTAGTAGACGGTGCGGATGCGGTTGCGCGTGCGGTGGCGGATGATTTTCGCGGCGAGGCGGCGGAAGGCGTCGTCTTCGTCGGGTGCCAGGCCGGCGACCGTGGCCGGCAGCGGTTCGAGGAGTGTCATGGCAGTTCGATCATCCTTTGTTCTGGTTCGTCGCCCGGCCGGCGGGTGCTGGTGACGGCGCCGTGCAGGGCGAGGGTGGCGGCGACGAGCGGGCTGATGTCGACGTCGGATCCGAGTTTGTTCCAGCCGAACGCGCCTTCGACGCCGATCTTGCGGACGGTCGCGCCGGCGACGGCCTGGTCGAGCGGGCGCACGTCCGGCTTGTGCCGCAGCTCGTGGTATTGGAGCATGTCGAGCAGTCGGCCGCATGCCTTGCCCATGTCGGACGCGCTGGTGACGGTGACGTCGATGCCGGCGGCTTTCAGTGGCGGGATGAGCACCGTGGCCGGCGATTGGGCGTCGATGACGACGGCGGCGAGGTGCGGCCAGCGGCGGGCGAGGAAGTCGACGGGCCATTTGGTGCCGTGTTTCCTGACGCCTTTGAGGGCGGCGACGTCGATGTATGCGGTGCCGTCCTCGTAGGCTTGGCATGCGCCGATGGTGATCCAGCCGCGGTGTGGCGGCATGTCGACGGCCATGGCGGTCCAGCCTCCGGGCGCGCGTTCCGATGTGGCTGCCTGCGCCCAGAGTTCCGGGTCGATGGCGGCGTGCTCGCCGTCCTGGTCCCAGATGCCGAGGGCTTCGCGGCGGAAGCTGTCCTCGCCGAGGTTCTTGAGCATGCGCAGCATCGCGGTGGCCGGTGTGCGATGCGGGTAGCTTGGGTTGGCTTGGGCCCAGGCGTCGGGGTCGGCGGTGTCGCAGTCGCGGTCGGCGCCGAACTCGATCCATATGCTGTCGGGGTCGTGCCCGAGACCGGCCGTGCGGCGATTGGTGAACACTTCGCCGGGGTCCACGGGCCTGGGTGGCGTGCCCATGTGGATGATGAGCGGGTTTTTCGCGGCGTTGGCGGTCGGGATCATGTCCTCGAGTGCTTTTTCGGTCAGGATCTGCGCCTCATCGAAGATGATGACGTCGACCGCGGCGAAGCCTCGGCCGAAGCCCTGTTCGCGGGCGCCGAACAGGATGCGGCTGCCGTTGGCGAACGCGATTTCCTCCTGCCCGTTGGTCTGTCGGATGGCCTTGCAGTGTCTGGCGAGGCCGGGCCGTTTGACGAGCGCCTGCATCGACTTGAACGTTTCGGCCGAGGTCCGTGTGCGGTGCGCTGTCCAGATGACCTTGAGGTTTGGTGTGGTCAGGCACAGGATGACGATGATCGTTCCGACGGTGAAGGTCTTGCCGGTCTGCCGGCAGATCGACATGCCGATGCCGCCGACGCTTGAGGCGTAGGTGCCGTCGGCCCGTTTGGCGAGCATGAGCGTGCCGATGCCTTCCTGCCATCGGTCGAAGTGGATGTCGAGCCGTTCGGCGACGCGGCGGACGCGGCCGAAGCCGCTGGCCGTGACGCCTTCGGGGATGTTCAGGACTCGGGCGGCCTCAGAGAGCCTCGGCGTCGAAGGGTTCGTCTTCGATGCCATCCGTCATCTCCTCGGGGTCGTCGAGTATCGGATCGGGCTCCTTGTCGCCGTCGAGTTCGAGTAGCTCCTTGCCGACGGCGAGCAGCTGCTTGCTCAGGCCGGCCACGGCGGTGGCCGGGCAGTGCGTGTCCTTGAGGTTGCGCATGAGGGCCGTGCGCGACACTTCGAGCAGGTCGCGGTAGGTGGCCGGCCCGGGTGAGGGTGACGATGATGGTGACGGTGATGGTGACGGTGCGGCGCCGTCGCGGGCACGGCGTTTGGAGGCGAGCTTGCGGCACGTGTCGGAGCAGTATTTGCGTCTCGCGCTGGCGTTTCTGGGCATTGCGGCGCCGCAGCGCGTGCAGGTTCTGGCCGGCATGGCCTGCCTCCTTGGGACGGCGGGGTGCGGGTGACGATATTTTTTCGCGGGGAGAGGTATCGGCGCTGCACACGAGGTCGCCCCCCGAACCGGGTGGGGGGTATGGTCCCGTGGGGTCACCAGTCGTCCGACTCCCAGTCGGCGGCGACGACGGCGCTTGGACGGTGGCCGGCGAGCCGGCGGCGTACCTCGGCGCGGGCCCATGCGAGCGTGTGCGTGCCCTTGACCGCGTTGCACCTCTTCCTGCTGCTGGACCAGCCCGACCTGGGCTCCATGCGAGCGTGTGCGTGCCCTTGACCGCGTTGCACCAGCGGTGCGCCGGTCCGCTTTTCGCCTTGCATACGCGTCCGCCGTTGGCGATGGCCACGGTCTCGTCGACCACATAGCTCCAGGGGTCCGGCGGCCGACGGGTGTAGTCGATGGGCCGGCCGCAGATGTAGCAGTCGGCCTTGCGCGCACGCCAGTAGGCCTGCACCTCACGGCGCCGGTGGCCGTTGGCGTAGCGGGGATTGCCCATGGTCGGGGGCTCCTTGAACAGGAAAGCACCAGCCCTGTGGGGCATGGTGCAAGTCAATGTACATATTACGCGGCGGCAGGGGCCTGCGCAACCTCGACGAGCTCGGCCAGGTTGAACACCCATACGCCCCGGCGCAGAGCCCGCGCATGGGGCAGGCGGCCGCGGCGCAGCCAGTCCGTGATCTGCTTGCGGGTCACGCGCACGCCCGCATGGCGGGTCAGCCACAGGGCCGCCTCGGCGGGAGAGCCTTGCCAGGTGCGTTCATGCAGGTCCTTCAGCCGGCTTCGCACGAGGCCCTGCAGGTCGTCGAGCAGGTCATGGCAGGCGGGGCACCGGCCGGAATCCATGTGCGCGGGCACCGCGAGCCGTTGCCCGCAGGACGGGCAGTCGACCACGGTGACGCGCCCGTCGGCCGGCGTGGTGGCGCGGTCGATACGGTGCAGGAACCGTTCGAGCCCGTCGAGCAGGCCGCCGGCCTGCGGACTGGCGGTGACCTTCGTATGGTTGGCGAGGATCCACCGCCATGCGCCCTTCCATGCCCCGGCCGGGGCGAGCATCCAGCGGATCTCGCCCAGGGCGGCCACGTGCAGCATGAGCGTGCGCGCCTCATCATAGACGTCCATCCAGCCGCAGCTGATCGGCAGGGCGGCCACGGCATGGTTCGCGGCGCCCTCCCTTCCGCCGATGCGCGCCTTGCGTTCGGCCAACGCGCGCAGTTCCGGGATGAGCCGGCCCAGGACGGTCACGTCCCTGACCAGCCGTCGCGCACAGTCCCTGCACAATGTTCCGCCGGCCGGCCGCCGGCAGTATCCGCATGCTCCCATCTGAGTCCTTCCGGGCGAGTAGTGTTGAAAACGGTCTCCAAGGCCTCGGCCCGACAGGGTTGGGGCCTCTCCTTTTATTCGCCGCCCTGTTGGACGATCTTGCGGATGATCATGCGGCCGATGTTGTTCTCTTCGTCGCGTTGGTCGGCCTGGTCGAGTAGTTCGGCCAAGTCCTGCATCATGTGCGCGTGTTTGAGCGCCTTGGATGCCTGAAGCGTGGCCAGGGTGAGCGCGTGGCCGATCTGGATGTCCTCGCTGCCGCTGATGGCTTGGATGTCGGCGAGCGCCTTGCCGATGTGTTGCTGCAGTGCGATGGCTTGGCGGCGGATGGTCTCGGCCGCGTTGAGGCGGTCCATGCTCTTGTCGATGTCGTTGTTCATTGGTGCTCCTTGTTTGGTCTGGTGTCGCGGAGGATGCCCGTGACGGGTTGTTCTCCGAGATCGATGTGTTCGATGCTGGCGCGGCGGCGGAGGATGAGCGCGTATTCGTCCATGACGTCGAGCTGGCGGCCGAGCAGTGCGATCGGGCAGGCGGGCTCGAAGCCGAGCGTGCCGTCCGCGTATTTGGCCAGCAGGTCCCTGAGTCGGTCCGCACGGCGGATGAGCTCGTGGTATTCGGCGTTCATTCCGTTTCCCTCGCTTTCCGCCCCGCCCGTCTTGATCGTCCTGTCACCCCTGAGCCGTGGGACGTGATCGAGCGAATTGGGCCCGCCGGTGCGGTCAAGGCCGATGGTTCCCTCGAGGTCAGCCGCGGTGGCCTTCGGCGCGGATCTCGCGCGCGTTCGTGTCCACGCGTCGATGTCCGAGATGCGGTAGACCACGAGGTTGTATCCCAATCTCACGCATTGCGGGCCGATGCCCCTCTGACGCCACTTCGCCAGCGTCCTGGGCGAGATCCCGATCATCCGCGCGGCCTCGCGGGACTTGAGCATCCTGTCCTCCATACCCGTCCCCTCACTCGCCCGGCTCACTGTCGGGCCCGTGTCCCCCGATCATTTCGGCGGCCACGCTGTCCAGCCTGTCTTCCATCGCGGCGGCGAGATGGTCGTACCAGTCCTCGATGTCCGGGCCCTTCGTCATCCAGCCGCAACCGCAAACGATGCGGCCATGGCCGTTGATGCACGGCTCGAGGACGCCTTCCGAATCGAAGTCACCCAGATGGTCGGCCAGCACGTCCTTCACGGCCTGCGCCCCGGACCGCGGCGGGGCCGAGAGCAGCCTGTCCACATGCTCGCCGAACGCCCGCCACGAGTCGAACCGGCACTCGCATCCACGGCAACGGACCTCCGGCGGACTCCAGGTCATGTACCCGGCATGAGCCGCCGCCAGATTGCGTCTCCCACTCATTTCACACCCCTTGCTTTCACTTCCGTGGGCATTGGCCCGCCATGACCGAGCATGGATTCACAGTGACGAATCACGTGCGCGAAGATGTTCGCCTCATGCGTGAAAAAATCAACCGGCCGTACCGGGTCATTGACAAGGCCTTTCCCGTCCTTCCCGCGCCATTGCAGTACGTAATCGCGTTCCTTGCCAAGCCATTCGATGAGTTCGCTGAGGACCTTATCCCTCTCCCTCATGTCACTCGTGGCGGGTTCGCCGCGTTGGCATCGGAACGGGTTCTCCCGCATCACGCCACGTTCCTCCCTCCCGTTGGCGGCGAGCGCGTCCCTGATCTCGTCCCTGGCCATGATGTAGGCATGGTATCTGGCCGAGGCGTTCTCCTCGAGGATCCTGTTGCCCATGCGCATGCCGTTGGTGGCCGCTTCGCGTTCCCGGGCGATCAGTTTGTCGAGTATGCCGATGGCGATGTCGATGTCTTGCATTGTTGTTCCTTTCCCTTGTCGTGTTCCACGGAGTAGCCGAGCAGGCAGTTGACCAGGATCCCGACCGCTTGGCGTTCCCCTTCGTCCTCCGGTCGGATGCACGGGCAGTCGGGCTCTTGTTCGATTCTCACCGTGGCTCCCTGTCGGCCCCGCCGGCATGGTCCCAATCACAGGACATGCCGCCGCCGACCCGGTATCCTCCGAATTTGACGCAGGTGACCTTGCGGGTATCGTTCAGGGTGATCTCGCACTGCCTGAAGCCGCTGCCGAGGTAAGCGCAGTCCGTAGGATCCCCGTCCGACGGCTCCCCCGCCGTACCGCATCCGGCGAGCGCGAGCAGCAGTACCGGCGTGAACAGGAACACGATGACGGCGGTGATGCCGATGCCGCCGGTGAGCGTGATTTTGGTTTTTCTTTTCATATTCGTGTCATTCCTTGGTGTAGATGGTGAGGTTGCGGATGCCTTCGGCCATACGGTTCGAACGATTGTTCGGATCGTGGTGGATGATGTTGCGGCCGAGGCCTTGGAAGCGTAGCCATGCGGTCCCGTCCATGCCGCGGCATAGTTCGAGTCGGCCGTCGATGATGACGTCCTGTGCGGTGCGGGCGATGCAGCGGCTGCCGGACAGGACGGCCGGGTCGGCCGTCCGCCATTGGCGCAGTGGGAGGAGGACGCTCACTGCGTGTCCTCCTCCGGTCGGCGTGCGTCGTCGTATCCCTCGTCGTATCCCTCGTCGTAGGCCTGGTCGAGCATGTCCCGCATCTCATCCGACAGGTGGAACGCGCGGATGGCGTCCACGGCGATACGCCGCCACGGCTCCCTGTCCCCATAGTCCATTTCGCTCCACGGACGTGGATGCCGATGCCCGTTGCGATGCCAGCGCAGGTAGATCGCCCTGGCGACCCTGTACTGCGTGTCCACGCCGATACGGATGGTCTCCTCGCTCGTCATGAATGCTCCTTAGTACGTTTCCGGCGTTTCGACGGCGCTCAGGTCGGCGATGACGTAGGCGACGAGCGCGATGGCGGGCGCCAGCACGACGAGCACGGCGTGCAGGGCCAGCAGCCACAGCGGGATCCACCACCCGCACCCATAGCCAAGAATCAGCCTGACGGCCGCATGCGGCACGAGCAACAACACGGCGACGGTGAACAGCGTGGCCGTGACGTCGCCCACACGGCCGGCCATACGGTTGACGGTCCTCATTCGACACCTCCTTTGATCCGGGTGAGCATTGCGACGTAATCGCGGATGTCACGGTCGATGCAGTCCATGACCCGATGCGTCGACGTGCGGCCACCGCCGTACGGATCCCGTCCGACCGTCCGCCAGGCAAGACGCAACGCGGTCAGATCAAGCCGACGGTAATGCACCGGCAACGACCCACACAACCGCTGCAACCAGTCAAGATCGAACGCCACATTCGAACCGGCCGGATGCAAGGTGAACCGCTGCGCCAACCCCGCCACGAAATCTCCCGCCATATCGGCCGCCGACCGCCTGTCGCACGACGGATAGGCCTCAAGCACCTCCCTCAGCAGGCCGTTGGCCGCGTGATATTCGAACGCCGTCAGCTCGCGCTCGCCGATGGTGAGCCTGCCTTTGTCGGGGCTGATGATGCGGTGGAGCGTGTCGATGGTTTCGGATGCGTCCATGCTGGTGCACCGCATGCCGATTTCGAGCAGGACGTCGGTGCCCGGGTCGAGGCCCGTGGTCTCCACGTCCATCCATAGGAGCATGTCGGGTTTGCCGTCGCTCATAGGTGTTCCTCCTTGGTTCTGATGGCGATGAGTTCGCCCGGGGTGAGCGTCCTGGCCGTGCCGTCCGGCAGCAGGAGCTGCCAGCGGCCGGTCCAGTCCCTGACGGGAGTGGATGCGGGCTCGCTTCCGACGGGCACGATCCAGCCGTTGCGCCACGCCTCGGCCACATGGGCGTGGATCCAGCCATGGCAGCCGGTCGTGCCCGACCCGCACAGGACGATGATGTTCTCGGGACTGTGCCGGACCTGCGGGTCCGCGGTACGGCGCAGTTGCCGGTGGTGGCCGCTGCGTCCCGGCCAGAGGGACGGGTCGTGGATGTTGCGGCCGCACCGCTGGCAGTGATGGCCCTGACGTACGAGCGCGGCCCTTTTCGCCGCTTGGAATTCGGCGTCGTTCACCGGTCGGCCCCAATCCGGTCGATCGCGTCGATGACGCGTTGCGCCTGTCGGATGAAGCCGGCGCGGATCCATTCGTTCTCGGCCATGAAGTGTCGTGCGGCGGGGCCCGTGATCCGGTCGGGCAGTGCCCAGTTGCATTCCCAGAGCGCGATGGCGGCGGCGAGCACGCGCGGGTCGGACGTGTCGGTGGTGTCGGTGGCGTCGTTCATTTCCTCTCCTCCGTTTGCGTGAGTTTGTTGACGAGGTCCAGGCATGCGGCGCATCGCGTCTTGAGGTCGGCGGCGAGCGTGATGGTCGGCTCGTCGCCGTGGCCGGTGAGGGCCCGCAGTTCGATGGTGGCGGCGGCTTGGGCTGCGTCGGCCAGCAGGCCGGTGAGTCTGGCGAGTTGGTCGGCCGTCATTCGTCATCCTCCCTGTCTTCCCGTCCGGCCTCGCCGTCTTCCTGCTTGATGGTCTGGCGAAGTGTTTCGAGGTGTTCGGTCTCGTCGTCGGCCGGCTCGTAGCCGAGATCCTCGAGGATCCGGTAGTAGTCGATGATGATGCGCGCCGTATCGCCGCCGCGTCCGGACCAGTCGGATGGTTCGATGAACCATTCGATGCGGCTGGCGAGGATGGATACGGCCTCCGGTGGCCAGTCGGAGGTCTGCAGACTGGTGTGGGCGGCGTGCGGGCCGTCCGCGGCGGGGATGCCGGTGATCTTCTCGTATTCCATGCGGCCGCAGTTGACGTCGTCCCATGTGGAGAGCGCCTTGGTGAAGCCGTCCGGGTCCGGGTCAACGAGTTGCAGGAGTCCGAGCCTCGCTGTGGTTTCGATGAGTCTGGCACGTTTGATGGCGTGGAGATGGCCGTGGAGCCATGCCATGCGTTTGGCGGCGGATGTGGCGGCGTATTCCTCGAGCGCATGGATCCTCGCGTCGCGTTCGGCCCGTTCGAGCGCCCGTCGTTCCTCCTCGGCGCAGGCTGCGGCCCGGTCCCGACGGTGCCACAGGTAAATCTGGCGGGTCTCCTCGTGGATGGAGACCGCGTCGGGTCGTTGCTCCCGGAGGTACTCCAACGTCTCTTCGGGTGTGCCGGAGGCCGCGCCGACCCAGCCGTCGTAACGCCATTCGGGGTCGTTGAACGGTTTTTCCGGTTCCGGGATGAGGTTAAGGCCGGTGGTTTCGTCCCCGAGGAGCGCGGCGACCGATTCGAGCCATCGGCGGGCACGGTCCTCGCGTTCGATGTTGTGGAGAATGTAGTCGAAGTTCGACGTGCCGGCGGCGCGTGCGAGGCGCTCCTGACGGTCCGGCTGGCCGTCGTATCGGCTGATGGCGATCAGCTGGCCGATGGTGAGCTGGTCGAAGTCGCTGCGGGTCCGGCGGATTTCGGCGGGGATGCTGGCGGCTTTGCTGCGGTCGCGTACGTAGTCGCTGCTTCGGCCGAGCCTGTGGGCGACGCTCGCGGCGGTGGCGCCGAGGTCGAGCATGCCCTGGATGGCGTCGGCTTCCTCGAGGACGGTGAGTTGTTCCCGCTGGCAGTTCTCGGTGATCATGGCTTCGAGCTGTTGGAGCGGGTCGAGGTCGAGCACGAAGCAGGGCACGGCGCCGGTGCCGGCCTGCTTGCACGCGGCGAGGCGGCGGTGGCCGGCGATGACCCTGTAGCGTCTGCCGTTTGGTACGACGGACAGGGGTGAGAGGAGCCCGTTGGCCTTGATGCTGGCCGCGAGGTCGGACACGTCGCCGATGTTCTTGCGTGGATTGTCCGGGTGCGGGTCGATCAGGCTCGTGTTGATGAGCTTGATCTGGTTGCTCTGGTAGTCGCTCACTGCTTCTCCTTGCTGGTTCGTTGGTTGAGGTTTTCCGCGCATGCCTGGCATGCTTGCCACCATTCGCTGGGATGGCCGTCTCTGAGGCTGCCGGTGTGGTCGTATTCGTTTTCGTGGGGGTCCATGAGCCGGTGGACGTGTTCGCAGTCCCAGGTGTGGCGGTGTGGTCGGGTTGGTGTGGTGGGTTCGGGTGCCCAGGTCTGCCATTGGTCGCGGAGCCATGTGTTGAGCCGTGGGATGTGTCCCGTGCGGATTTGGCCGTCGTTGATGGCTCGCTGGTATCGGCGGACGGCGGATTGGAGTCGGGCGAGCTGGGTGGGGTTCTCGGCGATTTTCGCGTACAGGCTTCGGGCTTCGAGGTCGGGTTTGCGGCCTTTCGTGCCGACGGTGCCGGGATAGGTTTCGGCGAGCCGCTCGTAGCCGGCGTCCGGCGGTTCGGTTCCGGTTTGCTTCGGTTTGCCGGCGGGAGGGGTCGGGAAGGGTATATCGGTATAGGTATCGGTTTTATGCCACGTTTTTGCTTGGCTGTTTGCTAGCAGGTTGCCAGACGTTTCGCTACCGTCCTGCTCCCCGTTCGCTAGCAGGTTGCCAGACGTTTCGCTACCGTCCTGCTCCCCGTTCGCTAGCAGGTTGCCAGACGTTTCGCTACCGTCCTGCTCCCCGTTCGCTTGGCCGTTCGCTAGCAGGTTGCCGGACGTTTGCTTGGCTTTCCGGTTGGCGGCCTTGCTTCGTCCTCCCCTGCTTCCGGCCCTGCGGCGCGCTTCGAGCTGCTCCGGCGAGAGCGTCTTGGGCTCCTTGCAGATGCCCTCGGCGTAGACGGGACGCCACCCGCCGTCATGCTCCTCCATGAGGCCGGCGTCGATGAGCTGCTGGAGCTGTTTCATGGTGCCGCCGGCGTCCTTGAGGTCCAGTTTGTCGAAGCGGCCCGGATACGCGTTCGGATCCCTGGACTGCATCGAAACGCCCTTGGAATGGATGACGCACAGCTTGACCCACAGGCCGACCGTGGCGAGCGGCAGACGGCGGATGCGCCTGTCGTCGGCCATCTGATCGTCGATGATGAACCACATCTCCCTTGCTCCTTCCGTGGTTCAGTCGATTTCGCCGGTGTCCGGATCGACGTGTTCCATGTCGAGGCTGCGCCGCAGGTCGTCGATGAGGATCATCTGACGGCTGCCGGCCGGCTTCGCGCACATGGTCTCCATCGCCAGCCCGGCATCGACGATGCGCTGTGCGAGGTCGGCGCAGTCGTAGACCGCCTCGGTGACGGTGTGGATCCCGCCCCATTTCTCGATGTATTCCTTCTTGGTCCTGGTGTCCATGCAGGTGCGGCATGCCTTGAGCACGCCAGCCGCGGCCTTGGTGATCTGCTGGGTCTTGCCGATGAGGTCGATGAGCAGGTCGGGTGTGGCCTCCTGCGGGATGAGCGCCTGTTGTTCCGTTTTCCTCATGATTCGTTTCCTTCCCTTTTAGAAGTCCGGTTCGCCGGTCGTGCCGGACCCGCCGAATGATGACTGGTCGGCCGGCGGCGTGGCCCATGGATCGTCCGCCGGCGGCTGCGCGGGCTGTTGCGGTCGCTGGCTCCAGCCGCCCGTGCCGGTGTTGACCATGGGCGGTGCGGCGTGCGGGTTGCCGTAGGTGCCGTCCGCCTGCCGGTGTCCGGTGCGGGAGACCTGTGCCGTGGCGTAACGGAGCGATGGGCCGATCTCGTCGACCTGCAGTTCGATGACGATGCGGTTGGAACCGTCCTGCGCCTGGTAGGAGCGTTGCGTAAGCCTGCCCTGCGCGATGACGCGCATGCCCTTGGACAGTGACTGCGCGCAATGCTGTGCGAGGTCGCGCCATGCGGAGCATCGCAGGAACAGGGCCGCGCCGTCCTCGTATTGGCCGGTCTGCCGGTTCCAGTTGCGTGGCGTGGACGCGATGGTGAAGCCCGCGACCTGCGTGCCCTGGCCGGTGGTCCTCAGTTCGGGGTCGGCGGTCAGGTTGCCGATGATGGTGATGACGGTCTCTGCGGCCATGGCTATGCCTCCTTGACGTAGGTGGACGGTTCGGCTCCCATCTGGCTGGGGTCCTTGGTCTTCCACGCGCACCTGGCGCGCAGGCAGCCGGCCTGCCTGTCGATGATGACGTCGCCGAAATGCGCCGGCGCGACCATGGTGAGGTCCCAGCCGCGGTCATGGTTGAGCTTGCTGATGGTCTCGTAGAGCTCCGCGATCAGCTCGCCTGAGCTCATGCCGACGCTGTCGGGCGTCAGCGGCCACTCGAACCACCGCTCGCCCTCCGGCCTGTATGTCTGTCTCATTCGCGGACTCCTTGTCGTGTCTGGTGGATGCTTGTGCCGGGGCGTGGTTTCGGACCACGTCATCCGTTCGCCGGCGTGTCCCGGACACGCCGATCCATGGCGCCCGCCGCCATCGCGGGCCCCGGCGGGAACGGACGGGAGGAGAAGAGAGAAGATGACCCGTCCGGCCGGTTTTAACGTCTTTTCCTTGACGGGTGGGCGGCTCCCGCGGGGCGAATGACGAGTGCCTGCAATGTGAATGCGGGAGCCGCCCAGGTCCTATTCGTCGCCGTCGCCATGCTCGGCGAGCCAGCGCCTGACATGCGGACTGTCGGACAGCCGGCACGTGACGAGCAGGGCGGGCGGCAGGACCGCCACGGGCGCGGCGAGCAGATGCTCGATCGGATGCGTGCAGGCCGACGTGCCGAACAGCACGTAAAGGGCCAGCAGCCACGCCACGGCCAATAGCTGCATGAGGATCACGGACAGGAGACGTCTCATGGCTCCTCCTTCCGGTTGGCGTGTCGTGCGAGTTCCAGCGTCTCGTCCCTCAGGGCCTCGATGTCCTTCAGGATCTCCCAGAGGACGGGTGCCAGCTCTCCCTCGTCGGGGTTGTCGCTTCGGCTCGTTTCGGACCACAGGGACATCGCCGCGTAGCTTGCGGCGTCGAGCCTGCGGTGGAGGCGTCTTGTTCTGATGCGGGTGGATAGTCTCATCGTGATGCCGCCCTACCTGTTCGGACGATCCCGCCGCCATCGAGGTGTCTCTTATGCGGTAGGAGGTTCATCATGAACCCGCCGTCATCCATCCAGCTCATCGCATGCTCCTTGTGCAGTCGGTCTCGCCGGCCTCGAGCCATTCGGCGACCGCGTCCTGCGGGTAGAGGATCATGCGGCCGTGCTTCACGAACCGTGGCCCCTGTCCGCGGAACCTCAATTGGGCCAGATACGCCTGCCGGGTCTTGATTTCCTCCGGGGTTTCGGCCCCGAAGAGCCGTGCCACCTGGACGGTGGTCAGCATCTGCGGCAGTCCCATCACGCGCCTCCTTTGCATGTGTGTTGCCGGACGGCGTTAGGAGAACCGCCCGGCCCTCTCCTAAAATCGGTGTCATCCCGCATTTCCGACGTGCGGGCCGAACAGTTAGGAGAAGAATCGATGGATGGGTTATGGGTGACCATCGCTGGATGGGTGGTGACTATCGGCGTATCCGTCGCCGGTTGGGTCATCACCGGGAGAAGGGCCGCGAATAGTGGGAAGACCGATACGGAAAGGTTCGAAAGACGTCTCTCGCTGTTCTCGGAGCAACTGGACGCCATGCGGGACTCTTCGGATTCGCTGCATAGGCAGGTCGATCTATTGGAACGCAAGGTGTCCGTTCCGGACTGGATCATCGAGCATCCAAGTCCGAGCCCGAACAACGTCATGTTCGTGATCAGGAACCGCAACACGTTCGACGCGTATGACGTGCGCTTGGAGGCCGATGGGTGCGAACCGGTTGTGTTGGGCGACATGGCAAAGGGGTCGTCGCGCAAGTTCGAGTTCGTCGCCGCCGTTCTTGGGCGAGCGGATAATGTCATCATCAGTTGGCTCGGTTCCCCGCAGGCGACGGAACGTATGGGCCTGCCGATGGCGATGCCGGAAAGACGATAGCCAGAAAGTGGCGCAGTGTGTCGCCTTCGAGCTCGATCATTTCAGCCAAGGTCACGTATGCCTTGCCGTCCCATATGTCCACATGGATCGGATGCTCTCTGGGATCGAAGAGCGTTCTCCCGCTCACGCCCAGAGCGTCTTCGAGTTCTTTGGGCGCGCAGTCGATGTCGGTGATATCGAACGACGTGTTCATTTCAGTTCTCCTCCTTGCTGTTGGCATTGTTGGCTGTCGCGTGTTCCCGTTCCTATTCGATTCATGGGTCGCTCCCGGAACAGCCGCGTCATCCGATACCGGAAACGAGACGGCATTTGCCGACTCTGACGAGATACCGGTTCGAGCATTCGAGACTGGGATTATGGTTATTTGCACATCCCCGACTGCATCCGCTTTCCCGGACTCTTGACACTTCCCCAACGACAGGATCCAACCGATCGGATCAAGATCGACGAGGATCCGAAGCAAAGCCAGGGAAAGACTGAACAAGCCAGCAGTAAGCAATATGCATGCCGGCAGCCATGTCTCACCCATCACGCACCCTTTTCCGGTGCCGGGCTGAATATCGGCTGACTCATGGCCGTTCGTGTGGGATGTTTCCAGTTCCTTGCGGACGGCTTTGGCGATTGCTCCCAGCATTGCCGGATGCCTCTTCTTGAACTCCTCAACTGAAACCGGAATAATGGTCTTGGTTGCCGGCCAAGTCTTAATATCGTTGCTCATTTCGGATTCTCCTTTCGATTCAAGCGCTAGCGAGCGCTTCATCCCCGAACTGGGGATGACTTGACTTCCGTTTCGACGTCGCTTAAGAAGCTGACAAAATCAAGTCCCAGTACATCGCAAATCGAAATTGTCTCGGGGATGGTGAGGAACGATCGTTCGGGATGCTCGAGACGGCGGCACAACGTAGCCCATGGAATGCCGGAGATGTTGGAAACCTGCTGCTTGCTCATCTCGGATGACTCAATTGCGTCGGCAATTCGCTTTGCAAGCATGATTGAGAATTTTAAAGTATCCATGCGGATTACTGTACTATCCGTTTGGATAGTGTCAAGCGCGACACGCCCATTTGGATATTGCACTATATCCACATGGATAGTAATTTATCCGTATGGATATTAATGAGGCGACAGCGAAGGCACTGCAAGCAGCACGCGCAGTTAGCGGGCTAACTTTTGAGGAACTGTCGGCAAAGTCAGGCGTTCCCGCACAGACCGTATACCGCATGTTTGGCGCCAAACGAGACATCAAGCTTCCGCAGCTCTACTCGTTGGCTCAAGCAATGGGGATAACAGTGGTGGAACTAATGGAGGATGCTGAACGCATCCAACAGCGAGCGCAGAGAAACGAAAACGCTGCCACCGTCATTGACGATGTCCCCATTGACGCTATCGCTGCCAATCCCGAAGCATTCGGAGTGGCGGCTAACCGTGATTCGAATAAAGACCTTGAACGCGATACTCCGCGAGACTGACAACGGGTAAATAAAGGAAAAGGTGACAACGATGGGATTGCTGTCATGGATTTTCGGACAAAACAGGAAAACGCCAAAGGAGTCAGAAGGAAAGCGCTTCAGTGACGAAAGGCTTAATCCAACCCCGGATACCGATAGGGAAAGGGAATTGGCTCGCGCCGGGCGATTCGATGGCAGTCACCCCACTTCCTACGCGACCCACAGGCCTGTAGATGGAATGGTTCACACAGTCAGGCAACCAGTTCTAAGACGACACGAGGATCATGTCTCCGGCGACATCGAATACAAGGTTTTCGTATATGACGGCAGGCCGTTAAGACATGTGAAGGACGGCAGTCGCTTCGTCGCGCAAATCGCCGCGAAACCGGTGCGCATAGTCAGCACTCTGACAGGAACCCCATGGGACGGAAGGCATGATGACGGCATAGCTTTCACTTTTGACGGTAAACCATTCGGCGTTTCCTTCAATGAGGATTTTGCCTCATACCTGCGTTCAACCGGAGCATCATCTATCGACATGGTGCGTCGCGGATGGTATGACCGAAAGGGGAATATTCCCGAGGTGAGGGCCCTCGCCCCTTCCACAAGAAGACGAAACGCGCGCACCGTATCCGATCGGAAACCGTTGACGCCACAACTGCCTCGACCGGTGAACGCCAAACCGGACGCGGTATTCGTAGATGGCATCTTCCCCGTAGACGTCACCGGTGAGGAAAAAGCACAGGACGCGCTTGCCAAGTACGGCCCTGACACATGGGTATGGGCAACACTCACCGTTGGAGAACAGCCCAACGGCAAATACAAGGGGCAGCCGACCATCGATGCATGGATTGATGGAACACGAATCGGCTGTACAACTCATCTCCAAGCTGAGCGGCATTTGAAACGAGTACAAGGTCGCAAACCAAGATACTGCAGGGCAACCATTGTGCAAGGCAAGAACAAACTGGAATTGCAATTGCTTCTACCGGGGAAAAACCAATAGCCGAACTCAGTATGACGTGTAGCTGAACGTAATACTCTGCGCGAGTAACCAATAATCAGAAAAAGAAAGGAACAACCATGAGCAAGAATACATTCGCCGCCATCATGGCCGCGCTAATCTGCCTCAATTGATGGTGCCCGTGAATACGATGCCCGCGCTCGCCGACCCCGGACCACGGATGAGTTAGTAGATCGGATCGCCGCGCACCCGGAAGACTACGACACGGCCGCCCACAAGGACCCGAACAAGACCCTCGAAGCGGAGACCCCGCGAGACTGAAATTTTTATCCAAAACCAACCACAAACCAAAGAAAGAAGAGAACCATGCACAAGAAGACAATCGCAACGGCCATCGCCGCCCTGCTCGCCCTCGGACTCGGCGCATGCGGCAACACCAACGACAGCAAAACCACCGACGCCAACGGCCCGAGCCAATCACGGACGGAAAAGACACCGGCAGAACAGCCGGCCGACCTGACCGGCACATGGAAACAAACCAACTCCGGCAGCGACGACTCCTGGATGGAAGCCGAAATCACCACCGACACGATCACAATCCAATTCGTCAGCGACAACGGCGACACGAAAAGCCTGTACTGGAAAGGCACCTACAACGCACCCGACAAGGCCGGCGACTGGAAATGGACGAGCCAGGGAGACACCGAGGCGATGCAGGCCTCCCTGCTCGGCTCCCAGGACGCCACCAAGGACTTCACCTACACCAAGACGAACGGCGTCAGCTGGGAAACCACCATGATGGGCACCACCACAGCGGTGAAGACCGCCAAACAGTGAACGACGATCCAAACAATTGGAAACATTGGGAATGGACCATTTTGCCGATGTCAGGAAAATGGTCAGGGAAGGACGACCATGGACAAGGAAACCATCACCCAATACACCACGTCGCTGGACACGCTCACCAACAAGGACGACAACGACGTGGAATTCTGGCATGCCAGAGAACTCATGAAATACATGGGCTATACGAAATGGGAAAACTTCACGAAAGTAATCCAACGCGCGAAATCAGCATGCGAGAACTCCGGCCAGCCGATCGACGCGCATTTCCGCGATACCAAACGAGACGTGGAACTCGGAAGCGGCGCCATCCGCTCCATCGACGACGTGAAACTCACACGCTACGCCTGCTATCTGACGGCCCAGAACGGCGACCCACGCAAGGAAGAGGTCGCACTGCTGCAAAGCTATTTCGCCGTACAGACACGCACCGCCGAACTACTGGAACAACGCATGGGCGAGATACTGCGCATCGCCGGACGGCACGCACTGACCGCCGAGGAGAAACAGCTCAGTTCCCTCGCATACCAGCGCGGAGTCAACGAAAGGGACTTCGGCATGATCCGCTCACGCGGCGACCAGGCACTGTTCGGCATGAGCACCACCGACATGAAACTCAAACTCGAAGCGCCGAAAGGTCAGCCGTTGGCCGACAGGCTCCACCCTATCGCGGTGACCGCCAAGCAACTCGCCACCCAGATGACGAACTACGGGATCCAGGAACGGGACCTGCACGGAACGCCCGCGATCACCCGCGAACACGTGGACAACAACAAGGCGGTACGCAAAAGTCTCATCGACCGCGGCATAGCACCCGAGGATCTACCCGCGATGGAGGATATCAAAAGGGTCGAACGCAGGGCGAAACGCGACGAGAAACGCATCGAAGGCACGGGATTCAGGGACGAGGACACGAAAACAGGTGAATGACGACACCCTATCCGCTTGGGCCGCGACCATGGGAGTGCGCATCGAGGAACGCAGGCTGGCAGGCGACAGATGCGGCCTCTACTACGATCCGCTCCGCCTCGTCATCCTCGATGAACGGCTGGCCGGCCACCAACGCCGCTGCACCTTATGCCACGAACTCATACACGCCCGGCATCATGATCCCGGATGCGGCACCCAATACGGAACCAGATGCGAGCGACGATGCCGTAGGGAAACCGCGTTGGCGTTGATCAATCCGGTGGACTACGGGCTGGCGGAACGAATGTACGAGGGCGACAGGTGGATGATGGCCACGGAACTGGGCGTGACCCTGCAGGTATTGGACGATTACAGGCAGGCATTGCATGACATAGGCGCGTGCATCCGCTAACGTGTTTCATCCGGCGAATATTTTGCGATGATGACCCCATCCATGCGATCCACCGCATCCTTATACAGGCTTATAGACCCTTATATTCGTCTGGAATCCTTATAAAAACGAGCCCCGGCCGCCCGCACACCGCGGGCGCCGGGGTTTGGGTCGGTCGTTATCTCTTTTTCCTGATTTCCTGGATTATCTGTGGTCCGACCGTGACGGCTCCGATGAGCGCGCCGAAGGTGGCTGCCACCGGTTGTCCGAATGCGGCGCAGACGATCGCGCTTCCGAATCCGGCGTATGGGAGAATCGAGTACGCGGTCGTGGCGATGACCATGCAGACGTTCTGCGCCTTATGGTCGTCGGCTGCGACTTCGTTCGCTTTTCTTTGTGCTTCGATTTCCGCGTCGAGCGATTTCTCGGCCATGGTGATGATCCTGTTCGCGGCTCCTGGTTGGATTCGTTCGTAGCCGGCGAATTCGTCGACGGTCGGAAGTGGCGCGGAACGCCATTGGAAGGCTACCTGTTGGACGCCTTCTCCCGTTCCATTGACTCGTGGAGTGTCCGGCCGACCCTGTTCCATGCCGCTGTCTGGAGTTCCGCGGCCGATTTCACTTGGATCGGTGACCTGTACTCCACGCGTCTCGTCACCGCTATCCTCGTTCCGGCCGCCGCTCCGCGCCGCATCGATTCCATCATCGTCTTCATGCTCATCGTCCACGGCACCTCCTTGCTTCGATTTTCCAATCTACCGGCGGATGGCCGGCGTCGTCAACGTTTCTTCACAATCTGGATAATCCTGACACATTCCGGTGATTTCGGTAATCATCAGGAAAACCGAATAAATTCAAACCCCGGCACCCACATATTGTGGGCGCCGGGGTTTGATGTCGTTTAGTCGTTTTTCCTATTGCGGATCGCCTGTATCAGGCTTGATCCTGCTCCGATAAGGCCAGCGATGCCGCCTATGACGGCCGCCGCGTTGTTCTTGTTGATGACGCCTATGAAGCAGATGACCCAAGGCAATGCGGACATGCTGGCGGACGTGATGAGAACCGCCCATGATTCGAGTGTCGATGAGCGTAGCATCGCCTTGTTCTTAGCGTGCACGGTCTCTTCGGACATGCGCATGATGCGTTCGGGGAACGTCGGGTCGACGGCTTTGAAACCGGCCATGTCCTCCGGAGACGGGGTCGCGCCGGCCCAGAGCGATCCTAGTATCGTCGGTTGTCCGCCATCGCCCTGCGGGTCGCTTCTCCCATCGATACTGCGATCAGCCTGGCCGACGACGTTTCCACGTCCGTTCTTGCTATCCTCTTTTTGATGCGGTTGAATTCCATCGTCGGATTTGGCGCCATTACGAGGGACGCTCCCCTGCGTATTCCCTTGGCCAGGGCTTTCGTTTCCATGCTCATCGTCCACGGCACCTCCCTTTTGTCTTCAATCTACCGGTGGGTAATGTCACTGTCAACGTTTTTGGCGAGTTGCCGGTAATGTCAGTAATGTTAATCAATGTCAGTCATAAGCGCATGCGCATCATGCTGCACTTCACCGCCGGGCGAAAGAACCATGGGAGGCATGCGCGGTCCGGTCATCCGATGTCGTTTTCCGGTTCCGGACATTTGAAAGAGGCTCCACGAGGTCGCATGGAGCCGTGAGGTGGTGCGTGATGGCGGTGATCGATTCGTACATGCTGAAGGCCGGCAGGCGATGGAGGGTGACCTACCGCAAGCCGGACGGGTCGCAGACATGCAAGCGAGGCTTCCTGCGCAAACGCGACGCGCAGGAATGGGCCGCGGAACATGTGACGATGGCGGTCGCACGGGGCGGCTTCATCGACCCGCAGGCAGGCAGGGTCACGGTCGGCGGCCTGTGGCCGGCATGGATCGCGAAGAAACGCGTGTCCTCGAAGGCGAGCTACGTGGAATCCCTGGAACGCGCATGGCGCGTGCACGTGGAACCCAAATGGGGCGTCCGGCGGCTCTCGTCGATCCACCGCAACGAGGTGCAGGAATGGGTCACCGGCCAGGCGCAGGGCAAAAGCGCGACCGTGGTGCTGCGCAACCTCGGCATACTGCGGGGCATCTGCGCCGACGCATGCGCCGACCGTCTCATCGCATCCAACCCATGCGCCAGGATCGAGACCCCACGCAAGAAACGCAAGGACCACACGTACCTCACCGTCGAACAGTTGTTCCGTCTCGCCGACGAATCCGGCGAACGCCGCACGATGGTGCTCGTGCTCGGCCTGTGCGGGCTGAGATGGGGCGAGATGGCCGGGCTGCACGTCGCCGACGTGGACTTCGTCCGGCATCGACTGAGCGTCAGAAGGAGCGCGACCACGGTGGGGCACGGCGTGGTGGTGGATCTGCCGAAGTCCGGCGAGACGAGACGGGTGGTGTTCCCGGGCGTGCTGGACGGGCCGTTGCGCGACCAGTGCGGTGGAAGGGATGGCGGCGAGCCGTTGTTCCCCGCGCCGGACGGAGGGTATCTCGTCCGCACGGCGCAGCCGAACGACAGGACGAAGTGGTTCTGGTGGGCGAAGAGGCGTGCCGGCGTGCCTGCCGGCCTGACCTATCACGACCTGCGTCACACCGCCGCGAGCCTCATGGTCAGGTCCGGCGCGAACGTCAAGGCGATCCAGAACCAGCTCGGGCATGCGTCGGCGGCGATGACCCTGGACGTCTACGCTGACCTTTTCGACGACGACCTCGACGAGGTGGGCGCTGCGATGGACGCTCTGCTGCTTCGCGGGAATGTTGTCAAAATGTTGTCAGAAGGAACCATTGACGCCGCATAATCCAAGCGGTAGCAAGGCTTTCGGGCTTGGTGTCCCGGGGTTCGATTCCCCGCAGCTCCACCAATAGCAAGATGATTCGAGTCCTAGACCAAGAGGTTTAGGACTCGAATCATTACATTCGCAATTATGCTTTTTCATTTATGTTGTTTAATTGGATGCCGAATCACGGTTTTCAACTTTTCAGGAGCGACCTTTCTTGGGTCAGACAGATATATTTCATGATGATATCTGCCAGTACTCATGTCGTTTTCATAACCATGCCGTGCTAGATAAGCATCCATCTGCGCAATGGTCGCAGGCTCCAAATCGTAAGAGCCATGATGCGTGATCTGAACGCACAATCCCTCGTCTATCGACAGAAACTCCGCAGAGGTACAGTCCATTTTCTTCTTTTCGGATGCCGTTTTTACCGCCCACCCGAAGTCTTCTTCCGTAATAAAGTCTGGTAGACGGATGACGGAAAGCCAGTTGAAGGAGGATTTATCCGTATAGTCCATGTCGTCTGTGCCGTCCTGCCACCAAAACCCCTCCAAAGGCGGAACAACATATTCGAAGAATCCCTCGATTTTGTAATCTGTTTTATAGCTCATTTTCAACGTGTAAGCAACCGCGTACAAAATTTCAATTGCCCGCTGATAGGCACCGCCGGCCTCATTCGGATTACCCTTCCCACGAACGGCAATATAGTTTGTTTTCGGAACGTCAACGATTTCCGGCTTGTTTTTGGGAAGATATAGCTCCTTACATTCTTTCTTATAATCAAACGCCATTGTATGCAACCTCTATTCCACTTTCTTTTTCAACCTACCTCAACATAAATTCAACCATCAGCCCACGCCGACATGCCCCATCCCGTAATCCTAGACGATGACGCGTCCGGTCATCCGTATGAGCACGAGGGCGGCCACCGCAACCACAACAGGTACCAGGAGCGATATCACTCGGTTTCCATTGTCCTTCTGGATCTGGAAGGTCATGATGAGGATGGAGGCGAAGCAGACGATGGCGCTGAGCAGATGATACGGAGGGTTTCCAAGCATCTGGATTATGTAGGCGATTCCAAGAAACGCCTGAATGGAGTTGCCCAAACCCAGGATCACACTGCCGAACACGTTTTGCCTGTTGATGTAGTAGGCGATGAATCCGCCGGGCAACGTAAGGAGCGTGGCCGGACCCCAGATGGAGCAGTAGTAGTACAACGCTTGGTCAACGGAAAGGCCGAACACCACCTCGACGATGAAGCAGAGTGGCTGGCTGATAAGAAAGAAGACGAAGATTTTGAGCGCCGACTCCCAGCTTTTCGTGCAGTTGGACGCGATGACGACCGCGAAGATGACCCACCATTCGTAGGAAATCGCGATGTCCTTGAACGATGTTCCCTCCGCGGCCGGGATGGATCCGACGATGCCGGTGTAGGCGCCCGCAACGACCGCGAACAATATCACGGCAAGCCAACCCATCTTGAGGCCTCCAAAAAGTTTCCTCATCCGGAAAAACCTTTCTCTCCCACACCTGTTCTCGATACCGCCATTCCTTACGAATACGGCAGTTCCGCAGGGGGTGTCAATCTCCAGTGGCTGAGGGGTATATCACCCCTTCGCTACAGGCTACTCCGAACGTATCGCGACACACCATCGATCCGATTTGCATTAACCGCTTAAGTGATTAACATAGTTAATACATCAACTCAGTTATCACGTCATTGCAGACGATACCAAGGAAGGACTTGATCGATGACCTGCGCATACTCCCCCGAAGCCTATGTGTTCGGCTCGAAGGAAAACCATGACCTGCTCGAGGCGGAAACCAATGAACTCCTGCATTTCGGCCATCATTTCCCCGCACCTCAGGGCGGCTCCTACTGGCTGGATGACACCGGCAAGCCGGATCTGACCCAGAGCATCCACACGTGGATCACCTGCCGTATGGCTCACGTCTATTCCCTCGGCTTCCTTCATGGCGAACCTGGCGCGGCCGAACTCGTCGACAAGGCGATCGCCGGCCTGCGTGGCCCGCTGCACGATGACGAACACGGCGGTTGGTATCCGTCCATCTCCGCCGACGGCTCCACTCACGAAGCAGGCAAGGTCTGCTACGCCCACGCCTTCGTGATCCTCGCCGCCACTTCCACCAAGCTCATCGGCCGCCCGGGTGCCGACGAATTGCTCGACGAAGCCCTCGAAACCTACGACAGGCATTTCTGGGATGATGAAATCGGCCTTGCCGTCGACACGTGGAACACCGAATTCACCGAGCTCGACCCGTATCGCGGCATCAACGCCAACATGCATACCACCGAGGCCTTCCTCGCCGTCGCCGACGTGACCGGCAACGAGGAGTACCGTGAACGCGCAGGTCGCATCATCGACCATGTGGTCGGTTGGGCCCGCGAGAACGACTGGCGCATCCCGGAACACTTCACCGCCGACTGGCAGCCGGACCTCGAATGCAACCACGACAAGCCGGACGACCAGTTCAAGCCGTATGGCGCCACTCCGGGCCACGGCATCGAATGGGCCCGTCTGATCACCCAGTACGCGCTGAGTTCCAAGACCCGTTCCGAAGAAGGCAAGCAACAGCTCATCGAAGCCGCCGAAAACCTGTTCGCCCAGGCTCTGGCCGACGCGTGGAACGCCGAGGGCACCATCGGTCTGGCCTACACCACCGACTGGAACGGCAAGCCGGTCGTCACCGACCGCATGCATTGGACGCTCGCCGAATCCGTGAACACCTCCGCCACCCTGGCCACCGTCACCGGCAAGCAGGTGTACAAGGATTGGTACGCAACCTTCTGGCAGTACATCGACGAGTATCTGATCGACCATGAGAACGGCTCCTGGTTCCATCAGCTGAACAAGGACAATCAGGTCATCGGCACCGTGTGGCCGGGCAAGTCCGACCTGTATCATGCCACGCAGTGCACGCTGATTCCGCGTCTCGATCCCGCCGTTTCCGTAGCGCCGGCGCTCAAGGCCAATCCGAACGCCTGACATCCCGATGCTTCTCCTTCCATCCTCCTAACCGAGAGATCCCCTCGACTCCATACGGAATCGAGGGGATCTCTTGTTTGAGGACCGAACCGGAAACTATTTGATGATGGGTCGCAAGGGCGCGGACACATCAACGTTATGCTTGTCTCCGATTACGTTGGGATCATTGATGATCTTGTCGACGACCGCCTTTTTGAGCTTGAGCTGCGAAGAGTCACCCCACACAATCACCTTGTCTCCATCATTGAGTTCGGTCGTGATGGAATCCTGCGTTTCCGCGGTGACCTTGGTGATGGAGTTGCGCATCGAATCCGGTAGAGAGCTTAGGATTTGCAACGCTTCCTTGATGGAACGATTTTGCAGGCTTTCATTGACGTCGGTCACTTCGATGACCGGAATCCCCTCGACGGACGCCCCGCTGACGGAATTGAGCACACGTCCTCGGCTATCGACGGCCGTCATGGTGCCTTCGGAGGTTTTCAGCATGGCTGCGGGCTTTTGTGCCTTGATGGTCACTTCCAGGGAATTCGGCAGATGCTTGACCGCCTTTGCCGAAGTGACGCCGGGAATGTCCTTGATCGTTGTTTCGACGTCGCCGCCGGACACAAGTAGCAGAGATTTGCCGGCCTGCTGACGGGCGATCGACAGCACCTGCTCCTGACTCACCCATTCGTTGGCGCCGACGACACTGATGCCGGAGGATTCCAATCTGAATACGGATGAGAAGAACAGCAACCAGACCAGTGCGACGATAGCCGCAACCGCACCGACGAAAGCGGCCACACGCATGACGATCATTCGGGTATTGGCCTTGCGCCGTTCCTTCAACCGCGCACTGAAATCGACGACTTTCGGCCGCGTGATCACACCCAGCGCACCGGAGGTCTCCTCAAGCGTCTTGGCGACCAGATCCTCGCTGCGCAGCGTACGGGCGTCCACAAATCCTCCGGATTCGCAACGTGAACCATCGCTCGAGACGGAGCGCCCCTGCACGGAGCGCCCCTGATGTTGTTGGCTGGAGTCCGATTCCTTGCCCGAACTGATGACCCGGCGCGCCATCAGTGTGCGCAATCCCAACGATGAGCTTCCAAAGCATGCAGAATCACCGGATCCATCTGCGTGATGTCTCCTGCGCCGACGGTGAAGATGACATCACCATGATGGGCACGCATCACCATCATCTGGGCTGCGGTGCGCATGTCGTCGACGCCGCGGATCCAATCATCGGCAGGCTCATGTTCAAGCTTCACGGCCTCGTTGACGATCGTGTCGGGGTTGACGGTCGGGAAATCCTCCTGCTTTTCACGAGCCGGGAAGATGCCGGTGACGATCACATCATCGGCCTTGGCCAACGCCTCGGCGAATTCACGGGCGAAAAACATGGTACGAGAGAACAGATGCGGCTGGAAGATCACATGGATTCCGGCTTCCGGATAGCGACGGCGGGCGGCATCCAACAACGCCGCGATCTCGGTAGGATGATGTGCGTAATCGTCGATGACGGTCACTTGGTTGACGCTGCCTCGAATCTGGAAACGCCGTGCGGCGCCCAGGAATGACGTCGCCGCGGCTGCGGCACGCTCCACGTCGACGCCAAGCATCACCGCAGCAAGCAGGGCCGCCGTGGCATTCCTTGCATTATGAATGCCGGGAACGGTGAGAGTGACCGGAACGCGGCGTTCCTCGACATCGACCAGTCCGGCCGGCAGGTGCAGGATGAAATGCTCGGTACCGCTTTGCGCGCTTTCGCTCTCCGATTCAATACGTACGTGAGCGGCGCCGTTCAGATCGCCGAGACACTCGGACGACTGAGTGGAATACACCACGACATGCCGTGCCACCTCCGTCTTGAGCGCACGCAGTACAGCCAACGCACCATCATCGTCGCCGCACATGATCACGGCCTTGCCCGCACGCCCCGCATGTTCCACGAACGCCGCACGATACTTGGCCTCCGTGCCGTAATGGTCGAGATGATCGGCTTCCGCATTGGTGATGATGGCGATTTCAGGATGGTATTTGGCGAAGCTGCCATCGGATTCGTCGGCTTCCGCTACGAGCACGCTGCCTTTGCCGGCATGGCCACCGTCGAGGGTCGCACCATCCTTGCCCTGAATGGAGCCGCCGATGGCATAGCTCGGATCCGCCAACTCGCCTTCGCCTGCGTTGACGAGGATGTGGGCGAGCATGGAACTGGTGGTCGTCTTTCCGTGGGCGCCCGCAACGGTCACGGCGCGCTTCGACTGCATGAGCAACGCAAGGATGTCGCTGCGGTGCACGATGCGTTCGCCGGCCTCGTAGGCCGCCACGATCTCCGGATTATCGGGCTTGATGGCGCTGGAAAACACCACCGTGCGCGCACCCTCGACGTTTTCGGCACGCTGCCCGAATTCCACGTCAATGCCAAGCCCTTGCAGTCGCTCGGTTTTGGCGCTCGGCTCGCGGTCGGAGCCGTCCACGTGCACGCCCTGCTCATGCAGCATCTCGGCAAGCACGCTCATACCGGCTCCGCCGATGCCGATGAAGTGGGTTTTCCCAAGATCATCCACGCCCTCTCCGGGGCCGAAGGACGCATGGGTTGGATCAAGAATAATGGTACCGGCATCACGCTGGTTGTCAGACACGACTGCTCCTCTTATGCATGTTTTCAAGCTCATTCCATTATGGTCGGACCTCAGGCCAACATGCCCTCGTCCGGTTGGCCGGTCACGCCGTTTGCCGCCCGATGAGCGCCAGCACCCGCTCGGCCATGACCTCGGCCGCATCACGAATGCCATAGTTCCAAGCGTTGCGACCATATTCGGCAAGCGTTTCGGAATCGGCGAGCAGTTGCGGCACATGACGCCTGACCCAATCCACGTTGAATTCACCATCGGCGACCATCAGTCCCCCATGCGCATCCACCACCGGCTGCGCGTTGAAGCGTTGCTCGCCATTGCCAATCGGCAGCGGCACATAGATGGCAGGCAGACCCAAAGCCGTCAATTCCGAGACGGTGCCCGCACCGGAACGGCAGATAACCAGATCGGCGCAGGCAAACGCCAGATCGATCCGTTCCAGATACTCGGCGACACGATAGTCACCCTTGCCAACATGATCGGCTCCGAGCTCGCCAAGCACATGCTCCCCCGCGTTCACCGATACCAGGGAGCGCACTTCTTCGCTTTTGCCTTTTCCGGTCAGGTGAATCACCTGCGCATGCCGCAGTAGCTCCTTGGCCGAACCGGCCACCGCACGATTCACGTTCACCGCACCCAAGGAGCCGCCGGTCACCACGACCAGCGGACGTTCCGGATCGATGCCAAGCTGTGCGGCCGCCTCACGCCTGACTGCGACACGATCATGTCCAAGATCCGAAGCGAGCTGCGCGATGGCCGGACGCAACGGCAGGCCCACACGCTCGACGGACACGCCCCTGCGGGGCTTCAGACCGGTATCCGCGTAAGCGGAACCGATCATATCGGCCCACCGTGCGCCCAGTCTGTTGGCCATACCGGCACGCGCATTCTGCTCGTGCATGGCGATTGGAATACCCATGTTGTGTGCGGCGGCATATACCGGAGCCGATGTGTAGCCGCCGAAGCCCACCACGACCTGGGCTTCATGCCGGGTGAGGATGTCACGCACCTTTGCGGTCTCACGCCTCCACTGGGCGGGGAATTTCAATGCGGCCATGTTGGGCCTTCGTGGGAACGGCACTTTCTCGATCGTTTCCAGCTGGAAACCGGCCTGCGGCACCAGATTATGCTCAAGTCCGACTGCAGTGCCCACGACCGCGATATCCGCATCAGGTTCCAGGGAACGAATCACCTGGGCCACGGCGAGAAGTGGATTGACATGGCCGGCGGTGCCGCCGCCAGCCAGAACGATATGCTTCCGAGTGCTCATAGTGTATGAGCTTAGCCCACGGCACGGCGCTTGGCCGCACGGCTCACCCATCGACATGCAGATGATTACAGTATCTACGTTTTGCCGTTCAGGCCTTGGCCGTCTCCGCCTTGATCTGCGGCTGTTCCTTCATCATGCTGACGGCAATGCCCGCGGCACCCAGACACATGATCAGCGACGAACCACCCGCCGAGACGAACGGCATGGGCACGCCCATGACGGGGAACAGACCGATCACGACACCGATGTTGACGATGGCCTGCCCTACGATCCACACGGTGATGCATGCCAGCACCATCGTCACGTACCGGTTCCGTGCCTGCAGTGCCACCACAAGCATGCACCAGCCGAGCACCACGAACAGGAGTATGACCATCGAAGCCCCGATGAACCCTGTCTCCTCACCGATGATGGCGAAAATAAAATCGTTGTGAGCCTCGGGCAGATAGCCCCATTTCTCTCCGGAATTGCCGATGCCCACCCCGAGAAGACCGCCCGATGCGATGGCATATTTGCCATGCACCGCCTGATAGCACACGCCTTGCAGGTCGGAGGCCGAACACGTCTGGTATGTAGCCAGGATGCGCCCCATTCGGTTCGGACTGCTCAACACGAGTCCGCCGACGAGCAGCACGCCCGAGGCGCCGATCAAGGCCAGCCATTTGCCGGGAAAATCCCCGAGAATCAATGCGACCGCACCGATGGCAAGCAAAATCATGCAGGTGCCGAGATCCTTGCCGGACATTACCAGCCCCAAGCTCAACAGATATCCTAGGCCCAGCTTCCCATACGCCTTGAGGAAACCCTCCTTGCGCAGCCGTTTACGTGCGCGGATTAGCTCGCAGGGCATCCAGACGCATAATGCCAGCTTGACGATTTCCGCAGGCTGTATGGTGAACACGTTCTTGATGCCGATCCAACCCTTGTTGCCGTTGACCTCCACGCCGAGCGGGGTGAGCGTCAACGCCTGCAGCATCATCGCCCCGCATAGCATGATGAAGCTGATCTTGCGATACACCGAGGCGGGAACCATCATCGTCAGCAGGGCGACGGCAAACCCGACCACGCAGAATCCGCCCTGTTTCAGGGCCTGAGCCCACGGTGACAAGCCGTTGGCAATCATGTTCACCGACGAACTCGAGAACACCATGATCACGCCGAACAACGTGAGGATGATCACCGACAGCCGGAATCCATGGAAACACCATAGAGGGTTGAACAGGCTCCGCACCCCGACGAATGCGTGAAAATCCTCAGGCCGTCGCGCCGTCTTATCCTCATTGCGGGATGTGGATCGTGCGGTTCGGGCAACGGCATCGGTCGCCGATGATGATACGATACGGCTCGCTTTAGGCTTCGCCATGCTCGCTCACCCATCGTCGTGCCTCGTCTGCGAACTGGTTACCGCGATCGGCATACGATACGAACTGGTCCATGGATGCGCAAGTCGGAGCCATAAGCACCACATCGCCCGATTCGGCATATGCGCCGGCCGCGTTCACGGCCCTGGCCATGACGGTGGACTTATCCGCCGGATCGATGACGGTCAATGGAATCTGCGGGGCGCTGGCCTTGAAGGCGTCAAGCATCGGCTGCTGGTCCTCGCCGATGATGACGGCCGCCTTGATGGTGTGCGCCTGATCGGCTACAAGCCGTTCGAAACGGCTTCCCTTGGCAAGACCACCGGCGATCCACACCACGGACTTGTCGGCGAAACTGTTCAGCGAGGCCTTGGCCGCATGCGCATTCGTAGCTTTGGAATCATCGACGAAACGAATGATGCCGCCATCGGACTCGTGGGCCGTGGCGACGGTCTGAATCCGATGGCCACCCGGCGTGAACCGCTGCAACGCGGCGATGGCCGTGCCTTTGTCGACGCCCAATCCCAATGCCAGCGCCAGCGCGGTCAGCGCGTCCGCAAGCAGATGCGGATATACCGTGCCATCCGGCTCGGTCAGATGCGTGAAGTCGGTGATGTTGGCCACTTTCACGGGCTGGTCCGGTTCGCCGCCGGCAACGCCGCTCATATCGACGATCCAACCGTCGACGATGCCGATCTGGCCCGCCTCCGGCTCATGCAACGTAAATCCGATACGGCGGCAACCCTCTGCCGTTTCGGCCCGTTCGGCCAATTCGGTGACACGAATGTCGTCGGCATTGTAGACCAGTGCCTTGCTGGCACGATGGAACACCTTCGCCTTATCGGCCGCGTAGTTGTCAATGCCTCCATGCCAGTCAAGATGGTCATCGGCGATGTTGGTGATGGCCGCACCATCCAATGCGAGCGAATCCGTGAAATGCAGTTGGAAGGAGCTCAATTCAACGCATAGCACGTCATTGGCGGGATCGACCGCGGCATGCGAGACCGCCTTGCCGATGTTACCGACGGCCGGTGCGGTGAGTCCGCAGGCGGTAAGCATCTCGGAAGTCATTTCCGTGGTGGAGGTCTTGCCATTGGTTCCGGTGATGCCGATCCAACGTGCAGGTTCGCCGGTGGAATCGGCGTTCACACGCAGTTGCCATGCCAGCTCCACCTCGCTCATCACGGGGATGCCACGGCGCTGCGCCTCAAGGATGAACGGCGTACGTGGATTGAACACCGGAGAGGTCATCACCAGATCCACGTCGTCCCAATCGATCTGGTCGAAGGAGTGCAGGTCGGCATCGGGCTGCTTTTCATCCACGCCGATGACCTTGCCAGCCCTTGGCTTCAGTACCTGCATCATGCTTCGGCCCGAAATACCCAGACCCGCCACGATCACGGTTTTACCGTTCACATCCATGTCAACCACCCTTATCCATTTTCCAACATGGCACATGCCGTATCGACGTATGCCATCTGCCATTCCCTAAAGACGTCTCAGCTCAGCCATAGACCGGAGCGCGTGACCCAGTCGCCGTAGAACAGCACCAGCGCGATGAGTACGAACAGCAACTCAATCATCCAGAAACGGACCACGACCTTGACTTCCGGCCACCCCTTCAACTCGAAATGGTGATGAATCGGCGCCATCTTGAATACACGCTTATGCGTCATCTTGAAGTATCCGACCTGAATGACGTCGGACATGGCCTCAAGCACGAACAGACCGCCCATGACGACGGCAAGGACCTCGGTATGTGTGGCGACGGACAAAGCCGCAAACAAACCGCCAAGGGCCAGGGATCCAGTATCGCCCATGAAGATGGACGCGGGATTCGAGTTGTACCACAGGAAGCCGAGACAGGCCACAGCCGCACAGGAGGCGATGATGGTCAGGTCAAGCGGATCGGAAACCGCATAGGTGAAGCCCTCATGCCCGGAACCCTTCAGATGGTAGAACTCCCAGAAGGCCACGACCGCGTAACCGACGAAGGCGATCATCGACGAGCCGGCGGCCAGACCGTCCAGACCATCCGTCAGATTGACGGCGTTCGTCCATGCGGTCATGAGGAAGTTCACCCAAATCACGAACAGCACGATGGCCACCACACGACCGGCGAACTCAAAGCTGAAAAACGGGCTTTCGATGAAGCTGACGCCCGCCTGCGCGCTCGGGAAGCCGGACTTGGTGGGCAGAATCAGCGCAAGCACCGCGTAGACGGTGGCAAGAATGAACTGGCCGATGAACTTGCCCCGCACGGTCAGGCCCTCGCTCTGCTTCTTACTCACCTTGGCGAAGTCATCGATGAATCCGAGCATGCCCATCGACAGCATGGCGAACAGCACCAACACCGCCGACCAGGACGGCATCTCGTTCTGATGAAGGAAGCGGTACAATGCCGACGCGCCCCATCCCAACACGATGGCCAGGTTGATGACCACACCGCCCAGTGTCGGCGTGCCGCGCTTGACCAGATGCGACTGCGGTCCGTCCTGACGAATGTACTGTCCGTAATTGAGCTTATGCACTAGGCGTATCAGCAGCGGGGTGCCCACAATCGTCACGACCAGTGACACCAAGATTCCAATGATGAGCGAAATCACCTGATGCTCTCCGTTCCAGTCAAGTAGCCGATGGCTAATACCAGTTTCTGCATATCGTTCTATTCCGCGGCGAATGGCTGCCAACGTTCCGCCAGAGCGCTCAGCCCCGAGGCGTGAGATCCCTTGAGCAACACCACTGTACCCGCATGCTCGGTCGCCAGTCGGGACACCAGTGCGTCCGCCTGATCGATGTCATGGGCCCAATCCACCGCACAACGCACATCACCGACCTGCTTTCCACCCTGCGCCATGGCTTCGGCCAAGGCGTCAAGCGCATCGTCACCACGGCTGCCGACGGCGATCAGCGCGTCGACGCCGCCCTGCACGGCATATGATCCCACCTGCTCGTGCAACGCACGCTCATCGGGACCGAGTTCAAGCATGGCACCCAGCACCGCAATGCGGAACGGCTGTCGCTCATCGTTGGCATGCCAGCGAATCAGACCATCCAAGCCGGCTTTCATGGAATCAGGATTGGCGTTGAAGGAGTCATCGATCAGCGTGAACCTCGCCTCCGGCTTGACAATGGCGGACACGGCCATGCGGTGCGGGCTGATGCGCTTGACATCCGCCAATCCAGCGGCGATCCTGTCCAGAGGCATGCCCAGCCTATGCGCCACGGTGGCGGCGGCAAGAGCATTCATCACATTATGCATTCCGCAAATCCCCAGATTGACCTTGGCGCACTCGCCCTCGGCATCCCTGAGTTCGAAAGACGGGTGATCAAGCTCATCACAGCGTACGTTCTCGGCGGCGACCATGCGATCGGGAGTCCGCCGCTGCGGCAGACCGAACCACAGCACCTCACCCGGAGCGATGCCACTCATGGCCGCGACATGCTCGTCATTGGCATTCAAAACGGTCACGCCGCCCGGCACCAAGCCCTTGACGATTTCGGATTTCGCCTGCGCAATGCGCTCCGCCGAGCCGAATTCCCCCAGATGCGCCACGCCGACCTTCAGCACCACGGCAATGTCCGGCGGCACCAGACTCGTAAGATTGGCAATCTCGCCCACATGGTTGGCACCCATCTCCGCCACGAGAAAACGCGTGCCCGCATTGACCTTCAACGCAGTCAACGGCAAACCGATCTCATTGTTGAACGAACCGACCGGAGCCACCGTCTCACCCATGGCCGACAGCAACGATGCCATCAGATCCTTAGTGGTGGTCTTGCCCACGGAACCGGTGATGCCGATCACGGTAAACGGCGAACCTATCGCACGACGGCGTTCCAGATTATGCTTAGCCAACTCACCCAGCGCGCGAACCGTATCGTCAACCACAATCTGCGGCACGCCCGCATCGGCCACCTCATGATCGACCAACGCTGCAACGGCCCCCTGTGCACCGACCTTCGATACGAAGTCGTGACCGTCCACGCGCTCGCCGGCAATGGCCACGAACACCGAGCCTTCACGGACCTGACGGGAATCGCTGCATGCGCTGGTCGCCATGGCCCCGTTCGACGCGATCCCCTCCGCTGCCACCAGCCGTCCATGGACGGCCTGCTCGATTTCGGCAAGGCCCATCGGCATCATGGTCGGGTTGCTGTTCACTGGTTCGTCTCCTCTTATTCGTTCCGATTTCGTTCGGTTGTGGTCAGTTCAGGTCCCTTGACACGCGTAGCGCGCTCTTGATGTTCGCTTTACGTACGCCGGCCGCCAGAACCATGGCGATCGACAGCGACAACGCCCTGCCATCGACCTGCTCGTATGCCATCGCGGCCTGCGATGCCAGCAGATCGGACTCCTGCGTACGCGCGGCCACATGCGTCTGCTTGCCGATCGCACCGCCGAAGCCCGCCACGTCCCGCGACAGTTGCGCTTCGCTGACTCTGGCATCATCGACACCAAGTACGTCGATGCTGACCGACTGCAACGCCTGCTTACGCAACGTCCGCTCGTCCAACGCGAGAATCACTGCGGCGGCACCGTCTTCGGCGCACACCGCCAAGGTACGCTGCACATCCAAGATGGACAACGGATAGTGCAAATTGAGGAATCGTTCCAGGGATTGCGAGTTGGCGGCGCTGATCACGCCCACGGGGTTGCCGAGCATATGCAGGAAATCGGCGAGATCCTTCACATCGGCCTCGACCGACTCCCTATCGCTGCCTACGATGGCGAATACGGCCAGGACATCGGACGGCGCCCCCGCGATATCACAGGCCAGTTTGCCCAATTGCTGAGCCGTCGGTTCGGCATAGATCAGGGGAATCTGAAGATCTTGGATCTCACCGCGCATCGCATGCGGCACGATTGCGCCGTATGCCCCCAGTTGCTGCGCCTGCACCAGCTGCCGAACGTCGACATCGGCACCCGGCACGAACAACGCGCCGGGGCGTATCGAGTCGATATCGTCCGCAAGCGAGGTCACCGTCACTGCGGAGGCGAATGACGGGTCAAGGTCAAAACCGTATTGGCTGGCAAGATGCCCCAAAGTCATTCGCCGGTTCATGGATTCGCTTACCGCGCTCATTGCTGACGTCTCCCTGCCTTTCTTCGGCCGCCAATCACCAATTCACTGCAATAGCATCAGTGCGCGGACTGGAGGCCGGCACCTCATATTTCTGCATAAGGAATTCACCGATTTCCGCGGTCAGCGGGCCGGCGGTCAGGCCGCCGAAGCTTCCCTGCGGGTCTTTGAGCACCACTGTAATCACGTACCGTGGATTATCGGCGGGAATGATCGCGGAATAATCGCTGATGATCGACGACAACCTGCCGTCGGAACCGGCGACTTCGGCCGTACCCGACTTGGCCGCCATACGATATCCGTCGACCTTCACGAACGAGGAGTAGTGATCGGCCGCGGATTCCATGGCGTTCATCATCTGAGACGCCACTTGTTCGTCAAGCACGCGGGTGGCCTCCCCCTTCGCCTGCTTTTCCTGTGTATGCCCTTCGGCATCCGAAACCGACTTGATGATGCGCTGCGGTTTCTTCACTCCCTTGTTTGCGATCACCGCCACGGCATTCGTGATCTGCATGACGTTCACCGTATAGCCTTGGCCGAACAGCACCGTGTTGCGCGTTCGTTGATCCCATTCGTTCGCCGGATGCAGCACGCCGGACGACTCGCCGGGCAAACCCAGGCCGGTATCCTGCCCTATGCCGAATTTGCTGATGAACTCGTAGCGCTGCTCATTGCTCATCTTGTCACCGGCCATGACCATGCCCACGTTGGATGATTGTTCGAGAATGCCTGCGAGGGTCCAATGCTCGGCGCCATGCGTAGTGGCATCCTTGTAGGTCTGACCGTCCACCGTGTAGTTGTCGGGAACGGTGAACTTATCGGTCATCTGATGCAACCCGAGCTGCAGCATGCCCGACATGGCGAACACCTTGCCGATCGATCCCGGTTCAAAGGTCTCGCTGACGGCTCTCGACACACCGAGCTTGGCCTGATCACCGCCTGCCTGAACCTCATCGCTGTCGGCAAGCGCCAGGATATCGCCGGTCTCGATGTCCTGAACCATGGCGACTCCCCAAGCGGACTGGTATTTCTCCCGGCCCTCCTTGAGCACCTTTTCGACATACCACTGCACATCATGGTCGATGGTGAGGGTGATGTCCGAACCATTGACGGCATCCTGGGATTCGGTCATGGTCCCCGGAATCTCGACACCACTGTTGCCCCGCTGGTAGACCTGGTAACCATCCTTGCCGGTGAGCGTCTTGTTTTCCATCTGTTCGATGCCGGCCACACCCTCGCCGTCATCGTTGACCCCACCCAGCAACGCGCCCATCAGGGTGCCGTTGGAATAAATGCGCTCGTTGCTCAGCTCGGCATAGACGATACCGCCCAGATTCAGTTTGCTGATCTTACGCTTGACCGCAGGCGTCACGTCCTTTTTCAATACGGCATACTGGCCGGTTCCCGACAATTGGGCTCCGAGTTCGGTCGCGTCCATGCCGAGCACCGGCGCCAGCAAACGTGCCACGGCGGCTGCACCCGTGGCGCCGACCGGTTTGCCATCGATTTGATGGCAGTTGTCACCGGTCTGTTTCGTGCAGGTGGTCGGTATGAAGGCCTGCGCCTCCTCGGGATTTCCGATAATGGTGTAACGTTCCACGCTCTGCGCCAGAATCGACCCGTTGGTGTCAAGGATCTTGCCACGCCGAGCCTTCAGCGTCACCGTGATGGTGCGGCTTTGCGCGGCGGCCTGTGCCATGTCCTTGCCGTTGACCAATTGCACATTGGTCAGCTGGATCAGGCATGCGCAGGCCAAAACCGCCAATATGACGCCGATGGCCATGGTCTTCGTCAACAGGTTCCTGTGGAATATCGCGTAGACGCGTCTGACGAACTTCACTGAGCGTCGTCCCCGCTCGCCTTGTATCCGTTGAGATCGATGGTCAATGCCCCTTTCTGCGGCACCATGCCCATCTGCTCCGCCTTGTCCGGCAGGGATGCTTCAAGCTCGTCGAGCTTGGCCTGGTCGTCTTCGACGTCTTGGGAGAGGCGAGTGATGTTCGTTTCAATCTGATTGGCTTCAAAGGAGTTCTGCACCATCTGGGTGCGCAATGTCAATGATCCCAGCAGGCATACCACCAAGAACACCACGGCGACGACCAGATGTAGCAACGGGGTTCTGCGCGTGCGCGTCCAGGTGAGGAGTTGTTCGAAACCGCGCCTGACGCGCAATTCATCCGTATGATTCCCCTTGATGACGTGCAATTCGGGACGGGTGGTGCCCGCGATCTCGCTTTTATTCCTGCGACCTGCAGGCGCTGCATTCGATGAGATGGTACGTGGTGCCTCCATATCAGCCCCTCCTTCCTTGTCTTGTCATGGTGCGGTAATCGTTACCCCGATCGAAGCGTTTGCGCCATCGATCGGGAATCGGTCTGATCAGTTCCACGGCCCTCAATCGGACGGATGCCGAACGCGGATTCATGGCAATCTCCGTTTCGTCGGCCTTGATGGCCCCTCGGGTCAGTTCCTTGAAGAATGGCTGCATATCGGGAGGAATCACCGGCATATCCGCTGGAACATCGGCCTTAAGCCCTTGGGCCATGAAGGTTTTCACCGTCTTGTCCTCCAACGAGTGGTACGACTCCACCACCAAGCGGCCTCCGACCGCAAGATGGTTGGCGATCTGCGGCAGGGTGCCGGCGAGTTTGTCCAGCTCGCCGTTGACTTCGATACGCAACGCTTGGAACACGCGCTTGGCTGGATTGCCGGCAGGTCGATGGGCCTGCGGCACCACTTCGTCGACAAGCCGATTGAGCTGCCCCGAAGTGGTCAACGGTTCCGTCTCACGTCTGCGCACGATCTCCCGTGCGATCTGCTTGGAAAAGCGCTCCTCGCCGTAGGTGCGGAAGATGCGTACCAGATCGGCGAATGAATATTCGGACAGGACCTGCCTGGCGGTCAGTGGTTGCGTCACGTCCATGCGCATGTCGAGCGGCGCGTCATGGGAATAGGAGAATCCGCGTTCCGTCTCGTCGATCTGCAGGCTGGAAAGGCCCAAATCCATGAACACCGCATCCACCACGTCGATGTTTCGATCTTCAAGCACATGCGCGAACTCGTCGAAGGCGGCATGCACCGGAATGAAGCGTTCCGCCAGCCCTTCCTGTTCCATGCGCCTGGTGGCGAGTGCCAATGCCTCGACATCCCGGTCGATGCCGATCAGCCGAGCCTCGGGACTCGCCTTGAGGAACGCCGTGGAATGTCCCGCAAGGCCGAGCGTGCAATCCACTGCGACCGCTCCCGGCTTCGCCAATGCCGGCGCGACCAAATCCACGCATTCGCGTAGCAGTACTGGTTGATGAATCGTCGTCACATCTGTCATCAGAATTCCACCGCCGGTAATACGTCATCGGCAATATCGGAATATCCCTGTTCCTTGTCGGCCAGATATTCCTCCCATGCCTGCCTGTTCCAAACCTCCGCTCGGGTTCCCACGCCGATCACCACGATGTCGCTGCCGAGATTCGCGTAATCGCGAAGCATTTGCGGCACCAGAACGCGGCCCTGTTTGTCCGGATCCTGATCGACGGCGCCGGATAGGAACACACGCAGGTACTCACGCGCGGCCTTGTTGCCCATCGAAGTGCGCTGAATCTGCATGGCGATGCGACGGAATTCCATCTGCGGCAGCAGATAGACGCAGCGTTCCTGCCCTCGTGCCATCACCATGCCCGGACCGAGCTGGCTGCGGAATTTCGCAGGTAACGCCATGCGTCCTTTGGCGTCGATCTTGGGAGTGTAGGTCCCCAGCAACAGCGGAGGCAAATCGGCCATCATGTCGTGCATCGATGCGGAGGCATCGTTCGAGGCGGGCTCGGATTCAGCGTCGTGAACCATGGCCACACCTCCTTTTTTTCGACATTGGGTACACTCCACCCACAGCTGATTCACCACTTTACCCCACGAATCACCGCAATTCCCCACCAAAACACAAAAACTACACTCACCCGGATGTCTTTTCCCCGCAATTCGATTCATTCGTCCCCGCCCGAATTCATCGACCATTCATCGTCATTCGTTTCGGTCCCCACATTTTCGTAGAAGCCTCGGAGTAGATTTGATTGCCTGAGTTTTTGCACGAAGGGATCACCACATGTCGAGTTATTCCGCCCAGCTGCATGAGGAGCAGCAGGCAGTCAGCCGCGCATACGACCGTCTGGACGCGCTTCGGGCACAGGTCCGCGCCCGTCTGGATACGGTGCGCGCAGCCGGTTCGCATGGCTCTCCGACCCAACGCACCGAGCGGGACTCCTTCGCCACCATGTATGAGGATCGCCTCACCCAGTTGCGCGCCGTCGAGGACCGGCTGGTGTTCGGCAGATTGGATAACGCCAAGGGCGAACATCGATATATCGGCCGTTTGGGACTGTCCGACGAACATCACGAGCCGATCCTGACGGATTGGCGCGCTGAAGCGGCCCGCCCGTTTTACGAAGCGACGCCTTCCAGCCATGGCGACATCGTCATGCGTCGTCACATCACCTTGAATTTCCGTGAGGTGGTCGGCGTGGAGGATGAGGTGCTCGACGTGCATTCCGACCAGGTCGGTCAGGCCTCTTCAGCCGGCACATTGACCGGCGAGGGCGCGTTGCTGGCCTCGCTCAACGCCAAACGAACCGGTAAGATGACCGACATCGTGGCCACCATCCAAGCGGAGCAGGACCGCATCATCCGCGCGGACCTCAATCAGGCCGTGGTGGTGCAGGGCGGCCCGGGCACAGGCAAAACCGCGGTGGCCCTGCACCGGGCCGCCTACCTGCTGTATACGCACAGACGCGCATTGGAACGTTCCGGCGTGCTGGTGATCGGCCCGAGTTCGACATTCCTGCATTACATCGATCAGGTACTCCCCTCGCTGGGCGAGACCGGTGTGGTCAGTCGCACCATCGCCGATCTCATTCCGGGAGTCATCGCCACGGGTCATGACGATCCACGAGCCGCCAAGCTCAAAGGCGAACGTCGCATGGCCAAGGCCATCGCCAACGCCGTGGCCGCACGCGAACGCATTCCGTCCGAACTACCGACGATCCGCATCAACGGATTCACCTGTCCCATGTTGCGCGTCGACTTGGAACAGGCCATCACCGACGCCAAAAGAACTCGCCAACCGCATAACAGGGCCCGCGAATCCTTCGTGCACAGCATGCTCATCGCCATGCGAAACCGTTACGTGGAACAACTCGACTACACCCCCGAGCAGGCGGAGCTCAATGATGTGATGCAGCAGCTTCGTATGAACGATGCGCTCCGGAAAACCCTGAACCTTGCCTGGCTGCCCATGACCGGCACCTGGCTGGTGGACCAGCTATTCGCCAAGCCCGATCAACTGCGGCGCTTCGCACCATGGCTCGAGGAACGCGACATCAGGACGCTGACCCGCCCCAAGGGATCGCCCTTCACGATCAGCGACGTGCCTCTGCTCGATGAAGCCATGGAACTGCTCGGCCCAGACCCCAAGGCCGTGGCCAGGCAAAAGGCACTGGACGCCAAACGCGCCGAAGAAGAGCAGTTCGCCCAAGACACGCTCGCCCAAGCCGGCATCGGATCGGGCATCATCACTTCGCAAATGCTGGTCGACAACATCAACGGCATGGATGCGGAACTCACCGCCCAGCGCGCGGGAGCCGACCGTGAATGGACCTACGGGCATGTCGTCGTCGATGAGGCGCAGGAGCTCACCGCCATGGATTGGCGCATGCTGATCCGCCGCTGTCCATCCCGCTCCTTCACCATCGTGGGAGACATCGCCCAGACTTCGGCCCTGGGCGGTACCCGTTCCTGGCGATGCATGATGGACCCGCTGTTCGGACCGCATAACTGGTCGCTCAACGAGCTGACCATCAACTACCGCAATCCGAAGGAAGTCTCGCAACTGGCCTGCGACTTCGCCTCGGCGGAAGGACTGTACATCTCCACCGTCAACGCCGTACGCGGCGTTGCGGATTCCGTCAGGCGCCTCACGCTCACCGACGAAAGCCTGCTCGCCGACGCAGTGGCGCATCAGGCCATCGATCTGGTGCGCGCCCATGTCGGCGCGGATGGTACCGGCCGTGTGGCCATCATCGCTCCCGATGCCCTGCTTGCCTCCCTTCGGGCCAGGGTCTACGCGGAACTGCGTCAGACCTTGGCTCCCAAGGAGTTCGAGCGCCTGAGCTCGCAGAGTTCCTGGGATGAACAGGTCACGATATGCTCCACACGGACCGTCAAGGGTCTGGAATATGACGCGGTCATGGTGGTGCAACCCGGCCGTATCGAAGAGGATGCCCCTTCACGCATCGTGGCGGCCTCCGATCTGTATGTCGCCATGACCAGGCCCACGCAACGACTGCTTATAGTGCGGACAAACGACGACGAAAAACTACTCACGCTATAAGGTGGTATCCATGCCTAAAGCATTGCTATTGGAAAACATTCATCCCGACGCCGCTCAATCGCTGCGTGAGCACGGTTTCGGAGTGGAGTGCCTCAAGGGCGCGCTGAGCGAGGATGAGCTCATCGAAGCACTTGAAGGAGTGGATCTGCTTGGTGTCCGTTCCAAGACCAACGTGACACGCAAGGTCATCGACGCCCGTCCGACGTTGACCGCCGTCGGCTGCTTCTGCATCGGCACCAATCAGGTCGACCTCGGATATGCCGGCAAACGCGGCATCGTCGTATTCAATGCGCCATATTCGAACACCCGCTCAGTGGTGGAACTGGTCATCGGGGACATCATCTGCCTGATGCGTCGCATCCCGGCGCATACCCACCATATGAAGCATGGCATGTGGGACAAATCCGCATCCGGCTCACATGAGGTACGCGGCAAGACGTTGGGCATCATCGGTTATGGCAATATCGGCTCCCAGCTTTCCGTCATCGCCGAGGCTCTCGGTATGCGTGTGGTGTTCTACGACATCGAAGAGAAGCTCGCCATGGGCAATGCCCATCGTTGCGGCACGCTCAATGAACTGCTGGAACAGTCCGACGTGGTCACCTTGCATGTCGATGGGCGCAAGTCGAACATCGGCTTTTTCGGTGACGACCAGTTTGCCCACATGAAGCAGGATGCAATTTTCATCAACCTGTCCCGCGGCTTCGTCGCCGACCTTGACTCGCTGAAACGGCATCTTGATTCCGGGCATCTTTCCGGCGCGGCCGTGGACGTATTCCCCGTCGAGCCCAAGAAGACTGGCGATGCGTTCACCACGCCGTTGGCCGATGAGGACAATATGATTCTGACGCCGCATATTGGCGGATCCACGCTGGAGGCCCAGAAATCAATCGGACACTTCGTGACGCAACGGCTTGAGGATTATTGGTTCAAGGGTTCGACGATGCTGTCCGTCAACATGCCGCAGATCACACTGTCCGACATCCGCAGCACTTGCCGCATCGCACACCTGCATGCCAACCTTCCCGGTGTGCTCGCCCACGTGAATCGTGTTTTGGGCGAAGGCAACATCAACATCGCCGCACAGTCGTTGGGCACCGAAGGCGAGCTTGGCTATGTGGTCACCGATGTGGCGCAGCGTCCGGATCAGAACGCATTGGATGCGCTGGCTGCCATCGAGGGTACGATTCGCATGCGCGTCATCAGTTGACGCCCTCCACCTCGCGCAAACGCATGCAAAAGGGGTTCTTCAACCATAGGTTGAAGAACCCCTTTTGCATGTATGACGCCAGTTCCGCCTATTTCACATCGCCCTTGAGTTCGTCAATGGCGTGTTGGAAGTCTTCAAGATTCTCAAAATTTTGGTATACGCTTGCGAAACGCATGTAGGCCACCATGTCCAGATCACGCAACGGCTTCAAAATGGCCTTGCCCACCTCATCGGACTTGACTTGTGCAAGTCCTCGTGACCGCAGGTCCTCCTCCACGCGTTGCCCGAGCATTTTCAAATCGTCTTCATTGATCGGACGGCCCTGGCATGCTTTCCGTACGCCGGAAATTACCTTGTTGCGATCGAATTGTTCGACGTTTCCGGAACGCTTGACCACCAGCAGCATGGTGGTTTCCACCGTCGTGAAACGTTTAGCGCATTTCGGGCATTCGCGCCTGCGGCGAATGGAGTGACCGTCCTCGCTGATGCGGGTATCGACCACCTTCGTATCTGGGTTCTGGCAAAACGGGCAATGCATGGTCTCCACAATAGCCTGAACCATTGAATTAGCCCAAACCCCCTCACGAACTCTGACTCGGAACCAGCAACCGTTGCCCCGCCTGCAGAGATACGGAATCAAGATTATTGAGCCGGACAAGCGTATCGACGGTTTCATTCACGTCGTCGCCCGCTGGAGTGATGCTCGAGGCATAGTCCCACAGCGTATCCCCGGACTGCACCGTGTACACGACCACGGGAGTCGCACCGGTTACGGATTCCGCCCGGGCCGGACGAATCACCCCATATAGGCACCACATCAGTCCGGCCAGCAACGCCACGGTAATGATACGATCCGATAGGAATTTCCACCATTCCCGACGTGACTTCGTTCCCTTATGCGACTTCGCATGGAACACTGTCGAACCATTCGCCGCACGCATTGCCCGAGCCGTCGCCGACGCATCCCGCATACCGTTCATCGCAGCCACTCCTTTCGAACACTTGTTCTATCGAACATGTGTTCTACATTATGGCACATACGTTCGAAAAACGCAACCACACATCGAACAGATGTTTGATTTTCGCGGCGTTTCGCGATATGCTGGTGATTGGACCGAAAGGAGCACACCGTGAGCACCGTCCCATTCACTCCCAAACAAGGTGAATCGCACCCTGATGCCAATGCGCTCACCGAGCGTCAGCGCAAGGTGCTGGACGCCATCAAAACGCATCTTGCCCGGCGTGGTTTCGCCCCTTCGTTTCGAGAGATCGGCGAGGCCGCAGGTCTGAAAAGTCCATCCTCGGTCAAGCACCAACTGCAGGTATTGGAGGAAAAAGGCTTTATCCGCATGAGCGCCAACAAGGGACGCGCCATCGAAGTCGTCGATCCCGAGGGGCCTGCCTCCGGCAACAGGGTCGCCGAAGTCATTCCGTTCCCCACCGGCGTGGATTCCAGCGAGTCCATCATGGCCTCCCACGATGTGCCACTGGTGGGGCGTATCGCCGCAGGCGTGCCAATTACCGCCGAACAACATATCGACGATGTCATGCGTCTGCCCGAACGGCTGACCGGAACCGGAAATCTGTTCATGTTAGAGGTGCATGGCGACTCCATGATCGACGCCGCGATCTGTGACGGCGATTTTGTGGTGGTGCGTGAGCAGCACACTGCGGAAAACGGTGATATCGTCGCCGCCCTGCTTGATGACGAGGCCACGGTCAAGACTTTCCGCAAAGACCATGGCCACGTGTGGCTTATCCCGCACAATCCGGCCTACTCACCCATTGACGGCACACATGCCGAAATCATGGGCAAAGTCGTCACCGTTCTTCGTAAGATCTGAGTCCATCATCCCCGACCATCCTGATACGGTAGTCGACTCACCCGCCGTATCAGGAGTGCATCTGCGGACGACTTGCGGAACTGTATCCTTCCGGTTCAATCTGGAAGGTGGTATGGGGTATCGAAACGGGGAAATGTTCCCGCAGGCAGTCCTGAAGCTGTGAAAGGATTCGTGCCGAATCCTCCATGGTGAGGCCTTGCTCCACCACTACATGCGCCATGAGGATCGGCATGCCCGTTGACACGGTGCTGGCATGCAAGTCATGTACGGCGACCACATGGGGAACCTGCTCCAGATGCATGCGCACCTCATCGAGATCCAGCCCCTTCGGGGTCTCCTCCAGCAGCACACGTGCCGCGTTGCCTAGGAGTTTAAGCGCACGTGGAATCATCATCAACGCGATGATGCCGCCGGCTACGGCGTCGAAGCCCGTCCACCCGGTGCAGATGAGCACAATGGCCGAAACGATTACGGCCACGGAGCCCAAGGCATCATTCATCACTTCGAGGAACGCGGCCTTCATGTTCATGTTGTCTTCGCTCTGCGAGGCGAGAATGAAGATGGATCCGACATTCGCCGCCAGGCCGAGAACACCCATGAACAGCAGCAGCCGCACATCCGAAATCTCATCGGCGGCGCCGCCGAACAGTCTCATGCCGGCCTCCACCAACGCATATATGCCGACCAGCAGCAGGATCAACGCGCCAACGGCGGCGGTGAGCACTTCAAGTCGAGCCCATCCCCAGGTTCGTTTGCTGTTAGGCTCCCGTTGCATGAGCATCGCGGTGATCGTGGAGGCCACCAACACCGACATGTCGGTGAGCATATGACCGGCATCCACCAGCAGGGCAAGCGATCCGGTGATGACGGCGCTGACGACTTCCGCCAAGAACACCGTTGCGGTGAGCCCTAGCGACAGCATGAGTCGTTTCTGGTGTTCCCCTCCCCCATTCGCCGTCATTTCATGTACATGCGCATGATCATGTGCCATATGGTGTCATTCCCATCGCTCGGTTCCATCGAGAGACGAACTGAAATCGCTTCTCAATACCATTTTCATTCGTGCTCAAACGCGGAAACCCAGCCCGAAGGCTGGGGTTTCCTTTGTTTTCAAGTTGCACAATACCTATTTCGCAACTTGATGTCAAGACATACAGAACGCGGTACCATGTGTGCCGGTACGACGCCCGGAACGAAGACATACGAAGGTACGTCAAGTTTCGAGCAGCGCAACTGGCACTCCGTTACCGCGTTTGGTATCAGAAGCCGAACTGGGCGGCGGTTTCCTTCAACGTCTCTGCGGAACGCTTGAGGGCTGCGAGCTCGCGATCGGACACCGGGGTGTTGATGGCGGTGTTGACGCCGGAGCGGTTGAGCAGGGTCGGGACGGACATGCAGACATCGGAGATGCCGTGGAAATCCTCGAGCATGGAAGAGACGGGGAGGATGCGGTTGGAGTCGCGCATGACGGCTTCGATGATGTCGACGCCGGACATGCCGATGGCGTAGTTGGTTGCGCCCTTGCCGTTGATGATCTTGTAGGCGGCGTTCTTGACTTCCTGATGGATTTCTTCGCGCTTGTCGGCGTCGAGCGGATTATGGCCCGGGAGCGGAGTCCAGTCGCACATCGGAACGCCGCCGATGGTGGCAGAAGCCCACAGCGGGACTTCGGAATCACCATGTTCGCCGGCGATATATGCGTGGACGTTCTTGACGTTGACGCCGGTCTGCTGGGCGATCAGGAAGCGCAGACGTGCGGAATCGAGGTTGGTGCCGGAACCGAAGACCTGGTTCTTCGGCAGACCGGAAATCTTCTGGGCGACATGGGTGGCGATGTCGACCGGGTTGGTGATGAGCATGAAGATGGCGTTCGGGGCGACCTTCACGAGACCCGGGATGATGGCCTTGAGGATGTTGATGGTGGCACCGACGAGCTCGAGACGGGACTGGCCCGGCTTCTGGCGCGGACCTGCGGTGATGACGATCATGTCCGCGTCACGGCAGATTTCCGGATCGTCGCCGCCTGCGATGGACACGGTCGGGTAGAAGCTGGAGCCGTGCTGCATGTCGAGCACTTCGGCCTCGACACGTTCCTTGGCGATGTCTTCGAGCACGATCTCACGGGCGACACCGCGCTGGGCGGCGGCGAAGGCGAGAGTGGAGCCGACTGCGCCGGCACCGATGATAGCGAGCTTTGTGGGCTTGATTGGTGAATCCACCATGTGCTTACCTCTCTTTGGCAACGAATGTCCCGTTGGTGACGGGCTTCATCTTCAATAACACTTTTACTGTATCCACACAGCATGACGTTTCAGGCTTGTGTAGCACGCCCTGACATGGCTGAAACGTGATTTGCGCCACACTTGATGTGAGCGCTCACAAACATGGCGGACACTCACCCTGGATACATCGAAAGGCATTCAGGCAATGGCCTGTTCAACTATCCGCGCCGCCAGATGGTCATCGACCTCCGCCCGGAGCATCATGCCGTCGTCGCGATATTCGACGGCAAGCACCTTGCCGTATTCGCGGACGCGTGACACCAGCGATCCGGCGGAATATGGCAGCAACGCCTCCACATGCACGTTCGGGGTCGGCAGCATGGATTCGATTCCGGTGCGCAGTTCGTCCACGCCCTCGCCCGAATATGCGGAAACAACGTACGCGTCGGGCATCAGGGCCTCGATGCGTTCACGAACCGCTTCACCCATAAGATCTGACTTGTTGAACGCCACTATGGTCGGAATGGCTCCCACGCCATCGATATCGGCGAGCACGTCGTTCACCGCATCTATCTGCGAGAACGGGTCGGGATGGGAACCGTCGACCACATGCACGATCAGATCGGCTTCGGCGACCTCCTCCAGCGTGGACTTGAACGCTTCGATCAGTTGCGTGGGCAGACGGCGCACGAATCCGACGGTGTCGACGTATGCGTACAGACGACCGTCCTTCGCACGCGCACGACGCACCGCGGTATCAAGCGTGGCGAACAAGGCGTTCTCCACCAGCTCGGCGGAACCGGTCAGGCGGTTGGTCAGCGATGATTTGCCGGCGTTGGTATAGCCGACCACGGCAACCGTCGGCAGTCCGAAACGTCGTCGGGAGCCACGCTTGACCTCACGTGCGGGGGCCATTTCGGCGATCTGACGACACAGCTTGGCGATGCGACTGCGGATCACACGACGATCCATCTCGATTTTCGTCTCGCCCGGACCTCGCGAGCCGATGCCCGCATCGGCGCCCGCCGCACGGCCTCCGGCCTGACGGGACAACGATCCGCCCCAACCACGCAGTCGCGGCAGCATGTATTCAAGCTGAGCCAATTCAACCTGCGCCTTGCCCTCACGGGAGGTGGCATGTTGGGCGAAGATGTCGAGAATCACGGCGGTACGGTCGACCACCTTCACCTTGGTGGCGTCTTCGAGGGCTCGACGTTGGCTTGGCGGCAGATCGTCATCCACCACGATGGTGTCGGCATCCTCCTGCGACACGATACCCGCCAGTTCGCGTGCCTTACCGGAACCGACATAGGTGGCCGCGTCCGGCTTGATACGATGCTGAAGCAGCCCGTCGCACACCACGGCGCCCGCAGTCTCGGCGAGTGCGGCCAGTTCTCGCAATGATTCCTCGGCCGCGGCCTGGGTGGTTTCGCGGGAAGACCATACGCCGACGAGCACCACGCGCTCGAGTCGTACCTTACGGTATTCGACTTCGGTGACGTCCTGCTTCTCGCCGAGACCCGCCACATGCTTCAGCGCATTGCGGGATTCACGCTCCTGCCATTGTTCATCGTGGGATTCGTGGAAACACTCCCCGTCGCCGGTGTCGAGCAGCACTTCCGACTGGTCGGCGAGCACGCCGCCCATGGTGGGCTCGTCCGTTTTCTGCTCGATTTCGATCTCCTGGGTCAATGGCACCTCTCACGGTTAAACTATGATGCCTCCTATTATCATCATTGTGTAGAGACATGAACCGGCGGCATTCGCGATAGGGCGGACATGGCCTCGGGACCGCATGGAACGGATGGGAAGTGGCATGACGAATACGAATATGGGCGGACATGGCGGCAAGGTGGAGCAGTACTTCGCCGCGGAACCGACGTCGGAGGACGTACGCAGAAGGCTGCACATCATGCTTCGCGACCATACGGCGGATGTGGAGGTCTCCAACGGCGTGTTTTCCGGCAATCGATTGGATCCTGGCACTTCCGTGCTGTTGAAGAGGGTGCCGGAGCCTGCGCAAGAGGGCACATTCCTTGATTTGGGCTGCGGCTGGGGGCCAATCGCATTGACGATGGCGTTCGAATCGCCGAAGGCCGACGTGTGGGCGCTGGACGTGAACGAACGTGCGTTGGAGTTGACGAAGCGCAATGCCGAGATCAATGGCATCGGCACCATTCATGCAGTTACGGCGGACGAGATTCCGCACGACCTCACCTTCGATCTGATCTGGTCGAATCCGCCGATCCGCATTGGCAAGGAGGCCTTGCACGAGCTGCTGATGGCGTGGCTTCCGCGATTGAATGCGGGCGGTGCCGCATATCTGGTAGTGCAGAAGAATCTGGGCTCCGATTCGTTGATTCCGTGGCTTGCCACGCAACTTGGCGACGGATATGAAGTGAGCAAGCATGCGAGCGCCAAGGGCTTCCGCGTCATCGAGGTCATGAAGGCATGAAATTCGAATATCCTTCCCAACTGCCGGTTTCCGCGGCACGTGGCGATATTGCCGAAGCCGTCACGTCGAGTCAAGTGGTGATCGTCTCCGGTCAGACGGGTTCCGGTAAGACCACGCAGTTGCCGAAGATCCTGTTGGAATTGGACCGTGGGTCCCATGGACGGCAGATCGTGCATACGCAGCCGCGCAGGTTGGCCGCCCGTACCGTGGCCGAGCGCATCGCCTCCGAAATGGGTGTGCGTTTGGGCGACGAAGTCGGCTATCAGGTGCGGTTCACCGACGAGAGTTCGCCGAAGACGCGTCTTCGCGTGGTGACGGACGGCATTCTGCTGGCGCAGATTCAACGCGATCCGAAGCTGATGCAGTACGACACGATCGTGATTGATGAGGCGCATGAGCGCAGTCTCAACATCGACTTTCTGCTCGGCTATCTGACGGCGTTGCTGCCGAAGCGTCGCGATCTGAAGCTCATCATCACGTCGGCGACGATCGATTCGGTGAAGTTCCAGGAGCATTTCGAGCATGCTCTGCATACGAAGGTACCGGTCATTGAGGTGTCGGGCCGTACCTACCCCGTGCAGATCGTGTACGAGCCGCTTGGCACCGCGCCTGCGCTGATGCGCTCCGTGCCGGGTTTCGAAACCGGCGCGATGCCGGGCGACTCCGATTACGAGGCGTTGTCCGCCGCTCCGGACGCAAAGGATTCGGGCCGCGACGTGAATATCGACATGCCGACCGCCGTGGCACGTGCCTGCGCGGAGCTGGTGATCCATTCCAGCCATGACCGCGGGGCCCGAGATATTCTCGTATTCGCCTCCGGAGAGCGCGATATCCATGAGTTCGAGAACGCGCTCCGCCACCATTACGGTCCGCGCGCGGCGGATATGCGCAGGCCCGACGCAATCGAGATCGTACCGCTGTTTGCGCGACTTTCCTCCAAGGAGCAGCACAAAGTATTCGAACCGCACGAGCACCAGCGCATCGTGATTGCCACGAATGTGGCCGAAACGTCGTTGACCGTACCGGGCATCCGCTATGTGGTCGACCCGGGTACGGCCCGCATCTCCCGCTATTCGAAGACGGCGAAGGTGCAGCGGCTGCCGATCGAGCCGATCAGCCAGGCGAGCGCGAACCAGCGTTCGGGTCGTTGCGGTCGTATCGCCGACGGTATCGCAATCCGTCTGTATTCGCGTGAGGATTTCGAGACCCGGCCGGAGTTCACGGAGCCGGAAATCCTACGCACGTCGCTGGGCGCGGTCGTGCTGCACATGCTGTCGGTGGGTGTGGCACGTACCGCACAGGATGTGACGGAGTTCGGTTTCATCGATCCGCCGGATATGAAGACCGTGTCCGATGGTTTCAACGAACTGACCGAGTTGAAGGCCATCGCCCGCAAGCATGGCGAGGTGGTGCTGACGCATACCGGTCGCCAGCTGGCGCGCATTCCGATTGACGTGCGTTTGGGTCGTATGATCATCGAGGCCGCGAAGTCGACCACGCCGAACACACTGGCCGCAGTGCTGGTGGTGGTCGCGTTCCTGAGTTTGCAGGATCCGCGCGAACGTCCGGATGAGAACCGCGAGGAGGCCGACCGCATCCACAACCGCTATGCGGACGCCTCCAGCGACTTTGTGACCGCGTTGAATCTGTGGGACCGCGTGTTCCAGGCGGATGGCGATCCGAGCAATTCCGCATTGCGTCGTATCTGCAAAGCCGAGTATCTGAGTTTTCTGCGCATGCGCCAGTGGAAGGATCTGGTCACGCAGCTGCGCGAGATGTGCAAGGAGTTCAGGTTCAAGGTCGGCGAGCCGATTCCGGTATCCCGGCCGGACTTGGGGATCCGCCAGTTGCCGATGAACCAGCAGGCGGCGCATGCGCTGTGCTGTTCGTGGGATGCGCAGGGCATCCACACGTCCATGCTTTCCGGCCTGCTGTCCATGATGGGTATGCAGATCGTACGCGAACCGAAGGCCTCCGATTTTGCCGGACTCAAGGGGGCTGCGCGCGCTCGTGCCATGAAGCGTGCGCAGAAGATGGCGAAGAACGACTATCAGGGCGCACGTGGCACACGGTTCGCGCTGTTCCCGGCTTCGGCAGTAGCCAAAAGCACCCCGCCATGGGTGATGAGCACCGAACTAGTGGAGACAAGCCGCCTGTGGGCTCGCTATTCCGCCGAAATCGATCCGGCGTGGGCGGAACCTCTGGCCGGATCGCTGACGCGCACCACATACGCCGACCCGCACTGGTCGGGTTCTCGTGGTTCCGCAGTGGCGAGTGCGAAGGTGCTATTGTACGGTCTGCCGATCGTACAGGACCGTACCGTGCAATGGGGCCGCATCAATCCGTTGGAGGCCCGCGATTTCCTGATTCGTCAGGGTTTGGTGGAGGGCGACATCCAGCAGCGCTTCCCCTACGACGATTTCGTCACGAAGAACCGCGACATCCTCGAAGAGGCCGCCGACGACGCGAGCCGCACCCGTCAGATGGCGCAGACGGTCAGTGACGAGGATCTGTTCGATTTCTACAACGCCATCATTCCCAACACCGTCACGAACGTCGCCGATTTGGCGAAATGGTGGAAGACGAAGCATGACGAACGGCCTGACTTGTTGGATTTCGATCCGGAGAAGGTCGAACGTCTCGCCGATGCCGATTCGGTATCGTTGTCCGACTACCCCGACCATTGGCATACGCTCGGTACGGACGGCTCACCCATTGACCTGCGGTTGAGCTACGTGTACGATCCGCATGATCCGAACGACGGCGTAACCGTGCACATTCCATTGAAGGCGCTCTCTCGACTGACGCCGGAACAGTTCTCGTGGAATGTGCCCGGCTTGCTGGACGAGCTCATCGTCGGCATGATCAAATCACTGCCGAAAACGTTGCGCGTGCAATTCGTGCCCGCCCCGGACACGGCACGTAAGATCCGCGCATGGATCGACGAGCGGTATCCGGATCTGCCCGGCTCCGGAAGCCAGCAGAGGCCGAATCTTCCACCGGGTGACGCGGATGGCGTGGCTGTGTGGCCGGATCTGCCTCACGTGTTCACGCAGGCCGCCATCGACATCGTCGGCGCGCAGATCCACCCGGAAGTGCTCACCGGCGAACTATGGAACAAGCTCACGCCATACCTGCGCATGACCTTCGCCGTGGAACAGCAACTGCCGGCCAATCGCAAGCAGCAGCACGGCAGACGCCACGCACGGGGACCGGTCAAGGTACTCGGCACCGGCAAATCGCTGGTTGAACTGCAACGCACATTTGCCGAACAGGCCGAGGCTTCCGCCCGGCAGATGGTCAAAAGGCAGGCGGAAACGGCAGGGAACCAAGGCAAGCTGGTGCAGAAGGCGAACCTGCTGCACAAAGCGGGCGCCACCACCGAAGCACGCGCCACCATGCTCTGGCAAGGCGCGCTTGACGCACTGCGGCTACCCGGAGAACGCATCTCCTCACGCTGGCTCGGCACGGAAGCGCTCATGCTCGCCTCCGCCCCCTACAAGTCCACGAAGGAACTCACCGAAGACCTGCAGCTGGCCGCCGTCAAGCGCCTGTTGCCGAAGGTCGACGAACTGCCTGATGACGAGGCGTTGGCAAACGCGGTGCTCGATGTACGCGAAGTGTACGAAGACACCGTGTACGCGGTGGCACACGACGTGATCGCCATACTGAAACGCTATGCGGAAGTCGACAAAGCCGTGTCCGGCAAGGCCGACCTGCCCCTGCTGAGCGTACTGCAGTCGATCCGCGAGCACATCGCCACGCTCGTCTTCCCCGGCTTCATCGGCAAGACTCCACCAGAAGCATTGCCGTCCATCGAACGATACCTGCACGCCGACCTGTTGCGCCTCGCCAAGGCGAAAAACGACAAGAACCGCGACGTGCGCTGGGCATGGGAAGCCGACGAAGCCAAACAGCTCGTCGACAAAACCATGGCGAAAGCCCAACGCGAACCGGCCGGTCCACGCCATGAAATGCTCATGAAACAGGCCGAAACCGTACGCTGGATGCTCGAGGAATTCTACGTGTCCCTCTGGGCGCAGGAACTCGGCACCCCAAAGCCGATCAGTCTGCAACGCATCAAGAAGGCGCTCAACTGACCGATTGCCCGGTCTTTGACCGAGACGGGAACGTGAGTTCCGCTCACTCGGCGCTATTTGCCACGCGAGTAGAATTCACGTTCACGTGCGACGAACGGGCGCAGCATTGTGGTGATGGTGATGGCGCACAACAGGAACAGCGCGCCGACGGGGCCGAGCCACATCAGACCGACATGGCCGTTGACCACGCCGCCGACAGCGGAGCCGAGAGCGATGCCGATATTGAACGACATAGAGTTGAGCGACGCGGCAAGGTTCAACGATCCCGGATGCGACTGCGAGGCGACATCCATATACAGCACCTGCGATGCGGAATTCTGCAGGTACATGAACATGCCGAGTACCACGAGCAGCAACGCGCCGTACACCGGCACCCAATGTGCCACGATCAGCGACGCCATGAGCACCGCATGCGCGCAATAGATCGGGCGGATATGCGTCAACGGCTCCACTCCTCTGCCCCGGTCCGCGAGCTTGCCGCCGTATAGGTTGCTCCACAGGCAGGCTGCGCCAAAAATCACCAGTCCGACACTCAAATACCGTTCCGGCACATGCACCTCGTCGCGCATGATCGGCGTCAGGTACGTGTAGAACACGTAGCTCGCGGCTGCACCGAACACCACATCGAGCACGCCGAGCTGGATGCGCCGGTCGAAGAACAGGCGGAACTGCGGCAGGAAGCCGATCTTTATGATATGGCTGTTGCGCGGCAATACGATGACCATCAGCACGATGAGCACGACAGTGAGCACGTTGACCAGATGGAACGCCCAACGCCAGCCGAACACGTTCGCCACCCATGTGCCGACCGGCACCCCCACGACGGATGCGATGGAGAAGCCGGAGAACACCCATGCGATGAATTTCGTGCGATATCGTTCCGTCGTCACATCGGGAGCGTACGTCATGGCAATGGCCACAAGCGTACCGGAGACGAGTGCGATGAGGATTCGCGCGATGACGAGCACGCCATAGTTGGGCGCGAACGCGCACAGCACGTTGCCAAGCAGGAAGACGCCGACCAGCGTCAGATGCGTGGCGAAGCGCGGGAAGCGCGCCGACAAGGCCGAGCCGAGCGGCGTGACCGGCGCGTAGACAAGCGCGAATAACGAAACCAGATTACCGACGGTCACTTCGGATACCTTCAGTCCGGCCGCGATATCCGGCAGGATGCCGACCATGATGAACTCGCTCATGCCCAGCATGAAGCTCAAGGCCACGAGAATCGTCACCGGAAGATTGAAAAATCGGTCCTTCTTCACGTTGTGCGTCATACGTCACTCTCTCGTCAATCGTTCTGCATATCACGAAACGATTGCCAACTTTAGACGGGCCCTGCACCCTTTCCACCCTTTCGACGCATCCGAATTCCACATGCTGACTATGTTCATTCAACTTACGAAATTGACCCTAGGCTGGCGCGCTACAATATGGCACAATGACAAGCACAAAACGTCGCAAACGTAACCCTCGGCGCGGACTCCCCCATCTCAGGTCCTTGCGCAACACCTGGAAAAAGGCTGGCCTCAGGAAACGAGTCGGTATGCTCTGCAGGACACTGCTTGTCATTATCATCGCAATCGCCTTGGTCGTGGGTCTGGTGCGTTTCGTCAGCTGGCGTGTGGAAGTCGGACAGGCCGAGAAGACGCAGAATCAGCTGCAGGCGCAATACGATTTCAATCCCGGCAACATCATCTCCGACGGGCAGTTCTTCAACGGCAACGCTTTGAGCGAAGCACAGGTCCGATCCTTCATCGAGGAGCAGGGAGCGGCATGTTCGGGCGAACGGTGCCTCAAGACCATGACCTTCGATACCGAATCACAGTCGGCCAACGAATACTGCGAGGCATACGAAGGCGGCAAGAACGAAAGCGCCGCGGCGATCATCTACAAATCAGGCAAGGCCTGCGGGGTAAGCCAGAAAGTGCTGCTCACCGTACTGCAGAAGGAGCAGCATCTGCTCACCGCCACCGACCCGAGCGATTTCCAGTACAAGTCTGCGATGGGCCTGAGTTGCCCGGACGATGCGAACTGCGATCCGGAATACGCGGGATTCTTCAAACAGGTGTACGGCGCAGCCAAGCGATACCAGTACTACGTGCAACATGAAGACGATTACGGCTACCATGCCGGCGCTCTCAACTACATCCAGTACCATCCGAATGCCGAATGCGGCGGCACGAACGTGTATATCGAAAACAAGGCGACCGCACTGCTGTACATCTACACGCCATATCAGCCGAATACGGCCGCATTGGAGGCGGGGGCCGGAGAAGGCGACGCCTGTTCGTCATATGGCAACCGCAATTTCGCCATCATCTATTCGAACTGGTTCGGCAATCCGCGCGGCTAGGTCTTCCAAACGGGAGGCGGCGCACGAGGACCGCATGCAAAAGGTCCGTCATCCAAGCCGATCGGATGACGGACCTCCTCGATCAAACGCCTACGGTCGTAAACGCGAGCCGCCCGGCGATCACAGCTTCGGCAGATACTTCTTCAGCTCGTACGGCGTGACCTGCTGACGATATTCCTCCCACTCCTGACGCTTGTTGCGCAGGAAATACTCGAAGGCATGCTCGCCGAGCACTCCGGCCACGAAATCGGACTTCTCCATGATCTTCAACGCCTCGTCAAGTGACTCCGGCAACGGCTGAATGCCCATGGCCTGACGTTCGGCATCGGTGAGCTCCCACACGTCGTCGCTGGTCGGCTCGCCCAACTGCATCTGCTTATCGACGCCGTCAAGGCCTGCGGCCAACAGCACGGAATACGCCAGATACGGATTGGCGACCGGATCGAGCGCACGGAACTCCATACGTGCGGAGTTGCCCTTGCCCGGCTTGTATTGCGGGATACGAAGCAGAGCGGAACGGTTGTTGTGCCCCCAGCAGATGTAGCTCGGCGCCTCGGCGCCGCCCCACAGTCGCTTGTAGGAGTTGACGTATTGGTCGGTGACCGCGCAGATTTCCGCCGCATGGTACAGGATGCCGGCGGCGAACTGGCGGGCGGTCATGGACATGTTGAATTCCTGACCGGCCTCATAGAACGCGTTGGCGTCGCCTTCGAACAGGCTCAGGTGCGTGTGCATGCCGGAGCCCGGAGCGTCGGAGAACGGTTTCGGCATGAAGCTGGCGTGGATGCCGCGCTCCAGCGAAATCTCCTTGACCACGGTACGGAAGGTCATGATGTTGTCGGCCGTGGTGAGCGCATCCGCATACCGCAGATCGATCTCATTCTGACCGGGACCCGCCTCATGATGCGAGTATTCCACCGAAATGCCCATCTGCTCGAGCATGTTCACGGTGGCACGACGGAAGTCCATGCCTGGACTGCGCGGCACGTGATCGAAATATCCGCCTTCGTCGATCGGCGTCGGCGACTTGGACCAATCGTCCTGCTTCTCGAACAGGTAGAACTCGATTTCCGGATGCACGTAGAAGGTAAAGCCCCGCTCCTTGGCCTTGGCCAAGGCCTGCTTGAGGACATGACGCGGATCCCCCAGCGACGGCTCTCCATCAGGGGTGAGCACGTCACAGAACATGCGCGCGGTACCCTGCGGACCGCCGCGCCATGGAAGAATCTGGAAGGTGGACGGGTCAGGCTTGACGATCATATCGTCTTCGGACACGCGCGTCAGACCTTCCACCGCGGAACCGTCGAATCCGAGCCCCTCCTCGAATGCGGCCTCAAGTTCCGCAGGTGCGATGGCAACGGATTTCAATGTTCCCAGCACATCCGTGAACCACAGGCGAATGAAGCGCACGTCGCGTTCCTCGACGGTGCGCAGCGCAAACTCTTGCTGTTTATCCATAATGCATCATCGTTCCATGCGCATGTTACGAACATCGTTAACACGCGCCGTACCGCTCCTAGTCCTTGATGGCAAGCGTGGCGAGCTGCGCCACGAAAAGCCCTTCGTCACGCGTGACGATCTGCGCACGGCCCGGCACGGCCCTCACCGGCTTGACCCTGCCGATCAGCTGGCCTTCGTTCGGATCGCCCGACAACAGGATGCCGGGCATGCCAAGATCCTGGAACGACTGCAATACCGGATCATACATGGCACGGCTCGCGCCGCCGGTACGCCTGGTCACAATGACATGCAGCCCCAGATCGCCGGCCTGCGCCAGAAGCGGCACCAACGCACGCAACGGATTGCTTCGACTGGTCGCGACCAAATCATAGTCATCCACCAGCACATAGACTTCCGAGCCCGTCCACCACGAACGATTGCGCAATTGCTCGGCGGTCACGTCCGGCCCCGGAATGCGGGTCGACAGGAAATCCGCGAGCTCCGTAAGCTGTTCCGTGGCCATCGTGTCGTTGGTCAGGTATGCTCCCATATGCGAGTCCGGAATCTGGGCGAGGTTGGCGCGCCGATAATCCACCATGAAGATTTTCGCCTTGCCATCCGGGTATCCACGCACAATCTCGTTGATCACCAATCGCAGGAACGTGGACTTGCCGGAGCCGGAATCCCCGAACAGGTAGCAGTGCGGCTCCCTATGCAGATCCAACACCACCGGAGCGAGGGCGTTTTCATTGACGCCGATGACCATCCTGCCATGGGTGAGACTTCCGGAGACGTCCTGCCCCGCCACGGCGTCAGCGAGCGCGGCATACGGCAGATTCGTAGGCAGCAGACGCAGTTTCGGGCCCGGCCTACCCTTCCAGGCCGCATGCACCTTGGCGATCAGATCGGCGATGCCGTCGCCCACTGTAGCGGCGTCGTGCCCACCATCGATACGTGGCAACGCGGCAAGCATGTGCAGTTTCGCCATGCTCAGACCACGGCCCGGAGTCCCCTTGGGCACGGTGGCGGCGATCTTGCGATCGATCTGGGAATCACCTGGATCCCCGAGGCGCAATTCAAGCTTGGTGCCGAGCAGATCGCCGATATTGGCCCGAATCTCCAACCACCGGTTGGCACTCAGCAACACATGCACGCCGAAGGTCAGACCGCGTGCGACAATCTGTTGCACCTTGGCTTCCAACTCTTCATAATTGTTACGGAACACTCCCCAGCCGTCGATGACCAGAAACACATCGCCATACCCGTCATCGACCTGTCCCGCGGCGCGACGCCGACGATAGGTGTCCATGCCGTCGATGCGCCGTTCCTTGAAGAAGCGCTCGCGGGAGTCGATGATGCCGGAGACTTCGGCAAGCGTACGGCGCACTTTCTCCTCTTCGTTGCCGGAAGCCACGCCACTGATGTGTTCCAGGGCTTCCATGGAGGCGAACGTACCGCCGCCGCAGTCGATGACGTAGAATTGCGTCTCCAGCGGGGAATGCGTCAATGCCAGCGATGCGACGATGGAGCGCAGCATCATGCTCTTGCCGCTGAGGGGTCCGCCCACCACGGCCACGTGACCTCCCGCACCGGATAGGTCGAGCGCCATGATTTCGCGTTTCTGTTCGCGAGGCCGATCTTCAAGCGCGCATGGGGCGAGCAACGTGCCGCGGGCCCTCCAGCTCGGGCAGATCAAACCATATTGTTCGGTGACGGTCAGGTCGGGCATGAAGTCGTCGAGGGAATTCGGCGTGATCAGCGGCGGTAGCCACACCACGTGGGCCGGCGTGCCTTTGCCGCGCATCTGTTCGACGGCATATTGGAATGTGGTGGTCTCTCCCGGAAGATCCTTTGGTGCGCCGGAAACGTAGGATGCGCGGAATCGTGTGATGGTGCCGTCCGGGGACTTCAGGTAGCCGATGCCCGGTAGGCTCGGCAGTTCGTAGGCGTCCGGAATGCCCAGCACCGCCCGGGATTCGGAGGCAGAGAACGTTTTGAGACCGATGCGATAGGACAGATGCTCGTCCAGACCGCGTAGCTTGCCTTGTTCAAGACGCTGCGAGGCTATCAGCAGGTGTATGCCGAGTGAGCGGCCCACCGCGCCGATGCGTACAAAGGACTGTACGATGTCCGGCTTGGCTTTGAGCAGTTCGGAGAACTCATCCACCACCACCAGCAAGGATGGCAACGGCTTCAGATCGGTACGCCCGCCATTGACTCTGGCATCTTCGTATTCGGTGATGTTCGCCAGATTGCCGGCATCGCGCAGTAGCTCCTGACGGCGGTTGATCTCGCCGTCCAAGGCGTCTTCCATACGGTCGACCAGCGACGCCTCCCTGCCAAGATTGGTGATGATGGACGAGATGTGCGGCATGCCGTCCATTCCCGCAAAGGTCGCACCGCCTTTGAAATCGATGAGCACGAAATTGAGTTGATCGGGCGAATGGCTCAAGGCCAGGGAGAGTACCAGCGTTCGCAGCACCTCGGATTTGCCCGAACCGGTCGCACCGACCAGCACGCCATGCGGGCCCATGCCGCGCTGACCCATCTCCTTGATGTCGAGATACGCGGTGCTGGTGTCATCGAACAGGCCGATAGGTGCGCGGAGCCGTTCCTTGCCCGTCCGATATGCCCACAATGCGTTCAGATTGATGTTGCGGATGTCGCTGATGCCCAGCAGATCCGGCAGTTCGGAGGATTTCTTGCGTGCATTTGCGGATTGCGCGCCGTTGTCGGAGCGTTCCTGCGATGGCGCATCGCCGAGGCGACGCGCGACGGCGAGGGCCTCACCCACCGTCAGTCCGTCCGGTTCGATTCGTATCGGCTTGATGGTGGTTGAGAAAAGCTCCACCATGTCGGCATCGTGGCTTTCGAGCACGTTCAGGCCTTCTTCGATCACGGCCTGCGAAAAGAGGACTCGTAGCACATCGTCCTCTTCGAGTTCGCCCCATTGACTGGGCATGTCGATGACGGTGACGCCTCCGAGTCCATCCGAGGAGAACAGTCGGGTCTCCTTGGCGAGCGTGTCGCGATCGAAACCGTCGTTGATCACGATCACATGCGGGGATATCTCGTCATCACCGGTGTATCGATTGCGGTTGACCACATCATCCCCAACGAGGCCGTCGACCATGTGGGTGTTGGTGGTCACCATGAACCGGCCCAGGTCGGAAGGTGTCGAAGACGCGCCTTTCCACCCTTCATCGAACTCCTCGTTAAGCGTGTGGGAGTGCGGCAGCAGGCGGATCCAATCCCATCGGCCCGCATGTTCGACGGAAGTCAGCACGAGCACACGCAGATGTTCCGGCGAATGCCATACGGCCGCCTGGCAGACCAGCGTGCGGGCGAGCGCCTCCGTATGCTCGATGTCACCCAGGAGCTCCACACGTTTGAAGGCACGCATATCTATGGTGTAGGGCATGTTGCGCAGGGATTGATGCGCCAGCATGAATCGATGCGCCGCCGAGGCCGAAACGGGATCAAGCTGCGCCAAGGGCGGCAGTTCGGGCGATTCGAGTTTGAGGCAGAGCGGCACCTCCTGGGTGCCGCAGCGCAGGACCATGAAGTCCTCGTCTGCGGGGATGCGTTCCCAGCGACGTTCCGGTTCTTCCGCGAGCGCCGTCAGGGATTGCGGCGATGGCGCGTTCCAGAGCGCCGCGTTACGCTGTTTGCGGCCTGCGGCGCGTACGGTTTTTCGCAGTCCGGTCAGATAGGTGAGGTATTCCCTGCGTGAAGCGGTCAGGTTGGCCATGCGTTGTGAACGCTGGCGAAAACCATTGACCACCACGAATCCCAATGACGAGACCATGAACATGCCGCCGGTGAGTATGCCGGTCAGTCCTGAATTGGTCATCAGCATCATGACCATGGCGCTGATGGCGCCCAGCAACGGCACAAGCGAAGTGAGCAGCGTGTTGACGCCATCGCTGGGCTCGAGTTCCGGCGGAGGTTGCAGCACGACCCTGCCTTTGGGCGTTTTCGGGCCTTCGAGTCTGCTGGCTTGCGTTTCTTCAGCGCTCACGAGCGTGTTTCCTCCTGCTTGTCGACATGATGATGCTGCATCCCATGTCACCTAGGAAAATGCGGTTTCTGGTGTGGATGGGGAATCGTTGCCGCGCCTTCAACCTGGTTTCCTCGCCGTTTTCGTTGACGACTTTCGTTCCGTTGGTACTGCCTAGATCGGTGATCCACAGATGATCCTCGGTGATTTCAAGTCGTGCATGGCTACGCGATACGGTGCCGGTGTGGTCCGGCACTGCGAGCACGGCGTCTTCCGGTTGCTGTGCTGCGGGCCTGCGGCCGAGAACCAGCGTGGAGGGGATGTCGAGCGATTGTTTGGAACCGTCTTCGAAGAAGATGATGATGTGTGGTGCCGGTGCGACGGGTACCGGCATGGCCGGTACCGCCGGCGCTGCCGGAGCCGGCTTGGGGTGAGGGGGCAAAGCGACCGTAGGCAACGAGGATGGTCTTCTTGCCACCGTCCGTGGTATGGATGGGTTCGACTCATCCGCCATGGCGATCCGTTGACGCGGTGCCCTTGCCTGTACGACGATGGGCTGGCGGATATCGACGCTTGCCAGCGAGGCAAGCCTGTTCGCCCATCCCTGGTTGAGATCGTTCCCGGAGAACAGCGGCGAACACATGACTATCGGGAGCCCTACGAATGCAGCCAGCAGTGAGGCGATCAACATGCAGTATTTGATGAGGATGCGTCCCATTCCGGCGGGAAGCACCCCGGCTGTGGCATCATGCATGCCTTCGACCCGGACCGTTCGCAGCCCAAGCATCATATTGCCCGGGGTTATGCCTCGGGAACCTTCACCCACTGCAAGCACCGCCACCGCTTCAAGCGCAATCATGGCCGTCACCGTGATGTCGTGGCTGATCAGGGCGGCGACACCCGCGCACGCCACCACGAATCCCAAATCAATGAAGGAGGCCTCACATTGTCTGGCCGCGTCGGCCGGGCGAAAACGAGTGATCGGTGTCGAGGCGGTCATCATAACCCTCTTATGAATTCCAAGGCGCCGACGGCGAAGAACGTCGCCGGCGGCGTGCACATCATGGAGGCGAAGCACAGTACGTCGCCGATGCGGGACAATGCGAGCGAATGGAATCCGCCATACTGGGCGAGCATGCCGAATGCCATGGTCAATCCCAACGCGCCAACGGTCAGCATGCACGCCAACGGCAAGGCTTGCCCCCAATCCGGCAGCGCATGCGGCATATGCATGCACCAGATCAGCAGCACGGTGACACCGCCAAGGCGCATCAGGTATCGTTCGAAGGGACGACCGGACTGACGTGGCTTCAGGGTGAGGAACAGGAACAGCGCGGCACTGAGCGTCAGGAAGCCGATGCGATCATACGGCTGGTCGAACGCACAGGAATCGGCCACTATCGCATATGTCAGCAACATCAGCATCATGCATATCGTGAAACCGGTGGAATACCGTGCCAGAAACGTCTGCATGTCGTCATGTACATCGGCCCGTGTAAGTACGCGGGACTTTTCCGGAATACCGCCGCGTACCGTCCAACGACGAGTCATGTAGGTGCGCCATTCCACCAGATAGCGGTCCGGCACATGCATCACGATATTGGGCAGCATCTGCAGGCAGCAGACCGCCACGGTCAGCACGAAACCGGCCAGCAACCGCACATGCAGCGTATGGATCAGTGCGACGGCGCATATCAGCATCAAGGGCACCGACGACGCAAACGTAGCAACGATTGCCCCTCCGATGGTCGGATCGGCGACAAGGACCATCATCAGCGTCATGTTCACAGCCACGTAGCAGGATGCGAACAGCGCACCGGCCGTCATCGGCTGCGTGCATCGAATCATGAATGAGGCCGCCGCGCCACCGCATACGGCCAGCATCACCGAACACGCGAACGCGCCCAACGACATGGCACGGTCATGGTCACGGATGCCTTTCAGACATAGCCAGTCACACAACGATACCGCCAGCGTCATTCCGGCGAACAGGACCATCGGCGTATCACGCGCCTGCTCCTGCACGGACGGAGACATCAAGGATGCCGTCAGTGCGACGACCGCGACGAAACCGAACAATGCGGCACTGGCGAGAGCCACACCATCCAGGCTCCGCTGCACTACCGGCCGCGCGCCGTCATGACCGCCCCGCCTGACGGATTCCGCGGATGGTGCGGATGCCGCACCACCATCATGCCTGGGCATTCAGTCGCGATTCCAGATCATGCAGACGCTTCATCTGTTCGTCCAGTTTGACGCGTCCCTGAGCGGCTTCGTTGTCCGGATCATCCACATCCTCAACATAATCGCGCATATAGCCCGCCAGCTTGCCGGCATACCCGCGCACCTCACGCGCCTCCGGGGACTTGTCGATGCCCGAAAGAATGTCGCTCTCACAGGTTTCACCCATGTCGATGCGCTGCTGCAGCACCTGCCAAGCACGACCGTTGTCGCCTTTGCGACGCCGCTCCTCGATGTTCTTCCTGCGTTCGGCGATCAGTTCGTCGACACGATGCCTCTCTCGGGCAAGCTCGGATTGCATCGCTTTGCGTCGAGCGGAAATCGCATCCAGACGTTGCATGAAAATTTCAATATCCACGTTTCCCATGGCGCTCCTTCTATATTGTGCAATTACATGGCATGAATATCGGCATTACACGAGCGGCCCTACCATGCGCCGCCGCCACCGCCGCCACCAAAGCCGCCACCGCCGCCAGCGGTGGCGCTGCCGCCACTGGCACCGCCGCTTCCGGTACCGAACTGGTCCAATGCCGACTGGGATTCGCTCGTCAGATTCACCATGGTGGATGCAACCCCGACGAAATCGGCGATGGCTCCCAACAACGTGGCGATATATTCCGTCACTTTCACGGCAAAGTCAATCGCCACCCCGACATCGACCGCAGCCTGGGCGGTTCCGACGAGCGGTCCCACAACCGGTATGCTGAATTCGGCGGCATCCGCGGCCAGCAGTTCGATAAGCAGTTCGATTCCGTCCATGACCATGTCGAACGTTCCATCGACCTCATCCGCCAGGGCCTCCAGCGCCTGCGCCACTTCGAGGCACGGCTGCGGCCCCTTGCCGGCAGTCTCCGCAAGGCTATTGTTACGAATGACGAACAGATCGGCCGCCTTGCCGGACCAGGACGTCTCATCGACATTGGAGGAGACGTTGCGCACGGCACTTTGCAGCGCACTCAGCGATTCGGCCAACGCCCGCCATTGGTTGGCGGTGGCACGCAGATCATCCCAATCACCGAAGAACGGCTTCTTGATCCACTCATCGACGGGACTGTATCCGAAGATGGCTTTGCATAACGCGTCAACCGCCGTAATGGCAATGCGCGCCTTGGCGAAACCACCATGAATCTTCTCCGTCAGGCCCTTTTCGGCAGCCGATCCCGCCGCCGAAACCTGTTGAGACGATTCCAAAGCCTGCTTTACGATCGCTCCGGCGGATTCGAAAAGTCCCTTATTGTCGTTTACCCTTTTCGCCCATGAGTATGTTGGCTCCGATGAGGAATCAGTCATGATACGACGCCTCCTTTCTATTTGATCTCACTGCGCTGAGGCAGCTCCACGATGTCGCGGTCCTGATACAGCGATTTCAATTCGTCGGCTGTTCTGCCTAGCGGATCCTTGGCCGCGATGGACCGCCACACCGATTCCTCCGTCTCCTTACGCATGGCCTCACGCGCCATCTCGGAGTCGCCGATGCGCACCGCGGCGTCATAGTCGCCATCATTGTCGAAATCGATGGCCGCATATTTGGAGTCGTCCTTGTCGAATATGCTGATGCGGGCGTCCGCACCCGCATCGGGAGTCATGGAAACATCATCCTTGCCATCGTGGTCGGCATCGATGCTGAAGGAGCCGGATTTCCCCGCGTTAGTCCCGGGAGGCATCGGCACGGATGCGGAGTCCCGTTTGGACAGTTTGATGGAACCGTCCTCCAATACCGTCGCATGGGTGTCACCCCCCGTAAGGTTCAGGGAATAATCATCCTTGGCGTCACCATTGGTATCGATGCCGACGGTGTTGATGGTGTCCTTGGTCTTCTGGTCGATCGGCTGCACGGCATCGGCCGCTCCCGCACCTTGCCGTGTACCGGAACCAGCCCCGTTCGCGGTAGCGATCGGAGCATATGAAGTCCGCGCATCGTCGGTTTCGCCCGTCGAGGTATCCGCTGACGACCCCTGTGCCGGTGTCGAAATGCTGTGCATTCCGGAGGCGCCGGAAGAATCGGCCGAGCCACCGCCACCAACGGTGCCGGTACCGCCTGCACCACCGCCAATGACGTCGCTGTCATGTTGCTTGTTCTCGAGTGCCGTAAGGCGTTCGCCGTGTTCATCAATCTGCTTTTGCAGGTTATCGATCCGGTCCTGGCACTTGCATTCGACCTGCTGACTGTCTTCCGATGCGCCTTGCAACGCCGTGGACAGCTTTTCCGCCATCTGCCCGATATTGCCCAGATACCCTTGCGTCGCAATCTTGCACGCAATATATGGAGGATATAACGCCATCATGAACAAACCAAAGCCGGGGTTGCCGGCTCCGGTCTTCACGAATGCGGATTTCGCCGTAGCAAACCCGTTGGAGGCTTCCTGGTATGCCTGCGCCGTTTTAGCCAGATCGTCAGGATTGTAAAGTATGCATTGTGATGCCATAAGCGGTTTCCCCTTCCTCTCTCTTCCAGTGGTTTCGGTCACTCGCCCGAGCGCTTGCGATGGCCTGCCATCGCTGCGAGCGGCTTGGGAATGAATTCGTCGTCGTCTTCAATCGTCGGTGCGATATACCCCAACGTGTTATGGCGCTTGTCACCTTTGCTCGAAGAGGCACCACGCCCGGCACCCATCATCGCCGGAGTCATGCCACGCGTGGAAGCCGCCTCCGCGGAAGATGCCGACCCGGTTCTCGGCAGACCCGCTGCCATGCCGGTGGCGCCCTTGATCGATGAGGATACGGCGGTTGCCCGCACCGGCTCGTTCGCATAATACGATCCCATGCCAGCACCGCTCAGCGAGGCCAACCCCGCGCCGCCGGCACCACCGCTGAGTACACCCATGGACGAACCCGAGCCCGCGAGACGCCCCGCAGCCAAGGTGCTGCCGACTCCCACGCCGGCGCTGGCCGCCATCGCCGTACGCCCCAGGCCACCATGCAGCGAGCCCACACCGTTCAGACCGTCCATGCCGCCATCGACCGACATGTGGTCCTTGCGGTAGGCCCACCTGCCGGTCGCCGGATCGTACACCAGCCCGTCCGAGCGGGAACCGCTTCCGACTCCATCGAATCCCGGCACATTGGAACGGCCCGTCCCACCCGACATACCGGCGGCGGACAGGCCGGCATTCGAAGCCGTGGCGGAGACATTGGCGGAATCCGAAACGGCGCCCTTTGCGGCCACGCCTGCGGCAGCGATACCGCCGCCGACACCCGCACCTGCGGCACCGATGGTGGACAGGCCACCGCCACCGCCCGATCCCTTGTTGTTCGACCCATTGGTAAGGGGGGAATCCCCGATTGCCTTGTCCTTGGAGCCATCGGTGGAGGGAGCCGGCCAGATCCCATTCACATCAACCGCGGGAAGAGGATCAAAATCAGGCCATCTGACTTGGACTTTTCCTATCAGTCGCTTGTATTCTTTTTTCGCCTCCTCTTCTCGGTTGCTGGCAAGCATCCGGGAAATCAAATTCGCACCGGCGATCCCCATAACCCCCGTCACGGTGCCAAGTCCCGGCACGATCCAGTCCATCGGCTCGGTGGCGTTCATGATGGCCTGCTCGGATTCCTTGCTCAACTTGTCACCGGGAAGACGAACGTTCTGCGCCTCGCAAATGACATCGTTGAACGTTTCGATACGCTGCCGGAATCGCTTCGCCAGGGCGGTGAAATCGGCATCGCTGATATTCTGGACGATCCGGTCGGAACATGCCAATGCGGTGTCACGAGCGCTGCATTCGAACACGCCATCCTCCTGCAGTACGGTCCCTGCACGCCCCAATGCGTCGGAGGCCTTGTCCATCGCATCGCAGAACCGTGTGATCTCATCCGGGAACTCCCACTGGGTCGTCCGCGCAATCATCGACAGCAGTTCCTCATAGTTGCTTTTGCCCGTTGATTTTTCCTTAAAGGCCATATTCGTCCTTTCCTGAATGCGTTTTCCAGATGTTGTTCAATTACGATTGGCCTACCGTCGTGGCGGCAATGGCGGCTGTTGGGCCGGCGGGCCGGCGGACGGTGGATACCGCACCGGCAGGACCCCGGACGGATACGCCGGCCCGCCACCCACTGCGGCGGCTGGCCCCTGCGGTGGCCGACGCCGGCCACGGGCACGACGCCGCGCCACCACGGCCGCCACGATTCCGCCGACCACCACCAGCGCGGCCACGCCGGCCACCGGCACCACCCATCCCGGCAACGCCGACGAACCCGCATCCGCGTCCGCCTGCCTGTCCGCCTGGTCGGCGGTGGCGGTCGCCGACCAGCGCATGCAATCCGAACCGCCGTCCCTGCGACACTGCTCCACCTTCCGCCACGCCCGTGCCTGGCGCCGGTACTCCCGGCCGACCAGTGCGCACGCCGTCGTGCAGGTGATTTTCTCGCCGCTCGGGGAGAACGGGTCGCTCTCCGCGAACGTGGCGTCCGTCCAATCGGGATGCTCCGTGTACATGCCCTTGGTCTCCTCGTGCCGTTCGCTGGCTTTGACCGCCCACTCCAGCAGCGGGTTCACGTCCGGATAGCCCGTCGGGTCGACCGACAGCAGGCGCGGCGGGTCCACCGCGCCGAACCCCGTGCGATGCTCCTCGTCCAGCCGTGCCTCGCCCGAATCGTTGCCCTTCGTATTGCGCACCAGGGACTGCAGGATCTGGTTGCCCGTCGCCTCAGGCCACTTCTGCACCGCCAACGTCAGATACCCCGTCAGGTCGGCCGCCGCGGTCGACGTGCCGCCATCGCCGAGGGAGAGCTCGCGCCGGTTGGTGAAGCCGTATACGAGCGTGTCGGCCCCGGGGCTCAGGATCGACACGTTGCCGTCCATGACATCCGATGTGGCCGACACCGTGCCGTCCCGCGCCAGGGAGTTGACGGTCACCGTCCCGGGAAAATAATTGTTGTAGGCCGGCTCGCCCACCAGGTCGTACAGGCCCGCTTCGGTGGAGTTGTCCCTTCCGCTCACCAAGATCACGCCATGGCGCAGCGCATGCAGGGCCGCCTGCGGATAGTCCCAGTCCCCCCCTGAGCTCCCGAACGACATGTTGATGATGCGCGCGCCCGAATCCACCGCGTCGGTGACACTGGACCCGACCAGGTCGACACCGTTCCCGTCGGCATCCACGCAGTACTCGGTGGCGAAGAGTCCGCCGAGCGTGCCGGTAGTGGGGAAGCCATCCGCGTAGGCGATCACCGACGCGTCCGGCGCGATGCCCTGGATGCCGGCGCCGCCGTCATAGCCCTTCCCGTTGCCCACGATCAGGGCGACCATGTGGGTGCCATGGGTCATGTCGAACCCGTCGGCAGTGCCCAGCGTCATGTCCCGCTTCGACATGACCCGGTTCTTGTCGTATTCGCCGTGGCACGAGTCGCCATGCGAGAGCGCCAGCCTGTACGTCACGTCCGCGTCCGCCAGGGCCGGATAGTCCCGCACGACCTGGCTGTCGATCACCGCGACCTTCACGCCCTTGCCCGTCAGTCCGGCATCCCACGCGTCGCGCACGCCCATGTCCTCGATGCGCCAGTCGACCGTCCCGTCCGCCGCCGCCGTCCGCGCGCACAGGCCCGCGCACAGGCCCGCGCACAGCAGGCAGGACGTCAACGCCGACACCATACCGGGCAACCGCCCCCGACGCCCGAACCGCACCATCACAGCACCACCCCTACTCGGAAGACGACGAACCGGCGGACACCGACCCGCCGTCCGAAGAGGACTCATCCAACGTGATGATTTTCGCCATCCCGGATGCCGAAGCATGTCCGGTGGAATCCGCGGACGGCGCCGCCGCCACCTTGGCTTGGACGTCATTGATGGCATCCATCTGTGATTCCTCGGTTTTGGTGAAGATGTCCACAGTGGTGCTCAGCCGCTGTGCATACTCCTGCACCGCCTCGTGAAGACGCTCCCTGGATTGCCGGAACGCATGAGCGGACTGCTTGAGCTCCCTCTCAAGCATCTGTTCGAAGAAGTTGGCGTTTCCGCGCGTCGCACCCTTCCATTGGGCATCGGCGTCCCGTACATCCTCTCCCATGTCGTTCAAATCTTTCGCCTGGGTTTGCACCGTTTCAGGCTGCAGGCTGACTTTTTCAACCATCTGTCCCCCTTCTTCCCATCATGTCATCGATTGCATACGAGGCGGTGAGGTCGGGATGCCCCACCCTGTGCGGGGATGTCCCGACCTCACCGAATCCCGATGTTTTAGAAGCGTCCCGCGGAACGGGCGTCGGACTCGACATACTGCTGGGCGATCTGCGAGGTCGCCTGAGAGATCTGCCCCAGAATCTGGTTCATCTCCTGCAATTTGCCGTTCCAATCACGCTGGGCCTGATGGTATGCCTCACGGGCCGCACCATCCCATTGCTCGATCAAGGACTTCACCTGGGTGTCGAGATTGTCGAGTTCTTGAGCGATGCCTTTGGCATCATTGGCGATATCGGCGGAAAGAACATCCACCTGCTCGGGACGAACGGAAAAAGAGCTCACCATTGTTGTTTCTCCTTACAGCTTGTCTATGTTTCTCGTCCTTCAGCCCAGCAGGGACTGCAACTTGGACGTGCGGGATTGGTTGTCTTCCTCGTTCGCGGCCTGATCCTTGGCGGTGCCGCGCAGATTATCGCGCAGATCGTTAAGAATGCGGTTCAGGGCGCTGGCCTTCTCCTGCCAGCTCATCATCAGCGTGTTGAAGGAGTTGGCGGCATCGCCGCTCCAGAATGAGCCAAGTTCAGCCATCTTCGACTCGATATCCTTAATGCGGTTATCGATGCCGAGTCGTGCGTTTTCAACCGCAGCGGCGCCCTTTTCAATGGCGCCTTCCTCTGCTCTGATTTTTTCCGCCATGTTTCGTTTCCCTCCCGTAGAGAACCATTCTTTATTCGCGTCACACTGGATGACAGCAATGCCCCCATCAATGCAACGACTCTTCTCAGAGTAATTTAAGTCTACGGATTTCGCAATTGTATACCCTCTAACTTTCCATAAAAGAAACCCCTTTTATATCAAATATGCCTATCCGAATATAGCTAAATTCTCAATTACAACACAATCTCTTAACCGTACGTCTTCCGCGTTTTTTGTCGTCCCAAAAAAATCTTTACATCATTTGCATGATTGATTAAAAGTTTTCGGCAGCATATGCGATATACCCCCGTACTTTCATCGAGAGTCATCCTCGGTGGATTTTTACAGAAGGAGTCTATATTATTTCACATCAGTAGTCATAAATATAGATTTGTCACATACGGAATTTTGCGAGAGAAAAGATAGAAGATATGAATTTCAAAGCGGGTGCAATGCCGTATGATCCCCCTGTCCGTCCACAATCGGCGGCCCCCATTCCCCTACCGCACGTTCCCAGTGCGAACATGCGGCGACTGACGATCGCCTATAACACCCGTACCATTACGCTCACGGTCTCGGACGGACCGATCGTTGCGGACCTTCTTCCGGACATCGCCCGCAGGCTCGGCGTACTGGACCCCTCCATCGTGTATGGCGGATACCGATTGATTACCGCTGACGGGGAACCGCTCTCCCCCTCACGAACTTTCGCGGAACAGCATGTATCCGATCAGAGCGTACTTACGCTGGAGCCCGGCGCGTCAGTCGACACGGACATCGTGTATGACGACGTGGTCGAAGCCGTCGGCGCGAGTGTGCAACGGGTCTACCGTCCTTGGACCAAGGATCACACCACGCTCACCTCATTGCTCATCAGCGTGGGCATGCTCGCCGTCAGTGCCGACTGGCTGGCGTTGTTTCCCGTTTCGATATGGAACGCCGCGCTTGGCATCGGCTTTTCCGTAGTGCTGATCGCCTTGGCTGCATTGCTGCACGGCAAGACCATGACCGTACAGGCCACCGTCATCGGACTGACCGCAAGCGTTTTCGCCGCGGTGGGAGGCTATCAACTGGCTTCGTACCTCGTACCGGATCAGGCGTTTCACGCGTTGCCGCTGGTCGGAGCCAGTGCAGGACTGCTGGTTTCGGGATGCCTGATGGCCGTCGCCGCCCCTAGCACACGACCCTATGGCTTCATTCCGATCATCATCGGCCTGTTGGCGGCCGTTCCGGGCATACTTTCCACATTGCTGCCTTCATGGATGGCGAACATCTGGATCATTGCGACGATGTTCGCCGCCTTGGCTGCGAATGCACTGCCTTGGATGTGCCTGTCGTTCGCCCGCATCAGCGTGCAAAGCCCTCATAGCGATGCGGAAATCTTCGCCCTGCCGGAACCGATCGATTACGCCGAGGTCAAACAACGCTACATTACCGGCTCCACCATACTGTTCATCGGACGGATGAGCGTCGCCACGATGCTGCTCATCGCCATGCCATTGCTCAACTCCCTCAGTACACCACTCGGGGCGGTGATCTGCCTGGTCGCATTCCTCGCCATGCTGCTTGACTCGCGCCAGATTCATACGTTGCGTGAGATGTGCGTTACCGTAAGCGCTGCAGGTCTTGGCATCATATGCACCGGCCTGATGAGCGTGCACATGCATCCGGAATTCAGCATTCCCCTGACCATGCTGATGCTGTGTTGCGCTTTGGCGACCATCGTGTTCACGCATGTCACACGTAGACGGTCGCTATTCGCCACCCGCATGGCCGATGCAGCGGAAACCCTATGCATCATGATGCTTCCGCCACTCGCCTATCTGGCGATCACCCTGTGATATTCGTCGCTCTTGCCGCATAAAGGATGTTGTCATGGCAGATAAGAAGGATCTTTCCGAAGCGCAAAGCTATTCACGGCGTCGTCTGGTCACCGCATTCACCAGTGGCATTCCGGACGGCGTGGAGCTGATGCCGAAGAAGAACCAGACTCCGGTGATAGTCGGTGTGGGCCTTACCATCATCGCCATGCTCATCAGCATGTTCTACGGCATCATCAGCCCTTCGCTGCCATCCGGTTGGGAGAACAACAAACTCATCGTGACCAAAGGCTCTGCGGCGCGCTATGTCAGCTCCCACGGCACGCTGCATCCCGTCATCAACGCCATCAGCGCACGATTGTTGATCCCCTCATCCGATTTCAAAGTGCTCACCGTTGCCGATGACCAGCTCAAGGGCATTCCCATCGGTTCCACCATAGGCATTCTCGGCGCACCGGACTCATTGCCGGACCGTGACAATCTGATCACCGGATCCATCCGCAGCTGCACTTCCGAGCATGGTCTCGACACGACCGTCAGCAACGCCAATGCGAGAAAACAGACCTCACGCGAGGCCATAGTCGCTTCCGTGGATGGCATCGACTATCTGGTCACCGGATCCCATCGATACCAACTCCCCTCCGAACCGACGTCACGCGACGCCTATCTGAGAGCGCTTGGCATACCGCAGACGGCCGTCATCACCGCCACCACGCAGTGGATCAACCTGTTCGAGCAGGGCGATGCCATGGAACCCATCGCCCTGCACAATGAAGGTGAGATTATCGGCGTGCATGGCGTCGATGTGACGGTCGGCGGTGTGGTACAGCAACAGGGGGATGCCAGACAGACCAGATACGTCGTGATGCCGGACGGATCCCTGTCCGCCCTCAGCGATTTCACCTACGGTCTGTACATCATCGGAAAACCGGAACGCCTCACGCAGCCACGTACGCTCAGTGCCACCGATTTCCAGTACTTCTCCAATTCCGCGACATCGGTGATTCCCGACACCTGGCCGGTCGACGCACTCGTTTCGGCGCAAGGCAGGTCATCGGCGTGCGCCGTATATCCGTTGCATTCCTCCGGTAAGGCGACCCCATCGCATGCGCAACTGGCCGTCACCGGCGATTATGGAGCTTCCGCAGACGGCAGTCATTCCGATTCCGTAACCATGCGAGACGGAGCGGGAGCATTGGTCCGGGCGGCGATAGGAACCTCTGACAAAGGAACCGTATTCGCCATCGACTCCACGGGTACGGCTTACCCCGTCCCCGAGGCCTCCGAGGAAATACTCAAGCGGCTCGGCTATTCCGGCAATGACGTTCGCACCATTCCGCGCGCATGGATCGACGTGTTCCCCCAAGGCGTGCAACTCACCACCGCGGCGGCAGGCTCGGCTCCGACCGTTTCCGCCGAATCGAAAGGCATGTCGGTCGACGCCGCCGTCGCGGACGGGCAGGAGCAGTGCCAGGCGGGTGTCGAGAACTACATCACGCAACGCCCGTGGACCAATGATCTGTTCGATCCTGACACCCTGCATCAACAATCCACCGGCAAAGGCGTAACCGTCGCAGTCATCGATTCGGGTGTGGATGTGGACAATCCTCATCTCAAAGACGCCGTGGTTCCAGGTGTCAGCTACCTTCAGGAAGATCCCACCAACGGCACGACCGACACCTACAGTCACGGCACCGCCGTGGCCGGCATCATCGCCGCCCGCAACGTACAGGGATCCTCGGTGCAAGGACTCGCACCGGAGGCCACCATTCTACCGATCCGGGTATTCGAGAACATCCGTGAGGAAAATGGTCGGCAAACGGGCGCACCATCCATGGAAACGGTCAGTCAGGCCATAATATACGCAGTCGACCATCATGCGCAGATCATCAACATCTCGTTAAGCGACACCCGTGACATTCCGCAGATGAGACAGGCCGTGCAATATGCGGAATCGCATGGGAGCCTCATTGTCGCCAGCGCCGGCAACCGGCTGACTTCCACCAGTACCAAGGACGGTGCACGCTACCCCGCGGCTTACGGCGAGGTCGTCGGCGTCACCGCGCTGAACACCGACCTGAACGTCACTGAGGATTCCGTGCACGGTGATCAGGTGGACGTTGCGGCACCGGGCATGATGACGGCATCGACCATCCCGGGAGGCGTGGATTGCGTGTTCGCTACGGACGCCTCATCCACAAGCTTCGCTACCGCCTATGTGAGCGCCGAAGCGGCACTGATCGCCGCACGATACCCGAGTGAGACACCGGCCCAGTGGAGGCAGCGCATCCTCGTCTCGGCGAATCGTCCTCATTCCGATCAGCGCAACACCACCATCGGATGGGGCATCATGGATCCGCAGAACGCCTTGGCACTGTCCCTATCCGACACTCTGCGCGGTCCACGGCTCAACGGCGAAGCGGCAATGCGGCACGGCGGCACGGCATCGTCGGACAAGCCGCTCATACTGCACAGACGACACGACTCGGACGCCACCATGAAAATCATCGCCGGCGTCACCACCGTGACGGTGCTCTGCATGTGCGCTACTTCCTGGCTGCTCGCGATGCGCAGACGTACAGCCAAGAAGTAGCGTGTTCAGGCCGATGCCTACCGTGCGACTTCGAGCGCTTCCGCAAGGCTGAAGGCACGGGCGTAGAGCGATTTGCCGAGAATCGCGGAATCGACGCCAAGCTCGGCGAGTTCCTTGATATCGCGCAAATCATCGAGTGTGGAAATACCGCCGGATGCGGTGACCTTGGCATCGGTGCGCTCAGCGACCTCACGCAGCAGCTCGATGTTCGGACCGCTCATCATGCCGTCGCGCGCCACATCGGTGACCACGTACCGCGAGCAACCGGCGGCGTCGAGGAACTTCATGGTCTCGAACAGGTCTCCGCCTTCCTTCACCCAACCGCGGGCGGCAAGGGTATGGCCTCGAACGTCAAGGCCGACGGCCACACGATCGCCGTACTTGCCGATCACGGATGCGGTCCAATCCGGATTCTCAAGCGCCGCGGTGCCGATGTTCACGCGGGCCGCGCCGGCTTCGAGGGCCGCGTCAAGCGAGGCGTCATCGCGCACGCCGCCGGACATTTCGATATTGACCTTATCGCCAAGCTCCCTGACGATGGCGCTCAACTGATCGCGGTTATCGCCCGTGCCGAAGGCCGCGTCGAGGTCGACCAGATGGATCCACTGCGCTCCGGACTCCACCCATGTGCGGGCGGCTTCCAACGGGGAGCCGTAGTCGGTTTCGGAACCGGATTCACCCTGACGCAGGCGCACGGCCTTGCCGTCACGAACATCGACTGCGGGGAGCAACGTCAAAGACATGTCATTACCTCTCTTCTCAAATCAGCGTTCTACAGTCGGCGACGGTAAGGAGAACACGAAAAATCACCGACGATCGAATGGACAATCAGAATGTCGCGATCCAATTGCGCAACAGTTGTGCACCGGCTTCGGCGGACTTCTCCGGATGGAACTGCGTGGCGAACAGGGGCCCGCGTTCGTAGGCGGCGACGAAACGGCTGCGACCATAGGTGCACCAGGTCACATGTTCCTCGGCACCGCCGAAATCGATCTGGTCGGTCGACATGTCGGCCGGTGCGGCACCCATTGCGGCAAAGGAATGCACGAAGTAGAACCGTTCGTGTTCCACGCCCTTCATCAGTACGGAGCCTTCCGGAGCTTCGACGGTATCCCAACCCATGTGCGGCACCACGTCGGCGTCGAGCAATTCCACGTCTCCCCTGATCAGGCCAAGACCGGGCTCGCCATCACCATGTTCCATACCACGTTCGAACATGATCTGTTCGCCCACGCATACGCCGAGCACGGGATGGCCGGCACGGAGGCGATCTTTGATTACCATATCGCCTCCGACGCTTCTGAGGCCTTCCATGCAGGCCGCGAAGGCACCCACGCCCGGCACCACGAGACCGTCTGCCTCCAGCGCCTGCCGATGGTCGGAGGTGAGCGTCACATCAATGTCAAGATTGGCCAACGCACGCACCATGGAGCGCACGTTGCCGAAACCATAGTCGAAAACCACAACGGAAGTCATGGGCATTCTCCTTCGTTCGATTGGTCCGGTTGTCCGAAAAGCTATTCGATGGCGGCACCGCCGCGTCCGAATCTCGTATGCTCGGCGATGACCTTCATGGCATCGTCACGGTCAAGGTCAGCCGAATCCACAATGGTGAGACCGGAATCCTTGAGACCATCCAGATCGGTGATACCGAGCATGAGGTCTTCCACGAACGATGCGGTGGAGGTGAACAGCACCGGCGGCGCGAAGGTCTGGCCGGATTCGCCCTCCACATACAGTGTCGCCTCAAGCTTGTCCGCACGGTTCACCGCGAGGATCACCGGCATACCGGCCACCACCGTGGTGATGTCCCTGGCGGCCGCCTCGGGACCGTCGCCATCCAGATTGCGCAGTATGGCGACGGCGCCCTGCTCGGAGCCGACGCATTGCGCGGAGATGTCGGAAATCTGGCAGAAGGCGGCAAGCAGTTGCGGCGAGGTCAGCCGAGTTATGATCACCGCCGTCTTCGCACGATTGCCGAGCAGACCTTGCAGTTCATCCTCGAATTGGAGGGAGGATTGCGCCGCATTCAGCACGTCGGCGGCATCGCTGTCGTCATCGGTCGTTTCCGCTTGCGATTCCCGCTGCTTGGCCGCTTCGGCTTCGTTGAACTCGCGTTCGAATCCCGCCATGGCGGCTTCCAGCTCCTCCTCGCTGAAATGCATGTCATCGGCGTTGAAATCGTCCGGATTCAAATCCTTGTCGCTCATCACAGAGCACCTTTGGTGCTGGGGATGCCGTCCATACGTGGATCCGGTTCGATGGCAAAACGCAACGCACGTGCCAGTGCCTTGAATTCGGCTTCGGCAATATGATGGGGATCACGACCGGCAAGCACCTGCAGATGCAGGCAGATGCCGGCGTGGTTGGCGATGGATTCCATGACGTGGCGCACGAGCGAACCCGTGAAATGGCCTCCGATCATACAATATTCGAAGCCTTCCGGCTCGCCGCTGCACACACAGTACGGTCGGCCGGAGATGTCGACTACCGCCTTGGCCAGCGCCTCATCCAACGGCACGGTGGCATCGGCGAAGCGACGGATGCCACGCTTGTCGCCAAGCGCCCGCCTCAACGCCTCGCCAAATACGATGGCGATGTCTTCCACGGTATGATGCGCGTCGATGTCGGTATCACCGGTCGCCTTGATGGTCAGATCAATCAGCGAATGCTTGCCGAGCGCGGTCATCATATGGTTATAGAACGGCACCGACGTGTCGATGTCGGTTTTGCCGGTGCCGTCGAGATTCAGGCTCAGTTCAACCTTGGATTCGCTGGTCTCACGAACGATGGTTGCGGTACGCGCCATGGTTGCGACTCCTTTATTGGTATGGTTCAGTCCCGTTCCACAATACGCAGCACTTCGACCAACGCTTCGCGGAAACGCGCCATCTCCTCGTCGGTACCCATGCATACGCGCATCCAACCGTCGGGGCCGACCACGCGGATGAGTACGCCACGTTTGAGCAGTTCGTCGAAAACGCGTTCGCGATTGTCGAAATGACCGCCGAAGAGAATGAAGTTGGACTGCGTTGCAGCGGTTTCAAGCGGCCGACCCTTGTAGGTCTGCTCGCGAAGCCATGCGGCGGTGGCATTGCGGATTTCGCGCAGGTGAGCCACACGGCTGAGCTGCTCATCGGTATGGTCGAAGGCCACCAAGGCCGCCGCCTGGGTTACTGCGGACAGGTGATACGGCATGCGCACGATACGCACGCAGTCGATGATGCCCTTGCTGGCCGCGAGATAACCGACACGTGCACCCGCGAAGGCGAAGGCCTTGCTCATGGTACGGCTCACGGCGAGGTTTTCGTATTCGTCGATGAGTTCGAGCGCGGTCGGCGTGCCCGGATCGCGGAACTCAACATAGGCCTCATCCACCACGACCACCGGATGCACGCCTTCGGCGGCCCCGACGACCTCTGCGGTCTTGGCCGCCTCGAGAATACGTTTCAGATCATCCATCGCAAGAGGCGTGCCGGTCGGATTGTTCGGGCTGGTAAGCACGATCATGGCCGGCTTGACGTCATGAATGGCCTCAATGACGTTTTCGGCGTTCAGTGAGAAATCCGCATTGCGGTGTGCGACCTTCCACCGGGTGAAGGTGTCGCGCGCATATTCCGGATACATGGAATACGTTGGATCGCAGCCCAGGGCAATGCGTCCCGGACCTCCGAAAGCCTGGAACAGCTGCAGCATGATCTCATTGGACCCGTTGGCGCCCCACAGCTGATCCACGACCAGATCGACGCCGGATTCCTTCTTGAGGTAGTCGCAGAACGCCTGACGCAACGCGATATGCTCGCGATCCGGATAGCGGTTGAGCGTCGGGGCGATCTCCCTGACACGCTGCGCGATGCTTTCGACCACGGCCGGTTCCGGCGCATACGGGTTCTCGTTGACGTTGAGGCATACCGGTACGTCAAGCTGCGGAGCACCATACGGTTCCTCACCGATCAGGTCGTTGCGCAGCGGCAGATATGCCGGAATCGCATTGCTGGAGGTTTCGCTCATCGCAGGCCCGCCCGTTCTTCCTGTTCCGTGATGGTCGCCTTGTCGTACGGATCGTCAATGAAACGGCTGAGCACGCATTCACCGTGCGCCGGCAGATCTTCGGAAACGGCGAAGGCATTCACACGGGCGGCAAGGGTCTTCAAGCCCTGTTCGTCGTATTCGATGACTTCGACCGGCTTCATGAAGGTGTGTACACCGAGGCCGGAGGCGAAACGTGCGGTGCCGGAAGTCGGCAGCACATGGTTGGAGCCGGACATGTAGTCACCCAGCGGCACCGGGGAATACGGGCCGCGGAAGATGGCACCGGCATTGCGGATCTTGGCGATCACTGCATCCGGATCGGCGGTCTGGATTTCGAGGTGCTCGGCCGCGTATGCATTGGCCGCGCCGATGGACTGTTCGATGCCGTCGGTGAGGATGATGCCGGACTGACGACCACGCAGCGACGTTTCGACACGTTCGGCGTGCTCGGTGCGCGGCACACGGTACTTGAGATCCTCCTGCACCTTGGCGGCGATATCCTCGCTGTCGGTGATGAGCACGGAGCCGGCAAGCTCGTCGTGTTCGGCCTGGCCGATCAGATCGGCGGCAAGCCAGCTCGGATTGGCACCCCCGTCGGCGATGATGGCGATTTCGGTCGGACCTGCGACGGCATCAATGCCGACGATGCCGGAGACCATACGCTTGGCGGTAGCCACGAAAATGTTGCCCGGACCGGTGATCTTGTCGACCGGATCGCACAGGATCTCACCGTCCTGCGGCTCGGAGCCCTTGGCACCGTAGGCGAACATGGCCACGGCCTGGGCACCGCCGACCGCATAGACTTCATCTACGCCAAGGATGGAGCAGGTGGCGAGAATGGTCTTGTCGGGAAGACCGTCGGCATTGTTGCGGCTCGGCGGGGTCGCGATGGCGAGGGATTCGACGCCTGCGGCCTGTGCCGGCACCACGTTCATGATGACGGAGCTCGGATACACGGCTTTGCCGCCCGGCACATACAGGCCGACGCGCTGCACCGGAATCCAGCGCTCGGACACACGGGCTCCTTCGGCCAGATCGGTGTGGAACGGGGCCGGTACCTGGGAGGCTGATACGGCGCGAGAACGGCGCACGGACTCCTCGATGGCGGCACGCACCTCCGGGTCGAGTTCGTCGACGGCGGCCTTCATGACCTCGACAGGCACGCGCAGGTTCTCGGGGCGAATATGGTCGAACTTCTCCGCGAAATCGCGAAGGGCCGCAGCGCCGCGGGCCTTCACGTCGTCGAGAATCGGCTGCACGAGTTCAGTGGCCTCGTTGGTGCCCATCTCCGCGCGCGGCATAGCATCCAGCATTTCGGCTCGGGTCAGCTTCCTACCACGCAGATCAATGATTCGCATATAGTTTTCTTCGCTCATAACGCCCCATCGTAACAACGTCGGGTCACGAGACCTGTCAGAAATCTCACGTTCAGCCGCATCGTGAGACATTCCCGCCCCATGAGCGCGGCCGACCACCCCGGACCCCATGATCATAAGGGTGGTCATGCCACGATGTGTTACGGCGGCGGCGTTACATGGCAATGCTAGTTTGCATAGCAATCAGCAGTGATCACGACGGCAAGGAGAACCGCCATGTCCCAAGCGTCACCCGCATCGACGGCACCCGAAAACACCACGGTCACCAAACCGAAGTTCTTCTACGGGTGGTGGATCGTCATCGGCGGTTTCCTGATGATGTGCACCTGTTACACGACATTCGTGAACTGCTCCTCACTGTTCCAGGCGCATATCGTCTCCGATCTGCACATGACCATCGGCCAGTACAACACCGGCACGTCGCTTGCATCACTGATCTCCATCGTGGCGACGCTGTTCATGGGTGCGCTCATCGATAAGCTCGGCGCACGCCAGATCGCCTCCTTCCTGGTAATCCTCTCCGCGTTGCTGCTGTTCGGATATTCCGCCGTCACCTCCGCATGGCAGATCTACGCGCTTGCGGCGATCTCCGGCACGCTGATCACTTCCGGCGTACGTCTGTTCATCTCCGTCGTGGTGACCAACTGGTTCAACCTCAAGCGTGGTCTGGCCGTATCCGCGGCCCTGTGCGGCTCCGGCTTCGGTGGCATGATCCTTTCCCCGATCGCCAGCACCGTCATCGCCAATTACGGATGGCGTACCGCCTATGTCGTACTCGGCATGATCTGCTTGGTCGCGGCACTGCCGATTCCGGTCATCTTCTTCCGCACCAAGCCGAGCGAGAAGGGTCTGCTGCCGCTTGGCGCCGAACTGAGTGACGAGGAGATCAAAGAGGCCGAACGCAGGAGCGGGCACTCACCGTCCGAAGTGAACGTGGCCGTGGGCTGGAAGGTGCTTCGCAAGCATGCCGGATTCTGGTTGCTGGTACTCGGCTTCCTGTTCGTCGGCATCATCAATGGCGCGGTTTCCGTGAACATGGTCTCCAACATGACGTCCGTGAACAACAACGGCACCGAGGTGGTCACCGGTGGCCATAGCGTGGTTTGGGCCGGCTACATCATGTCGCTGTACATGGGTGTGGTGTTGGTCGCCAAGGTCGCACTGGGTTGGATTTTCGACCGTTTCGGCATGGTGGGCGGCGTGCTTGTCGGCTCCGTCTCCTGCCTGCTCGCCTGCCTGTTCCTGTGCTTCCCGTCCACGAATTGGGGGCCGATTCTCGCCGCGGTCTTCTACGGCATCGGCACCTGCACCGCCACGATCGGTCCATCCATCATGATTGCACACGAATACGGCCGCCGTGATGTCGGCAAGCTGACCGGCATTGCGATTTCCGCCACCGCACTTGGCGGCATCGTCGGCGCGATCGTCTCCGGTATCGCCTTCGATGCGGCGCTCTCGTTCATACCGGCATGGGTCATCGGCATCGTCTGCTCGGTATTCATGGGTGTGACGCTGATCGCTTCGGCCGGTATGGCCAAGGGCGTGGTCGCCAAGTGCATCGCCAACGGCGCACCGCACATCGACGCCGAAGGCAACATCATCGAAGAGGCCCGCTGACCTCATTCAGGCCATGGGCAGGGAGCTGGGACCGAAAAGAATCTTGATCTCGGCGAACAGGGAGGTGTCCCGCTTCACGCGGAAGCGATCGCCGAAGGTCAGCACCTTGGCGTTGCCCTGATCGTCCATGATGGCAAGTCTCACCTCGCAATAGCCGGGATGGTCGTTCAGAATCCGCCCGAGCCGCATCACATGATCACGGTTCAGTGCAACCTGCGGCAGCGTGATCACGAGCGGCCTCTCGTCCTCCGCCTCCAAGGTCGGTACCTGGAATTCCGTGGCACGCAGACTCACGGTTTCGTCGCGCCGCTCGACTTGGCCCCGGATCTGCACTACGGTGTCGACCGCCAGTTCCGGCGCGGCCGCTTCATATACCTTGCCGAAGAACATGCACTGGATGGAGCTTTCCAAATCCTCGATGGTGACGATCGCCCAAGGATTGCCCTTCTTCGATACGCGACGGTCCACATTCGTGATCAGCCCGGCTACCGTGACCTGCTGCCCGTCAGGCATGGTTCCGGCGCGATCGATCAGATGCGCGATCGACATCTCACGCAGACTCGACAACACCGACTGCATGCCGCTCAACGGATGGTCGGACACATACAGGCCCAGCATCTCACGCTCGAAGTTGAGCTTGGCTTTCTTATCCCATTCCTCCACATCCGGCACGCTCACCATGGCGTCTCCCATGCCGTCTTGTTCGGCCGAATCATCCAGATCGGAGAACAGATCGAACTGCCCTTCCGCCTGCTTGCGCTTGATGCCCACCACCGAATTGATGGCAGCCTCATGAATAGTGAACAGCGCACGACGGTTCGGATCGACCGAATCGAAGGCTCCGGCCTTGATCAACGATTCCACCAGACGACGGTTCAAGGCACTCAACGGCACGCGACGCACGAAATCCGGGAAGTTCACATACTTGCCATGACCGCTCTCGCGCTCCTTGATGATGTCATCGACGGCGTTCCTGCCGACATTGCGGATGGCACCGAGACCGAATCGCACGACATCGCCGACCGCCGAATATTCGAATACCGACTCATTCACGTCCGGAGACAGCACCTGAATGCCCATGCGCCGCGCCTCGCCGAGATACAGTGCGGTCTTGTCCTTATTGGTGCTGGCGCCCTGCAATAGGGCGGCCATGAATTCCACCGGATAGTGCGTCTTCAGATACGCGGTCCAATAGGAGATCAAACCGTATGCGGCGGAATGCGCCTTGTTGAACGCATACCCCGAGAACGGCACCAGAATGTCCCACACGGCCTGGGCCGCCTCCTGCGAGTAGCCATGCTCCTTCATGCCCGCAAAGAACGGGATTTTCTCCTTGGCCAACACTTCCGGCTTCTTCTTGCCCATGGCTCGGCGCAACACATCTGCCTTACCCAAAGAGTAACCCGCCAGAATTCGCGCGGCCGACTGCACCTGCTCCTGGTACACGATCAGACCATAGGTCTCGTCAAGCACCTCCTTGAGCGGTTCGGCCACTTCGGGATGAATCGGCGTGATCTTCTGCAAGCCGTTCTTACGCTTCGCATAGTTGGTATGCGAATCCATATCCATAGGGCCCGGCCGGTACAAGGCGATCAACGCGGAGATATCGTTGAAGTTGCTGGGCTTCAACGTTTTCAGCAGCGAGCGCATGCCGTCGGAATCGAGCTGGAACACGCCAAGGGTGTCGCCTCGCGACAGCAACTCGTACGTGGCCTTGTCATCCAAAGGAATCCTGGTATGGTCGATGCGGTCCTTGCCGTTCGCCTCGATGTTGTTCAGGGTGTCACGAATCACCGTCAAGTTGGAGAGCCCGAGGAAGTCCATCTTGACCAGACCCAGCGTTTCGCACGTGTGATATTCGAGCGTAGTGGTGACGGTACCGTCGGTACGTTCCAATAGCGGCGAGGTGTTGGTAATCGGCTCACTACCCATGATGGTGGCGCAGGCATGCACACCGGTCTGACGAATCAGACCCTCGATGCCCATCGCCTCATCGGTCACACGCTTGGCATCCGGATCGGAATCGTACAGCTCCCGGAACTCACGCGCTTCGGCATAGCGTTTCGAGGTCGGATCGAAGATATCGTGCAACGGGATGTCCTTGCCGCCCGTCTGCGCCGGTGGCAACGCCTTGGTCACGCGCTCGCCCATGGAAAAGTCGAAGCCCATGATGCGTGCGGAATCCTTCAAGGCCTGCTTGGTTTTGATGGTGCCGTAGATCACGCATTGCGCCACCTTGTCACGACCGTATTTCTCGCCGACATAGTCGAGTACGCGGCTGCGGCCGTCCGGATCGAAATCCACGTCGATATCAGGCAGGGAGACTCGCTCCGGATTGAGGAAGCGTTCGAAAATCAGACCGTGCTGGATCGGGTCGAGTTCGGTGATGCCCATGGCGTATGCCACCATGGCGCCTGCAGCGGAACCACGGCCGGGCCCCACCATCACACCGTGCGTCTTGGCCCAGTTGATGTAGTCGGCCACGACAAGGAAGTAACCGCAGAACTGCATCTGGCATATTACGCCGCATTCGTAGTCGGCCTGCTTGAGCACCTCGATCGGCGGATTGCCGTCATATCGCTTTTCCAGGCCCTCTTCGACCTTCTTCAGGAACAGCGAGGTCTCGTCCCATCCTTCAGGGCAGTCGAACTGAGGCATGAAGGCGCCATCCTCATGATCGTCGAACATCACGTTGCAGCGTTCGGCGATCTCCAGCGTATTGTCGCATGCCTCGGGAAGGTCCTTGAACAGTTCACGCATCTCTTCGGCGGATTTCAGGTAGTAGCCGGTACCGTCGAACTTGAATCGTCCCGGCTCGTCGAGGGTGGAGCCGGAGTTGATGCACAGCATGGCGTCCTGCGCGCCGGCATCCTCCGCACGCACGTAATGGGAATCGTTGGTCGCCAGCAACGGCGCATTGAGCTTTTTGGCGATGTCAAGCAGCCCGTCGGTCACCTGTCTTTCGATATTCAGCCCGTGGTCCATGAATTCGATGTAGAAGTTGTCTCGGCCGAAGATGTCCTGCAGCTCCCCCGCCGCACGTAGTGCCTCATCGAATTGACCGAGCAGCAATCGGGTTTGGATGATGCCCGAAGGGCAACCGGATGAGGCTATAATCCCCTTGGAATACTTGGATAGGATCTCCTTGTCCATGCGCGGGTAACGCATGACACGCCCTTCCAGGTTCGCGTCGGTCGAGGCTTTCATGAGGTTCACGAGGCCTTCGTCGGTCTCCGCCCACATGGTCAGATGCGTGATTAGGCCGCCGCCGGACACGTCGTTGGGGTTGCGTTTGCGATGGTTCGGGTCAAGATCCGGGTTCCAGTTGGTGTCCCAGCTCACTCGGGTCGGGTCCTGGCGTGCGGTTTCCGGCGTGACATAGGCTTCGATGCCGATGATTGGCTTGATGCCCGCATTGACTGCGGTGCTCCACATCTCATAGGCGCCATGCATGTTGCCATGATCCGTGATGCCGACGGCCGGCATGTTCAGTTCCTTGGCGCGTTTGACCAGATCCGGTATCTTCGAAGCGCCGTCGAGCAGCGAATAGTGCGTATGGTTATGCAGTTGCACGAAGTTTCCGGAAGTAGCCATGCTCTCCAATCTACCTATGATTCCTGACGGCCGACTACGCCGAGAGCCGCAATTCACCGCATCGAAGCAACCGACACGCGTACCTCGTCACCGTGGTCGCCGCACGCGGCCCGTCGCTTGCGACACGCCCGGAGCCTGTGGATAACCCGTTTGGTGCGTCCACAACCCTTGGTTGCGCTGGACATACGCCTTTGCACCCGTTAGCGTCGCAACCAAACGGTATCCGCATCTTGCGAACAAAGGAGTGCCATGACCGCGAAAACCCGCCGTACATTGCGTTTCGTTTCCCTGATCTGTCTGATCGTGGCCATGCTGTTGGCCGTGGCGATCGTTGCGGGAATGCTGTATCTGCAGCGAGGCAGCTATGATCCGTTGGACTCGTTGGTCCTGATTGCGGTATGCATGATGGTCGCGACCTGTCCGATCTGTCTGCTGGCCGCAATCGTATTGTTCGTGATTCAGTTCCTCGTCGGATTCGCGTCACGATGACGATTGCGCATCACATCAAGCGCATGCTGCAGGTCGACGGGATAATGCGACCGGACGGTGGTCCACACATGAGTACGCGGATGACGGAATTCGAGCTGCATGGCGTGCAGCCACTGCCGTTCCAATCCGAGTGTCTCGCTCAGCTGCGGATTGGCGCCGTACATGGGATCCCCCACCAACGGATGTCCGATGGATGAGAAATGCACGCGGATCTGGTGCGTACGTCCGGTTTCCAGATTCACGGAGACGAGCGTCGCTTCGCCGAAGCGTTCCATCACGTCCCAATGGGTGATGGCCTCCTTGCCGGCTGGCGTTACGCAGAATCGAAAATCGGGGACCTTCGCGCGGCCGATCGGCGCCTCGATGGTGGCCTTGTCTTCTTTGAGGTTGCCCTGCACCAGCGCATGATAGGTTTTGACGACTTCATGTTCGGCGAACTGTCGACGCATTTCCACATAGGCAAGTTCGGATTTGCATACCAGCATGAGCCCGGAGGTGCCGACGTCAAGCCGGGAGACGATGCCTTGACGGCCTGCCGCGCCGTACGACGTGATGCGTACGCCACGGTCAAGCAGACTGCCGAGTACGGTCGGTCCGGTCCAGCCGACGGAAGCATGCGCGGCCACGCCTACCGGCTTGTCGACCACGACCACGTCATCGTCTTCGTAGACCACGGCCATGTCATGAGCGATCGGTTCCGGCTCGGAACGTTCCTCGACGATGTCGAATTCAACGGTCTCCCCCGCCTGCAGGCTCGACGATTTAGCGATGTCACGGCCGAGTACACGAGCCTGGCCGGTCTCGATCAGGTCCGCGGCTTTGGCTCGTGAGATGCCGAGCATCTTGGCCACGGCCACGTCAAAACGCTTTCCGACGAGCGCGTCGGGCGCTGGAACCAACCGGCTCATGAGGCATTCGCCTCGGCGTTCTGCTCGTCAAGCTCCTTCTGACTGAACGGCTCGCCGAGCAGAAGCAGCAGCACAGCGGCGATTCCGGCAATCATCAGAAAGATGTCGGCGACATTGCCGACGGACCATCCGTAGTTCAGAAAGTCGACCACCTTGCCGTTAAGGAAGCCTTCGGCATAGACGACGCGATCGATGAGATTGCCCAACGCCCCAGCGAACGCCAAGGCGAATATCACGATCCATTTCATGGAGATGGTACGCAAGGTCAATACGATCAGCACCGCGCAGGCCACGATGGCCAACAGGGAGATCAACCATGTCATGTGGGAACCCATACCGAGCGAGGCACCCGGATTATGCACCAGCGTGAATGAGAGAATCCCGGGAATCACGCGCATGGTCCGCCCATCGGCCAAGGCATGTTGGGCCCATGCCTTGGTGATCTGATCGAGCGCCAGCGCGATAACGGCAACACACGCAAAGACGGCCACGCGGGTGCGCAGCCGTCCTTGTTCATTCGTCATAATGTCAGACACAGCCTAATCTCAGTTGTTCTGATCGACCTGGCTGTAGTTGTTCGTATCGGACACCTGGGATACGAGCTGACCGAGGAACTCGGTAAGACGCGCGCGGTATTCGGTTTCGAACTGCTTAAGGCCCTGAATATTGCCTTCGATGACCTTGGACTGGGATTCAAGGTTGTCACGCACCTGCTGTGCGTAATCGTCGGCGGCGGAACGGGTCTTGGCGTCATAGTCGGCGGCGCGACGCTGCACTTCGGACTCATAGGTGTCGGCCTCGGAGTGCTTCGTGGAGAAGTACTGGTCGGCCTCATTGGTCTTCTGCGCAACGTAGGAGTTGCCCTCGTTCTGCCTGTCGGACAGATACTGATCGCCTTCCTGGGTCTTCTGGGCAACGTAGGCGTCGCCTTCGTTCTTCTTCCGATTCAGGTACGCATTGCCCTCTTCGGTCTTCTCGGCCATATACTGGTCGGCCTCGTTGTGACGATCCTGCATGTAGGTGTCGGCATCCTGACGGGTCTTGGCTGCGTAGGCGTCGGCATCGGAACGGGTGTCTTCGGAATAGGAGTCCGCATTGGCATGCGTGTTCTTGTTGTACTCGTCAGCTTCGGAGCGGGTACGGTTGGAGTAATCGTTGGCCTTGCCGATGAGCTCATCGTACTTGCGCTGGCTCAGCTCGGTAATCTCCTTGGCCTTGGCCTTGCCCTTGTCGACATACTGGTCGTGCAGCTGCATGGCCAGGGTCAGCATGGCGGTGGCGCGCTCCGGCTCGGTGGAGGCTGCGGCCGCGGCGCCTGCGATCTTCTGCAGGCTGCCGGTCTCGGTGCTCGGCTCGACCTTGGAGACCTGGTCGCGCAACTGAGCCTCACGCTGCTTGGATTCCTCAAGCTGCTGGGACAGGTTCTTGATCTGCTCGGCCTGCTGCTGGGCCACGACGACCTGCTGCTGAGCGGAAGCCAGCTGGCGGGACAGGTCTTCGGTACGGGCGCGGAACTCATCACGCTCATGCTGCACGGCGTTGAGCTGCTCGCCAAGATCGGCCTGACCTGCGGCTTCCGCGGCCTGAGCGGTGAGCTGATCCACCTGAGCGGCCAGACGATCCACCTGATCCTTAAGCTGTTCGTTCTGAGCGGACAACGCACGGTTGCTTTCCTCAGCCTCCGTGAGCTTGGCGGCAGCGACCTGTGCGGCCTGTGCGGCCTGATCCCCGGCACCGGCGGCCTGCTCGGAGGCGGACTTCAGCGTCGCATTCTCCTGCTGCAGGGACTGCACCTGGGCATTAAGCTCGGAAATCTTGGAGTTGAGCCCCGCGACATCCGGACCAAGAGACTGCGTGGCCTGACCGACGGCGACCGCCTGCTTGCCCAAGGCCTCAACGGTCTCAGTTACCTGATCGAGGAAATCGTCGACTTCATCAACGTCATAACCTTCCTTGAAACGCACGGTTTGGAAGGTATGCTCCCTAATATCTTTCGGCGTCAACAGAGCCATAAATCTTACACCTCGCTTTGGGCTTGATGCCTCGCTGTGTTGTATCAACTTCCGATGCTATCACGGAACCTGCGGATTCATGCGGAAAAAGGGCGTTTCACCTGATATTAAATGAGGAAATCAATCACGATGAGAATGAAATACAGTACGATAAACGCCACATCGAAGTAGATGGGACCCATCGGAATGGGCCGAATATATTGCCGCAACCAACGCAGCGGCGGCTCCGTCAACTGATAGACGGCGCCGATCAGTGAGGAGATGATGCCGCTGGGGCGCCAAGTCGGTGACAGTACCGACATCCAGTCAAGAATCATGCGCACAAACAGTACGAAAATATACGCGTTAACAAGCAGATGGACAATCTGACCGATCAAAGACAATATCATGCGACCCACCCTAGCAACATCACATGAGAATAGGCTGCATGAATGCGTTGCATGCATTCCGACCGCCTCTCGCCGCCACAAGGCCTGCGGACGGCGAGAGGTGAATGAAGGATGTCAGTCGGCGAAAAGATCGTGGGCGGCGCTCGGAGCCTGCGGCTCCTCCACCTTGATGTTCACCTGGGCCGGGCTCAGCAGGAACACACGCGGAGTGACACGTTCGATGGAACCGCGCACCCCGAACACCACACCTGCCGAAAAGTCTACGATGCGGTAGGCCACGGACTCGGCCACACCGGTCAGGTTCAGCACCACCGGAATGCCGTCACGGATGGCACGGCCAACCAGCTGAGCGTCTTCATAGGACTTCGGATGAATCGTCGTAATACGGCTCACACGACCCCCCTGAAACGGATTGCTTTGCTCACGAGACGAAGCTGCGGAGGCAGAAGACGTGGTGGGTGTCGAAGCCAGGGGTGTCACCGAGTGGTCGGAGTCGAATGAGGTTTCGGTGCCGTCGGCTTCGTCGGTGAAGTCATCGTCATCCTCAGCCACGTCGGACATGCCCAGATAGGACATCGCACTCTTCATGAATCCTGCCATGAATGTTCCTTTCGCCTGTACGCGTCAAGTCTAGCGCAGGAAATCCGGAATATCGAGATCACCCGGATCGTTCGGGGAGACCACTTCATGTTCGGTGGTCTGGTCGAACGACTGAGGGGCGCCCGGTTCCGGGGTGGATGGAATATAGCTCGATAGCGGCTGCACCTGCGGTGCCGCCGGAGTTTGCACCGGCTGAGGTTGCACCTGCGGCTGCTGCTGGGGAGTACCTACGCTCAACGCGGAAACCGGCACCGTGGCAGATGCCTGCGGTTGCGGCTTGTCCTCGGCGACGGCCGGCTCTGTCTTTTTGGAGTTGGCGTTGAAGCCCGCCGCGATAACGGTAATGCGCACCTCGTCGCCATAGGCGTCGTCCAGGGACAGACCCCAGATGATTTGGGCTTCCGGATGGATGGCTTTGCGTACCAATTCGGTGGCTGCCGCAGCTTCCTGCAGTTTGATGTCGGTCGGGCCCGCGATGTTGATGAGCGCGCCATGAGCACCCTCGATGCTCTCTTCCAGCAACGGCGAGCTGATGGCGATTTCGGCGCCCTGGGTGGCGCGGTCCTCGCCCCGTGCGGAACCGATGCCGAACAGCGCCGTGCCGGCACCGCGCAGAATGGCGTTGACATCGTTGAAGTCGACATGAATGTAAGAGTTGGCGGTGATCAGATCGGTGATGCCCTGCACACCTGCCAGGAGTGCGGTGTCGGCGGTCTTGAAGGCGTCGACGATGCCGATCGTGCGGTCGGACAGCTCAAGCAGTCGATCGTTGGGAATCACGATCAGCGCATCGACCTCCTTGCGCAGATTCTCGATGCCTAGAGCAGCGGAAGCCGCACGCTGAGGTCCTTCGAAGCTGAACGGTCGAGTCACCACGGCGATGGTCAAGGCACCCTGCTGGTGCGCGGCGCGTGCGACAATCGGGCTGGCGCCGGTACCGGTGCCGCCACCTTCGCCGCAGGTCACGAACACCATGTCGGCGCCCTTGAGCGACTCCTCGATATCGGACTGATGATCCTGGGCGGCCTTGGCGCCCTTCTCCGGGTCGGCTCCTGCGCCGAGGCCACGGCTCGAGGCATCGTTCAAAGAGATCTTGACGTCCGCGTCGGAACGCAGCAGATCCTTTGCATCGGTATTGATCGCGATGAATTCAACGCTCTGCAGACCTTCGGCAATCATGCGATTGACGGCATTACCGCCGGCTCCACCGACACCGACGACCTTGATGTTGGTCTTGTCGTTGAAATTGTCAGTCTGGGCAATCTCGCTCACCATTGTCTCCTGTCACTCACGTTTACGCATAACTCTATCGCAGACGGACTGATATTACGCGCACTTTTCCGGGCGTGTACCGGCGTTTCGCCGACTTTTTTATCTCACCGACGTTTCCCATTCGTTCCAAGGTCCGGACGGAATCCGCCGTTCAGTAGCTCGCATCCATCGGATCGTCCCCGAACAGCGCCTGCCGCTCGGCATGCGTTGTTTCGCGGGATTCCAACCATCCGTAAGGCAGATGGACCTTCTTGGCAAAGCGCACGCGCCCCCTCGGTTTGTCTACCACCCGCTCGGGGAACCGAATGTCAGGATCAAGTTTTCCAATCTCTCGGCGAACATCCTCAAGGTTTTCACATTCCATGAACGCACGACGCGTGGAACCACCCACCGGGAACCCCTTGAGATACCACGCGACATGTTTTCTCAGATCATGAACGGCCATCCGCTCGTCGCCATCATAGAACTCCGTCAGCAACTGGGCGTGACGCTCGATCACCGTACAGACGTCCCCCAAAGTCGGGTCGATGCGTTCGTCGCTGCCGGCGAATGCGTTCTTGATATCCGCGAACAGCCATGGACGCCCCTGACAGCCGCGGCCGATGGCAACTCCCGCACAACCGGTCTCGGATACCATGGCCAATGCATCGTTGGCGCCCCAGACATCACCGTTGCCGAATACCGGAATGTCCAATGCCCCGACCAACTCGCCGATACGGCTCCAATCGGAATGCCCACCATAGTATTCGGCGGTGGTGCGCGCATGCAGGGTCACGGCCTTGCAACCTTCCTCCTGCGCGATATGACCGGCCTCAAGGAACGTCTCGTGCTCATGGTCGATGCCGACACGGATCTTGGCCGTCACCGGCACATTCGCCGCATCGCAGACCTTGACCACGCGCTGGATGATCTCACGGAACAGATCCTTCTTCCAAGGCAGTGCCGATCCGCCGCCGCGCCGCGTCACCTTGGGTACGGGGCAACCGAAATTGAGATCGACATGATCGGCCATGTTCTCGTCGATAACAATCTTCGTCGCCTGTTCCACGATCGCCGGATTCACGCCGTAGAGCTGCAGCGAACGGATTTTCTCGCCGGGAGCGAAACGGCACAGCCGCAGTGCCTTGGGATTACGGGCCACCAATGCACGCGCGGTGATCATCTCGGCCACATATAGACCGTCCGGACCGTAGCTTTCGCAAATCACACGGAACGGCCAGTTGGTGACTCCCGCCATCGGCGAAAGCACGACCGGAGTGGCGACATGCACGGGCCCCAGATCGACGGGCCTGATAACGGGAGGAACCGACGGCCGTGCCGCGTCGGTACGCGGATCGAGCACGTCGGATTCCTCGTAAGCTGTCACAATGCTATCGGGCATACGAATGCTTTAGTACAGACCACCGGCTTCGGCGATCTTGACGGACTCGGGCCATGCCTCGCCGCCCATCTCGACCGGCACCTGCGGGTAACGGACGTGCTTCTCGCCGATGCGGGCGGCCACGTAATCAGCCACCTTGTCGAGGGCCACACGCTCCTGCTGCATGGTGTCACGTTCACGAATGGTGACGGCCTGATCGTCGAGGGTGTCGAAGTCGACGGTCACGCATAGCGGGGTGCCGATCTCGTCCTCACGGCGGTAACGACGGCCGATGGCACCGGCCTCGTCGTAGTCGATCATCCAGTCGTGCTGACGCAGGTCAGCGGCCAGGTTCTGGGCCACGGACTGCAATTCCGGCTTCTTGCTCAACGGCAGTACGGCGGCCTTGACCGGGGCCAGGCGCGGGTCAAGACGGAGCACGGTGCGCTTGTCGACGCCGCCCTTGGTGTTCGGCGCCTCGTCGACATCGTAGGCGTCCACGAGGAAGGCCATGAGGGAACGGGTCAGGCCGGCGGCCGGCTCGATGACGTACGGCACATACTTCTCGCCGGTAGCCTGGTTGAAGTAGCTCAGATCCTCACCGGAATGCTTGGCATGGGCGGACAGATCGAAGTCGGTACGGTTGGCCACGCCTTCGAGCTCGCCCCAATCGGAGCCTTGGAAGCCGAACTTGTATTCGATGTCGACGGTGCGCTTCGAATAGTGGGCCAGCTTCTCCTTCGGATGTTCGTAGTGACGCAGGTTCTCCGGCTTGACGCCAAGGTCGATGTACCACTGAGTGCGGGCATCGATCCAGTACTGGTGCCATTCCTCATCAGTGCCCGGAGCCACGAAGAACTCCATTTCCATCTGCTCGAACTCACGGGTGCGGAAGATGAAATTGCCCGGGGTGATCTCGTTACGGAAGGACTTGCCCATGTTGGCGATGCCGAACGGCGGCTTGGAACGCGAGGAAGTCATCACGTTCTTGAAGTCCACGAAGATGCCCTGCGCGGTTTCCGGACGCAGGTAGTGCAGCGAGTTCTCGTCCTCGACCGGGCCGAGATGGGTGCGCAGCATCATGTTGAAGTCACGCGGTTCGGTCCAGTTGCCGCGGGTGCCGCAGTCCGGGCACACGATGTCCTTCAGGCCGTTCTCCGGCAGCTTGTCGCCATGCTTTTCGGCATAGGACTCCTCGAGCTTGTCGGCACGATGGCGCTTGTGGCAGTTGAGGCATTCGATCAGCGGGTCGTTGAACACGGACACGTGGCCGGAAGCCACCCACACGGCCGGCGGGAGGATGATGGACGTGTCGACGCCCACCACGTCACCTCGGGTGACGACCATGGAACGCCACCATTCGCGCTTGATATTGTCCTTCAGCGCGACGCCAAGCGGACCGTAATCCCATGCGGAACGGGTTCCGCCGTAGATTTCACCGGCGGGGAACACAAAGCCGCGACGCTTCGCGAGGGATACGACTTCATCGAGTTTGGATACAGCCACAATGCACCTTCTGGTTTGAACGGTTTGGGGTCTTTTTACAAGCGCACAGCCTACCGGCATGCACTGACAGCAGACGGGGCTGTCTAACTGGAATCCGTACCGCAGAATGATCTCCCCCGACCATACGTCACACGCATGAAACCATGTGTTGGCGATGCCTTCAATCATATGGTCAATGGCAAGGATTTCAGTTGACCCGAATGCCTTGTTTTCGCAGCATGCTCACCGCGATTCACTCGCGGCCCGCACGCGCTTTGACGTAGCCGACGAAGCGGTCGACCGCCTCGGGGGTGTCGTGATGGAAGAACAGGCTGGTCTTGGTGTCGAGTCCCGCGATGGTCTTCATTTCGTCGTCGGTGAGACAGAAATCGAAGATGTTTAGATTCTCTTCCATACGCTCCTTATGCGTGGACTTAGGCAGGGCAATGATGTCGCGCTGGATGAGCCAACGTAGGATCACCTGCGCCACGGATTTGCCGTGCGCTTCGCCAATCTTGGCTAGGGTCGGATTGGAGAACATGTTTTGCATGCCCTCTCCGAACGGCGCCCACGCCTCATGCGCCACACCACGCTTAAGCATGTTCTTATGGGCTTCGATCTGCTGGCTAAGCGGGTTGGTCTCGACCTGGTTGACCATCGGGGCGATTTCATTGAAGGCGACCATATCGGCCAATCGATCCGGATAGAAGTTGCTCACGCCGATGGCACGAATCACACCGTCTTTGTAGAGCTTTTCAAGCGCGCGCCATGCGCCGTAGGTGTCGGAGAACGGCTGGTGCAGCAACACAAGATCAAGATAATCGGTACCGAGCTTCTTCAACGACACGTCAATGGATTCGAGGGTATTCTCATAGCCGTAATTGCTAATCCATACCTTGGTGGTCAGGAACAGATTCTTACGGTCGATACCGGAATCTTTGATGCCCTGACCGACTTCCGCTTCGTTGAAGTACGACTGTGCGGTGTCGATATGACGATATCCGGTTTCGATGGCTTCACGCACGCAGCGAGGAGCGTCCTCTTTGCCGACCTGGAAGACGCCGTAGCCAATCTTCGGAATCTCAACGCCATTGGCAAGTTTCAGATATTCCATTTGATTCCCTTCCATGAGATCACTATTTGCGACCGACGGCTTGCCGGTCGGTGATGCTCCACATTAGAATCCGGTAGTTACTACCGGTCAAACGGCAACACGCCGGTAGAAACTACCGACAGAAACTACCGACAATGGAAACCATGTACACGATGAAGCAAGCATGCGAACTCACCGGCATGAACTATGAAGCGCTGAAATTCTACTGCAATTCCGAACTCGTTCCCGCGGTTGGGCGAGACGGACGCAATCATCGCATCTTCGACGACCAAGCCATTGCATGGATCATCGGTTTGAACTGTTTGAAACGATGCGGCCTCAGTATCAAGGAGATGCAACACTACACCAAACTTTGCCAAGAAGGCGATTCCACTATTGCGCAACGCAAGGAAATACTCGCGCAGAAGAGGGCCGTCCTCGAACAACGACTTACCGAAATCCAAGGAGACATCGACTATATCGACAAAAAGCAGCAGTACTACGACATCTTGCTTGCAGGAGAAACCCCATCCCCCGGAATCCTTGCCGAACTCAGACGCAGGCCGGACAGCGCCCCACGCCAATAACATAGACGTGACGTCTCAAACACGGCACTGTCAAGGGGCGCGTATAGGTTAAAAGCACTTTGTACATGCAGGGGAGCTTTTCGGCGGATGGTCGAAAGCTGAGAAAGGCGGCAAGCCTGACCCTTTGAACCTGTTGGTTAGGACCAACGTAGGGAGCAGCGTCATGAGTGACAACTCATATATCGATACCTCATATAGCACCTCTATCGATGCACTACGAGGAGATGCACTACGTGAACGGATCGCGCAAGCCGTCAACGATGTGCGTGAGCAAACGCCGCTGGCGCAGTCGTTTACCAATTTCGTCACCATCAACCTCGTAGCCAATGCCCAGCTTGCGGCGGGCGGCACCGCGGCCATGAGCTTCCTGCCGGATGACATCATCGACACCGCCGAAATCGCAGGATCGAACTACATCAATGTGGGCACGCTCCTGCCGTTCTACAAGGAAGCGCTGCCTCAGATCGCCTACGAGCTGCACAAGAACGGCAAGACTTGGGTGCTTGACCCGGTTGCCGCCGGCATCGGCAAGACGCGCACCGCGATTCTCGAATCCTTCCGCATGTATCCGCCGACCATCGTGCGCGGCAACGCCAGTGAAATCATCGCACTCGACGCGATGTGGGGACTCGCCACGTCCGACTCCGTTACTTCCGGCACCCGTCCGGCGGGTGTGGAAGCCGTCGACGAGGTGGACGCCGCGATCGAGGCCGCCCAGCGCATAGCGCGTCACCTGGCGAAGCACTCGCCTTCAGGCAAGGGTGCCGTCGCCGTATCCGGCGCCGTCGATCTGGTGACCGACGGCGAGCATACCTTCCGACTGCCCGGCGGCAGCGCGATGATGACGAAGATCACCGGCGCCGGCTGCTCGTTGGGCGGCGTGACCGCAACGTATCTGGCGGTCTCCGAACCGCTGGTCGCAGCCATTTCCGCATCGTTGCTCTACAATCGCGCATCCGAAATCGCCGAGCAGGAATCCAATGGACCGGGATCCTTCCAGGTCGCACTGCTCGATGCCCTGTGGAATGTGACCGCCGAGCAGGTGGCCGCTTCCGAAATCATCGAGGACTGACGATTCCACCGCACGTCACGCATGCATCGTTCCTTCGATGCCCGGCCATCATGCATGGCAACGTGCGATGACAGCAAAATCGTGTACTTACGGCGGCATAGACCGGTAGTTCCGACATCACATCATCACAAGACTTCTGGATTACTTACCACAAACAAGGGGGGAACCAATAATGAATGATTATCCATACGCGTCGATGCGCGACTGTTTCGACATGAGCGCGTACTTCGTGGTCGGCCCGCAGGACTGCAAGGGCCGTCCCATCACGGACGTGGTCGATGACGCGTTGCGTGGGGGCGCAACCTTCATCCAGCTGCGTGCTAAGAATACGGACGCCAAGGATCTGACGCTCATGGCACAGGACATCGCGCAGATCATCGAAGACAACGGCAAGTCCGATGCCGTGGCCTTCGTGATCGACGACCGTGTGGATGTGGTCTGGCAGGCCCGTAACAAGGGCATCAAGGTCGACGGCGTGCATATCGGGCAGACCGACATGGAACCGCATGAAGCCCGCGCGCTGCTTGGCGAGGAAGCCATCGTGGGCCTGTCCGCCGAGACCGAAAGCTTGGTGAGGCTTATCAACGAGCTGCCGAATGGCTGCATCGACTATATCGGCGCCGGACCGCTGCATGTCTCCACCACCAAGCCGGAGGCTTCCGTAGGCGGCAATGACGGTTCCGGGAATACGCTCGACGAGGATCAGATCAACACCATCTGCACGGCTAGCGATTTTCCGGTCGTGGTCGGCGGTGGCGTCACGGCCGATGACATGGAGATGCTGGCCCGTTCGAAGGCGGCCGGCTGGTTCGTGGTGTCGGCGATCGCCGGTGCGGACGATCCGGAGGCGGCCACCCGTGAGATGGTGACCCGTTGGAAGGCCGTACGCGGGGAAACGAAGCATGGCTTCGCGCCGCGAGTGCAGTCGGCGGATACGGCAACGACCACCGATACGCAGATGACGGAGAGCAACAACGGGAAGTTCACGAACGCCAAGGAAGCGAAGGCCTCTTCCAAACTGGCCAAGCAGCAGCGCGTAGACATCGCCGCCCGCGGCTCCAAGCAGCGCGACAAGGCGCATGTCCGCAAAACCACGCCAGTGCATTTCGAAAACCGATTCGGCTCCTACGACCTTGAAGTGCCATATACCGAAATCAAGTTGTCCGACACTCCAGGCGTAGGCCCGAACGCGCCGTTCAAGGATTACAACACCGAAGGTCCCAAGTGCGACCCGAAGGAAGGACTGGCGCCGCTACGTCTCGACTGGATCCGCGATCGCGGGGACGTCGAGGAGTACGAGGGCCGTCGGCGCAATCTCGAGGATGACGGCAAACGCGCCATCAAACGCGGCAAGGCATCCAAGGAATGGCGTGGCCGCCAGCATAAGCCGCTTAAGGCGAAGGACCATCCGATCACCCAGATGTGGTATGCGCGTCACGACATCATCACACCGGAGATGCGTTATGTTGCCGAACGCGAGCACTGCGACGTGGAGCTGGTACGTTCCGAACTGGCCGCAGGTCGCGCGGTCATGCCGTGCAACATCAACCATCCCGAGGCCGAGCCGATGATCATCGGCTCGAGATTCCTTACCAAGCTCAACGCCAACATGGGCAATTCCGCAGTGACCTCCTCCATCGACGAGGAGGTGGAGAAACTCACATGGGCCACCAAGTGGGGAGCCGACACCGTGATGGATCTTTCCACCGGCAACGACATCCACACCACCCGCGAATGGATCCTCAGGAACTCCCCCGTGCCGATCGGCACGGTCCCGATGTACCAAGCGCTTGAAAAGGTGGAGGACGACGCCTCCAAACTCAGCTGGGAGCTGTTCCGCGACACCGTGATCGAACAGTGCGAGCAGGGCGTGGACTACATGACCATCCACGCCGGCGTGCTGTTGCGGTTCGTGCCGTTGACCGCCAACCGCATGACGGGCATCGTCTCGCGGGGCGGATCGATCATGGCCGAATGGTGTCTGCAACATCATCAGGAAAGCTTCCTGTATACGCATTTCGACGAGCTGTGCGAGATCTTCGCCAAGTACGACGTGGCGTTCTCTCTGGGCGACGGCCTGCGGCCCGGCTCACTGGCGGATGCCAACGACGCGGCGCAGTTCGCGGAGCTCATGACCTTGGGCGAGCTCACCCAGCGAGCATGGGAGCATGACGTGCAGGTGATGATCGAAGGCCCGGGACACATTCCGTTCGACACCGTACGCATGAACATCGAAATGGAGAAGGCGATCTGCAAGGATGCCCCGTTCTATACGTTGGGCCCGCTCACGACCGACACCGCCCCCGGCTACGACCACATCACCTCGGCAATCGGCGGTGTGGAGATCGCCCGCTACGGCACCGCCATGCTGTGCTATGTGACGCCGAAGGAGCACCTCGGCCTGCCGAACAAGGATGATGTCAAACAGGGCGTGATCGCCTATAAGATCGCCTGCCATGCAGCCGACATCGCCAAACACCACCCGCATGCCATCGACCGCGATAACGCGATGAGCAAGGCGCGCTTCGAATTCCGTTGGCTCGACCAGTTCAATCTGAGCTACGATCCGGACACGGCCATCGCCTTCCATGACGACACCCTGCCCGCCGAACCTGCGAAGATGGCGCACTTCTGCTCGATGTGCGGTCCGAAGTTCTGTTCGATGGCCATCTCGCAGAACATCCGCAGGAAGTTCGGCAATGCCGAGGCGCAGGAAAAGCTCGTGGCCGACGCGCAATGAGTCAGAGCAAACGGTCTCCCCGACCATCCTCAGGCCCTTTCACGGCAGCTTCATCCATGGGAATCACAAGATAACAAAGGAGCATTCATGACCAGCACATTGCCACCGGTATTGAGCATCGCAGGATCGGATTCCTCCGGCGGCGCGGGCATTCAGGCCGATCTGAAGACCATGCTCGCCAACGGTGTATTCGGTATGACCGCCATCGCGGCGCTGACCGCGCAGAACACCACCGGCGTGCGCATGGTCACGAATACCCCACCAGACATGCTCGCCGCACAGATCGACGCCGTGTTCGAGGACATTCCACCGCTGGCTGTGAAGATCGGCATGGTCTCCAGCGTCGAGCTGATTGACGTGATCGCCGATCGACTGACCTTCCACAAGGCCACGAACGTCGTACTCGACCCGGTGATGGTGGCCACTTCCGGGGCCAAACTCATCGAGGATGACGCCATCGCGGCGCTGACTTCCCAACTGTTCCCGCTGGCCACGGTGATCACGCCGAACATGCCGGAAACGCAGGTGCTGTGCGATCTGGCCGTCACGCAGGGCGCGCAGCCAATCAACTATGACAATGGCGAAAGCATCTCCACACCCGCCGATATGACGGTGGCAGGGCATCTGCTAGCGGATCATTTCGGCTGTGCGGTACTCGTCAAGGGCGGCCATGGCACACAGGATGCCAGTGACGTGTTGGTCGAGCCGAACGGTCGGGTGACCTGGTTCACGGGTCATCGCGTCGATAATCCGAATACGCATGGCACCGGATGCACGCTGTCGTCCGCCATCGCATCGCATCTGGCGCTTGGCGAGGATCTGCCGACCGCCGTCGACCATGCCAAGCTGTATCTGACGGGCGCCTTGGAGGCGCAGCTCGATCTCGGCCATAGCTCCGGCCCGATGGACCACGCGTGGCGGTGGCGCTGACCGTATGGGCTGAACCATCGCATAAGCTGAATCATAATGAAAAGACGAGCCGAAGAAAGGAATACCATGTCCCTTGATCGCAACGCCGAACGGCAGGAGGTGCCGGTCGACCCGGCAACCGGCAAGCCGTATATCAACACCTTGGCCGCCGTCGCCATCTCCCCCGCCGGCGCAAGTCCGGAAAAATCCACCTATGTGTCGCAGGCGGTCGACGTGATTCGCCAATCCGGACTGCCGAACGAGACCAATGCGATGTTCACCAACATCGAAGGCGACATCGACGATGTGCTCAAGGTGATCCGCGATGCCACCATGAAGCTCGCCGGACAGGGCTACCGTACCGACGTGGTGATCAGGCTTGACATCCGTCCCGGATTCGAAGGCCAGATTCACGCCAAGCAGGAACTCGTCGATGAGATTCTTTCCGGCGACCAACAATGATGCGGCACTGACACACCGTCGGTTTTCTCAAGAAATGCAATCCTCCGGAATAAGGGAAGGTATAGTGTTGCCCTTATGACGACGATGAAGGAAATTGCCGAAAAGACCGGTGTGTCCGTATCCACCGTTTCCCTGGTGCTCAATAAACGCGATGTCGGGCGTGTCAAGCCCGACATCGCGCAACGCGTTCGTCAGACCGCCACCGATCTGGGGTATAAGCCCAATCCTCTGGCGCGAAGCCTTCGTACCAGCAAGACCCGCATCCTCGGGTTCATCAGCGAAGAGGTCGCGACCACTCCGTACGCAGGCGGCATCATTCTGGGTGCTCAGGATGCGGCCAGCACCTACGGCTATATGCTGATCACCGTCAGCACCGACGGACAGGCCAGCGAGGAAAGCGAGATCGCCGCACTGAAGCGGTACGGCGTGGACGGCTTCTTCTATTCGAAGATGTCGAACCGCATCGCCACCGTGCCGAAAAGCCTGTCCGATTATCCGGTCGTGCTGGTGGATGCCACCGACGCGAACAACACACTCCCCAGCGTCGAACCGGACGAATTCCAAATCGCCTACGATGCCACCAGTCGTCTGATCGAAGCCGGTTGTGAACGTATCGCCTATGTCGGCTGCTCCGAGAACATGATCGCCCAGGACGGCCGTCTTGCCGGCTACCGCGCCGCATTGGAAGGCGCCGATCACGGTTTCGATGCATCGTTGGTATGTAACGTATTGAACAATGGTCCGGCCTTGCGTGCCGTGGATGCATTGTTCAATACGTGCAATCCCGATGGATTCTTCTGTTTCAACGATGCACGCGCCTGGTATGTGTACGAGTGCGCCGCCCGCCGTGGTCTGACCGTAGGCAAGGATCTCTCGGTCGTTGGCGTGGATAACCACCGTGTGTTCGCCGAGACTTTGGAACCACAGCTGACCACCGTGGAACTGCCTCATTACGAGATGGGATATTGGGCCGCCTGCAAGCTGATTTCCATGATCGAAGGCAAACCGGTCGACACCACCAAATGGCCGCGAACCACATCTCCCCTGCCACCGCTTGACGCCCCGATTCCCGCGAAGATTCATTGCGCCCTGATCGAAAAGGGCTCCGTGGCCCGCTGACGCTCCGGCGCCCCACCCCGACGCAAGCCATCGACCATACTCACGACACGCCGAAAGGGTGGTATTGGCATACCCCACTTTCGGCTTCATTCCGGCAATTGTGTATATCCTTTGCGATTATTGACGTCAATCGATTTACGTCAATCGATTGACGTGTTACACTTGAGTCAGTTCGCCACCCGACATGGCAGCCGGGAAGACGAACGGTAAACAATACAACATCAGCAAATAACAGCGGTGTCGCACGGCAGCGGCACCAAGAAGAGAAAAAGAGAAATCAATGGCAAGCTCAACTCGATCTGCATGGAAGAATCCTTCCTATCTGCAGAGCTCCTTTGGCATCTTCATGTTCTTCTGCTCCTGGGGCATCTGGTGGTCCTTCTTCTCCAGGTGGCTTACCGACCCGACCCACGGCCTGGGCATGACCTCCGCCGAGCAGGGCCAGATCTACTCCATCAACTCGCTGGCCACTTTGGTCATCATGTTCGCATACGGCGCCATTCAGGACCAGCTTGGCATCAAGCGCAAGCTCGTCATCTTCATCTCCGCCGTAGCGGCACTGGTCGGCCCGTTCGTGCAGTTCGTATATGCCCCGATGCTCACCGCCGGAGGCGCAACCCGCTACGCAGGCGTGCTCATCGGCTCCATCGTGCTGTCCGCAGGCTTCATGGCCGGTTGCTCCCTGTTCGAGGCGGTCACCGAACGCTATTCCCGTAAGTTCGGCTTTGAATACGGCCAGTCCCGTGCCTGGGGCTCCTTCGGCTACGCAATCGTGGCGCTGTGCGCAGGCTTCCTGTTCAACATCAACCCGCTGCTCAACTTCTGGGTCGGCTCCATCTGCGGCCTCGGCATGCTGTGCGTCTACGCCTTCTGGGTTCCGTCCGAGCAGAAGGTAGAGCTCAAGAAGGAAGCCGATCCGAACGCCACGCCGACCAACCCGTCCTTCAAGGAGATGATCTCCGTCCTGAAGATGCCGACCCTGTGGGTGCTCATCGTCTTCATGCTGCTGACCAACACCTTCTACACCGTGTTCGACCAGCAGATGTTCCCGAACTACTACGCCTCCCTCTTCTCCACCACTGAAATCGGCAACGCCACCTACGGCACCCTGAACTCCTTCCAGGTGTTCCTCGAGTCCGCCATGATGGGCGTGGTTCCGATCATCATGAAGAAGATCGGCGTTCGCAACTCCCTGCTGCTCGGCGCAAACGTGATGTTCCTGCGCATCGGCCTGTGTGGCGTGTTCCACGACCCGATTTCCGTGTCCATCGTCAAGCTGTTCCACTCCATCGAGGTCCCGCTGTTCTGCCTGCCGGCGTTCCGCTACTTCACCCTGCACTTCGACACCAAGCTGTCGGCGACCCTGTACATGGTGGGCTTCCAGATCGCCTCCCAGGTCGGCCAGGTGATCTTCTCCACCCCGCTTGGTGCACTGCATGACGCCATGGGCGACCGTCCGACCTTCTTCACCATCTCCGCCATCGTGCTCGCAGCACTGGTCTACGGCACCTTCGTCATCAAGAAGGACGACCAGGAGGTCGGCGGCGATCCGTTCTACACCGACAAGCAGCTCAAGGCAATGGAAGCCTCCAAGGCCAACGCCTGAGTCGCAAATCCCGAATCGTAGAACGACCTGAAAACGTGGTGCTCGAAGCGGTTTTCCCCTTTTACCGCTTCGGGCATCATCACCATAACCAAACACATCAATCACATTCCCTCATGAAAGGCAATCAACGATGACTGGCTTCACCCCGGACGCACCGGTGCTCAACGAATTTACGAACCATGGCGAAGAGCTGGCCAAAGCCGAAGCGGGCGTGGCCGCAATGTTCGCCAAGCGCAACAACCGCTGGTATCCGAAGTTCCACATCGCCTCCAACGGCGGATGGATCAACGATCCGAACGGCCTGTGCTACTACAAGGGTCGCTGGCACGTGTTCTACCAGCTGCACCCGTATGGCACCCAGTGGGGCCCCATGCACTGGGGTCACGTCTCCTCCACCGACATGGTCAACTGGAAGCGCGAGCCGGTCATGTTCGCCCCGTCTCTTGAGCAAGAGAAGAACGGCGTGTTCTCCGGTTCCGCGGTGATCGGCGACGACGGCGAGCTCAAGTTCTACTACACCGGCCATCGTTGGGCCAACGGCGTGGACAACACCGGCGGCGACTGGCAGGTGCAGATGCTCGCCGAACCGGATAACGACGAGCTGACCAGCGCTACCAAGCGCGGCATGATCATCGATTGCCCGACCGATCAGGTGGATCACCACTATCGCGATCCGAAGGTGTGGAAGACCGGCGACAAATGGTACATGACCTTTGGCGTCTCCTCCGCAGAGAAGCGTGGCCAGATGTGGCTGTTCTCCTCCGACGACATGGTGCGCTGGACCTATGAGCGCGTGCTGTTCGAGCATCCGGATCCGAACGTGTTCATGCTTGAATGCCCGGACTTCTTCCCGATCCGAGACGCGGAAGGCAACGAGAAGTGGGTCATCGGCTTCTCCGCCATGGGTGCGAAGCCGAGCGGTTTCATGAACCGGAACGTGAACAATGCCGGATACATGATCGGCACGTGGACCCCGGGTGAGGCTTTCCAGCCGGAAACCGAGTTCCGCCTGTGGGACTGGGGTCACAACTACTATGCCCCGCAGTCGTTCAATGACGGCAAGCGCCAGATCGTCTACGGCTGGATGAGCCCGTTCGTCGAGCCAATTCCGATGCAGGACGACGGCTGGTGCGGCAACCTGACCCTGCCTCGTGAGATCACGCTGGGTGCCGATGGCGATCTGCACACCGCTCCGGTCGCCGAGATGGAGGGTCTGCGCGAGGACACGTTCGACCATGGCGCGATCTCGCTGGGCGTCAATGGCGAGAAGACCATCTCCGATGATGCCGAGGCCGTCGAAATCGAAATGACCATCGATCTCAACGCCTCCACCGCCGAACGTGCCGGACTGAAGATTCATGCCACCGAGGACGGCGCCTACACGTATGTGGCATTCGACGCCCAGATCGGACGCGTGGCGATCGACCGTCAGGCCGCCGCACAAGGCGACCGCGGCTACCGCGCCGCACCGCTTTCCGATGAGGAGCTGGCCTCCGGTGAGCTCAAGCTGCGTGTGTATGTGGACCGTGGCTGCGTCGAAGTGTACGTGAATGACGGACGCCAAGCCATGAGCTCCTTCAGCTACGCATCCGAAGGACCGCGCGCCATCAAGCTTGTCGCCGAATCCGGCACACTTGAAGTCAAGTCACTTAAGCTTCACCACATGAAGTCCATCGGTCTGGAGTAAATCCCAATCCACACGGATCATAGTCCAGCGAAGAACCTACGCCGGAGGAATGGTAGCGGAAAGCGCCCATTCCTCCGGCGATTTCGTAATCTCCATATGTCCGCCGCGGTCCTCGATCAGACGCCCATACCGCGCCAAGCCGCTGCCATGCACCAAATCAGCATCACGGTTGGCAGGAGTATCGATAAGCGCTATGTGCACGGCGTCGTCTTCGATGCCGACAGTCAGCACATATCCTTCCGAAAGTTCGGCATGTTTGATGATGTTGCCGTACAGCTCCTCCACGAATCCGGCAATCAGATCATCGCAGGCGACTTCGCCTTCGCCGGAGACGATCGTCCTTCCGGAACAGCCCAGTTTGATAAGCCTACGTTCCATGAGCTCGGAAATATCCTGCAGTTTCGACCGCAATGTCACTCCATTCCGCATCGGTTGCGCCTGCGCCGAGCCGCGAGACCGCGCATCGCCGGAATCTTGAGAGTCCTCGTCCCGTTCGATCAGATCAATGACCCGATGCGTATGGGTCAGCGCATTCGCCGCGACGGACCGCAATTCACGCAGCTCGGCATCATCGGGAACATGCCCTTCGGCGATGTCGCCGTCGATGCGCAACACCAGATAGGCCAGATCATTGGACACATGATCGTGGATGCTTCTCGCCGCACGGGCACGCCGCCGCCGTTGTTCCGCACGCATCCGTTCCAATTGCCCGTCATATCGTCGGCGCATGCAATAGCCGCCGAATACGAATCCAATCGGCAGCACGCACACCATAATCATCACCTGCCATGGGAAACCGGATGGCGTTACGATTTCGACATTCGCATCACCGTTGCTTCCGGAATCGCCATAGACATCATCCGTTTCAGCGGGCCCTTGTACGGCGGACCGTTCCGGCGACGATGCAGACGTTGCCATGAACGGCATGTCCGCATCATGTATCAGCGGCGCGATGCCTTCGCACATCATCAGCCAGGCGACCATCGCAAGCATCGCACATATGCCGGCGACGACCGCACGCCGGAATGCCATCACCGCCAACGAGACCAACATCAACGCAGTCAGGCCGACCGGCGTCACGCCAGCCACCAGGCATAGGGCGATCCACATCGCAACGGTCGCCATTGCGGCCCTTAGGGGAAAGCGAAGCATCAGCATCGCTACGCATGTGGCGAGAAGCACACAGCAGCCCAGCGGAATCCCGATCTCCCCGATCAGCATATGCCAGATGGCTTCCGCGGCCGAGCCCACGCCAAGTGATATCAGAGCGACCGTCCTCCACTTCATCAGAACTCATGCCTCCGTATGCAGATCGCGATGGCATGCGCCCTCGAGCGTGCGTTCAGTTTCATGGTCGCCCGTCGTTCGAAGGTGGCGACCGTCGCCACACTTACACCCATTCGCCCCGCGATTTCCTTGGTATTCAGCCCATCCGCATAGAGTCGAAGCGTCTCGCGTTCCTTGTTCGACAGTTTGCCCTGCCTGGCATACTGCTGATCCTCTATGTAGTTGCTGGCATCCTGCAAATCCATGAACCGTACTGCTTCGCCATTGGTCGCCTGCGTCGCTTCGGAAGTCCGCCCGCCTTCGACTCCGTCACATGCTTTGATCGGCATTCGATACGCCTTGCCTTGCGCCGCATCGCAAATGGCGTTCCTGAGATTCGCTATATCCGTTTTCGCGACCAGCGCCTGCATGCCGCTGAAGGCCGCCGCCTCCCGGAAGCTCGATACGGTGTAGGAGGTGACGCCCACGATGCCGACCTGTGAGGTGCGGGCCCGAATCGCGCGGCTGATTTCCGGACCGTCCGCACCCGCCATGGCCATATCGGTGACGAGCACATCCGGACGTTTGACCGTGCTGACGCAACGACTGATCGCCACCGCACCTATGTCGGTGGTCCAAATCACTTCGAAGCCGGTATCAAGCCGTTCTATCAACGTTTTCATTACCGTAAGCGCGTATGGGTCGTTGTCTACGATTCCGATTCGAATGGTCATGGCAGGCCCTTTCCTACGTTTCTATCATTATCCGAAATGCACGATGCCGGGCAAGTTGTCATTGAGGCTCTGACAAAAGATGACCTTCCACGCACGGTTCGATATGCTGAAAGCCAACAGACGGCAATCCGCCATTTCGAAGATGACAGGCGGGTCTCATACCAGGTACGAACACCAGACATATCGGCATATTCTAAAGGAAAGGACAAGCCATGAAGCGCATCGATCTGAAGGGCACGACCATAGTCATACCGAAGTCGGCGCAACGGAACAAGGCTGGCAAACGTGTCATCATCACGATCATCGCGGCGGTACTTGCCGTCGCAATCGTAGTGACGGGGGGATTCTGGTATTTCGCTTGGGGCGGACGTTACACGGTGGCCGACCTGTTCAGGCCAAAGGCAGTTGCGGCAAGCGATGCCGCGGTGGAGTCATCACGGTCGTTCGCCTACGAAAGCGCGGTGAAATTCCTTGCCAAGCAGAAGAACGTCAACTATTCCCCCGCTTCGTTGCAGATGGCATTGCTGGTCGCCGCGCAGGGAGCGAAAGGCGATACGCTGTCGCAACTGCAACAGGCGCTGGCCAGTGAGAAGCTGAGTGACAGCGATCTTACGTCGATCTACCAGTCGATTATCGGCAAACGCAGCGGCAAGTCACGTTTGGATGTGGCGAACTCGATATGGGCCCGTCGCGATCTTACGCTGAACAAGGACTACACCGACGCCGTACGACGTATCTTCGGGACGCAAGTCAAGCGCGTCAAAGCATTCGACAACGACACCAACAAGGCGATGAGCACATGGATCAGCGACCAGACTCGCGGCATGTTGAAACCCGAAATCGACACGCCCAAGAATAACGGCATGTCGATTCTCAATACGCTCTACGCCGACGGCCGTTGGAGCGACCCGTTCGACAAGGCATCCACCAAGAAGTCCACTTTCCACACGCTGCAGGGTTCGACGAGCACCATTGATTTCATGCATAAGACCTTCGAGACCGAACAGCATGCGGATGATGTCGACGCGTACACGAAAGGCGACGGCTGGCAACGCGTGGATCTTACGTTTGACAATGGCGGACGCATGAAAATTCTGCTACCGGACAACAACACACGGTTCAAGGCGTTGCGAGGTGACGCCGCCGCATTACGTAAGGCGTTCTCCGCCAAATCGAATGCGCAGAGCGATACCGAAGTCAATGTAAGCCTGCCGAGGTTCAGCATCGACAGTACGTTCGACAGTGATTCAATGATCAAGGCGATGCAAGAGATGGGCGTCACCGACGCCTTCAACGTGGATAAGGCTGATTTTTCTGGAATGTCGGATGCGCAGATGTTCATCGGAGCGATCGTTCAGGGCACGCGCATCGAAGTGACGGAGGCTGGGGCCAAGGCCGCGGCTTATACGCAAATCGATATGGAATTGGCGATGATGCCCGTCGAAACCGTCGATTTCAATGTAGACCGCCCATTTCTCTACGAATTCGACTCCCCTGACGGGCTGCCATTGTTCATCGGCGCCGTGACCGAACTGTAAAACAGTCTGATTTCCACGGAAAGCGGCTTATTCATGATACGTGGGCGTCATGAATAAGCCGCTTTCCGTGGAAATCCGCCATTTGCTGTTGGAGATAAGTCACAATCCATCCGAAAACACGATAATGCACTCCGCACCATGGCTTATACTGGTCTGCCGGTAATGAACTTTTCTGACCGGAGGGCGGGCAGGCTCCTCACCTTACTGATTTCCCTCCGCCGGTCGCGTGGGCGCCCACTTTGGCGCAGAAAGCAAGGTGAACGATGGCTCAAACGCGCGTTCAACACATCCCTTCGGCTGGGAACAAGGCCTCCGCGACGGCGCCTGCGACTTCGGATTCCGTCATCATTACGGCACTGCATCGCTTCATGACAATCTGCACAAGACGTGTTCCCACGATTGCCGCAATCGTGTTGCTACTGGTGATCTGGGAGGCTTGGGTACGGCTCGGCCATGTGCCGAGCACGATGATCGCCGCTCCGAGCGAAATCGCACAGGCCACCGTCGAAACCTGGCCGACGCTTTGGCCCGCAACGCAGGTCACGTTATTGGAAGGCACCGTCGGATTCCTGTTCGCCGTAGCATGCGGCATTCTGATTGGCATTCTCCTGTACTGTTCGCGCACGGCGAACGCCGCATTGTTTCCGCTGCTGTCGGCCGCGCAGACCATGCCGCTGATCTCGATCGCCCCGTTGTTTCTGATTTGGTTCGGTTTTGAGATTTCCGGCAAAATCGTGATCGTGACGGTTTTCGGCCTGTTCCCGATCGCGGTGCAGACGATTCGCGGACTCGAGGCAGTGCCGCAATTTTATTCCGATGTCGCGTTAACCTGCGGTGCGACGAAGACATGGACCCTGTGGCACGTGAAGCTACGCGTCGCCGCACGGCAGATCTATGGCGGCATCCGCGTCTCCGCAGCCTACATTTTCGCCACCGCCGCGACCGCGGAATATCTGGGCGCACGCAAAGGCCTCGGCATCTGGCTACAGGCGGCATACAACTCGTTCCGCACACCGCTGATCTTCTCGGCCACACTGGTCATCATCGTGATCACCGGCATGCTCATGTGCCTGGTGAACCTGAGCGAACGCATCATCCTCGGCTCCGCCGACGCCGACGAGGATCCGGATGCGGCGCAGTGAAACCCTCAGTTCCATCACACGTCACGCCAACCCGTATAATGGGTGACGCTGTTAAGCCAATGTGTGGCAAACCGGCCATATTCCACCGCCCGCTGGGTACATTCATAGGGCACATAAGGAGTCGTCGGGGGCATTGGACGAGCGGAGGGCGTGGGCCCTTCGTACCGTTTTCTGCCCGAACTCCGCCCGCAGCACATCCCTAGAAAACGGTAGAGAAGCAAGATTCAAGGGAAATCACATCGTATGAAGAACAGCATCTTCAGCAAATTCGCCGGCAAGGCAATCGCACTACTGGGCTCTGCGGCCATGGTTTTCAGCGTCTCCGCATGCGGCCAGAGCAACGACACCTCCGCCCAAACCGATTCGGATGGCCTGACCAAGGTGACGTTCATGCTTTCCTGGGCTCCGGATACCAACCATATCGGCGTGTACGTGGCTAAGAACAAGGGCTATTTCAAAAGCGTCGGCCTTGACGTGGATATCGTGGCCGTGGCGCAGGCCGGCGCCGAGCAGGCCGTCAACAACGGCGTGGCCGACTTCGCGCTATCGAATCTCACCAATGTGAGCATGTATGCCGTCAAGGGCGCGAAGATCAAGCAGGTCATGCAGGTGCAGCAGAAGCCGAGCGCCATCTGGTGCTCGCTGGCGTCCAACACCGAGATCACGTCCCCGAAGGACTTCGACGGCAAGACCTTCGCCACCTTCGGCTCGAACGAATCCGACGCGGTGATCCGCCGCATGATCCAGACCGACGGCGGCAAGGGCACCTTCGACAAGGTAACCGTCGGTACCTCCACCTTCCAGACCCTGTCCAGCAAGAAGGCGGACTTCGGCGGCTTCTACGCCACTTGGGAGGGCGTGCAGGCCGACATGTACGGCCCGAAACTCAACTGCTTCACCGAACCCGATTACGGCGTGCCCGGCAATGCCGACACCATCGGTGTGATCACCAGCGACAAGACCATATCCTCCAATCCCGATCTGGTGAAGAAGTTCGTCGAGGCCACCAAGAAGGGCTACGAATACGCGTATTCCAATCCGGACAATGCAGCGGAAATCCTTGTGAAGGAGGCTCCTGATGCGAATCTCAAGCCCGCGTTCGTCAAGAAGAGCATGAAGACGATCGTGGACGGCCAGTATTGGGGGGATCCGTCCAAGATCAAGGACGGTTCGTTCGTGTTCGGCACGAACGACACCGAAGGTGCGCAGGAGTATTTCGACTTCCTCGCGCAGGAGGACGCCTACACCGATTCGCACGACAAGGTGATTCACGAGGCTCCACAGGCCAAGGATCTCGCCACCGACGAATTCCTGAAGTAGGTAACGACATGCGCCTTCGTGCCGAATATGCGGAACACGCGTGGAACACGCGTGATAACACTGCATGTTCGGCACGTCTTCTACGGCATCGATTCGGTACAGTGAATGCATGACCATACAGTCTGAAGAACCCATGAACGATCGCAAACTGATTCTCGACGTGGACACCGGCATAGACGATGCCTTGGCTTTGGCGTATCTCGCGACTTTCGATGATGTCAACCTGCTCGGCGTGGTCGGTACATACGGCAATGTCGCGATGGGAAAGGCCGTTCGCAATACGCAGTATGTGCTGGAGCGGTTGGGGCTCCGGCACATTCCAGTGATGCGCGGATCGTCGCATCCATCTTGGGCTGCATCATTCATTCCTGATGCCGGCTGTGCGCAGTTCCACGGCACGGACGGATTGGGAGGATTCGGGCCAGACGCTTCCGCACTTGCCGGAATGTCCGATTCTGGCGAAACGGACATTCCGGCCACTTCCGCACCCACTTGCGTGTCCGATTCGGCCGAATCGGACATGTGCAGTCTGATTGCCGTCGGCGGCTATGACGTGCATGACCCGCACGCAAATCCTGCCGCTGATTCGTTTTCACTTACTTTCTCCTCCCCTGGTGCCGCAAACGTCCCTTGCTCCCCTGTCCTGTCGGAAGGTGTGCGTTTCATCATTGACGCGGTCCGCCGATATGGCCGTAACGTCACAGTGGTGGCCACCGGCCCACTAACCGATGTCGATATGGCGCTTACCGCAGCACCGGACATCGCCGGCAAGCTGCGACTGGTGATGATGGGCGGCACACTTACCCAAGAAGGCAACTGTTGGGATCTGACCGCCGAAACGAACATCATCCAAGATCCCGAAGCAGCGGACCGTGTGTTCCATTCCGGCGCGGATATCACCATGATCGGTTTGGATGTAACGCACCAGTGTCTGCTGGGTGGCATGGCCACTCGACGTTGGAGGGAGACTGCCGATCTGCGGGCGCATGCCAGGCTGGATCCATCGGCGTCCTTGGAAGGCGTTGCATGCTCACATCGCTTATTCGACCCAGGCACGCTGCGATTCCTTGCCGATATCGCTGACTTTTCCATCGCCACCAATCTCAGGGCCGACGCACGCCTCTTTTCCGCAGGCATGCCGCTGCATGATCCGCTCGCCGCAGCCGTCGCCGTCGATTCGACGTTGATCCGCTGCCTTGACCTGCCGATGAAGGTCGAGACGAAAACGGGTGACTTCCACGGTACGCGCGGCCGTACCGTCGGCGATCCGGAGGGCCTGATCAATCCGCAGGCGCCCCGCATCCATGTCGCATTGCATGTCGATGCCGAACGCTTCGTAGGTGAATTCGCGAACCGTATCGACGGCATCCGGCGTTAGTCGGGCTGTACCGGCACGGCACTTGGTGGTTCGTTCGGACGAAATTTGGAAGATGGTGGTTTGTTCGGACGAAATCAGCCCGGATTTCGTCCGAACAAACCACCAATTCCGTAGAAACGTCTGAACGCACCACCATCAGCCATAATTAGCCGCACGATTCCCGCCTTGGCACACGCGCACTCTCCAATCGCCGCGTCAGGGTTCGAGCATCGTCCAAATCCGTGTAATACATACGAATCATGTCCACGCCTTGCTTGCCCAAACACCGCTGCCGATCGCGCTCTTCATCGACAACCTGCCTAATCGTGCGTCCCGAGGTCATCGACGGATCCACATATTTTCGTACCCCATCAAATTCCCCGGCGATCAGCGTGCCGTCCTCGCGTTTCCACAGGAAATCCACCCTATGCATATGACCGTGACGATTCGAGCAGGGAAACTCAGCCTGAATCCAATGCACAGGAAATCCCAACTCATCCAATACCGCACGGCATTCCGATTCTCCGCCGTTCTCGCTGCCACCATTGCCCTTGGCGATTACGGAGCGAATGCGTTCCCTGCCGCGCAGCATCGGAAGAGCATCCGTATACGCCAGCAACGACTCGATCGTGATTCTTCCCTGACGCAACGCGGAATCAATCGGTGCCAACGCGTACCGAAACGGCATCATCGCGGCGCAATCGACAAGCGTGCGCTGGATTGACGTCACATGCACGCCGTCAATGACTACGGCATCGGGATCATTGAGAACGTGATACCGAACGTTCGCCTGGCTTTTAGAACGACGGCACCGATCCACTGCGACATGAATCGGATACAGCTGCCGGTATGAGCATTCCAAACCGTGTATGACCACCGCGCTTGTCCCGCAGAACAACCATTGTTCATGCCATTGCCCCAGCGAACGGATGACATGTCGCAACCGTTCATGCTGATCAAGACGCTCCCAATACTCCTTGACCGCATATAGACCGCGATATACCCGCACAATACTGCCTTGCTTGACACGTCGCGAAACCACCTTGACATCCGTATCCCAGAACGGACGCATGCAACGTCGCTCCTGCTGCGCCTTCGCAATCAGGAGATTCAAAGAACAGTGCGCTTCTTTTTCACCCATTTGCGCAGTCTAAACGACCTGACCATGTCAAGACAAGTTGACGGTGCGGTCGGAAGGGCCGGGCTAAGGCACACGTGTGCGGCTCATTCGGACGAAATCAGGGAATTGGTGGTTCGTTTGGACGAAATCGGCTCTAATTTCGTCCAAACGAACCACCAATTTCACGGAAACGTCCGATTGAACCGCCAAGAATGCCCGGCAGATTCCAAAACGCCTGGTGAAATCCTACTTCTTAACCCCACCGAACCGGCGGTCACGGTCAACATAGTGGCTGATGGAACGCCACAACACCTCACGGCCGCAGTCGGGGAAGAGCTCCGGCACGAAGTCGAGTTCGGCGTAGGCGGCCTCCCACGGCAGGAAGTTGGAGGTGCGCTGTTCGCCGGAAGTACGAATCACCAGATCGCAATCCGGAATGTCCGGATTGTACAGGTGATCGGCAATCATCTTTTCGGTCACACGGTCGCCGGAAATCCTGCCGTCACGCACCTCACGCGCGATGGCTGCACAGGCGTCGGCGATTTCGGCACGGCCTCCATAATTCAGGCAGAACACCACATCGATGGTCTTGTTGTTCTTGGTGCGCTCCTGCGCCACCTCAAGTTCGTCGATGACGGACTTCCATAGTTTCGGGCGGCGACCGGACCAGCGCACGCGTACACCCCACTCGTCCATCTGCGCCACACGACGGTGGATGATGTCGCGCGAGAAGCCCATGAGGAAGCGCACCTCCTGCGGCGAGCGCTTCCAGTTCTCAGTGGAAAACGTGTACAGCGACAAGTAGCGTACGCCCGCCTCGATGGCACCGGCAATGGTGTCGAACACCACCGGTTCGGCGGCCTGATGGCCGTCGGTGCGGATCAATCCGCGCTGCTGCGCCCAACGACCGTTGCCGTCCATGATTACGCCCACATGGCGCGGTACCTTGTTCTTCGGGAAATCGGGAATAATCGACGGATCGGAAAAAGGAGCCGCCGGAATGTCAAGCGACTTGTAGTCCACGTTCTCAAAAGCCATACCCGCTAATCTAGCAAGCGCAGCGAACGAATCGGCCGCTCCAAATAGTACTCGCCCCATTTTTCCACCAATTGGCGGGTTTCGGCGGTCAGTGGTGCCGTATCCAACTCTCCCCAATCGCCGTCGACCAGCGCCTGCATCTGGCAGAGTGTGCTCCAAGGAATCAGCGTGGATTCCGGAGTGTGGTCGGCGGAGCACATCACGCCACCGGCTGGAATCGAAAAATACCAGGTCCTTCCGGCATCAATCGGATCTCCGCAGACCACGCAGGCACGCAAGCGCGGAGTCCATCCTGCAAGCGCCAATGCCCGCATCACATAGGAGTCTCCGATCGCATTCGAATCATGCGCATGTTTGGCAAGCGCATTCAACGCGCCCAACACCAGCCGGTACTGCATCGTCATACGCTCATGTTCGCCGGCCACGAGTTTGTCGGCAGTTTCGGCGATCACATTGGCTGCGGCATAGGCGCCATAGTCGGCGCAGATCGGTCCGGCATAGGCGGAAATCGATTCGGCCTGTGAGATCACATCAAGGGAGCGGCCTTCGGCTACCAGCACATCCACACGCATGAACGGTTCCAGACGCCCGCCGAACCGTGATTTGGTACGGCGCACACCTTTGGCAACGGCACGAATCTTGCCGTGGTCACGCGTCAACAAGGTGATGATGCGATCGGCTTCACCGAGTTTTGCCGTGCGCAGCACGACTCCTTCGTCCTGATACAACGGCATGATGTGCACCTCCTTTCCGGATAATCGCCCTGCGTTGTCTCTCCCGGCCCCAGCGGATATCTCAGTAGATGAACAGTCCCCAGAAGGCGAAGACCAGCAGCACGTCCAGCATGGCGATAGCCGTCAGCCAGAACAATATGCGACCGAATCGTGTGGAAGCAAGCACCGGCTGTCGGCCGGAGACGATCTCCCTGATGGCGCCTTGACGTGGCGGCCATTGTGCAAGACCTCGACTGCCCACCACTTCGATCAGTCTCATGAACACACGCGACCACGCCCAGACCACGGCCACGCAGACAATCTGGATGACGGGCCAACTCCAATACATCATGCCCGGATCCTCGGCTGGCGCACTGCCCCATGCCAATTTGACCACGCCCATGATCACTTCGCCCAGGCCCGCGAAGAACAATACCAATGTGGCCATGGTGGCGATGGTCAGCGTGACCAGCGCATTGCCGAAACCATGAGCGAACCCTAGGCGGTAACGACGCCGATGCGCGCGCGCCCAAATCTTACGGATCAACACCGCCAGCCATACCACTGCAATCGCCAGCAGCAACAACAGCATGCTGGCATGCAATACGACCAGATAAATGGTCAGGCCTCGATTCGCCTTCAACTCGAGCGGTACCGCAATCGACTGGTACAGTTCGGCTCCGGCAACGCGTTCACTGGTCTGTGTCAGACCTTCCGTCGTGCCGACGGCCCAACTGATCACATCATTGACATAGTCGTCGGCGAACGGCGTGCCGGTGTTCGCCTCGTCCCCCAGGCGCAACACATGATTGGCGATCGGGTAGCTGCGTACGGTCACGTCCCAGTTGCCGGCCTTGTGCGCCATATCCACGATTTTTTCGGTGCCTTCGACCTGTGCGGTCATCACATCCTTGGTACCGTAGGCCACCAGCGTCGGTATCGAATAGGCCTGCGGAACCAACGTCTCGATATCGAAATTGGTCAGTCCGAACAGTTCCGGATCGATGTTGAAGACGCGGCGCACGATTGACTGGTAGCCGTCATGCGCGCCGACCAGCGCGAAATCCTGCGCGGCGAGAAATCCCAACGAATGTCGTGGCGAGTAGACCATGGGGCTGAGGAGCACTTGAAACGCCACGTCATGATCCTGCTGCAACAGATATGAGGAAATCCATGTGCTTTCGGAAGTCGCATAAATGCCGACCTTCGTCTCGCTCACATTGTCGAGGGAGCGCAGATATGTGATGACCTGATCGTAGATGACGGCCGATCCCGGATAATCACGAGTCGCATCATTGGTGGACCACACCGGCTTGTCGAGCACGGCTGTGACGAAGCCAGCGGAGGACAGATCGTAGGCGATGTCGCCGAAGGAATTGTCGCAGTTTCCGTACCCAGCTCCGTGCATGAAAACTACACCGGGCCGATTGCCGCCGGCGCTTTTCGGTTCACGGATGAGCACTTTGATTTTTTGGATTTCCCCAGTGGATGGCTGTTTCGCGTCGATGGTGATGTAGCGTTGACTCACCTCATAGTCGCCCTGTTTGGCGACGGCCTTGCCGGTCGTGTCGTCGAAGGTGATCGCAGTATCGGACGCCAGTGTTTCGATGGTCTGTCCGGTCGGTTCGTAATTCCACGTGGTCGCGGTCAGATTCGAGATGGAAACCAGAACACCCAGCAGAATAATGAAGATGGGCAGGCTTACCATCAACCGTCTGCCGCGCGACCATGTCCGCGCCGGGCGAGCGGTTTGAAGCTGACGTTCCTGATGTGACACGCCGTTCATTCTACCGACTCCGGCTGAGATGGCCTTCAGTGCGTAACGGGTACGACCACCGGTCCAGTGGCGTTGACCGGCACCTGACCGTCGCTTTCCATCCGTGCGGCGATATCCTGCGCCTTGGTGAGCAGGGTTTCGACGATCTGGTCTTCCGGCACGGTCTGGATGACTTTGCCTTTGATGAAAATCTGCCCCTTGCCATTGCCTGAGGCCACGCCCAGATCGGCCTCGCGAGCTTCGCCGGGGCCGTTGACGATGCAGCCCATTACGGCCACGCGAATCGGCGCGGTGATATCCTTCAGTCCCTCGGTCACGGCATTGGCGAGCTGTATCACATCGACCTGCGAACGGCCGCAACTCGGGCAGGAAATGATGTCGAATTTGCGTTGCCGCAGTCCCATGTATTCGAGCAGCTTGCAGCCGACCTTCACTTCCTCGACTGGCGGAGCGGACAATGACACACGAATCGTGTCGCCGATACCCTCCGCCAGCAACGCGCCGAACGCGAGACACGACTTGATGGTGCCCTGCCATGCCGGACCTGCCTCGGTGACGCCGAGGTGCAACGGCCAGTCGCCTTTGGAGGCAAGCAGACGGTAGGTTTCGACCATGGTGATCACATCATGGTGTTTTACGGAGATCTTGAAGTCATGGAAGCCGACGTCCTCGAACATGTGGGCTTCTTTCATGGCGGAGGCGACGAGCGCTTCCGGGGTCGGACCGCCGTATTTGGTGTACAGTTCCTTGTCTAGCGATCCTGCGTTCACGCCGATGCGCAGGGAGATGCCCGCATCGGTGGCCGCCTTGCAGATGGAGGGACCGACTTCGTCGAATTTGCGGATATTGCCCGGATTCACACGTACCGCGGCACAGCCGGCATCGATGGCCTGAAACACGTATTTGCTTTGAAAGTGAATGTCGGCGATGATCGGAATCGGCGATTTCCTTACGATTTCCGGCAAAGCGTCGGCATCATCCTGGCTGGGCACGGCCACACGCACGATGTCGCAACCGGCTGCGGTCAGTTCAGCGATCTGCTGCAGGGTCGCGGGAACATCGGCTGTGAGCGTATTGGTCATGGACTGCACGGAGATCGGCGCTCCACCGCCGACAGGCACCGGCCCCACCATGATACGGCGGGATTCGCGGCGCGGGTGCAGCGGACTTTCGCTGATGGCGGCTTCACCGGTCTTGCGGAACGGCTTTTCGATTTCTGGCATCGTCAATAATCCTTGTAAGTCAAAGCATCGTCGGCGGAGCCAACGAAACCACTACTGAGCAAACCACTACTTATTTATCAGTTCGTCGGCACGACGGCGAGCTTCATGTTCGAGTTGGCTCATTTCCTCCACGGATGCGAACAGCGGATTGCCTCGCATTTCACAGTCCATGTCGTCAAGCACCTCTTTGACGGTATCGACGATGCCAAGGTACGGTAGACGATGCTCCAGGAAGGCATGCACAGCCTGTTCGTTGGCCGCGTTCAGTACCGCGGTATGCTTTTCGGACGCCTCAAGGCAGTGGCGTGCAAGGTTTACGGCTGGGAACGCCTCATCATCAAGCGGTTCGAAGGTCCATGTGGCAGCCTTCGTCCAATCACAGGCCGCAGCGACATCGCCAAGTCGTTCCGGAGCGGAGAGTCCCAACGCGATCGGCAGCCTCATGTCCGGTGGCGAAGCCTGCGCAATGGTGGCGCCATCACGGAACTCGACCATCGAATGCACGATGGACTGCGGGTGCACGGTCACCTCGATGCGGCTTGGCGGCACGTCGAACAATCGGCTCGCCTCAATCACTTCCAAGCCCTTGTTCATCAACGTGGACGAGTTGATGGTTACGACCGGCCCCATATGCCAAGTCGGATGGTTCAATGCCTGCTCGGGCGTGATGTCGATCATTTGATTGCGCGTCCAACCGCGGAACGGACCGCCGGATGCGGTTACGACCAGTTTGGACACCTCGCCATGCGTGCCGGAACGCAGCGACTGCCAGATGGCGGAATGTTCGGAATCGACCGGGTTGATCTGCTGCGCACGAACCTGCGCGTCGAACAGCAGGTGACCGCCGGCCACCACGGATTCCTTGTTCGCCAATGCAAGCTGGGAGCCGGACCGCAGCGCCGCAATGGACGGCTCAAGACCAATCGAACCGGTAATGCCGTTGAGTACCACATCGGCACCGGAACCGGCCATATTCACCACGGCTTCGGATCCGGCGGTCACTTCGACATGTGTAGCTCCCGCCTGTGCCAGAGCATCACGCAACGGTTGCACGGCATGCTCGTCGAACACGGCCACGCTTGAAACGTGAAACTGCGCGGCCTGCCGGGCAAGCAGGTCCACATGCGCACCGCTGGCCGCCAAACCGACCACGTCGAAGCGATCGGGATGGCGTGAGATGACGTCGAGGCCCTGCGTACCGATGGAACCGGTGGATCCAAGAATTACGACTGTTGAAGTCTGCATAAGCTATGCGTTTTCTCCAGTGTTGATAGATGCGACAATCCGATGATCGACCGACGACAGTTGCCAATCAGTCATCGAATGTCGGGAAGGACAGATCGGGAATGTCGACGTTCAGGCCATGCGAATCACCGGGGAACAGCGGCGAAACCTTCGATTCGTCCTTCTTCTCCTCGGTCTTGCCCGCATCCTCCACAGTAGGGGTCTCAGGCTTCGTGGCGGTTCCGGCGGGTTCAGCCGGTGCCGCCGAAGGTGCGGAAGCGCTCGAAATGTCAATGGACGGAGCAACCGGCGTATGCTGGGCGGCCAACAACGAGGTCATGGAGCTCAGGTCGAGAGCATCGGTGTTGACCTGTGGCACGCTTGGGACGGACAGATCCGGAACATACGGCGCAGACGAGGTTTCGGCCGGGGACGGCTCGTCGGTCGATTCAGCCATATGGGCCAAAGCGGCCAGCGAGGAATCGGCAGCGGGCTCAGCCGGTTTGTAGGCCGGGGCCGCAGGAGCGAAGCTCGGCGGCATATCAGAAACGGGAGCTTCAGCGTTCGCGTCTTCCTCGGCCTTGTTTTCCACGGAGGCGCGAGTGACGGACGGTTGGAATACCGGAGGCACGGATGGCGGGAGCGTCGCCGATGTCTCCGCCTCCGGCGTGCTGACGGGAGAGACGGCCGGGGCCGCGAAAATCTCACGTTCGGCCTTGTTAAGCGCATCGAACGACTCGCCCGGCTTCGAAGCCGTTTCGTCGTCATGTTCCGTCGTCATCGCAGGCTTGGCGAACAGCGGAGCGATCAACTGGGTCTCCTTGGCATCGGAGGAGGCCGACGTCTGCTGCGAGGTTTCAGTGGGCTCGCCTACGAAATCGGCCACGCGGGCGTATGACTCCAGACGGGTCAGCAGCTGCACGCATGAACTCAGGTAATAGTCCACCTGACGTTCGTCATAACCCCGCTTGCCCTTGCGTTGCGTGAAGATCACGTTGGCGACGGACGTCGAATTCAGATCGACGAGATGCTTGGCATCCTCACGGGAGATCTTTTCGATGTCAAGTTCGGAAGCGGCTTTTGCCATGCTCTGGTCGATGATGCGGTCGACCTGCTTGCGGTCGTAGGACGGCGTCTTCGGCTCCCCCGACTTGAAACGTTCGCCGGCCGCACGCTTGGCATGCTCGTCGAGCTGACGGTACAGCGCCTCGGTCTGGGCCTTCCAGGCCACCCGGCCATGCTGAGAGATCTCCCACGTGGTCTGCTTGTCGACTACGGCACGTTCCAGACGGGCCAGAGCCGCGTCGACCTGGGCAATCACATAGCCACCCTTCACCAGATCGAACGAGACATTCTGAATGTCATGCTGGGTCAGCTGAACGCCTTCGCTCTCATACAGCATGTGCGCACGCTCCAAAAAAGCGTCCACCTGCGCAGGGTCATACCCCCACTTGCGCTTTCCGGTGCGAGCGACTCCAGATGCGTTCCTACCGGCTTCAGGTTCCTGCGCCATTGGCTATCGACCTCCTACAGACAGTATTCAACGTCATCACTTTACGTGATTGATTCGACGCCCATGCGATTTCATGCAAAATGTCGCGGAAACAACACGCGAAACACGTCGGAATATACCTGCGGGGCTCGCGCGACTCGCCCGACACGCGATGCACGACGCACCATACGGTACAGTAGAGCGTTGCGGGCGATTAGCTCAGTTGGTTAGAGCGCCACCTTTACACGGTGGATGTCGGGGGTTCGAGTCCCTTATCGCCCACGGTTTCCTGCAATCATCCGCGAATGAGCATTCTTTATTTTGCCCCCGTAGGCACGTATCCCCTTACGGCAAGAGATTGTTCTATTGCCTGTTGTAATCGCATTTCTGGCACTGCGCCATCACATTGTCACTGCTTTCCCGTTGAAAAATACCAGCCCATTTGCAGATATTCTGAAGAATCGGCACCACTGATTTTCCTCTGTCCGTTAAGGAATATTCCACCCTCGGCGGTATCTCATCGTATTGTTTGCGAGCAACAAGGCCATCGTTGATGAGTTCCTTCAATGTGGAGGAAAGCACGGCATCGGTAACATTGAGTATTTCCTTGCGAATGGCGCTGTATCTCAGAACTCCCTTTTCATTCAGTACACAGATCACACGGGATTTCCATTTACCGCCGAACACTTTAAGCCCATATTCCAAAGGGCACCTAATGTCCGCCTCCATCTTCTTCCGGTACATTTCAACGCCTCCCGTTTTTTTTATCTTCACCATAACATGATTACTTCGATGGATATAGTTACTATTAAATTTATAAGTAACTTATAAACTTCTTTATATCTTCCATTCGCTGAGTTAGCACGATATGCTCGAATCGCATCCGGAAAGGTGCAATGCAAGCAAAAACGCTGATAATCGGAAGGATTCATAATGAAGGTGCAAGCTTATCTTGAAATCACCATGGTCATCAATCCGGAAAACCGTCCGGCCGCGGCAAAGGTCTACACTGACTATCGTCAGCCGTTCCTTGACACCATCGAAGGTGCCCTGACAAAAGAGCTCCTTATTCGCGACGAGGACGTTCAGGTTATCCACGGTTTCGACAGCATGGAGCATGCAAAGGCATACCTCGAAACCGATTTGTTCAAGAACGATGTTTTCGTCGGGCTCAAGCCGACTTGGGCCGCTGACCCTGATGTGCGCTTCTACGAAGTTGCATAACCACACCTTTTGGCCCCTGTAGAGTTCCGTTGCCTATGTCACCGGCAACGGAACTCTACAGGGGCCAAAATTATTGTAGAAAACGTCCGTAACGGACAAGCCGACCTGTTCCATCAATGAAAAATGGCTTGAATCCTATTGGAGTCAAGCCATGGAGCTCGTGTTCACGGTGCATGCCGCACTTGCGGCAGACGCTCATTCGTCTGACGCACACCGCCCGTGTCGAGCGGAAGTCTTATCTGCCTTTGCCGAAGGCGCGCAGCCGGATACCGTTCCAATCGGAGCTTACGGTCAGCGGCGTCGCAGCATTCATGCCTGCGGTCTTGGCCGCGGACTGCACCGTGCTTGAGCTTGCGGCGCCCGGACGTCCCGGTTTCGGGGTCAACACCCACAACGGGCCATCATCGCCAAGAACCGCATACGCGTCGACGATGGTATCGGACAGCTCATCCTCGTCGTCGCCGTCACGCCACCAGATGATTACGCCATCGACAGCGGAATCATAGTCCTCGTCGACCAGTTCCTCACCGGTCAGTTCCTCGATCTTGGCGCGGATCGAGTCGTCCACATCGTCGTCCCACAGCCATTCCTGTACCAGGTCGCCGGCTTGGAAACCGAATTCTTCAGCGTTATCAGATGCCGTTTGGTTCACGTTCGCCAATATACCAACACTGCTCGAACATATACGTTACGAACGCTGGAATTGCTCACTGTTCGAGATTGCATCCGCACTGATTGCGCCTCTACGATCCGATCACCCGCTACTCGGCCTTGCACCCCGAAAGAGATGAGCCTTTCCCGTCACGGATGGCGATCAACGCCTGATATGCCTCGTCAAGGGTCGAGACCTTCACCACATTGAGTCCGTCGGGAATATGGCCTACCACACCGTCGCAATTGGATTCGGGCGCCAGGAACCAGGTGGCCCCGTCACGTTTCGCTCCGAGCATCTTCAGGCGGATGCCACCGATCGCACCAACCTTGCCCTGATCATCCATCGTGCCCGTTCCGGCGATGATATTGCCACCAGACAGCCGTTCGCCGGAGATCTTGTCAATCAGACCCAACGAATACATCATGCCGGCGGAAGGCCCGCCGATATCATCGACATGCATGGTGACCTTCGCCTGTGAGACGTCATAGCCCTTGTCTTTGAGGAAGTTCAGGGCCGCGGTGGTGGCGGAATCCTGCGAAGAAGTCATTTCCTTTTCGCTGCTGCTCTTGTATTCCTCGGTAGTCTGTCCGACCGGAACCACGGCCTCGCGCGGCATCACCGTGGTATGAGAATCGGCCCAGCCCCACAGCGCCTGCGCATTGGTGACGGGATATCCCGGCACACCTGAGGCGTTGACGGTCACCAGCAACAGCTGACCGGAATCCTTATGGGTCTTGACCCCCGATACGTCGATGACCTGCTTGCCACCGGACTCGCCAAGCACGTTCTGCGTAGGGCCGGGCGTTTCGACCACATAGGCACTGGGCAATACCATCACCAGCACACACAGGACCACGGTGAACATTCCCGTGAGATAGCGCCATGAACGGGCCGCGAAGAAGCCATCCACGCGCTTGCCGATGCGGTTGAGTGTGCTTTTGGCGTGAAGTTGACGTGTTACATGCATATTGGGCATACCTCCCATAGTATGGAAGCATCTGAACTTAAGAAAACATGCAGAAAGCAGGGAACGGCATGGACGAGAATGCGATCCGCCAGTGGCTTATCGAGTGCTTTGGTCCGATTCAAGGTGAAATGGCTTGGAATCAGCTTTCCAACCTTCCCGATGAGATTCGCAAGCAGCTGCTCAGCCAGGACCCCAGCAAACTGCCGAATCCGGCCGAAGTGCAGTCCCTCATGCAGGCCTTCACCGCCGGAGGTCTCAATACGATGGGTGACATGCAACGCACGGTCGAGGAGGGCTCGATCAATGTGAAGCTGGCGAAATCGCTGGCTTTGCAGCAGGCGAACGACTCCGGTTCCGAAGGCAGCGTCAGTGCCGGCGACGGCGAAATCGCGCGCAAGGCGATCAGCGAGGCGAATCTGTGGCTCGACACCGCCTGCGAATTCAATCCGGCTCCCGGCGAAACGCAGGTACTGACCCGTGCAGGCTGGGTCGAAGGCACCATTGACGCTTGGGCGCAGTTTGCCTCGCCTGTGGCCCAGTCCATGAACGATGCCTTGGCCTCCGTAATCGCCGACCGTCTGGGAGGCGCCGTCCAAGGTGAAATCGCCGGCATGTTCGCCGGACCGGTGCCGATTCCGATTCCGGAAGGCATGAAGGATCCGGAGCAGCTGATGAAACTGCTCGGCAACACGTCCTTCGCCATGCAGCTCGGGCGCGCCGCCGGAGATCTGTCCCATGAGGTGCGCGGTAGCTTCGACCAAGGCATCGCACTGCTGAAGAATCCTTCCGGCGCGTTGATTGCGCAGAATGTCGTGGAATATGCGAAGTCGCTCGACATCGATGTGAACGAGGTCATGGCGTTCCTGGCATTGCAGGAGCTGGCCCATGCCCGCCTGTTCGCCGCCGTGCCGTGGCTGATGCCGCGTTTTGAAGCGTTGATCGGCAAGTATGCGCGCGGCATCGATATCGATCTCGATGCCATGGAGGAGCAACTGCGAGACGCGGGCACCATGGATCCGGAATCGATGGCCGATGCAGTCAATCTCACCAAGGTCGGCATTCCAGACACTCCGGAACAACGGCAGGCGATGGCTTCGTTGGAGACGCTGCTGGCTCTGGTCGAAGGTTGGGTTGACGCCGTGGTCTGGCGCGCCGGCATGGCCCACATTCCGCATATCGAGCAGCTTCGCGAGATGCTTCGCCGTGAACGCGCCATCGGCGGTCCGGCCGAACGCACCTTCGAAAATCTGCTGGGCATGCAGCTGCGACCGAAGCGCATGCGCGAAGCGGCGGCACTATGGGAGAGCATCGGGGCACAGGAAGGCCCCGAGGCTCGCGACGCGAAATGGTCCCATCCGGATCTGCTGCCGCAGTTGCCCGGTAACGACGTGTTGACAGGCGCGGCGTCGCAGGTCGGCCATCCCGCTGAATCCGCCAACCCGCCCGCAGACAGCGAGGCGGAGAACAACGCTCCGGCCCCGGAGTCCGGCACCATCGACTGGGATGCGGAACTCAGCAAGCTTCTCGACGAGGAGCAGGGCGACGGCGGAGAGCGGGAAGAACAACAGTAAGACCTTCCGCCAATTCAGGACACGTCAGCTCAGGAACCGGCTGACCCGACGGCCTCGACCATCGTTGAGGCCGTCTTTGGAGCGTGCATACGACAGGTGCAGGGTGTCTTCGGCGCGAGTCACGCCCACGTACAGCAGACGTCGCTCCTCCTCCAGCTGATCGCCATCCTGCGGCGAACCGTATGGCAGGAGTCCTTCGGAACAGCCGATCAGGAACACATGCTTGAATTCCAGGCCTTTGGAGGCGTGGATGGTGGAGATGGTCACACCGTTCATGTCCGAGCCGACACCCAACGCCTCCAACATGGCCAGGCGCGTCTGCGCGTCATCGGCGAGCGCGGAGTTCTGCCATCCGCTATCCCGACGCATGCGATAGCGCAGATGCTGTTCCTGCAATGCCTTGCAGAGGATCTGTTGCTGTGCGTTGATGCGGGTCAGAATCGCACAGTCGGAAGGAGATACCCCCTGCGAGGCGAGTTTGGCTATGCGCATGGCCACGCCCTGCGCCTCTTCCGTATCGCTGGCGTATACGGTCTGTGTGACCCTCGGGCCTTGTTCCCGACCGGATTGCAGTACAAGATAGTCGTCCCGCTGCGGTGACGCTTTGAGTACTCGATTGGCGTAGTTCACGATCTGCGGTGTGGAACGATAGTCTCTGTTCAGGCTGATATCGGCCGAAAGCGGGCCGAATTCACCGGCGAAGTCGAGCAGACTGTAGCTGCTGGCCCCAGCAAACGAGTAGATAGTCTGCGCGGGGTCGCCTACCACGCAAATGTTGCGGTTGCCGCTCAGCCATCGTGTCAGCAGGCGATGTTGCAGTGGCGAGACGTCCTGGTATTCGTCGACGGTGAGCCATCCGATGGATGAGCGGATGGCGGCTGATGCCTCGTCATAGCTCTCCAGAACATGGCATGCGATGAGCAGGATGTCGTCGAAGTCGATTTCGCCGCGCGCCGTCTTTTCGGTTTCGTATGCCTGATACACGTCCGTGAACTGATCGGGTTCAAGCCCTGCCGGAGGTTGTCGATGCGTGGCTGCGCACACGCGTTGGTAGTCGTTCGGTGCGACCAGGGAGATCTTGCACCAGTTGATTTCCGCCTGTAGATTGCGTACCGTTTCGTCATCGACCTGCATGGTGGTGACTCTGCGCAGCGAACGCGCCACTAATTCCCTTGGCTGCCTGCTGATGTGCGGAAACGGTCCTTCGCACAGGTCGGGCCATACGCGACGGATTTGATGCAATGCCGCGGAATGGAACGTTGCGGCCTTGACCGCGCCGTCGACTTCGAGTTGCGACAGTCTGGAACGCATTTCCGCTGCGGCCTTTACGGAGAAGGTCACGGCGAGTGCACGCCGTGGATCCCATTCGCCGGTGGCGCATGCATAGGCGATACGGCGCGTGACGGTACGGGTTTTGCCCGCCCCTGCGCCTGCGATGATGCGTACGGGTCCGTTCACCGTCGTGGCCGCGGCCCGTTGCGCATCGTCCAGCCCTTCAAGAATCGTCTCTGCGGATGCGTCCATATGCACCATTGTGCACCCTCGCATGCCATGGAGGTCATCAACGTCGGCAAGTCGGTGTTGTTTTACGCCTTTACGCCTTATGTGTATTAGTGTTGACCTTGTGACCGAACGAAGCAAACTCATGATGGCCGCCCTGACGAGCGCGGCGATGCCGAATATCGCCGTGGCGGGCGTACGTGGCAGCGAACAGACCAACTCGACCGACGAGGGTTGCGGCATCGATCATGCCGTGGTCCAGGACGCCGCCGGCAAACTGTATGATGTTTTCGCATCCAACACCGTGGCTGGCCGTAAGCGTCTCGCGGGGCGTGTGCGTGCCGCGCAGACGTTGCATCAGGCACGTGAGCTGGCCGGTCTGGGTTTCGATCTCGATCACGTCATCGCGTTTTCCAATGGCGATCTGGAACGTTCCGCCACTGGGGACACCACGGTCATGGTCGCCATGCATCATGTCGGTCAGGCCCGTTCCTTGGATTTGCTGACGCTGGACGATTGTGCCGGCGTAGGCACCGCCTTGGGTGCGATCCATCGGTTGCGGCCCACCTTTCTGCAGGAGGCGAAGTATCCCGCGTTCACGACGGGCCAGATTCGCGCCCAGCTGACCGCTTGGATCAAAAGGCTTCGGCAGGCGGGCCACGTTCCGTCGGAAATCACTACGAGCTGGTCGAACATTCTTGAGACCGACGGCCTGTGGTCGTTTACCACCTGTCCGGTGCATGGCGGTTTCCATGACGGCGATTTCCTGTTTTCCGGATCTTCCATCACTGCGATCACCAACTGGCAGGATATGCAGATGAACGATCCCGCCCGCGACCTGGCTTGGATCTTCGCCAAACTTGATGAGAACCATCGCAATGCGGTGCTGTCTTCGTATGGTCGCATGTTGGGCAATCGTCTGGATGATTTGATCATGCTACGCGCCAATCTGTGGCTGCAGATGGAACAGGTCGGCGATTTCATCTCCGCATTGAACCAGGCCGATAGCGCCAAGATCATGCAGTTCAAGGCGCAGGTTGAACGTCTTGCGCACCAATTGGGCGTCGCCACGGCCAAGACGCGCACGCAGTCGGCCCCGCGTTCGCAGGATGACCGCAACGGCGACCGTCCACCGAGCACCATCACCGTCGGTACACTGCTGAACGAATCCGAACGTCGTCGTGAGGCGGCGCAGCGGTCGCTCATCAATGATGATACCGGCGAAACCGATGTCACTGGCGAACGTCATATCGAAGCGACTTCCGAAGTCGAGGATGATTCCACCGGCGAGTTCGACGTGACCGGCAACCTCGATCAAACCGGCTCCGCACAAATCCAGGCTTCCGGAGATTCCGTCGATGATGCGACCGAGGCTTTTGACGTCACCGGCGGCCAGCATGCCGATGACGGTCCGGCGGCGCCGATCAGCACGTTCATTCCGGAGCATTCCGCGAAGGAATTGCATGATACGATGCCATCTTCCGCCACTATCGTCATCAATGGTCCGGCCGGTGACGACGACACCAACGAGCAGACGATTCCGCAGGAGCACAGCGATGCCGCCACGATGATCATTCCGCTGTTGCAGCGTGACGAGGCCACCATGCAGCAGGCTCAGGCCAGGATCGACGGTCAGGAATCCTCCGACGCAACCGGCGGGAATCCACAGGTACAATAAATGCCAGCGCCGGGCAATACGGCATGTGCATCATCACTACTCACAAGGAGCATCATGGATATCGAATTGGGCATTCAGAACGTGGCACGCACCGTCACCTTCAGCACCGAGGAAAGCGCCGAAGCCGTGAACACCGCCATCGCCGATGCCGTGGAGCATGGCAGGACCATCAATCTGACCGATGACAAGGGCCGCCGCATCGTAGTGCCGGCCGGATCCCTCGGCTATGCCATCATCGGTTCCGAAACCAAGCATGCTGTAGGTTTCGGCAATCTCTGATTCATGTACGGTTTTTCGGATGCCCGTTGGCGAAATTGCCGGCGGGCATTTTCATTTACGCACCGAATAGCGGCAGCACGCCTCGACGGACGATCTCACGCACGGTGTCCTCATCGGTGAGGTTCTCCCCCAGCTCGTTCGGTTTGCCCTTGCCATGCCAATCCGAACCGCCGGTCACCAACAGATCATGTGCCGAAGCGATTGCCAGCAACCGTTCACGCTGTTGCGGAGGATTGCCGCGATGCCACACTTCCAGACCATCCAGGCCTTCCGCGATCAGGCTTTCGATCTGTTCGTCGGACAGTAGCCGCCTGTTGCGGCTCAGATCCCCCGCATGGGCGATTACCGTAACGCCATCGGCGGCCTTCACCGCGGCGACCACATCATGCGTAGTCGGCGAAGGCGTGGGAATGTAGTACTTGCTGGAAGTGCTCACCACGCCGGCGAACGCTTCGGAACGGGTCCGATACACGCCGGCTGCCACCAGCGCATCGGCGATATGCGGCCGGCCGATGGTGGTGCGCATGCCTTCATGCGCCTGAGCCTGTACGCTATGCCACGTAATCGGATAGTCCTCAGCGATATGCTCCACCATGCGCTTGGTGCGCCATAAACGCGCAGCCCGCGTATTGGCGAACATCTCACGAATCTGCGCATTGTCGGGATCATACTGGAATGCCAGCATGTGCACGGAGATCCGATTGTCGTCGGCGGTGATTTCCGTACCGCGCAGCAACGGCAGGTCCGCCCATGTCGCGGCCCGTTGCGCATCCGACCAGCCGGCTGTGGTGTCATGATCGGTGATGGCAACACCCTGTAATCCTCGGGATTTCGCCTGTTCGAGCAAGGTGCGCGGCGTTTCCGTACCGTCGGAGAACACGGTATGGCAGTGAATATCCCAGCCGACGACAGGCGGTGCGGCAATACCAACGTGAGTCATATCACCATCGTAAGCTGATTGGCAGCATAACATGGCGCAAACCAGCCGGTTTGTGTCGCAAACGACCGTTACAAGGATTGACGTATGAGCGAAATCGACTACAACAAGCCACGCGGGTGGCGTCATAGTGCCACTTGGACGTATCTGATCATGCTGCTCGCCTCAGCCGTTGCGCTGGTCGTATCGTTCGTGCTGTCGGCCGAGACGCTCGAACTGGCTCGTAATCCCGGGCAGAAGCTCAACTGCGATGTGAACGCGGTACTGTCATGCTCGACCGTCGCCGAATCCTGGCAGGCGGAAATCGTGAAGTTCGCAGGATTGAGCTATCCGAACGCGTTCTTCGGCATCGCCGCGGAGTCGGTGTTCGTGACGATTGCCGTAATCGGCTTGACACGGATCGCCGTGCCGCGTTGGTTCGCGATCTGCACGTGGCTGGGCGGACTCGCGGCACTCGCCTATTCGTACTGGCTGACCTCACAGTCGTTGTTCGTGATCAACGCACTGTGCCCGTGGTGCTTGGTGCTGATGTTTTCCACGACCGTTCAGTTCATGGCGCTCTCGCATGCGACTGCGGTCGTGCAGGAGCTGCCGATGAACCGCGACGGCGTGCGTACATACTACCGTCTCAACATCGATCTGATGATCGACGCCGTTTGGCTGGTCGCCCTCGTCGTCATCATCCTCGTCAAGGACGGCCCGATGCTGTTCGCCTGAGTTTACAGCAATTCCACTTTGCCGACGATCGTGGCGCTGCCCGTAAGCGTCACATCATCATCGGTCACGTCCACGCGTAGGGTGCCGCCGCGAACCGTGATGGTCCAATGGTCGATGCCGGTTTTGGAACGCAACGTGATCGCCGTGGCACACAGGCCGGTACCGCAGGAGAGCGTTTCGCCGCAACCGCGTTCGTTCACGCGCATGGTGGCCTCCCCTTCGTCGTCGCCTTCGCTCTGCTCGTCGATGCGCACGAATTCCACGTTCTGGTCGGTCGGAATCTCGGGCGAGACCACCGGCTTGGCGACCAGGTCAAGCTCTTCCACGGTCGGTAGCGAGGCGAACGCATCCTCGATCACCGCGACCACATGCGGGTTGCCCATGTCCACGAACGTGCCGCGCGCCGAACCGGCGGTTCCGGGAATCGACACCTCGTACCCGTCGACGTCGCCTCGCTGCCATGAGCCCATTTCGACGCGGAACACGTCCTTGCCGAGTCCTTCCACCTCGCCGAGCGACGTCAGGATCTTCACACCGGCGCGCGTACCAAGGCGGAACGGTTCGCCACCGGGCCGGTCGGCGAGCCCTTGCCGTTGCGCGAACAAGGTGATCGCACGCGTGCCGTTGCCGCACATTTCGGCCAGGCTGCCGTCCGCATTGCGGTAATCCATGAACCATTCGGCTTGGCCCGCGGCGCAGTCGGCGACCTGCACATCCTTCAGGTCGGACACATCCTGCGGGTGCGCAAGGCGGATCAGCCCGTCGCCGCCAATGCCGAAATGACGGTCGCACAGGAACCGAACTTCGTCGGCGGTCGGCTCGTATCGGCCGTCGGGATCCGCATAGACCACGAAATCATTGCCGGTGGCGTGCGCTTTGTAAACAATGCTGGGGATACTCATACCGATTCACTGTACACGCGGTAGGCTATGTGAAGACGTCATGACGGGAAGATGGGAGGAATCATGACTTCGACGGCACCGATCGGCGTGTTCGACTCCGGCTTGGGCGGCATCTCCGTGGCACGTGAGATCCGCAAGGGTATGCCGAACGAGCAGGTGCTGTACTTCGGCGACTCCGCCAACGCCCCGTATGGCACGAAAACACCGAAACAGGTGCGTGATCTGTCGTTCGCCATCGTCGAGCGTTTCGTGCAACAAGGCGCGAAGGCGATCGTAATTGCCTGCAATACCGCCACTTCCGCGGCTGCGGATGCCTTGCGTGACGCGTATGACGTGCCGATCATCGGCATGGAACCGGCATTGAAACTCGCCTGCGAGCGCGGGCAGGGGCAACGGCAGCGCGTAATCGTCGCGGCGACGCCGCTCACCTTGCGCGAACGGAAATTCGCGGTGTTGATGGACCGTTTCAAGTCGGATCATACGATTTTCCCGCAGCCTTGCCCCGGTTTGGTGGAGATCGTCGAACAGGGCCGACTCGACGATCATGATCTGGTGATGCGCACATTGCATGATTATTTCGACCGGTATGATCTGTCAACGATTGATTCGGTGGTGCTTGGCTGCACGCATTTCGTGTTTTATCGTGATTATTTCCGCGAGTTGCTGCCGGATTCCGCTGCGATCATCGATGGCAACCAGGGTACCGTCCGTCACCTGAGCGTCGTTCTCGAATCATTGGGCAAACTCGCTCCGGACCAAGCCGTCGGTGGAATCGAACTCGCCAATTCCGACACTTCCGAACGAATTGCCGAATTAGCCGAGGCTCTTCTTCATCGCTGAACGCGAATGTCCCCAATACGCGCGTAAAGTCGTGGGAACGGACGAAAGGACGGCATCCATGACGAACAAGACGGCGATGATCGATGTTGGCGGTGGCTTCCGGGCGATCTTCGGAGCGGGCGTGATGGATCGCATGATGGAGGACGGCATCAGCGTCGACCACTGCTATGGCGTCTCCGCAGGCAGCGCGAACATGGTCTCCTTCATCGCCGGGCAACATGGACGCAACCATAAGTTTTACACAGAGTATGCGTTCCGTAAGGAATATGCCAGCTTCGACAGTTACATCAGAAATCACAATTTCGCCAACCTAGACTATGTGTACAGCACGCTGAGCAATCATGACGGCGAATATCCGGTCGACTATGAAGCCTTCGAAGCGAATCCGACCGGTTTCACCGTCGTCGCCTGCAATGCGGAAGACGGTTCGGCCAAATATTTCGACAAGTCGGATGTCGGCTACGACAATTTCGACATCATGAAGGCCTCTTCCGCCGTGCCGGTCGCCTGCGAACCGTATGTGATCGACGGCATACCGTATTACGATGGTGGCATCGCTGACCCGGTGCCGGTGCAGAAAGCGCTGGACGACGGCTACGACCGTGTGGTCGTGGTCCTCACCCGGCTGAAGGATGTGCTTCGCGAGCAGAAGAAAGACATCGGGCCGGCCAGAATCCTGAAACATATTCATCCGGCTGCGGCCGAGCGCCTGCTGAACCGTTACCGGACGTATAACGACGAGGTCGCATTGGCCAAACAGTATGAGAAGGACGGACGTGTGCTCATCCTCGCGCCGGAAAGCCTATACGGACTGAGCACATTGAGCAAATCATTCGAAGGACTGGAACGCATGTACCGCGCCGGCTACGCCGCAGCCGAAGCCATTCCCGATTTTCTCAACAGCTGACGGGCCGCGCCGCACTCCCCTACCACCCTTCGGGCAGGCGACGCTGACTCTCCTTCAGCCTGCAAGTAATGTGTTGCGTCTGTTCAACGGACTTTTCGTAACGTAAGGATTGTCCACGATGAAGAATCGGCGCAGCCGCTCTGCCGCCTTGCTGATGCCGATTCTCGGGGACGCCGCGATACGCTCGCCTTCCAGCAGGGCATTGCGTTCCAAATACAATGGAGCCGTGCTCAGGTCATGCCCGTACAGTTTCAGATCGATGCCCATGGCCTGACACAGTTTTGCCGGACCGTTCGTCAAATCGACGTCCTTGCGATTGCCGACGGTTGTGCGGCTGCCGCTTCGATTCGCAAACCGCCGTTCCCGCATGATTTCAACGCCCCGCACCGGTTCAACGGCACGAATCAACGCTCCCGCGCCGAAGCCGTCATCCCCCGCACTGACATTGAAACAGCGATGCATGCCATAGGAGATGTAGACGTATGCGCGTCCGGAAGGGCCGAACAGCGCCGCATTGCGTTCGCTTCTGCCGTGAAAGGCGTGACTTGCCGGATCGTTCTGATCGTAGGCCTCCGTCTCCACGATGCGGGCGGCCGCGATACCGCCATCATCGAATTCACGGATCAACAGACAGCCAAGCAATCCAATGGCCGCCTCATCGGCTGAACCGGACAATATGTCATTCGGGAAATCCTGTGACGCCATACACTTCCTCATGCAGCACCGCCTTTCCGCATGTTTTTTCGCACGCTTGTTCATACGTTTTGCATTGCCATAGAACGGCCTCGCGTGGTGAAACAGCTTTCATGATAGGTCGGGCGCTACGATTACGCCGACCGCATGCGTAACGGTTGGACTGCCATTCGTTGGAACGCCATCCATTGGCCTGCATATAAGCTGATGGTATCAGGAATCTTCAGAATCAAAGGAGACGCATATGCGCATAAGAACGGTGACAAACATCGATTTCGGCAGTGACGACAACCTGCTGTTCCTAGGATTCCACGGTTTCGGCAACGACGAAACCGAAATGATCCGCATCATCGAAGCACTCTACGACGGCTCCGACCATGAACCGAACTACATGTCATTCCGCGGCACATACAGCAGACCGTTCATCGGCAACAATCATTGGTACCCCGACGGCTGCTCCACGGAAGAACGCCGCCGCGAATGCCATGATGTTGGCGACGCCGTCATTGAACTGCTGCGCTCGCCCGCGTACGTACGGTTCCGTAAAGTGTTGATCGGGTTTTCGCAAGGCGGCTATCTGTCGTACCGCATGGTGTTGGAACACCCCGATTCGTTTGGCGCCGCGATACTGATGAGCCCGTCATTCAAAGGTGAAGAAGGCTCTGCACCCGTTACCGGCCGCACACGGTTTGCATTGTGTTATGGACGTGAGGATCGCACGATTCCTGCCACGGACCAGCACGCCGCACGGGCCAAACTCGAGCAGACCGGCAATCTCACGTATTTCGAGTATCCCGGCATGGACCATGGCATCTGCGATGCCGAAATCGCTGACTTGCGTAAGTGGCTGGGGTTGTGAGGAGGGGTGGGTGTGAGACCGTACGATTGCGAGCGGAGTTGCCTGTCCTAACCTTTTTCAGCCTACTACTTTACAATTCCTACCGTCCCTACTTTACGGATTCTACCGTCGACGCCCTCTCAGAATCAGTCCGACAAGGCGTTACGCGCTTCGTCCGACTAACTGGGAGACAAGGCACAGCCGCAAATAGAATGACCTCTCACTCCCAGAGCCAATAGCGGGTTCGAGATAGAGAGGTACTGACAAGAACGATTCTAACATCACCCAGATTTACCCAGACAGCCCGCATAAACGGATGAGTACCGGAAAACGGCGTCGCGAGGTCGAATCTCGCCGTCGCCATTTGACAAACCACCCGTATGAACAGCTTTTTGATGCCCTCACGGGCCACGACAAGTAATGAGACGAAATGGCGAATGACAGCAACAGACAGAGCCACATCCGGAGCTGAGGGGCGAAGATGATGACAAACAGATTGACCTTCTTCTGCTTCGGATGCGTATAGTAATCCTACATTTCCATTCATTTGATTAAGTCATAGAAGCGACGATGGATTTGCCTTCTGGGACAAAAGGTATAGGATAAGGAAACGTAAAGGAAGAAGGGTCTCTGACGGATTTGCAGATCCGCCAGAGACCTGCGAAACGGAAAGAAGGTGATAAGGCATCATGGCCGCCGCCCACTTTCTGGCTCGTATTTCTAAGGCATAGAAACATGAGCCAGTATAGCAGGCGGAAAAGAGAAACGCGGTGTTCGTCTTTTCGCCGCAAAGCCGCCCGCATTCATTGAGGTATTTCAACTCAGTTGATGAAGCCTGGTTCTGCTGGCATCCCTGCACTACGATGCAAGGACTTCCATAAAACGAGTTTTCAAATATAAAAAGTGTCGATTTTTGCATTACCCATAAGGCTTATGCGCGGTGGATTGCATACAAAAGTCGATTGAGAAAATCCGTTTCTGTGTTGGTGTGCGTGGCGTAACCGCCATGTTCATCAACACATCCTAAACTAATTGTCAAGATGGTATGAACGTAGTCGTTCATGTACCAAAAACATAAGAAAGGACGCAAAAATGCGTGCTATTACTATCGAGGATTTGAATGCTGCCGCTCATATCGGCGGAGCCGGAAGTTTGGTCATGCGTCAGGAGCTGGAACCCGCAAGTGGCCCGGATGGTGTGATTGCTCCTGCGAAATATACCATGGAGAAAGTCGCTACATATATATATGAGATGCGCTTCATGGAGGGGCGAGAAGAACCCGTAAAGGTAGTGCTCATCGACTCCAAGACGTCTTTTGCGAATCGTGCTGAAGGGACGACGACAGAAGCGATGCATAATGGTAGTGGAATCCTCTCTAAGATGCCTCATATCGCGGTCGAATATGACACTGTTGCCGGTAGGAAGACTTTCTATGATAATCAACTTCCACATCGTGCTTTTGACGGGCACATCCGCGTTGGAGAATATGAAGGTGCGTCCACTTCCCAAGCGGAGGCGTATATGAATGCGCGCAATTCTACCCTAGAGAATCTGCTCCCGCTTTTCGAATTGTCTCCCGAAACCGTCATCTTCGGAGGTTGGGATTCCACTCGTAGTAAGAATCAGTTGAGAATTCCATCCGTTCTGGTGGGAGAGACTTATGGTATTTTGGCTGAGCAGGAGGAAGATCCTGCAATTCACAGAGCAGGCGCTCGCGTTGATCCGGTTGGTGCCAGTGTAAACGTGGCATCTAAAGACGACCGCACGAAGATTGTCGGCGACAGCATCGATTTGAGCGATAGCACTAAGACAAGCTTTGAAAAGTCAGGGAAAGGCTCTGTCATTGGATTGGGGGCCATTCCTCCAAGTGCTAAGAAAGATTTGCTGGATGGTGTCTCTGTTCGTAGCGTCATTTCTACTCGTGTGTTGAGTTTCGCCACCGTGCGCACTTTCCATTTTGGTAAGGGTGTTGAAGGTGATGCGGCAATTCGCGCTCTTATTATTGCGGTACTTTTGCGAGATGTTGCTGGCTATGACGAGAACCCCTTTATTCGTGCGAATTGCTTCCTTGCGGAGAAGGATAAGCCGGCTGTGGTGTTGAACAAGCGCTATGGTGAAAAGGAGGAGTTGGAACCTCTTACCGTAAAAACGACAGAGGCTCTTCTGGAAGAAGCTTATGCTCAGGCGCATGAGAAGGCTGGAATTACTTGGGAAGGCCAGGAATTCCTTGTCCAGGGCAATCCTGCGGTTCTTGCCAATGCGTCTGCCGAAGATGATTCGAAGGACAACAACTGATATGGCTTTTGCAATATCGGCCTATTTCCCGCTTGGTTTTTATCAGGGCAGCGATTCCGGCAGTAGACCAGAATCGTACCCTTCGCTCAATCGGTTGTACTCCGCGCTTGTTTCTGCGGCATATTTGACGTTTGGTTTCGAGAAGGTTGACGCTGAGTATGGACTGACAGATGAGCAAATTCATGATGCTTTGAATTGGTTCGAGGATAATCCTCCGCAAGAAATACTATTTCCCCGTGTTATCAGAGCTGGAAGCAGAGCTACTGTATACCGGAATAAGGGTAATGTTCAAAATAAGAAGAAACCTAAAGATAAGGTTTCCCCTGCAGAGGCTTACATCGCCACCGCATATGAGCAGTATCCTGAATCTGGAATGTTGCTGACTTGGGCATGGCATGAGAACCCTTCACCTGAAGTTTTTAAAACGCTGAATTTGCTTTGCGATGAAGTTCCTTATTTGGGTGAGGCTTGTTCCGTCGTGGAGCTGCATGCGCATGAGGACTATGTTTTCCCCGCTGCCGCCGAGGATTGTGTGTGGACGCTTTCTTCTGATTCAGCATTGGGGAGCATCTTCAGGAAGGGAAGGCCTCTCTCCTTTCCGAGGAAGGGCCGTCTCGATGATTTGAAGAAAGCGTTTGTCACTGCGAACCCTGCGCCGAAAGGCAAGAAGAGAGCAGCATCTATCAGCGATAAGGAAGATGAACAAAATTTCCTTAACGAGTACCTTCCCCTGCAAACGGAGGGGCAGGCCAGATACATTCCTCCTTCTGCGCAGAAAGAGGACGCTCTCAAGGCTCCATGGGCAACAGCATTCTATCTCGAGATTGACAGAGTCGATGGCAAACAAGGAGATGACGGCAAGGCCGAATGGAGACCAGAAGAATCTGAACTTGTCGGTTGGGCCGTAGCGCTTCACCGTTTTCTTGTGAAGCAGTGGGGCCCTGATCCATCTCTTGCGCTGATTGGTAAATATGCTCCGGGCATGAGCAGACCAGCCAACAATGTGTCCATTCAGATTTTAGATTCCGGGTTTAAATTGGCATATGCCCAGAAGCTTCGGAAAGAACTCACTGGGAAAGGACCAGGCTTTCTGATTATGCTTCCGCATGACATGTTGAAATCTGATGTTCAAAAATTACATGATGTTTGTAAACGGACTAAGGGTAAAACCCTGTACTATGCACCGAACAAGCCTTCTTTGCAACTTGGGGATATTACGATAATCGATGCTGAGCATCTTTGGAAACCAGTGACTGAAGGGATGTGTCGATACTGGACACTCAGACCAATGGCCATTGCCGAGACGCGTCCCATTCCTAGTCCAAAACATAATCGTAAATGGGGTGTTCAAGAAGCCATCTGTCTGGCTTTGGGGCATGTTTGGCGCGACAGATATGCCCCTAAAGCCAATCAAGGGGGACAAGCTAAAGCTAGTCGAGAAGAGCGTTATTGGAATTTTGTAGATGCGGTAAAGGCAAAAACGTCAAACTTCCGCATCTTTGATTGGCGTGCTGTGTATCGCGTTAACATGGCGGATTACGTGCATCATACGGATTCCTCCAACGTTCTGCATGGTATGCAGGCATTGATTGCGATTTCCGATGCTGCAGATTCACTGGATTGTGCAGCAATGGCAATTGGCCAGAGTCGTCACTTAGGAGGGGGATTCTTGGTGCCAGTGGATTTTGATCTAAGTGCACTTCAACCGGATGAAAATTTCGGAAAGGGGGTTCCGGCATGGCTGAAATGAGCCTGGAACAAAGGCAGTATCTTACTGCGAAATTTGAAGAATTTGTTGCTGCAGTTCATTCAGATGTTAAGGAAAACCAGCCGGTTCGAAAGCCTTATCAATGGCAAATCAGGTTGATGCTACACGTTGCCGAGCATGGGTGTTGGCCGCAAGGCATCGGTGCTCCGACTGCATCGGGTAAAACGAGCGTGATTGACATTCATGTGTTCCTTAACGCTATGGCTGGTCTTATCTCCACTGAGGAGAGCGCGGATACTCAGATACTTGCTGACTTGCCATTGCAACGTATCCCACGCCGTTTGGCGCTTACTGTGAATCGTCGTTCATTGGTCGATGACCAGTTTGATGAGGCGTGCGCGTTGCAAAACAAGATGCAGTCTGAAAACGACAAAGACGATGGACTCGACGTATACCGCAAAGGTTTGAATCTACGTTCTGCTGTCAATGATGGAATCAAGCGTGAACTCCCGAATCCTCAGATGATTGTCGTTGAGCTTCGCGGTGGTGCTAGCCCGGATCGTGAGTGGCGCTATTATCCACAGACCTGTGCGGTAATTTGCGCAACACCGGACATGTTTGGTAGCCGCTTGTTATTCCGCGGCTATGGTACCAGTGCGACAATGCGTTCAATGGAGGCCGGGCTTCTTGCTTACGATACGGTGTTGATTGCAGATGAAGCACATCTGAGTCGACAGCTGTTGAGGACAGCACGGCAGGTGACTCGTATTGAGAATATAGCCATGACTTCTCTTACTGGTCAAGTCACTTCTTTGCAGGTTGTGGAAACTACCGCAACTCCTACATCCGATGATGTAGAAAGTCTGGTTTCCGTTAGGGAATCGGACTTCGGAATTGATTCTGCGCTGAGAAAGCGTCTTTGTACTTCAAAGCCTGTATTCACCAGTTTTGACTTTGAAAAACCTAAGGACGAAATAGAAGCGATTGCTTTACGGTGTTTTGAATTGATTCAAGACAATGAGAAATCTGATAGGTCTAGTGATTCGAACCCCCATGTTCTTGGCTGCATTCTGAATACCGTTGAGAATGCCAAAGCGGTCGCTAAAGAGCTTGATAAGCGGTGCAAGAAAGAAGGCATCCAACGTCCTATCGACGTATATGTCGGTCCGATGCGTGCTTATGATAAACGCAAGGTGGCTGAAAGGCTTAAGTCTGTGCCATCGATGAATCCGCAAAACGCACCATGTTGTATCATCGGCACACAGACTTTGGAGGTTGGCGTCGATGTTGATTTCGCTAACATGGTGACTGAAATTGCACCTGGTTCTGCGTTGGTGCAGCGTGCGGGACGAGTGAATCGTCGAGGACTAAGATCTAGTGGGCCCGTGTATGTGTTTGGTCTTGATTTGCGACAATCGACGGAAATGAAGCAAACTAGGGCTACCATCCCGTATTCGCCTGAAGATATTCAGAAAACACGAGATTGGTTGAATGCTTTAAGTAAAACTGAGTCTGGCGACCCCGACATTAGTGCATGGTCTGTGAATCGGACTGTACTAGCAGGAACGCCAACCCCAGGAGAACGGCAGCGTAGGTTGCTATTCCAGCGTTTGGAACCGTGGGACGTCGAGAATCTTTCCGTCACCGACGAAGAACTGTGCGCTGACATAAGTGAGAGTGGTCTTCAGCAAGGGCATTCAGATCTCAATCTTTGGCTACGGGATGAACTAAATTCAGATGATCCTGATGTCAGCATCGTGGTGCGCCATCTACCTTGGGATGGCACACTGGCTACTCAGCTTTTGGAAGTGACTCAGCCTGAGAACGACGAGCTGTTTCCAGTTGGAAAGTGGTGTGGACTCGAGAGTCTCTTTAAAACATTGGCGAGACAAGATGATAAAGCCCATAGGAGAGGTGCGAGAATCGATACCGTCAACATTAGAGGGGAAAAAAGCACGGTTGAATTTCCTCACAGGGTGTTCAGGTACCGTGCTTCTGAGCCTGAAGGTCACCGTGTGGTGTGTTTGCGTGCGCAAGATGCTGCACAAGACACGGTGAAATCGGGCGACGTGCTCATTCTTGATGATTATGAGAAAGTCTTTTCTAAATTTTCTGAAGATTCCTTTGAGACTGCCGTCATCTTTGATCCAGAAGGCTCTGATAGCGCAAGCGACGTGTTCAATCGGTGTACTTCCTCTGCTTTAATAACGGATTCCTCCGTTTCGGATGATTCAAGAGTTGCTAAAGCGTTTCGGTTTATTCAGGAAATCGAAGAAGAAGAGTCTTCAGAAAACGACGAGGAACTGTCTGATACTGCCGAAGAAGACATGCAGGAGTCGCTTCGCTTGCTTCGTGCGGCGACTGTTGGTGCAGTAGATTCGGCAGGGCGCGCAGAGAACAAGGAGTATTCTCTAATCTGGCATGTTGTCGAAGGCCCTGAAGTCCGTTATACCGACATCGGCGGCAATGCAGTTCAACGTAATGTCCAATGGGTTGTCAGCGGTGTATCTGAGAGTATGCCGGACTCTGAATCGAATCAGGAAGTTCTGTCATCTAGGAAGAAAACACTGTTTTTGGGCGGTATTTCAAGTGATCCTGCCGAGCCTAGACGCAAAGAAGGCCATCAAAATCATGTCGCTCGACGCGCGCAAGCACTCGGTACTCTTATTGGGCTTGGCCCTATGATGGTGGAAGACTTGCGTATTGCCGGTGAATATCATGACGAAGGCAAGAAAGACAAGCGTTTCCAGAGAATGCTTTGCCGAAATCGACAGAAAGAAATTGAAAAAGGACCCTGGGCGAAAAGCCGATTATTCATATCTCGCTCATGGGAACAGGAATTCCGCAATACGTACAGACTTCACGGTTGGCGTCATGAGCAGCGTTCCGTCGTGGAATTCTTATATTCTTGCGAAAAGAATGAGCAACTGGCAATCATGAGTGAGTCTGATAAACAGCTTGTTGAGAGACTTATTGGCACATCACATGGTCATGGTCGTTCAGCATTTCGGCATGGAACAGAGTATCTACTTCCTCAGGAAGGAGGCGCCTCTCGTAATGCAAATCCAAGATTAAACGACATCTCGGATCGACTATTCGAAATGGGGGAATGGGAAACTCTTATTGACCGTACCAATCAGCGGTATGGTTTCTGGGGTGTTTCATACCTTGAGGCACTGCTTCGTGCGGCTGACATTACGTGTTCGAAAGAAGGTCTGTGATGAGTGTCGTTATTCCTGCGAATGCTACTGATGCATTTTCACATCTGTTCATGGTCGGTCTTGCTTCGATTCTCGAAGATGCCGACAGTGATAGGGTCTGCCTCTTCCGTTGGCGGGATACATTACAAGCGTTTGAGTTGAAGACCGATGATGGTTTAGATATCGAGCGGATGTCGGAAATCGTTAGCGAACATGCCCAAAGATGGTCACAATCATTGCCGTTGACATCCGAGAACGACTATACAGTCACTAAGGAGTCTGACATTCCCGGTGAAACATTCCATGCAACTATGTCTCCAAGATTAAGCAGTCTGGGCGTCCCTTGTGGGTGGCACAAGCTCCAGGAAGACAGAGAGGCTGCTATTGATGCTATGCAAACTGCTGGTGATTACCGTTATTTCGGCGCGCTTGGTCAACCCTCATACTGGTCTGGCGAACAGAGCGGCAAATTGCGTTCTGACTTTGGCGCTTCGCGGTGGGAGATGGTAACTCGTAATAAAGGCCAAGAGTTTATTGGTGGTCGATTGTTGCCTTTATCTCGGTGTGTTGCAGCACGATCCATCGAGAATGTTCGTGATGGGTTGCTCGGAACGAAAATAGAGGATGAAGTTGGGCACAACGATTCGATGAGCCGCGCGGCGACTGGACTTCATGCTCCGGCTAGAACGGATAATGCTCGAGCGTGGTGCGCCTTGCTAGGAGTTGCTGCTTTCCCAACTCGCGTTACAACTATTGGAAACGATAGGTCTCGTGACAGTAGTGCGGCATTATTCCAGCTTAAAGGACAAATTCGCTTCGCAATTTTGCCTTTGTTCGACCAATACTGGACAACATCGAAGTACCGTTCCATTGTTCGTAGTGAAGCACTCGCGAAATTTGGCATTCAATATGCTTGCACTGCTAGTGAGCAATCATATTTTGCAAGTGCATCGTCTGACTGGCTTGGGGAAAAAGGCGTTCTGGCATGTTGTTTCTTTAACCAGTTCATGTCGGATAACAAAAGTGCTCCAGAACGATGGCTAAAACCCGGCATAATCGTTCCAGTGAAGGAAATGGAATAGCAAGTACGGAGGAAACTTATGGAAGATGACCCCATTCCGATTAGTCTGGTCGCCAACTACATGTTTTGTCCACGTAGGGCATGGCTGGAATCGGTTGGAGAAAAAGTTGATTCGGATCAAATTATGCGAGGGACATACGACCATCGCAAGGTTGATAGATTCGATGGTGCTCCCGATGCGGATTCATATCAAGCTGTGAACATCAGGCATGAGGAATGGGGCGTTAGCGGCAAGCTTGATGCAGCCAAAATGACGGATGACGGTGTTGTTATTCGTGAATACAAGGCGACACCTGTGAAGCGAGCAATGACTATCACTGAGGCGATGCGAACGCAACTCGCTTTGCAGGCTGCTTGCCTTGAAGCCATGGGTTTTCATGTGGCAGGGACGGAAATTTTCTTCACCACTCACCATCGACGAGTCGACGTTGAACTCAATGAAGAAGACTTTGAGAACGCTCATAAGGCTGTGGAAGAGACCCGAGCGTTAATCAACTCTGAACAAGCGCCTGAGCCGTTGGAGGATAGCACGCGATGCATGCGTTGCTCTCACGTGGGAATCTGCCTGCCTGAAGAACGTAAGCTATGCGCGGTGGCGCATCGTGTGATGGTTTCATCCCCTGATAATCAAGTGACTCATCTTGCTACTCCTGGTTCGAAAGCCTTTATCAGGTCTGGGCGAATGATAGTTCAGAAAAACGGCGAAGAACTTGCCTCAATTCCAATTGACACCATGCAAGGATTGCAAATCTATGGTAATACCGACTTGTCGAGTGGTTTGATTCGTGAGTTGATGTGGCGTGATATTCCAATCGTTTGGTGCAGTGGAACGGGGCGTATGTATGGTTGGTCTGTTCCCTCGTATGGGCCTAATGGCGAACAACGTGTCGAGCAGCATGTGGCTTCTCATGAGGGCCGGCTTGGACTCGCACGAGAATTCATCATCGCCAAAATTCATAACCAGTCTGTTCTGTTGCGTCGCTCAGAGTCGGATAATCCAGTACTACCTCAGTTGCGACATATCGAAAAACAAGTCGGTAATGCGAACAGATGGCAGGACGTGCTTGGTCTTGAAGGAGAGTCTGCTGCATTATATTTTTCCCAGTTCAAGCATCTCATCAAAGTTGATCGTCAGGCTGAATGGCATTGGATTGCCCGTATGAGGCGGCCAGCGCCCGATGCGTTGAATTCTTTGCTTGATTTTACTTATACATTGTTGCTGTCTGATTGTGTCCGTGCGCTGATTTCTTGTGGGCTTGATCCTCATGCTGGCTTTCTGCACAGCAGCAAACGTAATAAGCCTGCGTTGGCACTGGACCTGATAGAAGAATTCAGAGCGCCAATTGCTGATTCTGTGGTGCAAACAGTAATCAACAACGGTGAAATCAACGCAACAGGATTTACAGATGCACTTGGATCGGTACGTATGATGGACGAAACTCGTAAAGCCGTAATCAAAGCATATGAACGAAGAATGGCTACAGAAATAACCCATCCCATCTTTAAATATAAGGCATCTTGGCGAAGGACTATTGAGATTCAAGCTCGGATGATTTTGGGATATCTCGACGGAACACAAGCTGAATATCGTGGAATCAGAATTCGCTAAGAAGCTATGGCATGGTTAACCAGAAACGTGGCTATTTAGTTGCATATGATGTGAGCGATGATTACCGTCGCAGTCATGTAGCGAAGATTCTTCAGCATTATGGAGAACGGCTGCAATACAGTGTTTTTCTGTTGCAAGTGCGCCCCTCAATGATGCTCAACGTACGTATGAAGATTGAGAAAGAGATTGACTATGAAACCGATTCCGTTGTGTTCTGCTCATTGGGGACAATTGCGCAGACGGAAGAGGGATTGGATTTTCTGGGGCATCGAGGATATGCAGACTTAGAAATTCCCACAATTATTTGATTTCAGTCAAAACGGCTGGGCTGTTTGATAACTAAAGAGTGTTTCGTCTTGCATGCGCACGAGAGGTGAATCACTTCTGAGACGCGCGGCAAGCGCTCGCATGCGGAAAATGGCGTTTCTGTGGGATTCAGCGTTCCCAGATTCGCATTTTTCATAGGGTATGAAGTACATCGCTCGCATAATTGCTTGAGATACATGTCACCACAACGCTCTACACTAAGACTTTCCTGAGCTCTAATACTCAGGACTTCATTGAGGTCAACTCAAAGTCACCGCCGAATGGGCCCGCAAACTCTTCCTGAGCTCTAATACTCAGGACTTCATTGAGGTCGCAACGCAAAATTCAAACGCGTCATCGGCGGAGAACTCTTCCTGAGCTCTAATACTCAGGACTTCATTGAGGTAACCCGAAAACCAACCGGGGCCATGATTTTTGCGCCAGTTCCTGAGCTCTAATACTCAGGACTTCATTGAGGTCTCGCGAAAGGCGAGCAGACAGCTGGACCGACGGGCTTCCTGAGCTCTAATACTCAGGACTTCATTGAGGTGAAACGGAGGCACCTTCTCCTACTACGCTTTCGGCCCATTCCTGAGCTCTAATACTCAGGACTTCATTGAGGTTCATACGAACCGTCTCGCGAGCGGCGGCCATCGGGTATTCCTGAGCTCTAATACTCAGGACTTCATTGAGGTCTCACTCGTGCGGAAGGCAACGCATTCATCACATGGTATTCCTGAGCTCTAATACTCAGGACTTCATTGAGGTACGCACTATCCAACGTCCACACGTGTCGAACAGACATTCCTGAGCTCTAATACTCAGGACTTCATTGAGGTTGGAATGATTGGATTCCAATGTTCCAGCATGGCGCGCAATTCCTGAGCTCTAATACTCAGGACTTCATTGAGGTGAATCTTAGAGACTTGAGATTGAAACGTGGGTTAACACATTCCTGAGCTCTAATACTCAGGACTTCATTGAGGTCCGCTTAGATTGATGCTCACATTTAATAAGGAGTTTCATTCCTGAGCTCTAATACTCAGGACTTCATTGAGGTTCGTCCCAGCTGGAGAACTTCAGGATCTTCCAGACCCATTCCTGAGCTCTAATACTCAGGACTTCATTGAGGTCCGAGGCGGGCCGCGGTGTCGTTCCATTGCGCGCCGATTCCTGAGCTCTAATACTCAGGACTTCATTGAGGTTTGTCATCATCCCAATCGATGACAGCCAGCTCGTTGATTCCTGAGCTCTAATACTCAGGACTTCATTGAGGTGTGTCCGCTGCCGGCCTGCGTGCCGATGGCCTGCCGCACGATTCCTGAGCTCTAATACTCAGGACTTCATTGAGGTAAAAACGCAGTACGTTAATATGGATAGCGGGCGTCCTATTCCTGAGCTCTAATACTCAGGACTTCATTGAGGTATCGACGTGCACCACTTATTGCAATATATGTACCCCAAATTCCTGAGCTCTAATACTCAGGACTTCATTGAGGTCTCATCAGTGCTGAACGGTATCTGACCATTCAGTTTCCATTCCTGAGCTCTAATACTCAGGACTTCATTGAGGTCTATATGTTGCATGCGAAGGACGGACGCGACTGGCCGAAATTCCTGAGCTCTAATACTCAGGACTTCATTGAGGTGGCCATGGAAGGGAGACTGGCGTGAACTGGCTTCTAATTCCTGAGCTCTAATACTCAGGACTTCATTGAGGTACAAGCATTGCGAAAGCATATTGAACGTCCGATTGGACGATTCCTGAGCTCTAATACTCAGGACTTCATTGAGGTTTGATTTCAGTACGCTTGCCCTCACAATTCAAATAATTCCTGAGCTCTAATACTCAGGACTTCATTGAGGTGAGCCGGGCGGCAATCTCTGATGACCGGCGCCAGATTCCTGAGCTCTAATACTCAGGACTTCATTGAGGTGAGGGCCAGAAGAACGGCTACGTCGCCGCCAGGACGGATTCCTGAGCTCTAATACTCAGGACTTCATTGAGGTGATAGCGATTATGCAGATTACGCTATCCGCAACAAAATTCCTGAGCTCTAATACTCAGGACTTCATTGAGGTGAGACCACGCCGGGAAGCATCTGGTAGATGGCCGCCTCCATTCCTGAGCTCTAATACTCAGGACTTCATTGAGGTCTTACACACAACAGATTTGTTGTGCAAGTCGGGATAAATTCCTGAGCTCTAATACTCAGGACTTCATTGAGGTGGCAAACAGGTTGTATTACGCCGCGATTTCAAAGCAATTCCTGAGCTCTAATACTCAGGACTTCATTGAGGTCAGGACGGTGCTCAGGCGTTCCAGGGCGCCGGGCCAGCAGATTCCTGAGCTCTAATACTCAGGACTTCATTGAGGTGGAAAACATGGCGCATTCGTGGACGGACATGAAGAACATTCCTGAGCTCTAATACTCAGGACTTCATTGAGGTCAGGACGGTACCGCCGTATACGTGGAGATAGAGACAAATTCCTGAGCTCTAATACTCAGGACTTCATTGAGGTCGGATTAAGCCGATACTATACATAAAGACTACATAAAATTCCTGAGCTCTAATACTCAGGACTTCATTGAGGTCGGATTAAGCCGATACTATACATAAAGACTACATAAAATTCCTGAGCTCTAATACTCAGGACTTCATTGAGGTCGGATTAAGCCGATACTATACATAAAGACTACATAAAATTCCTGAGCTCTAATACTCAGGACTTCATTGAGGTGAGAAGGGCATCGTCAACGAGGGTGCGAAAGAGTTGAAATTCCTGAGCTCTGATACTCAGGACTTCATTGAGGTGCAATGGTAATTGTAACAGCACTCGTAAGATTCGTAGATTCCTGAGCTCTGATACTCAGGACTTCATTGAGGTAAAGTACATACAAGTGCATACGAAATGCATACAAGATTCCTGAGTTCTAATACTCAGGACTTCATTGAGGTTCGTACGTGCTGTCCGGTCACGGTGGTGACGGCAAGACATTCCTGAGTTCTAATACTCAGGACTTCATTGAGGTCCGTGGCAAGCGCCATCCTCCCGGACGGCTTGTACGGAGATTCCTGAGTTCTAATACTCAGGACTTCATTGAGGTCAGCTGTGTCGGCGGGCGAACGCAATTACTTGCTATTCCTGAGTTCGAATACTCAGGACTTCATTGAGGTCGCGGTAGCGGCTTTGCGGCGAAAAGACGAACACCGCGTTTCTCTTTTCCGCCTGCTATACTGGCTCATGTTTCTATGCCTTAGAAATACGAGCCAGAAAGTGGGCGGCGGCCATGATGCCTTATCACCTTCTTTCCGTTTCGCAGGTCTCTGGCGGATCTGCAAATCCGTCAGAGACCCTTCTTCCTTTACGTTTCCTTATCCTATACCTTTTGTCCCAGAAGGCAAATCCATCGTCGCTTCTATAACTTAATCAAATGAATGGAAATGTAGGATTACTATACGCATCCGAAGCAGAAGAGAGCCAACTTCCGAAGGCTACAGTTGATCCGCACTCCAACATGGCAATCGTAAATCGTTGGAAGAAAACCAGCTTTTTGCAAAACCTGAAAGACAACGGCAAACATCCTTTTCAGACAAGATCAGAGAAAAATGACGCCAAATTGAACTGTAGGCGAAGGGAGTTATTTACACAGAATAAAAACCGAAAGGGCGGGTTGCCACAGGAATAAACCCGCGATAACCCACGTCTTCCGGCAGTGCGACTGCTTCTCATATGTGTGCTTGACTCACATGGATGGTACTGAGAACCATTCGCTCAACGATCTGCTCCCGCATGCATGACCGAACATGCGCACGGAACACAAATCAAGTCGTAGGGCTTAAAGCCAATGCATAACTGTAGCCGCACGTTTGAATAATCACAAATCCAGCCAACAGGCATACAGATAGACGCCAAATACATACGTGGGAAGCCCCTATACGAAAGGCGGCAAGTCGCGCCCACACGGAACACGGCTCACCGCCTAGATTATGAGGTTATAAACCTCACAGCCCGGCTCAGGCCTTGGCAACCTCAACTGCCAACTCGGAGCCCTCGGCGCCGGCCACAACCTCGAAGGAGGTGGCAAGCGTTTCGGAAGCCACAAGGCCCTTGAATTGCTCGACCTTCGCCACGTCACCCGTCGGAACGGTCAACTTCAACGCAATACGGTCGGAGATCTCCAGATCGGCAGCCTTGCGGGCATCCTGCACGGCACGGATCACGTCGCGAGCATAGCCTTCGGCAATCAGGTCGTCGTTCAGCTCGGTGTCGAGAATCACGAAACCACCGGTCGGCAGCGCAGCGGACACGGAGCTGGCGGCCTCTTCGGCGTTCTTCTCCTCCACGCTGTTGATCAGCTCGTATTCACCTTCTTCCAGTGCAATCTCACCGTTCGGAGTCTCGCACACCGGCACGCCGGAGGCATCGACATGCCAGGCACCGGACTTGGAAGCCTTGATGGCAAACTGCACGTCCTTGCGCAGACGCTTACCTGCGACTCGGGCGTTCACGCGCAGCTCGTTGACGATCTTCAGGCCGCGGGATTCGGCATCCTCAAGCGTGCACAGCTCGACATCCTTGACGTTAAGCTCGGACTTCAGGATTTCGGCGTAGGCAGCAACGGCATCCGGACCGGACACGATCACAGTCAGCTTGGAAAGCGGCTGGCGCACGCGAATCTGCTTCGCCTTACGCATGGACAGCGTGCTGGAAACGACCTCGCGTACCTTCTCCATAGCATCGACCAAGGCCGGATCATCCACCAGCACGCGACCAAGTTCGGTCGCCTCGCCAGAAGTCGGATCGGCCAGGAACGGCCAATCGGCCAGATGCACGGACTCGCCGCCGGTCAGGCCACGCCACACGGCTTCGGCCTCCATCGGAGCAAGCGGGGCGATTACGCGCATGAATGCCTCAAGCACGGTGTACAGCGTATTGAACGCGTTCTCGTCCTCATTCCAGAAGCGGTCGCGATTGTTGCGAATGTACCAGTTGGTGAGCATGTCGATGAAATCGGACACGGCTTCGCAGGCGTCGGAAATCAGGAAGTCATCCAGCGCAGCTTGGGTCTTCTCGATCAGACGGCGGGTGCGGGCCAGCAGGTAACGGTCCATTTCCGGCAAGGCGGCAACCTCGCCGGCACGTAGCGAACGAGCGTCGAAACCGGCACCGCCATTGGCCGCATTGGCATACAGGGTGAAGAAATAGTAGGAGCTCCACACCGGCAGCATCACCTGACGTACGGTATCGCGGATGCCGTCGGCGGTCACGATGAGGTTGCCGCCACGCAGGATCGGCGAACTCATGAGGAACCAACGCATGGCGTCGGAACCGAAGTCGTTGAACACGCCGTTCACATCCGGATAGTTGCGCAGATGCTTCGACATCTTCTGACCGTCGGAACCGAGCACGATGCCGTGGCAGATCACGTTCTTGTATGCCGGCTTGTCGAACAGGGCGGTGGCCATGATGTGCAGCACATAGAACCAGCCACGGGTCTGGCCGATGTATTCCACGATGTAGTCACACGGGAAGTGCTGTTCGAAGGTTTCCTTGTTCTCGAACGGATAGTGGTACTGGGCGAAGCTCATGGAACCGGATTCGAACCAGCAGTCCATTACGTCGGTGATACGGCGCATGTGGCTCTTGCCGGTCGGATCGTCCGGGTTGACGCGGGTCAGTTCGTCGATATACGGGCGATGCATGTTGACATTGCCTTCATGATCGCGCGGATAATCACCGAAGTCGGCCTTCAGCTCCTCAAGCGAGCCATACACGTCGACGCGCGGATACTTCGGATCGTCGGATACCCACACCGGAATCGGCGAACCCCAGAAACGGTTACGAGAGATGGACCAGTCGCGGGCATTGGCAAGCCACTTGCCGAACTGCCCATCCTTCACGTTGTCCGGAATCCAGTTGATCTGCTGGTTGAGCTCGAGCAGACGGTCCTTGATCTTGGTCACGGACACGAACCAAGAGCTCACCGGCTTGTAGATCAGCGGGGTGGCGCAACGCCAGCAGTGCGGATAGGAGTGCACGTAGCTCTTCTCCTGGAAGAGAATCGCGCGCTGGTCCTCCGGCACACGGGCCAGCGGACCATCGCCTGCACGCAGGTTACGCAGAATCGGCAGATTCGCATCGAACACATACTGACCCTCGTAGTCCGGGCACAGCGACGTGAACTTACAGCCCGCGTCAAGCACGTCCACGCTCTTGATGCCCTTGGCATTGAGCGTGTTCATATCGTCCTCGCCGTACGGAGCCTGATGCACGAGGCCCGTACCTTCGACGGTATCGACGTAATCGGCGGTGAAAATCTGATAGCCTTCCGGCCCCGGAACCTGACCCTCGGCGGCATGCTCGTCGCCAGCGAAATACGGGAAGACCGGATAGTAGCGCCAACCCTCCATCTCGGCACCCTTGAGCTCGCGCACGATCTCATAGTTCTCGCCAAGCTCCTTGGCATAGGAGCCGAGCAGCGGCTTGCCCAGATAGAATTTCTTGCCGGCGAACCTGCCTTCGGTCGGACGTACTTCGACATAGTCGATGTCGGCGCCGACCACGATGGCGAAGTTGGTCGGAACGGTCCACGGGGTGGTGGTCCAGAATACGGCGTAGGCGTCTTCCTCGTCGCGCAGCTTCACAGCCACGGACACGGTGGTGTCCTGACGGTCCTGGTACACGTCGGCATCCATACGCAGCTCGTGTGCGGAAAGCGGCGTCTGATCCTTCGGGCAATACGGCAGCACACGGTAGCCCTGATAGGCCAAGCCCTTGTCATACAGCTGCTTGAAGGCCCACATCACGGATTCCATGTACGGAATATTCAGGGTCTTGTAGCCATGCTCAAAATCGACCCAGCGTGCCTGACGGTGCACGTAGTCCTTCCACTCATTGGTGTACTTGAGCACGGAGGCACGGCAGGCGTCGTTAAACTTGTCGATGCCGATTTCCTTGATCTGGTCGACGGAGTCGATGCCCAGTTCCTTCTGCGCCTCGAGCTCGGCCGGCAGACCGTGCGTATCCCAGCCGAACACGCGGTTGACCTTGCGGCCCTTCATGGTCTGGTAGCGCGGAATCACATCCTTGGCATAGCCGGTCAGCAGATGGCCATAATGCGGCAGACCATTGGCGAACGGCGGACCGTCGAAGAAAACGAATTCATTCTGGCTGTGATCTCCGGATGGACGACGCTCGACGGACTTGGCGAAGGTATCGTCCTTCTCCCAATAGTCAAGCACGGACTCCTCCAGCTTCGGGAAGCTGGGGTTCGGCGCGACGTTGGCGCTCTGCTCACCGGCAGCAGCCTTCGGATACACATGATTGGTGGTTTCGCTCACCGTATGCTCCTCGTTTGGCAGGTTTCCTGTTCTTCTTAACTACCTACGAGGACGACGACTTACGCACGATTGCCGCACGTCCGCCACCGCGGTACCACCTCGCTTGCCGCCATCCCCTGCATACTGCACAGTGCGATTGCGACCGCTTGCGTTCGGCTGTTCGGGCCGATCCCGCCGGTTCTACTAAGCTTGCGATTGCACTGTGCGGACTTACGCCCTCTGCAATCGCCGCCGTTCTTCCGGAAGCTCCCCGCTGATAACGGATCACTGCTATACGTTTCAGCAGTTCAGCCTAGCACGCCGTATGAACGTTGCATACGGAAAGAGCCGCACGGCGTCCACCATGCGGCTCCCTCAACCCACGAATCGCATACCGGTTGCGATCAGGACTCAGACAGTTCCCCCTGCGCGAGCTGCGATTCGAGCTGCCTGACGATGTCATCGTGCATCTTTTCGCTGATCTTCACCTTGAAAAGAAAGACGAGCAGGCTCAACACAATCACGGCCAGCGGCACATAGAAGGCGCAAATCTGGAAGGTATGGATGTTGGAGGCGGTCATATCGGCGGCAGTGGCGTTGCCGATCATGCCGGCGGCCACAGCCACGAAGCCGACGATGCCGTTGGAGCAGGCACCCGCAATCTTGTCGAGCATCGGGCGCACGGACAGGGTCACGGCCTCGTTGCGCTTGCCGTTCTTCAGCTGGCCGTATTCGATGGAGTCGGTCAGGGACAGGATGGCGGTCATCTGGATGAAGGTCTGCGGCAGGTAGAAGAAGACCAGTCCGACGGTGACCATCGGCAGGCTGGACGAGCCGATGATGAACAGCAGATAGCCTATGATCATGAGCGCCATACCGCCGAGATACAGGTAGCGGCGCGGAATGCGCTTGTTGAGGACCGGGTATGCCGGAGCCATGATCAGACCAGTGATGACCGGGATGACGCCCACGATGGAGTATGCGTTGGAATTGTTGAGGATGTACTTGAACAGGTACATGAGCACGCCGGTGGTGGCCACGTTGGCGATGGCATACAGCAGGTAGCTCAGGGCGACCCACAGCAACTGGTCGTTCTGGGCAAGGGCCTTGAACGCGGCGAGCGGGCCGCCGTTCTCCTCGGCGTTGGCACGCAGCGTGCTGGAGCTTTCCTTGGTGCCGAACGCCACGGAGCATACGGTCAGGATGCCGAGAATGGCCACGATGATGGCGAAGCAGGTCCAACCACTCTGGCTTTCCGTCCGGTTACCGGTGAACACGAAGCTGAAGTAGGTGACGATCGGGATGACGATGATGGTCAGGCCGTTGTAGCCGATGGAACCGCCGAAAGAGCCGAGTGCGGTATAGGTGGAACGCTCATGGGAGTCGTTCGACAGCGCCGGGATCATGCCCCAGTATGAGATGTCGCGCAACGAGTAGAACACGTCAAGCACGATGAACACCACCACGAACAGCACGATGAACCAAGTGGTGTTGACATTGACCAGACCGAACAGGCCGGTGTACACCACGACGAGCAGCAATGCGGAGACCGTACCTCCGATGAGCTGCCACGGCTTGAAACGGCCCCACTTGGTGTTGGTGTTGTCGATGATGTTGCCCAGCAGCGGATCGATGAAGATCTCCGCGATGCGGATGATCACGACGAGGCTGGTGATGATGCCGATGAGTTTGGTGGCGATGCCTTTGTCGACACCTGCGAACAGCGAGCTGGTCACATACACGATGAAGTATGTGCTCAGGGCGTTGTAGAACGCAGACTGGCCAACGTTGCCGAATGCATATGCCATACGGGATTTCAGGTTTGAGCCCTGCTTATCCACGGTGAGGGTTTCTTCCATCGTTACTTCTCCTTAGAAGTTTCCGTGCAGTCTTCCTTCGACTCATGCATCAGTATATGCCTTAACCCTCGTTAAGTAAAATGTGATACTAATCATTACACTTCGCCGGCGTGTCGTATTTTGTTCGATAATGATAGAAAATGCCACATATCATGTGTGTTCAACGATTGATTCGACCATCAAAGCAAACATGAACACACCACGCCACGCATATGACGTACGTACTTGCGAGTTTTGATAACGAAAGTTACTATTTATCAGTAAAGGATTTTACATCCTTCGCACAGAGCCGTGACACTATAGAAAGAGAGCAGGCAGATCATGTCGCATATCTTTTCCTCAACCGAAGCACAGGAATCGTGGCTGACCGATCCTACCGTTTTCGCGGTCAACCGCCTTCCGGCACATTCCAGCCACCATTGCTACGACCATAAGCCACTCGCCGGCGAGCCGACCGGACTCAAACAACGGCTTGATGGCCAATGGCAGGTCAAGGTCGTCGACATGTCCGAAGCCGGATTCCCCAGCGACTTCGCCCAGACCCAATGCACCGAATCCGGATTCTCATCCATCGAAGTGCCATCGAATCTGGAAACCAAGGGCTTGCTGAAACCGCAATACGTCAACGTGCAATACCCATGGGACGGCCATGAGGATCCTCAGCAGCCGAACATTCCACAGCACAACCACGTGGCGCTGTACCGCAGGGAATTCACGCCGTCCGCATCCGTGACCCGCGCCATCCGCGAAAACCGTCAGATCACGCTCACCTTCCACGCCGCATCCACCGCCATCTACGTGTGGCTGAACGGTACATTCATCGGCTACGCCGAAGATTCCTTCACACCGAGTGAATTCGACGTGACCGATGCCATTCAGGAAGGCCACAACACCCTTGCCGTCGCATGCTTCGAATTCAGTAGTGCAGCATGGCTCGAAGACCAGGACTTCTGGCGCCTGCACGGACTGTATCGCAGCGTCGAACTCACCGCCATCCCCGCCGCACACGTACGCGATTGGAAAATCGACCCCGATTTCGACGCCACGACCGGCGATGCGACGCTCGCCTTCGTCGCATCCATCAGCAATGCGGACGCTGCTTCCAAGGCCGTCGCAACACTGTACGGAACCGATGGCACCATCGCATGGCAGTCCGAACAACTGCCGGTAAACGAAACGATCACCACGGAAGCCGTAATCGCGAACATCAAGCCGTGGAGTGCGGAAGAGCCGAATCTATACACGCTCGACCTGACGCTGTACGGTACGGACGGCACAGTGATCGAAGTCAGCCGCGAGCGCATCGGCTTCCGGCATTTCGCCATCGAAAACGGCGTGATGAAGCTCAACGGCAAGCGCATCATGTTCAAGGGCGTGAACCGTCATGAGTTCGACGCCCGCCGTGGCCGCGCGGTGAACGAGGAAGACATGCTGTACGACATCACGTTCTTCAAGCAGCACAACATCAACGCCGTGCGCACCTCACACTATCCGAATCAGGAACGCTGGTACGAACTGTGCGATGAGTATGGCATCTACATGATCGACGAAACCAATATCGAGACGCATGGTTCATGGACCGCACCGAGCGACCCGGTCACGCCGGACACCAACGTGCCGGGCAGCAAATCCGAATGGCAGGAAGCATGCGTGGACCGCATCGAGTCGATGATGCGCCGCGACTACAATCATCCGGCCGTGGTGATCTGGTCGTTGGGCAACGAATCGTATGCAGGTACGGTGTTCAAGGCGATGAGCGATTTCGCGCACGCCAACGATCCGCTGCGTCCGGTGCATTACGAGGGCGTGTTCTGGAACCGTCAGTTCGATGACATCTCCGACATGGAAAGCCGCATGTATGCCAAGCCGGCGGAAATTGCGGAATATCTCGAAGCCAATCCGAAGAAACCATATATCTCGTGCGAATACATGCATGCCATGGGTAACTCCGTCGGCGGCATGCATCTGTACACCGAACTGGAACGTTACGAGCAGTATCAGGGCGGCTTCATCTGGGATTACATCGACCAGGCGCTTTTCCAGCGTCTGCCGGACGGCACCGAACGCCTGACGTATGGTGGCGACTGGGACGATCGTCCGAACGATTACGAATTCTCCGGCGACGGCATCATCTTCGCGGACCGCACTGCCTCCCCCAAGGCGCAGGAAGTCAAGCAACTGTATGCGAACGTGAACATCAAGCCGGATGCGCACGGTGTGACGATCCGCAATGAGAATCTGTTCGTCTCCACCGCCGACTACGTATTCACGGCGCGTATGCTGGTCAACGGCGAGGAGCGCTGGCAGGCTGACTATCGCTTCGACGTGGCGGCCGGTGCGAGCGAACGTTTCGACATTGCATTCCCTGCCGCGTCCGATCTGATGGCGAGCCGTTGCGACGAGGAGCTGCCGAATGGTTCGATCGAGGTGACGTACGAGGTCGATCAGCGGCTGGCCGAGGCCACCGCCTGGGCTCCGGCCGGATTCGAGCTGACGTTCGGGCAGCATGTGCAGGTCTTCAACGATGCCGCCGACACCGATGCCGCCGCGATGACCGACAGCCATACGCATGATGTGACGGTCACCGACGGACGCTGGAACGCCGGCGTGAAGGCGGGCGGCCGCGAGGCATTGCTATCCAAGGCACAGGGAGGACTCGTCTCCTTCACCCGCGATGGCCATGAAATGCTTTCGCGCAAGCCGAGCCTGCTGACGTTCCGTCCTCTGACCGACAACGACCGCGGCAATGCCTCCGGCTTCGACCGTGCACAATGGTTCGCTGCCGGCCGTTACGCCAAGACGGTCGGTACCGAAATCGTCCGTGATGGCAATACGATCGTCGGCACGTACACGTATGAACTGGCAATCGCGCAACGCACGAAGGTCACCGCACGCTACGAGCTGCTGGAAGACGGGCGAATCCATCTGACCCTCACCTATCCGGGCGGCATCGAAGCGGCTTCGCTACCGGCGTTCGGCATGGAATGGATGCTGCCGGTCGAGTATTCGAACCTGCGCTTCTACGGTCTGGGACCGGCCGAAACCTATCGTGACCGCCTGCACGGCGCCAAGCTCGGCGTGTTCGAGAGCACTGCCGAGGCAGACAACGCACCGTATCTGGTGCCGCAGGAAACCGGCAATCATGAGGGGCTACGCTGGATTGAGGTGACCGACCGCCATGGCCACGGCATGCGTGTGAGCCAAGCCGGCGACGAACACTTCGCGGCAAGCCTGCTGCCCTACAGCACGTTGATGCTGGAAGAGGCGACCCATCAGGAGGAGCTGCCAACCCCACGTCACATGTTCCTGCGTCTGCTTGCAGCGCAGATGGGCGTCGGCGGCGACGATTCGTGGGGCGCACCGGTGCATGAGCGGTTCCAACCACCGGCCGATCGACCGCTCACGCTTGATGTGATGCTGGAGCTGTTCTGATACGGCATCACAACGGCTGAAAGTCACCGTTCCGCCGGCACGAAGCTGTCACGTACGACCAACGAGGTCGACAGATAGGCGTGCTGGCGGATGGTTCGCTTGCCCGCGATGGCATCCGCCAAAGTCAGGATCGCCACGCGGGCAAGCTCGCTCTGGTCGATGGCGAATGTGCTCAAAGGCGGTGACGTAAGCTGGGCAATCATCTGGTTGTTGATGCTGATCACGCTGATGTCGCGCGGCACAAGCACTCCGGAGGCATTGAAGGCCTGCAATACGCCGACCGCAATCACATCGGCGGCGATGATCACCGCGTCCGGCAGCGCACCGTTGTGATCGTGCACGAACCGTTCGCCAAGCCTGCGGCCGTTCTCCACGGTAAACAGGCCATCCGAATAGATCAGACCCTCGGCGTCCAATCCGAAACGCTTGACTTCACGCCGAAAATAGGTTGCGCGATTCTCTTCGTCCAGCTCATAGAAGTTCATCAGGCAGCCTTTGCCGCCAATGAACCCGACACGTTTCATTCCCTTCGCCGCACAAGCCGCAACGGCATCATGCACGGTCTGCTGCAGATCAGGCTGTACGGAGTCAAACAGACCCGGCGCTGGATTCACGTCGATGAACACGCCATACGGCATGGCATCATGCAACCGTTCCAGATCCTCTTCGACGATCCGGTCGGCACCGATCGACATAAAGCCGTCAAATCCGCTACTTTCGGCAATCATATCGTCAAGATTGCGGAACACGGTCAGTTCCATACGCTGCTGCCCAGCATTGCGTTCGAGTGCCGCACGCAGATCAGTGAAATAGGAATCACGCAACGCCTCATTGGATTCCTCGTTGTCAAGCAAGGCCACCTCATGCGGAATCACGATGCGTTTGGTCTGCATGCTGTAGCCAAGTTCCTCGCTGACTTGAATGATCTTGCGACGCGTCTCCTCGCGGACGGATAATGTGGGATCTCCATTCAGCAACCGAGATACCGTAGCTTGCGAGAATCCCGTCCGTCTTGCGATTTCCTTGATGGTCGCCATCGATGTTCCTCATTCGGTGAAGTAAAAGCTTTACCGAATCAGGGTACCTCATCTTCCTATCAGATTGGTAATCAAGTGCACCCTATCGTGCGATCTTATCGCACGCCGTCCGTCATTGACTTTCAACAATACCGTCATCAGCACCGCCAATGCGGCGAACACGGCGCCGACAGGACCGAGCCAACGCAATCCGGCGGCATCGTAGGCCACGCCACCAACTGCGGAACCGAGCGCAATACCGAGGTTGCAGGACGTGGAGTTCAACGACGAGGCAAGCGTGCCGCAGCCGGGATAGCCGGTTTCGGCCACATATGAATACAGCACCTGCGAAGGCGAGTTCTGCAGATAGATCGTAAGACCCAGAACCACCAGTAACACCGATTCAAGCATCGCGTTCGCCGTGGCAAAGGGAAGTAGCAGCATGCACACGAACTGCAATGCGTAGACCTTTCTCATGCCGACGAGCGGCCAAATGCCGGTGCCACGCGTGGCGAGCTTGCCGCTGTACAGGTTGCTCCACAGGCAACAAGCGCCGAACGCCACGAGCGCGACGCTCACATAGGCCGCCGGCACATGCAATTCGTTGGTAAACATGGGTGTCAGGTAGGTGTACCACACATAGCTCGAGGCGAGGCCGAACACCACAGTGAGCACGCCGAGGATGATTCGACGGTCGGAGAACAGCTTGAATTGGCCGAGAATACCCACCTGCGAAGGCACGGAACGCTTCGGCAACACCACGAACATGACGCCGATCATGACTACCGTCAACACGTCGATGACGACGAAACTGGTACGCCAACCCGCCAACCCCGCAATCCACGTACCCATCGGCATGCCGAACACGGAGGCGATGGAAAATCCGGAGAACACCCATGACATGTATCTCGGCTGGTTTTCACGACTCGTGACATCCGGTCCGAAGGTGAGCGCCACCGCTACAAGCACTCCCGAAACGGAGGCGGTGACCACGCGAGCAAGCAGCGGCATCGGATAGTTCACGGCAAAGGTGCAGATCACATTGCCGGCAAGAAATACAAGCAACAATACGATCAGCGCATGGAATCGCTGGAATTTCGAACAGATCGCGGCGCCAATCGGTGTGAGCGGCGCATACACGAACGCGAAGATAGCCACAAGATTACCCACCATGGTCACGGCAATGTTGAGATCGGAGGCAATGTCGGGAAGTACGCCCACGATGATGAATTCGCTGGTGCCGAGCAGAAAACTCTGAAAGACCAGAATGGCCACAGGAAGCGTGAACAAGCGGCGCGATGCCATATTCGTATCTCTCCATCAATGTAGAAAATCTTCTTCTGTACATGAAAAGAGTAGTTTTTATCAGCATTCGGAACACACGATGCGATATCATTGAATCGTTTGTAAATAGCAAAATCGTATTGCATTGAACGGAAAACCCATCGAAAGCGAGAACGGATGAAACAACGTCAACCGTTACAGCCTTTGGCGGTATTCTCGGATCTTTCCGAACGCATCTACTACAATCAGCCTGATCTGCCGCTGTATACACGCAATGATGCGCTCTCCCGCTTCGACTTCAGCATGGCCTGTCACTGGCATCGCGACCTGGAGTTCGTACATGCGCTCACCGGGTCGATGAAATACTTCGTCAACGGCGCGATCGTCGACATTCCGACCGGCGACGGACTGTTCGTCAATTCGAATCGGTTGCATTACGGATTCTCACCGACCCGCGAGGAATGCCATTACCCGGCGGCCGTGGTGAATCCTTCGCTGTTCGAATCATTATGGCGACCGGCGAGCGCCGAACTGGACATGCTGTGCGGGCCTGATGCACCGGATTACATGCTGTTGGATCATACTGATTCACGGCATCGGCGCATTCTGCAACTGATTGACGATACCGTGCGGTTCAACGTGCCGAATGCCGACGAAGCCGCCAATCCGCAGTCCGATACGATTCAGGCGATTGGGACGGCGATCCAATTGTGCGGGGCGGCTTTGGCGTTGGTTCGGGAGAGCATGGCGAAAGCGTCTGGTCGTCCGGCGACCGGACGACCGGAGCCGGCGCAGGACCGGCAATCACCATCCTCAAATCATTCGGCATCGCACTCCCCCGCCAATAATCGTGATTTGATGAGTGCGTTGACCATGACCGGCTTCATTCATCAGCATTTCCCGGAACGAATCACATTGGCCGACATCGCGGCGGCGGGTACCATGAGCCGCAGCCAATGCTGCATCGTATTTCGCGAGTATGTGAATCGCACGCCAAATGAATACCTGACCGATTACCGCATCGAGCAGGCCATGCACATGCTTTCCGGCACCGCTTCCGACGTGACCGAAGTGGCCCGTGCCTGCGGTTTTTCGACGCCCAGCTACTTCATCCGCGTATTTCGCAAGCGTGCGGGGCTCACTCCGCAACAGTGGCGGCGAGCGCACTGACGGGCGACCGTCAAATACAATATCCCTTTATGCATGCGCAATTCCATAAGTCGACCTGGCCAAAGCCGGATAAGCAGCAATCCTTTGCCCCGCAGAGCTTCCGAGGCAAAGGATTCACGAAACCATTCAAGGCCACCGGTCATAAGGGTGGCATCAGCCGGCAGGGTTCCAAGCGGGGTTAGAGGGGTGTGCCCGTTATCCAATAGGCGTGCCCTCAAACAGTTCAGCATGGGATGCAGGCTGCGAGAACCAACGTGCCACTCAACAGGCAGAGCCTCAAATCGGTACCGAAAAGGGCCGAATCTGCGAGAACCGAATGGTTACCCAACAGCTGCGGTCCCAAACCACCCGGGAAAAGGTCCTAACCTGCGAGAACCAACCCGTTACCCAACGACCACAGCCCCAACCAGGACACAAAACGGCCGCAATCCGCAAGGAACCGCCCGTTACTCACGCCACAACGTCACGGCGGCGTTGTGACCATGGCCAGGAGCCAACACAACGCCGCCAGCACGCTACCTGATGCCCGAGTAGGCAATCAGCCTTCCATATCCTCTAGGGCAACGCCCTTGGTCTCCTTCATGAACTTCAGCACGAAGAAGAAAGACACGAAGGCGAAGAAGGCGAACAGTCCATAAATCAGGCCGACGTTGAAGGCCAACAGCACCGGGAAGCTTACCGTGACGATGAAGTTCGACGTATACTGCACCGCGGTACCGACGGACATGCCGGCGGAACGCATGGAGTTCGGGAACATTTCGGCGAGCATGGCCCACGAGACGGTACCCCAGGTCAGGCCGAACGCAATCACGAATCCATTGGCGCACACAAGGGCAAGCGGACCAGTGAAGCCGGCGAGTTGCGGCGCACCGTTGACCATGGGTGCGGTACCGAAGAGCAGTGCCAGACCGCCTTGGGTGATGAGCATGCCGATGGACCCGACCAATAGCATCGGACGGCGGCCGACGCGATCGATCAGGAACGTGCCGCCGATGGTCGCGGCGATGTTGATCAACGACGTGATGGCAGTGATGGTGAAGGAGTCCTTCTCGGTGAAGCCGACCGCACCCCACAAAGTGTTGGAATAGTAGAAAATGACGTTGATGCCGGTGAACTGGTTGAGAATCATGAAGCCGATAGCCACCCACACGATCGGCTTCAAACGGCCGACCGGAGTGATGAGGTCGCGGAACGACGGCTTGTGGTCGATGCCGATGGAATAGCGGATGCGACCGATCTGGTCGGAAATCGGAGCCGGGTCGGTGCTGATACGGCCTAGCACGACGGCCGCCTCTTCGTCACGATGCTGCGCCACCAAGTAACGCGGCGATTCGGGAATGGTCAATGCAAGCAGGAAGTACAGCACGGATGGCACGGCCATGCACAGGAACATCCACTGCCAGGTTTCGAGCGGCCCCATGAACACGCTGGCGCCACCGGAGATGTGCACGAGCAGCGCGTTGACAAGCAACGAGATGAAGATGCCAATAACGATGCCCAGCTGCTGGAACGCTCCAAGTACACCACGCTCGTCAGTGGGCGCGATTTCCGCAATGTAGACCGGAGCCACCATGGCCGCAACGCCTGCCGCAAAACCACCGAATACACGGAAGGCGACCAGTACGAAGATGTTCGGCACGATGGCGCAGCCAATCGAGCAGATCAGAAACAGCACGGCGGCGATCTTCATCATCGGCACGCGGCCGATCTTGTCGGCGATACGACCGCCAAGCAACGCACCGATACCTCCGGAAATCAGCGCGGATCCAACGGCAAGACCGAGCAACGCGTCGCCTGTGGCGAATTCGGTTTTGATGGCGTTGGTCGCACCGTTGATGACGGCGGAGTCATAGCCGTAGAGCAGACCGCCGAGTGCCGCGATCAGCGCAAGCCGACGGGCTACGGATTTGTGGGCTTTAATGGTTGATTCACTCAGCGTGGTCGGTTTTGCCACATTCGCTTCAGCTGAAGACATGATAGGTCCTTCTTCCTTGAAAGATAGTGCGATTGTATGGGAAGACGGGTCTTCCCATACCCCTTCGGGGATTCTCCCCCATCGGAGGAGGAGATGCCGGCCGAACGGGGTATCCGGGGTTCAAACGGAGCAATAGAGAGATCCAAACCCGTTCAGACCGGCAAGCATTGGTAACGCCGCCTCTCGTTATGAGAGAAGGGCATCGCGACGGGCCAGCAATGCATCGATGGCCTCGACGCCGTCGAGCACGGTGAAGGTGACGGTCTTGCGTTCGCAGGATTGCGCGGCAAGCATATGCAGATTGTCACGTTCCTCATGCCAACCGCGGCCATACACCTTGGAATTCGAGGGTTCGAGACCGACCACATAATCACCGGAACCCATCGACTTCCACTCCATGAAATGCGGGAAATCGGCCACATTGAAATCGATGACCACACCCAGGCCGAGCTTACGGTTGACGACAGCGGCGAAGCTTCCGCCGTCCGCATCGGCCGCCAGTTCGTGGATGTACACGCTTTCCGGCTTGTTGGCTTCGGGCGCACCGATCTCATTCCATGGCGTGACGTCGGCCGCGGTGGTGTCATCACGCGGAGTTGCGCCACGGCTCGGAATGACCACCTGCGCACCTTCGGCCAGCAACGGCCAGCCAAAGTTGCAGTGGTACATCCACATGAGCGGCTCCTCATGGAACGACTCGTTGGTCACCTCATCCTCGACCGTGATAGACGGCTTGCCGTACACGGAACGGATGCGGCGGCGTAGCACCATGTTCTCGCCGAATAGCTCCGCCTCACGCATTTCACCGGACACTTCGAGCACATAATCGTCGCCATCCCAGTAGGCGTCGGAGCTTACATGTTCGGCTGGCGTGGTGCGAATACGGCCATGCATCGGGTAGTCGCCTGCCGGATATCGCGAGCCTTCCGGCGTAGAGTACGGGCCACAGATGTTCTCGAAACCGCAGGTGAAGAACAAACCTCCCATGATGGAGCGCAATGCTTCCTGGCCATTGGTGTCGAATTGGTTGCGACCGTTCAGCCCCGGCTTCGACAGGAATGTGAGATTCTCGCCTTTATATTCGAACAATGCCACATCGAGCGCCTTGTCGGCCATCGACATGAAGCGCAGTGGCCCGTTCTTGACTTCGACCGCCTTCAGGCCGTGCGTACGACCTTCCTGGTATTCGATCGGACGAACATAGGCGGCCTGTTGCATGCTGCCGACGTGGGCGAGCATATCGGAACGCTTCATCTCAGTCCTCCTGCAATTGGGCTGGATATTCCGGCCATGCACCTTGCTGGGTGCATACGAACGCCGACACCTCTACCGCACGCTCATGAGCGGCACGCAGGCTGAATCCGCGCAACCAGTATGCGAGGAATGCTCCGGAGAAGGAATCGCCGGCGCCGACGGTGTCGGCGACCTCGACCTTCGGCGTCGGCAGCATCGAGATGGTCTCATCATCCATCACCAGACTGTAGGAATCACCGGCGGTGAGGATCACCACGTCGAGATCGAACATCTCCTTGATGGCCTTGACGCATTCGGTTTGCGACGGCACCTTGAATTCCGGTTCGTCGATGCCAAAGAGTCGCGCCACGATCGGTAGTTTCTCATCATTGATCTTGAGAATCGTCGTGCCGTTCAGCATGCGTTCGAGCACGTCATGGTCGGCGAAGCCGGAACGGATGTTGATGTCGAAGAAGCGCACGGTGTCGGGCCCGGCGGCATCGATCATCGCATAGATTGCGTCGCGCGTACCGTGCGGTTCGCGGGCTGCGATGCTGCCGTAGCAGATGGCGTCGGCATTCTCGACCAGTGTGCGTACCTGATCGGTGAAGGCGATGTGGTCCCATGCGCGATCACGCACCACATCATAGGAGGGGACGCCGTTCTCATCCAGGGAGACGGCGGTGATGCCGGTTGCGTATTCGTTGGTTTGCGCGGCCACGTTGACGCCGCGTTCGGTGAGCAGCTGCACCAGTTCACGACCGAGTTCATCGTCGCCAACGGCGGTGACGGCGGTGGCTTTCACGCCATTCTGAGCGGCATGGTATACGAAGTTGGCTGGCGCGCCGCCCGGCTTCTTGCCGTCGGGGAGCATGTCCCACAGCAATTCGCCCATGGTGAGCACGGATTTGGATTGCGCGTTCATTGCGGATGTCCTTGTTTTTGGGTGAGTTGAGCCAGAGGTACGGCAATGCTGCCGCACCTCTGCAGTAATGATGGGGGAGCTCAGTTTTCCTTGGCTGCCGGATACTCGTTGCAGAGCAGACGATAGGCCGGCTCGTCCTCTTCGATCTTCGGGAAGCGGCCGAGCGGTGCGTAGAAGCGGTTGTCGGTGTTGTCGTCGTTGCACATGGACACCTCGCCCACGAGGGTCGGGACGGAGTCCTCCTTGATGTAGTACTCGTGATAGGTGTACGGATAGAAGGTCAGGGATTCGCCCTCGTTGAGTTCGATCGGCTCTCCTGCCGGTACGTAGTAGCGGCGGCCGTCATGGCACACCAGCACTGGGGTGTCGAGTTTCTCTTCGGTCTCCGGGTCGGCGTTGTACAGGTGGAACACCGCGGTGCCGCCGCGCACGATGATGTCTTCCATCTTGTTCCAGTGGAAATGCATCGGGGAGACCTGGCCTGGCATGCTCATCATGATCTTCTCGGCGTACACCTTGGTGTACTTTGGATCCTTCACATTGCCATTGCGCAAGGTGATCAGAGCCAAGCCCTTGTGCTCGAAGTCACCTTCACCGTAATCGGTGATATCCCAGCCCAGGGCGTTATCACGGATCTCATCCCATTCGTGACCCTTTTCGGCCCACTCCTCCGGAGTGAAGCTCAGGTATGGCGGAATCCGGAACTTGTACTGGTCGGGCAGGGCCTCGAACTGCTTGATGACCGCATTGACTTCAGAACGCTTCATGGCGAAAACTCCTTTGTCATACACTGTGACGTTTACGCGTCCGTTGTTATTTTCGATTGTGGCGTATTTTTTCGTTTTCGAGCGGTTCGCCTTTCGGCGTGTCGTTCTCAACAACAAGCATTTTCGATTGATTTCGTTTTACTTGCGATTTCTTTCGTTTTGCTTGTTGACAACAACATAACACAAGGTTACGATAGTTGTCAACACGAAACGAAAGGAAACGAAATGATTTTTTCGCCATAACGATAAATATCGAAAAGTGATTGCTAAGATGGATGACAACACTCGGTCCAGCAGTACACGACAAGGAGCCTGCACGATGATGAAAGCCGAACGCCAAGAGCAGATCTTGAGGAAGATCGACGCCAACGGCCGCGTCGTCGTCACCGATTACGCCAAGGAGCTTGGCGTCACCGAAGCCACCTTGCGCAAGGACCTGCAGGAACTGGATGACCGAGGACTGGTGCAACGCGTGCACGGAGGCGCGATGAAACCGGATACCGAGCTCAGCCGATTCGAGAATCGAGTCGATCTGGGCAAGGACGTCAAAACGAAGCTGGCAGCGGCGGCGATGAACGAAATCGTCGAAAACCGCGTCATCTTCATTGACGGTGGTTCCACCAACTATCTGGCCGCGCAAGCGTTTCCACGCGACTACGCGGGAACCATCATCACCAACAGCCCGGCCGTGGCCCTGTGGATGTCCGACTACGACAACGTCGAGGTGAATATGCTTACCGGCACCATTCACCACAAATCCAAGGAAACCGTCGGTTCGGCGGCACTGGCGATGCTGCAGCAACTGCATTGCGATCTGGTACTGCTCGGCGTCTCATCGATCGATCCTTCGCACGGCATCACCACGCCATATCTGGAATCCGCCGAGACCAAGCGTGCGCTGATCCAAGCCGGAACCAAGGTGATGAGCCTAATCACCCCGGAAAAATTCGGACATGTCTCCACTTACAAAATCGCTGACTGCAACGCGCTGGACGTCATCGTGACGGAAGGCACTCCGGAGTGCGCCGACGCACTCATCGCCATGGGAGTCTCATTGCGCATCATCCGCTGATTCGCAATTCCTTCGGATAATCCGGAGCCAACCTCTCACACACCTCAAGATGCGGCAATGTCGCATCTCTGGGCAAACACACCCAAATACCCCAAACATCAACGGACTTTTGTCAACGATTGACAAGGAGCACATCATCATGACCGCACCATTCAGCGATCCGCATTTCGCCATTTCGCTGTATTGCAGCGATTTCCGTAACCCCGCCGCACAGGTCGAGGTGCTGAACAACTATGCCGATTCCTACCATGTCGACATCATGGACGGCCACTTCTCCCCCAGCATGGGCCTGTGCACCACCTGGATCGAGCAGATGATGCCACTGTGCACGCTGCGCAAGGAAGTGCACATGATGGTCACCGACATCGACCATTGGATCGATCAACTGGTCGCCGCAGGGGCCACCATGTTGACTCCGCATGTCGAATCACTGGGCGCACACGCCTTCCGTACGCTACGCATCATTCGCGAAAATGGTTGCGGCGCCGGCATTGCGGTCAATCCGCTCACCTCGTTCTCCGAAATGGAGAATCTGCTGGAACGCATCGACCTCGTGACCGTCATGACGGTGGAAATCGGCTATTCCGGCGAACCACTGATTCCCGAAACACTGAAGAAGATCGAGCGTCTGGCACAGTTCCGCGACGCGCACGGACTGAACTATGAGATCCAGATCGACGGATCATGCAATGAGAAGAATTTCAAGCGCATGCGCGAGGTCGGCGCCGACACCTTCGTGCTTGGCAACACCGGCATCTTCAAACGCTCTCCCGACATCGAAGAGGCCTGGCACATGACCATGGCGGCCTACGAGGAATCCACCGGCGAAAAGGTACGCATGCGCTAAGCGGCCTTGCACGACATTCAATTCCACAATCCCCACATCACACGTAAGGAGACCATCATGACCACCGCAACCTCTTTCCACGAATGTGAACGCATCATCATCAACGAACTTTCCGACGTACTGGGCAACGTCGACGAGACCCAGATTGACCAACTGACCGATCTGATCACCGGCGCACGCAAAGTGTTCTTCGTGGGCGTCGGCCGTGTCGAGCTCGCCCTCGAGGCCATCGCCAAGAGACTCGCACACCTCGGCATCGACACCGTGATGGTCAGTCAGATCACCGAGCCGGCCATCTGCGACAAGGACCTGCTCATCGTCGGCTCCGGTTCCGGCAAGACCGGATTCCCCCTGTTCATCGCAGGCAAAGCCAAGTCGTTCGGTGCGAAAGTGGCCCGTATCGGCATCGTCGAGGATTGCCCGATGAAGGAGTACACCGACCTGTTCGTACATGTGCCAGCCGCCGGGAAACCGGGTTCGGGCACCAAGCCGAGCGAGCAGCCGATGACCAGCCTGTTCGAGCAGTCGCTGCTGCTGGTCGGCGACGCGATCGCCATGAGCCTGGTGCGCAAACAAGGCATCGACCTTGATTCCCTGTGGGAGTTCCACGCCAACCTTGAGTAGTTTTGTCGTTGACTTGGGTTGTTGCCAGGGCTCTAATCTGCGAGAACCGGCGTATTACCCAACAGGCAGGGCCTTAAACCGGCACTAAAAAGGGCCGAATCTGCGAGAACCGAATGGTTACCCAACAGCCACGGCCCCAAATCACCCGGGAAAAGGTCCTAGCCTGCGAGAACCAACCCGTTACCCAACAAGCAGAACCTCGCAACCAATAACATAAGCAAGTCCCAAACGCAAAATGGCTGTGACCACACTCGGCGGTCACAGCCATTTCATTGCGGTTCCTACTCCAGTTCCACGGCTCCCGTGTACAGCTGGTAGTACTCGCCCTTGAGCGCAATAAGCTCATCATGCGAGCCGCGCTCGATGATGCGACCGTGATCGAGCACCATGATCACGTCGGAATTGCGCACGGTGGACAGTCGGTGAGCGATCACGAACACGGTACGCCCCTTCATGAGGTTGTCCATGCCGGCCTGCACCACTTCCTCGGTACGGGTATCGATGGACGAGGTCGCCTCATCGAGAATCATCGCCGGCGGATCGGCCACGGCGGCACGTGCGATGGAGATCAGCTGGCGCTGACCCTGCGACAGGCCGGAACCATCACCCTCGAGCACGGTCTGGTATCCATTCGGCAGCATGCGGATGAAGCCGTCGGCATTGGTCAGGCGTGCGGCTTCGATGCATTCCTCATCGGTGGCGTCGAGTCGTCCGTACCGTATGTTGTCCATCACGGTACCGGTGAACAGATTCACATCCTGCAACACGATGCCGAGGGAACGGCGCAGATCCGGCTTGCGGATGCCCTTGACGGAGATACCGTCGTACAGAATCATGCCTTCCTGAATGTCATAGAAGCGATTGATCAGGTTGGTCACCGTGGTCTTGCCGGCACCGGTCGCACCGACCAAAGCGACTTTCTGACCGGGTTTCGCAAACCAGGTGATGTCGTGCAGCACCGGCTTGTCGGGGTTATACCCGAAGGTCACGTCGGTAAAGCGCACGTCGCCCTGCAGCAAGGTCAAGCGACCATCCGGCGAGGTGATCGCGTTTTCGCGAGCCTTCATCGCCACTTCCGCGGCGCGCGGACTCAACGCATGTGCGGCCTTGAGCGAACGGGTGCCGTCATCGCCTTCCTCACGCTTCCAAGCCCAGTGACCGGTTTCGTGATCGACTTCGGTCATGGTGCGACCGTCGGAGGAGAGCTCCACGTTGACGAGCGTCACGGAACCACCATCGTCTTCCGGCTTTTCGTCCATAAGCTGGAAGATGCGAGATGCGCCGGCGAGCGCCATCATCACCATGTTGAACTGCATGGAGACCTGTCCGAGCGGATTGATGAAGGCTCGGGACAGGGTCAGCAATGAAATCAGCGTACCCAAGGTGAGCGTACCGAATCCGGACAGGCCGAAGTTGCCGACACCCAACAGCGCCATGACCCCACCGAGAACGGCAAGCAGGATATACAGCATGTAGCCCATGTTGCCCACGATCGGCATGGTCACGTTGCCCCATGTGTTCGCTTCGGCGGAGGCTTCGAACAGTCGCTCGTTCTTTTCATCGAAGTCCTTTTGCGTGGCATCCTCATGGTTGAAGACCTTGATGACCTTCTGCCCGTTGACGGATTCCTCCACGAATGCGTTCACGTCGCCGATTTCGATCTGCTGCTTGACGAAGTAGCGCCCGGAACGGGAGACGACCTTGCGCACTACCACGAACAGCAGTGCGGAGAAGACCAGCACGAAGACGGTGACCGGCACGGAGAGCCACAACATCGATATGAGCGCTGCGATGGCGGTGATCGCGGACGAGAACATCTGCAGGAACGACTGGCTGATGGCCTGACGCAACGTGTCCGTATCGTTCGTGTAGCGGCTCATGATGTCGCCGTGTTCGTTGGTGTCGAAATAACGGATCGGCAGGCTCTGCTGATGGGCGAACATGTCGTCGCGGATCTTCTTGAGCACGCCCTGCTCGACGGTGACGATAAGCCACTGCCACAGCCAGCTGCAGAGAATGCCGGCCGCATACAGGCATCCCATAAGCGTCAACGCGCGCAGCAGCGGCCCCCAATCAGGATTGTTCGCACCGACCATCGGCAGGATGTAACTGTCGATCAGTGATTGCAGGAACAGTGCGGATCCGGACTGTGCCGCGGCTCCGATCAGAATGCACAGCACCACGATGGCCACGCGCCACTTGTATTGGAAAATGTAGCCGAAGATGCGTTTGGTGGTGCCGGGAGCGGCCTTCTGCATCGGTTTGCCTATGGGACCATTCGACCCGCCCTGCGACTTTCGTGGTTCGCTTTCCGCGGTTTTCGCCTCGTCGATCGCCTCTTGGCGCTCGTTCATCTCGGTCTCTTCATCGATGATCATTTCAGTCATTGCTCTCTCCTCCTTTCACTGAAGTTCCTCAGGCTGTGCCTGGTTCCTGGTCTGCGATTCATGGATGGAACGGTATTCATCACAGCTTGCAAGCAGTTCGTCGTGGGTGCCGGCGGCCATGATGTGGCCGGCGTCCATGACGAGAATCATGTCGGATTCCTGTACGGAGGCGACGCGCTGCGCGATGATGATCTTCGTGGTGTCGGGAATCTCGTTGTGGAACGCCGCACGAATCAGCTGATCGGTTTTGGTGTCGACCGCGGAAGTGGAATCGTCGAGGATGAGGATCTTCGGCTTCTTCAGCAAGGCGCGGGCGATGCACAGGCGCTGACGCTGGCCGCCGGAGACGTTGGTGCCGCCCTGTTCGATGTATGTATCGTACTTATCGGGGAATTCCTGGATGAATCCGTCGGCCTGCGCCAACTGGCATGCGTGACGGATTTCCTCGTCGGTGGCGTTCGGATTGCCCCAACGCAGGTTTTCGGCGATGGTCCCGGAGAACAGCACGTTCTTCTGCAGCACCATGGCCACCTGGTCGCGCAACACTTCAAGGTCGTAATCGCGCACGTCGACGCCGCCGACCTTGAGCGAGCCTTCGGTCACGTCGTACAGTCGCGGCACGAGCTGCACCAGGCTGGACTTGGCGGAACCGGTGCCGCCGACGATGCCGATGGTCATGCCGGAGCGGATCTTGAGGTTGATGTCGTCCAGTACCGGCTTTTCCGAACTGTCGGAATAGCGGAATGTCACATGATCGAAGTCGATCGAACCGTCGACGACCTCCCTGACCGGATTGTCCGGATTGGTGACGGTGCTTTCCTCATTGAGAATCTGGCAGATTCGTTCGGCGGAAGCTTGCGAGATGATGAACATCACGAAGATCATGGAAAGCATCATCATGGCCATGAGGATCTGCATGGCGTAGGTGACCAATGCGGTCAGGTCGCCGGTGGTCAATCCAAGGGCCGCGCTGTTGCCGGAAGCGACGATCTGCTGTGCGCCCATCCATGCGATGAGCAGCATGGTGCCGTAGATGCAGATCATCATCAGCGGGCTGTTGAAGCTCATGATGCGCTCGGCCTTGATGAAATCCTTGAAGATCCGCTCGGAAATGCGACCGAACTTGCCTATTTCATGCGATTCGCGGTTGTACGACTTGACTACGCGGATGCCCTGCAGGTTCTCGTCGACCACATTGTTGAGCTCATCATAGGTGTGGAACACACGCTCGAACACCGGGTGCACGATGACGGCCAGACCACACAGGCCGATTGCGAGAATCGGGATGCAGGCGAGGAACACCAAGGAGATCGACGGGCTGATGCGGAACGAGAAGATCCATGCCACGACCACCATGATCGGGGCTCGCACACCCATGCGGATCATCATGCCGTAGGCGTTCTGCAGATTGGTCACATCGGTGGTGAGCCTGGTGATGATCGAACCGGTGGAGAACTTGTCGATGTTCGTGAAGCTGAAGCCCTGAACCTTCTCGAACTGGTCCTTACGCAGGTTCTTCGCAAGGCCCGCGGCGGCGATTGCCGCGAATTTTCCGGCAAGGAAGCCAGATGCCAAGGAGAACATCGAACATACGAACAGGATCACGCCGAATTTGATGATCGCCGGCATGCTGCCGCCGGAAATGCCCTGATCGATCAGCGACGTCATGACCGTCGGAATCAGGATTTCCAGCACGCTTTCCACCGCCACGAATGCAGGCGCCAGCAAGCTGTCCTTTTTGTATTCACGCAGCGATCCGCCCAACGTGCGTATCAGATGCTGTTTCGGCCGTGACTGGTTCTTTGCAACCGAAACCGTTTGCGTTGTTGCGCTCACTCCTCTTCCTTCCCTTCGTTTTCCGCTTGCGATTCATCCGCCCGCACATCACAGATCGCCAGACTGGAGTAACGTTTTTCGTCTCCGATCATGCCGGTCTCCACCAGATTGGATTGCATCACGTCAAGCACGTGCATGAACTGGCGAATGTCGTCATCGTTCAGCCCTTGCAGCAGTATGTTCTCCATGGCGACGGCGTTTTCACGCAACGCTTCGGCGATGTCGCGGGATTTGTCGGTCAAGACTATTTTCTTGAGCCTTGCGTCGCGCCGCACCGATTCACGAACGATCAGTCCTTTTCGTTCCATGAGTCCGAGCACCCTGCTTGACGTCGATCTGGTCACGCCGAAGCGCCGTTCCACATCCTGTGGAAAAATCTCACGTTCCGAATGACGGGCGAGGAAAGCGATGATGTCGATGTTGCCACCGCTCAATCCATCCACCTGCTCGGGACGCGTCGACGCAAGATACCGGTTGATGACGTTGTGCAGAGATCTGATGGCGACGCTCGGCGGCTTGCACACACCTTGGTCCCACGCCTCGGCGAACGCCGGATTCACCGAAGTCGTTTCATTGTTTCGTTCATCTGTCACGCGCTATATCATAACCCGTTGCACATACAACAGTTGCATATACAACATTCCGCGTGTCGTCGGGTTTTCTCCGACGAGAAGGCACCGGTTCAAGGATTGCCGAAACCGCAAAAACAATCATGGTGCGAACCTCATGATCCCGCCCGTAAAACTCGGGATACGTCACATAAGGTTCGCACCATGATCGATTGTGCAGCACCCTTATGGCTTATGGCGATAAGGGCGGCAGACGAAATCACGCCGCGTCACGTGCCTTGATGCGTTCCATGAATCCGGTGCGATCCTCGTCCGTGATTTCGCGCAGCACACGTGCGGGATTGCCGACGGCGATGCAGTTCGCCGGAATATCGTGCGTCACCACGGCTCCGGCGCCGATCACCGCACCGTCGCCGATGGTCACGCCGCCGAGCACGGTCACATGACCGCCCAACCATACGCCGTTGCCGATCACGATCGGCTTGGCCTGGCACGCGCCGTTTTTGCGCTCTTCGAAATCAAGCGCATGATTGGTGGCGAACAGACCGACCATCGGCGCGATCCACACATAGTCGCCGAGCGTAATCGGCGCATTGTCAAGCATCACGCAATCGAAATTGATGTAGGCATGCGAACCGATGGTGATGTTGCGGCCGACCTCGCAACGAAAGTTCGGTTCGATGAACACGTCTTCACCAATCGATTTGAACAGCCGTTCCATGATCTCACGACGACGTTCGACATCCTCGTAATCGGTTTTGTTGTATTCGACGAACAGTCTCTTCGCCTCGGCGCGCTTGCGTTCGATGTCCGGATGCGAGTCCTGATATACCTCGCCGGCCACCATCAACTCCCACTCGTGACGACCCGCTTCGCTCATGCCAGCCGTCTCGTCGATCTCGGTCATTGTGCCTCCTTGCATGCACTCGTCATCTCGCCCATCTTACCGGAGCGAGATGCCCCTTACCGGCAAACATGCCGGCAAATCGTTATGTGAAAGGCCGAGGGCCTGGTCCGCACCGGTTCATTCGCGGACTAGGCTCTCGGCCCAAGTCTGTTTGGGTTCCTTTTCCGTCGCCTTACTCGGTGACCTTGGCGTATTCGTCAAGCATGAAGGCAGTGATCTTCTTACCGCCTTCGCTCATGAGCATCGGCATGGAGTTGATCGGCATGGACCTGAGGAACATGCGCATCATGTCGTTATCGGGCATCTTCGGCAGATTGCCGGCCTCGCCCTCGGCATACACGGATGCGACGATCTTGGAGCCGACCGGATCATCGGACCATTCGCCGAAGGTAGACCATTCGGTAAGCGGTTCGGCCTTGCCATCGCCATCGAGCTCAACCATGCCGGTGCCGGCGATGTCACGACTGGAAGTACCGACCTCAATGGCGTATTCGCCGGATTCGACATGCCAGTCATCGAACTTCTCGGACCAGTAGGCGAAGGCACGCTCGTCCAGGTCGAAGCTCACTTCGGCAGATTCGCCAGCCTTGAGGAACACCTTCCTGAAACCCTTGAGCTCGTGGATCGGACGTGCCACGGCGGACTTGCCCGGAGCCACGTACACCTGCACGGTTTCGGCGGCGTCAACGTCGGAGGTGTTCTTCACGACCGCGCTTACGGAAGCGGTGTTGGCGCCGGTCTTGGCGACCTTCACGTCAGACACTTCGAAGGTGGCGTAGCTCAGGCCGTAGCCGAACGGGTAGTCGACCGCCTTGTCATAGGTGTCGTAGTAGCGGTAGCCGACGAACACGCCCTCACCATAGTCGACATGGCCTTCCTCGCCCGGCCAGTTGATCATGCTCGGGTCGTCGTTGATGTCCATCGGAACGGTCTGGGCAAGCTTGCCGGACGGGCTGACGTTGCCGAAGATCACGTCGGCGAGCGCCGGACCGCCGGCCTGTCCGAGCAGCCAGGATTCGAGGATGCCCTTGGCGTTATCCGCCCACGGCGCCACGGAAACGACGGAGCCGTTGGAAAGCACGACCACGATGTTCTTGTTTTCGGCGGCGATGGCTTCCAGAAGTTCGACCTGTTTGGCCGGAATGTCGAGGGTTTCACGGTCGAAGCCTTCGGATTCGGCGGCTTCCGGCAGACCCAGGAACATGAGCACTACGTCGGCACCCTTGGCGACTTCGACGGCATCGGCGGCCATTGCGGCATCAGCCGGTTCGAGGTCGAGGGTGAAGCCCGGCGCGAACTTGACGTCCACGCCACGTGCGGTGAGCGTGTCAAGGAAGCTGGTCATCTTGGTCGGAGTGATATGGGAGGAACCACCGCCCTGATAGCGCGGGGTACGGGCGAATTCGCCGATGACGGCAACCTTTGCATCGGATGCGACCGGCAGGATGGCGTCGTCGTTCTTGAGCAACACCATGGATTCGACGGCGGCTTGGTGGGCTACCTCGTCGTGGGCATCCACGTCGAAGCGGTAGCCTTCGACGCTCATGGCGGCGCGGGTCTTGTTGACCAGGTCGATCATGCCTTGGGCCATCCTGTCGAGCTGCTCAGGCTGGATGCGGCCGTCGCGGGCGGCGTAGACGATCTGATCGTCGGTGTAACTCGGCGGCATTTCAAGGTTGAGGCCGGCGTTGAGGGAGGCGACACGGTCATGGTCTGCACCCCAGTCGCTCATGACGATGCCTTCGAAGCCCCATTCGTCACGCAGCACGTCGGTGAGCAGCCAGTGGTTCTGCGCGGAATGCACACCGTTGATACGGTTGTAGGAGCACATGATGGTCCACGGTTGAGCTTCCTTGACGATGTGCTCGAAAGCCGGGAAGTAGATTTCGCGCAGCGCGCGCTGGGAGATGTTGGCGCTGACGCGCAGGCGATCGGTCTCCTGGTTGTTGGCGGCGAAGTGCTTGAGCGAAGTGCCGATGCCCTTGGACTGCACGCCCGCAACGATGCCGATGGCCTCATGGCCGGCCAGATACGGATCTTCGGACCAGTATTCGAAGCAACGGCCGCCGAGCGGGTTGCGCTTGATGTTGACGCCGGGGCCGAGAATCACGGCCACTTTCTCCTGAATGCATTCCTCGGCCATGGCCTCGCCCACTTGGTGGATGAGTTCCGGATTCCAGGAGCTGGACAGGCCCGCGGCCGGCGGGAAGCAGGTTGCCGGCACGGAGTCGTTCAAATCGGTTTCACCGGTGCTGGATGCCAAGGACTTGCGCAAGCCGTGGGGGCCGTCGGTGATCATGTAGCCCGGAATGCCCTTGGCTTCCACGCCCTGCAGATGCCATGCGTCGCCGCCGGAGGTCAGTGACGCCTTCTCCTCGAGAGTCAGGTCGTTGACTTCAGGATAGGTGTTTTCGCTCATACGAACCTCTTTCGTTTGCTCGGCAAGAGTTCAACTCCGAACTCTTTACCAACCGATTGGTAGGTACTTTATCAAAATCGAATACGCGACACGCCAATCATCTTTGGAATTTCAGTTAACCGACCGTAAGGTAATCATAATTTTCCATCCCGATGAGGAACTGTTGTCAGAGCTGCATAGGAGAGAACATGGCCAACGACGAAGTCGACCGCAGAAGCGAAATCCTCAACGCGGCGGTCGAATGCTTCGGCACGCTCGGCTACTACGGAACGTCACTGCAGAAAATAGCCACCATGGTCGGCCTGACCAAAGCGGGCGTACTGCACTATGTCGGCAGCAAAGAAGGCTTGCTGCATGCGGTGCTCGACGAGATGTACGATCGAGAAACCGAAGACATCACCGCCGGCATGGTGCGCAACGAACACCCTCACATCGCCGAAATGTGGCGTAAGACCGTGGCGATCAACGCCAAACGTCCCAAGCTTGTGCACATGTTCTCAACCTTGAGCGCCGAGGCGCTGAACCCCGATCATCCCGCGCACGACTATTTCGCCAACCGCGAGGAGCGTATCGTGGACGTGGCGGAGAACATCCGCTGGCACGTGCCCAAAGGCGTCGACGCCGAACAGGTACTGCGCGCCGGCTTCGCGATGATGGACGGCGTGCAGCTGCGCTGGCTGCGCAAGCCTGGCCAGGATCTCAACGCCATGTGGGTCGAATGCGAGGACGTGCTCTTTCCGCTGCCTCAGTGGGATGGCTACCGCTAGAAGCCAAATTCCTCCAGTCACTGGAACAATCAACCTGCTCAGGGACCTCTCAGAGGTACAAAACATCCAGCGACTGGAAGAATTGACCCACTGAGGAGCCTTTCAGAAGGATGAAACTTCCAGACATTGGAAGAAACAGGACGCAGAGAAGCCATTACGAGGTAAGAAACCTCCATCTACTGGAAGAATTACCCCGCTAAGAAGCATCCCAGCAGGGTAAAACCTCCAGTGGGTGGAGGAATCAAGACGCAGAAGCGAAATCACACGACGGCGCGCGGCCCGTACTGCAGATCACCGAAGATCACCGAAGACCGGCGTCTACAACGTCACCATGGCACCTTCATCCGCCGCCTTCTTGACGGCGTTGAGCACCTCCAGCGATTTGATGGCGTCTTCCGGCGTGACGATCGGCTCAACCTCACCGCGCAGCACCTTCAGATAGTGCACCAGCTGCAGGCGATGCGGCAGTCCTTCCTTCACTCCCTGAATCTCACAGGTGAGCGGCTTCGTCCAGTCACTTACACCATCCCGGTATGTGAAGAGCTGCAATCTCGGCAGAGACAATGATCCCTTGGTACCCATGATGAAATACGCATCGGTGTCGAACGGCGCGAAGAACGGGTTCTCTCGTGCGGTCGCTTCCCAATTCCACGGGCTGGCCGCCGCGTCGGAAAGCGTAATCGAGCCAAGCGTGCCGGATTCAAAGCGCACGTTGACCACTGCGGAATCCTCCACTTCGAATCCTCGAGCGCTGTTGGCCGCCATGCCTTGAATTTCCACGGGTTCGCCGATCAGATAGCGCATGAGATCAACATCGTGCACCATGTTCACGAGAATCGGGCCGGCGCCTTTCTGCCTGCGCCAGGGAATGTCGTAATACGTATCCGGCTTGTAGATGTTGTAATGCACGGAAACCGTCACGATTGTGCCGAGCACGCCGGATTCGATGATTTCCTTGGCACGCTGCACCTTCGGATTATGCCGGCGATGCTGACCGACCAATACCGGAAGGCCGATTTCGCGGGCCTCCTTCGCGAAGATGCGCGCGTCGTCCAGGTCGTCGCTGATCGGTTTTTCCACCAGTGGCGGCACGCCATGTTCGAGTGCCGCGCGCGCCATGGGCAGGTGCAGGCCGTTCGGCGATGCGATCACCACGCCGTCAAGCGCCACATGATCGAACATGTCATTGTAGTCCGCATACCATTCGACGTCGATGGATTTCGCCAATTCCTCCGATTCGGGCATCGGATCGGCGATCGCCACCAATTTCGCATCAGGATTGTCTTGAATGTAACGGATATGGTCGCGCCCCATAGCGCCTGCGCCGATTACGGCGAGTTTGAGCTGTTGCGTCATAAGTAACTCCTTTGTTGGCGTCGTTTCGCTGTCTGGTTCTTCCTTCGGAATATTCCGCGACTGCGTCTACTTGCGTTTCGGCATCATAGTGCCGGTTTTCCTAACCTTCGTCACCAGCAGCAACACAACGGCAAGACCGATGAGCGTAATCACGGCCGCAGCATAGAACGCGTTGCGGTATCCGATCGTCTCATTGAACAGGCTTGTGGCAACGCGCGGGCCGATCCATGCGCCCAGCGCGTACCCCAGGAACATGATGCCGTAGTTGATGCCCAGATGCTTCGTACCGAAGGTCTCACCTGTCAGCGGCGGGTAAATCACCAGCAACGCGCCGAAAGCGAATCCGAGCACGATCACGCAGACGATGAAGAACGGCGCGTTCGTCGCGAACGACATGGCCACCATCGCCAGCACGGTGGCAATCAGCATCACGGTAAGGCACTTGAACGCGCCCAGCTTGTCGTACAAAGCACCGAATGCGAGTCGTCCCACAAAATTCGACAACGTGTTGATCGACACCACCATCGCTCCGAAGGCGGCGGCCGTCATCGCACCGACCTAGCCGACCTGATACTGGGCGATCGAGGACAGCGCACCGACAAGCATGGTGCCGGCGGTCGCCGCGGCCGCGTAGACGAGCAACAGCACATAGAACCGCGGCGAAGCGAGCATCGCCTTCCAATCAAAGCCGTCGTCTTCGGCATTGTCGGCAGAGGTTGCGGGAGTAGGCGGATTCCAGCCCTTCGGACGGTACCCTTCCGGCACCGGAGAGACGAACAGCGAGCCCAATGTGATGGTGATCCAGAACGTCACGCCGAGAATCTTCAACGCGGTGGAGACGCCGAACGTACTCGACAGGAAACTGGCGATCGGAGACAGCGTGGCCGGTCCGATGGCCGCTGCGGCCAACAGGATGCCGGACGCCTTGCCGCGAATGTCGGGGAACCAGCGTTGCGCGGTGGTGAGCGTCGGGTTGTACACCAGGCCGTTTCCCATGCCGGCGATCACGCCATGGCAGATATACAGCATCGGAATGCTGGTGGCCATACCGGTCAGGAACCAGCCCAGGCCGAACACCAGTCCGCCGACAAGCATGACCTTTCGTGGACCGAATTTGTCGGAAATGCGACCCGAAAAGATGCCCGTGACGGCCATGACCGTCTGGAAGATGGAATACGAGAGACTCACGTCGGTTTTGCTCCACCCGTTCTGTTCGCTCAACGGTGTCAGAAATACACTGAACAGGGCGATGGATGCCACGAAGAACATGACCACGAACGCGGCCGACAAAATGCCGTAACGGTTATGTTCCTTGGTTGCGGTTGCCATATAAGGCTTTCCTTTCCAGCAATTGCTTTTCGAGACCGCAATTGCGATTGTCCGTACGAAGCCACACCCCTTTGCGCGGCTTCGCGTTATACCGAGATTTTCGAGTACCGCTTACAGCAGTCCACGCTGCTTGAGCGAGTTGACCGCGAACTGGCGACGACCGCCCGGCTTCGGCGTCAGATCCCCCATCATCAGGTGGAACCCACCGTCCACACTCACTTCATCTCCGTTGACGAAGTCCGACCTCGGAGACGCCATCCATGCCACCGCATTGGCGATGTCCTGCACTTCACCGATGCGACGGGATGCAATCAGCCGTTCGCGATCCTTGGTGACCTGCGGATCGGCGTAGAACGAGGCCGACATCGGGGTTTTCACAAAACATGGGCATACACAGTTGGACCGAATACCGAACGGTCCCCATTCGGCCGCGATCATCTTGGAAAGCATGCCAAGACCGGCTTTCGCACAGGAATATGCGCCGGAGAACGTTTCCGGAGAGTGCAAGGCGACCGTGGAGATGTGCACGATTCGACCGGACTTGTGCTGCAGCATCACCTTGCCGAATGCCTGTGAAAGGATGAATGCACCGGTCAGGTTGACGTTGATTACATCCTTCCAATCCTGCAAAGGCAAATCCTCGAGCGGAGCGAACCGTAGGATGCCGACGGCGTTGACGAGCACATCGACGGTGCCGAAGTCCGCGACGATCTTGTTGCGCAGTATCTCGACATCGGCGGCATCGGAAATATCGCAACCGTACCCTTTCGCCTCTGCGCCGTAGGTCTGTGCGACTTCGACGGCAAACGTGCGGGTAGCCTCTTCGCTCACATCCACCAATGCCAGTCGGGCGCCGGCTTTGGCGAGCTCACCGCAAATCGCGGTGCCCATGCCGCCGACCGCACCGGTCACCACGCATACGTCGCCCGTCAATCCCAACCAGTCGTACTGTTTTGAAGCCGGATTTTCAATCATCTTTTCATTCATGGGAGCTTCTCCTTTAAATTTTTCCCAGATTCCGTATCTTTGTCGGAATAATCAGCACCGATGGTAGACTTTGCCCCGAGGGTAAGGTCAAGGAGGACGACGTGGACGCGGAGGACGAACTGCTGACGATTGGCGAGGTGGCCAAATTGGATGGCATCACCACCAAAGCGCTGCGTTACTATGACGCGCATGGCATTTTGAAGCCCGCAGCCGTCGACCCGATGACCGGATACCGCTATTACACACCCGACCAGATGCTTGACGTGGATGTGATACGCATCTTCATCTCTTCCGGCATCCCGCTGGAATCGTTGGAACACTACCGTTTCGAGGATGGGTCATTGGATTGGCGGAGCGTACTGGCAGCCGCACAATCGCAAGTTGACGAACGCATGAGGCAGTTGCGATATTTGCAGACCACGATCAGCGATTACGCCGGCGAACTGGTCCGCAAGGCGCACTCCCCCGCTGATGGTGTGGTCCGTTCCGATCTGCTCCCAACATGGCTGGTCTCAACCGATTGGCCGTTCGACGCTCCATGCAACATGAAGCAGTATCTGCGCACGATGACGGACCTGCGCAAGGCCATTCGCGAAGCGTCGGCACCGCATCTTTTACGCCGGGGCATACTTATGGATTTGGAACGGCGACAGGCGTTCGCCTTTCATCAGTTCGCCCCCTCGCAGCACATGCTTGACGTATTCCATTCCGGCGATCGTTCACGATTGATATGCGATTACGATTTTCCCGGTAATACGACCGTCATCAACCCGCCCGGAGGCCCTGCAGAAAGCCAGGTGATCGAGCGTGAATCCCTCGTGGAATGCTTCAACGACGGCACTGCGATGGCGTTGAAACTCAACCCGCGGGATTGGCCGCACGTGACCATGACGGAGATTTGGGGCAGCCGCACGCCCGACGGATCGGTACGCATCCGCTTCACCCGCCACCGCTGCACGCCGCTCTACGCCCTACAATCGTAATTATTCAAATTACGATTTAACAAATTACGATTCGCCGCTCGGAAAAGCACTATCTGCTGTTCGCGCTCAACGGTTTCAGCACCGAACTGGAGAGACTGGCACAGGACAATCCGTCAATACGGCTGGTATCCGTTGAACAGCTCTACCAGTAGTAACGCCACCAATTCACGCGGCACGAACACGCAACACCGTGCGCACCCAGCTACTGTCCGTCGGCGTAGCCATCCATGTCAGGACCGTCAAAACCATCGTCGAAACCCGGAACTTCCGGGCCGGGGCCACTAGGACCACCAATGAATTCACGAGCGGACATGCCGTTTTCCTTGCGGGAGGCATCCACGGCTTCCTGTAGCGCCTGCCGAACTTCGAAGCCATGCACGATGTTCTTCAATACCACGACACCATTGCCGGACGACTGGTCACGCGTGTCAAGAACCAGCGTACTCATGCCGAACAGACGCTGCAGGAACGAACGCTCGACACTGATGTCGACGATACGAAACAGTTTGATCAGATTGAATTTCTCATTCAATATGCCCGTTTTGATGCTCATCTCCTTATCGGTGAGCGTATATACGGTGAAGGTGAACGGAGTACGGCACCAATTACGCTTACGCTGCTTCCACAGCACATTGCCGCTTGCAACTTTCATAGGGGCTCCTTTGTCTCGTACAATAATTGCCACAACACGACGCTTCACGCATATTGTACCGGTTATCAAACGACACAGCCCGCATCATCCACACATGTTCAGCAATCGGCAACATCGCACTCCGTCAATCATGACCCAACGGATCACGATTCCTTGAACGGACCGGAGACGCGATCAACCCACGCGCTTCGAGAAGCGAAACATGAGCAGGGCGAGAATCTCACCGACTACGGCCATGCCAAGGAACACCCACATGCTGGTGGAGAATCCCGCCACGTAGGACGCCGACTGACTCATTCCGGAAGCGGCGTTCGCGCCTGCACATTCGGCGATGAGCGTGGAAGCCACCGCCGTACCGATGGCACCGGCGAGCTGCTGCACGGTGTTCATCACGGCGGATCCATCGGCGTTCATCGAAGCCGGCAACTGGTTCAGCGCATGGGTCTGATCAGGTACGAGCACAAACCCGGAAGCCGCCATGAACAGCGCGTAGGCTATCGCCACCGCCCATTCATGAGCACCGCCAAGCATCATCGCAACGTCCATGACCGCCACGCCCACAAAACCGCAGGAGATGAATTTCGACGGGAAATGCGCTTTCAGCGCACTGCCGATCAGTGGAGCGGAAACCGCGCCGACCACGGCTCCCGGCAGTAGAATCAGGGCGGCGATCATGCTGGTATGTCCAAGACCTCGCTGCAGCAGAATCGGCAACAGGAAGTTGACGCCGAGCACGCCACCGGACGACATGAGCAGAATCACCATGCCAAGCGTAAAGCCAGGGTACGTGAACGTACGCACTTCAATCAGCGGATGTTCCATCCTCAGCTGCACGAAGGCGAACACCGCCAACACCACGACGGCACCGACGAGTACGGTCCAGAATCGCCAATCGCCATTCCATTGCGCGAAGAAGCTGGCCGCGACGATGACCCCGGCCAGACCGAGCGCGATCAGCAGCAACGACGGCACCGACAGATACCCCTTCTCACCATGACGGATGTCGGGGATGGTTGCGGTACCGAGCAGGAAAGCGATTACAAGGAACGGAATCATGGCGTAGAAAATCCAATGCCAGTCAAGGAATTCCATGACCAAGCCTCCGAACACCGGGCCGATGGCCGGGGCCGCGCAGGTCACGAGGCTGACCAGGCCGAGCATCATGCCTCGCCTGTACAACGGCGCCTTTTCCAGAATGATGTTGGTCAGCAGCGGTAGTGAAACGCCCGTTCCGAGCGCCATGATGAGTCGCGCCGCGAGCAGCATCGGGAAATTCAGCGCAAGAGCTCCGACCAGAGTACCCGCCGAGAACAGTACGATGGCGGTGACGAACAGTGCCTTCGTCGAAAAACGTCGCACCATGAACGGTGAGGTCGGAATCGCCACCGAAAGCAGCAACAGATAGCCGGTGGTAAGCCATTGCACCACGTCAGCGGAAATGGCGAATTCCTCCATCAGTGTCGAATAGGCGATGTTCAGTGATGTTTCGGACAGGATGCCAAGAAACGTCAGGATGGCGAGCGCCACCACCACGACGGTGAGCCGTCCCTCATTCATATATTTGCCGGGCTGCGATTCCTCCCGCATTGTTTCCATCGGTTGCCCCTGTTGTTTTTCGCGTTCCGTCATGATTGGCGATTCCTCTCTCTTCAACATGCGCGACCGCATCGTGTGTCGCACGATTCGGTTGTCCATCTGGTCTATTGCTTCGTCGCCGTATGCGATCGGGACTCGTCGCCCGCCATCAGCGTTTCGACGTGCGCCGGCCAGGCATCGGCCACCTGCGTAGTCCACTCCCCTCCCCGATCTGCGCCCATCAGCCGATGCATGGCCTGCAGCGTGGCGACCGTGGTGGCGGCGTCTTGCGGATCGATGCCGGACAGTACGCCGCACAGGTGTTCGTGGAACTGATGCACGTACAGTTCACGGATTTCCTCGGCGGCTTCCGTCAGGCTCAACGTCACCGCACGGCCGTCGGTTTCGGATGCGTGCTTGACCACAAGACCTTTGCCGACCAGCTCGTTGACCAGTTTCGTAATGCTCGGTGCGGTCACTCCCAGAAAAGCGCTGACGCCGCTGACCCGTGCGACCGGAGTCGGGGATTCGGCCTGATGATTGAGATTCCAGATGGCGTCGATGACGTGCACATGCCGCGGTTTCATGCTTCTCGGTAGTTCCGGCAACGCTTCGGTGATACGTTTCGCCGTCCAGCATGCGTCGATCAGATCACGCACGTCATCCAAAGACAGTTGCCGTCGGCCACTTCGCGATTCCGTCATGACGCCTCCGCATATCGTTACCAATAGTCATTACCAAGAGTAAGTATATGAATGCCCTAGACAACCGGCGGACTTTCCGTATCAGCCGCCAGATCATGTTTCGGAAAACCATAATTTCATCAACGAAACAGGCGTGCACCCATTGGATGCACGCCTGTATTCCACAAAAACCTCAATAGCCTTTTCCGCTACGCACGGCGAGCGGCAAGCTCCCTGCCGATCCGGCCGATGCGCCCGTCAAGATCGTAAAAGAAAAGCAATACGGCCATGACCACGACCATGGCGACCGGCACCCATACGAAGGTGTTGACCATGGCGGACACGGTGACGGCGGACTGCGTGGCTCGCGAACCGTCATAGCCGCTGGCGCCGAGGACCCATGCAATGGCGGCCGAGGAGACGCCCATGGCCACCTTCATGGAGAAGCTGGACGAGCTGAACACGATGCCGTCGGAGCGCACGCCGCTTTGCCATTCGCCGTACTCCACCACGTCGCCGCTCATGGCATTGAGCGCGGCGTTCATCGGGATGACGCCGATCATGCGCACGACGATAGAGACGAAGAACACCCACAGATTGCTCGGATCGATGAACACCAGCAGACTGCCGGCGGCGACGAGCACAAGTCCCGCCATCGAGGAGTTGCGTTTGCCAAACCTAGCCACAAGAGGGCCGGCGAACGGCAGGCCGATGACCATCGGGATGACGGTGGCCAAACCGATTACGGCGGTCAGATTGGAATTGCCGAGCACATACTTGGCGATATAGGCGGCCATGCCGTTGGCGATGCCGTTATAAGTCCACAGCGCGAAATTCAGGCCAAGCGTGAGCCACCAGTACTTGTTGCGCACCAGCGCTTTGAAATGTCCGCCCACGCAGACCTTGCCATCGTTGCCATCCGTGCCGCCGTCAGATTCGAAGGAAGCGACTTCACGCGTATTCGCGAAGGTGAACCAGTAGCCGAACGGAATCATGACGGCGATCACGCCGAAGAAGACGCCCCAGCCGATCGACGTTCCCCCGAACGCGTTCACGATCGGCATGGCGAGCACATAGACGAGCATGGCACCCACATTGGCGATGGTCATGCGGAAGATGTTGAGCTGCGTCTTTTCACCGGAATCGGCGGTCAGCAGCGAGGTGAGCGAGGCATACGAAACGTTCACGGTCGAATAGGCCACGTTGACGATCGCATACACGGCCCACGCATAGATCACGCCGGCCGGAGAGTTGCCGAACGGGTCGAGGAAGAGGAACAGGAACGCAATGCCGTAGGCGATGCCGCCGAACAGCATCCACGGGCGGGCCTTGCCCCAACGGAACTTGGTCTGGTCGACCAGAATGCCGACGGTCAGATCCCAGAAGGCCACCACCAGACGCACGACGAGCAGCATGGAGGCGACCATGGACGGCGAGAGCCTGACCACATCCGTATAGAACATGGTCAGATAGGTGGCCATGGCGATGTTGCCGATGGACGTCCAGAAATCGCCCATACCGAAGGCGAATTTCGTCAGGAACGTCAGTTTGCCCTGGGGTTTGATGGTTGCAGACATAGTTCTTCCCTCATGTCGCTTTTTGTGAGATAACAGGCAGGCCCCTCCCTCTGATGAGGGAGGTGGCGAAGCATGATGTCAGGCCTTGCGAATGCGCACGGCCATGTATTGACGGCCAAGATCGACGCGCACGGAGTTTTCGTAGGCGTCCGGCAGCGTTTCGACGGTCATGTTCCACGTGTCGATCACATCGACCACGTAGGCGGATCCGGCCGGCAACGGGATTTCACGATACTTCGGACGGAACCAGCCGAAATAGATCAGCTGGTAATCGTCACCACCGCGCAGCACGGGAACGTCCCAGTACTGTGCGGCCTTCTCGACCGCAGGTGCCACGTTTACGGATCCGTTGATCGGATTGGCAATCGGCCATGCCCGATCGGCGTCGAGATTGCCATCCAACGGCGTCGCGTCGAGCGGAACGTCGTCGAAGATCGAACGCATGAACGCGATGCGCGCCGGGGTGTCGCCGTGCAGTTCGCCGCCATGCGCCCACCAGATCTGCTCGCCTTCGTCGATGAACGTCTCACCGTGGGTCACGTAGCCGCCGCGCATGGCACCTTCCCAGAAACGACGCATGAGTTCTTCGCCGGTCAGGTTGCCCCAGCCCCAATAGATGTTGCCTTCGTAGCCCGGTTCGTCGCATACGACCGGCTTGCCATAGGCCTTACGCCAGTCGGCGATGCATTCGGTGGTACGGGTCACGTCCACACGCTGGATGGAGCAGTGGGTGCACCACGGTTCGTTGTAGTCGTAAATCGGAATGCAGTTGTGGATGGAGCGCAGGTGGCCGAACGCATCGTTGGCCATAACCACACGTGCGTACTCACGCCAGTCCTCGAGCGACTTCTGAGGCATGAGGTCGTATTCGTTGGCCAGCGACCACCACACGTTCTTGTAGGCACCATAGCGACGGGCCATATAGGCGAGGTACATCTCGTCTTCGACTTTGGTCATCTTGGAAAAGCCCCAGTCCGGCTTGTCATACGGGTGCAACAGGATGATGTCCGCCTCGATACCGAGCTCGTCAAGCTGAGCGATGCGGCAATCGAGGTTCGCGAAGAATTCCTCGTCGAAACAGGTGTGGTCGAAACCGGTTTCACGGGTGCCCGGATAGGCGTAGGCCCATGGGTCGGCGGTGTTGAAGTCGTAGAACTTCGGGAATACGCACATGCGAATCTTGTTGAATGGCGCCTTGGCGAGCGTGGCGACGGTGCGGTCCTGCACGTCGGTCGGCTGGCTCACCCATGCGTAGCAGGTGGTGCCGTAAGGCTGGTACGGAGTGCCATCCTCATAGGTGAAACGGTATTTGAGTTCGCTGCCATAGGCTTCGCGGGCCTTGCCGGAAAGCGCTTCGGTTGCGGTAAGCACACGACCGTGGTTGTTCTGCGTCGCCGGAGTCACGGTGAAGACGCCGGTTTGACCGTCGGGCGCCGGATCGGTGCTCCGGGTCGTGAATGCCCACCGCCCCGCCGACGATGCCATGAAGCGCACGGAGTAGTTGCCGTTGCCGCGATAGAAGCCGCCGACGACAACGATCTGGCCGGTCTCGGCATTGGTGAAGTCGGCGGAAAGCGTCACATCCTGATATGGGTTGCCTTCCGTGGTTCCGGTGAGATTGATTTCGAACAGTCGGTACTGCTCGACCTGGGTCTTGTATTCTGCCATGATTGCCGCCCTTTGGTTGGTCGGTGCCGCACGACGACGTGCGACGCGTTCGAACGTGTTGACTGGTAGCAATCAACAGCAACCGGATACCGGAACAACAATCCGATTGTTATTGATTACTAACTAGTAACTTACTGGTTGATAACTTACTTGTCAACCCACGACACGCCCACAGCCACCCCGACCCCGACCGGCATTCGGCTTCCTTGACATGCCAGGCAAAACACGAATCATCGATGCTCGCCCACGAATCTTCCGCGGACGTCACCGATACCCATCCCACTGCGGCGACGGGAACAGATACGCCTCATATCTTTTCCACTCCTCCAGATAGTCCACGCCCTCGGGATCGGCCAGCCAACGGCCTTCAAGCCCATACATGGCGGCATTGGCCAACTGATATGCCAGCATGCCGTCCACCCCTTCGGGAACCGCCCAGTCAAACTGCGCGAAATTATCCCACATGCCTTTGGTGCGCTCCACGAAATATCGATGCGCCGGATGTTCGGCCGACATGGCCTCGGTGTTGAGCATTTGGAACAGCCTCACCATTTCAGGTTGCCGCACATTCTGTTCGACCACCGCGCGCAACGCGGACGGGATATGCGGACGCTCACCCGCCCTGTCGCCGCCGGCGCGGAAATGGCCCAGATATTCAGTCTCCGCCCCCGACATGTCATAGTAACGTTCCACCACCAGCACCAGCAGATTGTGCTTGCTTTTCACGCGATGGATCACGGCCGTCTGCGTCACGCCGATTTCCGAAGCGATGTCCTGCAACGACAATCCGTGGTAGCCCTTTTGACCGATCAACCGCACGGCTACGTCGATGATCTGGTTGAGGCGCTCTTCGGCGCTCATCCTTTTCGACACCGCTTTCTTCTTCGGCTTCGTTTCCGCCATCAGCGCGGTGATGGCCGATTTGTCGAGCACATCAAGATCGTCGGCGTCCACCTTGTCAACCGCCATATCGAGCCTCCTGACACATCAGACAATCACTTAAGTTACCAATTAATAATTATGCCGCAAGTCGTATGTGAAAATCATGGAAAACCAGTAAGACACACCGCAATCACATCAATGATTTGACATCGAAGTTATCGGTAGCTAACTTATAAGTTATCTGGTAGTAACCAGTAACCGGAACAACGAAGTCATCCCATAACCAACTGCAATAGGCACCAAGGAAGGTGTATACACATGGAATCGCAGATCATCGCCGCCGAGGAGCTCGCTCCCGACACCGGCAAGCCGGTAAGCAAACTCAACCTCGGCCGTTTCGGCGCAGGCTTCATCTTCTTCTGCATCGTCTTCATGATGTCCGGCACCATCGGATCCACCGTACTGCTACCGGCCCGCTTCAATACGCTGGGCATCGGTCAGGGCGAGACGATTCTCGGCACGATGAACTCCATCGGCATCATCTTCGCCCTGATTTCCAACGTCATCTTCGGCGCGCTGTCCGACGCCTCGCATAGCCGCTTCGGCAAGCGTACGCCATGGATCATCGTCGGAGGCCCGATCGCCGGCCTCGGTTTCTACCTGACCTCCATCTCCCCCACACTGCCGACCATCGTCGCCTCCTGGTCGTTGCTGCAGATTGGCCTGAACTGCATGATCGCACCGTGCGTGGCGATTCTGTCCGATCGCGTTCCCCAGAAATACCGTGGTTCCATGTCCGCCTTCTACGGCGCCGGACAGATCGTCGGCCAGTCCATGGGCACCATCATCGGATCCGCATTCATCGACGCGCCGAAGACCGGCTTCATGATCGGCACCATCTGCTGGTGCCTGTGCGGCATCGGCACCGTGCTGCTGCTTCCGCGTGAACTGTCCGCAGCCACTGACACAACCGAAAAGTTCGACATCAAGCAGGTCGCCATGCAGTTCCGCCCGCCGACCAAGGGCGCACGCGACTTCTACCTGGCGCTCATCGGACGGCTGATGCTCATCTTCGGCTACAACATGATCGTCGGCTACCAGCTGTACGTGTGCATGAAGTACATCGGACAGGATGCCAAGGCCGCCGCGGCGACCGTATCTACCATGGCAGTGATCACCATGATCGTCTCGCTTGTCGTATCCCTGGTTTCCGGTCCAATCTCCGACAGGATCGGCAAGCGCAAGCTGCCGGTGTTCGTCTCCTCCGCCATCATCGCCATCGGCATCGCCGTGCCGTGGGTCCTGAAGTCTCAGTTCTCCATGTTCGCCTATGCGGCGCTCATGGGCCTTGGATACGGCATCTACATGGCCGTGGATCAGGCACTGAACGTCGACGTGCTGCCGAATCCGGACGAAGCCGGCAAGGATCTCGGCATCCTGAACCTCGCCAACACCCTCGGCCAGGTCATCGCACCGATCGTCGTCTCCTCCATCGTGGTCGCCACCGGCGGTTACTTCCTGGTATTCCCCATCGCCATCGCCGCCGTGATGGTCGGTGCAGTGGTGATTCTGTTCATCAAAAAAGTGAAGTAGGTTCACCGACCGCAAGCGGCCCGCACAAGCCGCATAACCGGCAAAGCCCGTTCCCTCCGAGAGCCTCCGCTCTCTCCGCTTTCGGAGGGGACGGGCTTTGCCATGCCAACAGGTCCGTCCGCTCGAAAGCCATCCATTACTTCATTTGCAAAACCATCCCTCAACTGCTAAACTACCAATTGGTAATTAAAGGACATCGCTTCAATGAGGAAAGTGAGCAATCCCATGACCGGCAATACCACCGAACTGCCATACAAGAACCCCGAACTTCCCGCCGAAGAACGCATCGCGGACCTGCTCGGCCGCATGACCCTCGAAGAGAAGGTCGGTCAGATGATGCAGCTTGACGCCCGCAGCGGCGATCTGGACGATCTGATCGTCAACAAGCACGTCGGCTCCATCCTGCACACCTCTCCCGCCGACCTGCCCCGCGCGGTCGAAACCGTGAACACCAAGACCCGCCTCGGCATTCCGCTGGTCATCGGTGACGACTGCATCCACGGCTACTCCTTCTGGCCGGGCGCCACCATCTTCCCGGAGCAGCTCGGCATGGCCGTCAGCTGGGATTCCGAAAAGGTACAGGCCGCAGGCCGCGCCACCGCCGAGGAAGTATCCACCACGGGCGTGCACTGGACCTTCTCCCCCGTGCTGTGCATCGGCCGCGACACCCGTTGGGGCCGCGTGGGAGAAACCTTCGGCGAGGATCCGTATCTGATCGGCGAGATGGCCTCCAGCATCGTCAAAGGGTATCAGGGCGGAGCCAAGGCCGGCGAACCGCTCGCCAAGGATGCGATCTTGGCCTGCGCCAAGCATTTTGCAGGTTATTCCGAAACCCAGGGCGGCCGCGACGCCTCCGAAGCGGACCTGAGCCATCGTAAGTTGGAATCCTGGTTCCTGCCGCCGTTCGAACGCGTAGCCAGGGAAGGCTGCAGCACGTTCATGCTCGGCTACGAATCCATCGAAGGCGTGCCGGTCACCTTCAACAAGTGGCTACTGTCCGACAAACTCCGCGGTGCTTGGAACTATCAGGGCACGCTGATCACCGACTGGGACAACGTCGGCCGTTCCGTCTGGGAGCAGAAAGTCAAGCCGGATTACGTGCATGCGGCCGCCGACGCGGTCAAGGCCGGCAACGATCTGGTCATGACCACCCCGCAGTTCTATGAAGGTGCGCTCGAGGCGGTACGCACCGGCTTGCTCGACGAATCACTGATCGATGCCGCCGTCTCCCGCATTCTCGCACTCAAGTTCCGTCTGGGCCTGTTCGAGGATCCGCGCCTACCGGATCAGGAACGTATCGACGCGGTCATCGGCTCCGACGAGCATCAGCGGCTCAACCTCGAGTTGACTCGCGAATCCGTGGCGCTGCTTAAGAACAACGGATCCCTGCCGTTCGCCGCAGACGATGCGAAACGCATCGCCGTGGTCGGCCCGCTCGCCGACGACGCACAGACCCAGCTGGGTGATTGGGCCGGCAATTCCGGACAGGTCAATTGGATGCCGGACGGCCATCCGCGCCACATGATCACCACCGTGCTCGATGCGTTCAAGCAGCTCGCACCGGCAGGATGCAACGTGGTCTACTCCCGCGGTGCGAATATCGTGGATCTTGTACCCGATCCGGAAGGCGAGTTCTATCCGGATGGTCAGCCGCGACCGAAAATCGGCGTCTCCGCCGCAGTGGACCAGACCATGATCGACGAAGCCATCGAGAATGCACAACAGTCCGATTTGGTTGTCGCCGTGGTCGGCGATGTGGTCCAGCTCATCGGAGAAGGCTGCTCCACCGGCACGCTGGAACTGCTCGGCGGGCAGAACGCACTGCTCGAGGCGCTGTCCAACGTAGCTCGCGAAACCGGCAAGCCATTGGTCGTGGTGCTCATGAGCTCCAAGCCGATGGTGTTGCCGGCCTGTGTGATCGGCACCAATGGCGTGATCGTCGACGAATCCGCCGCCGAAGGTACTTCCGCACTGCTGTGGGCGCCAAGCCCGGGCATGAAGGGCGGCCAAGCCATCGCCGAAATCATTCTCGGCATCACCGAACCGAGCGGACGCCTGCCGATCACCTTCCCACGCCACGCAGGCCAGCTGCCGGTCTACTACAACCAGATTCGCGGCCAGCACGGCAACCGCTACGCCGATCTCACGCAGGATCCGGCATTCGCATTCGGCGAGGGCTTGAGCTATACCACGTTCAAGTACGGCGAACCGGCCATCACCAACGTTCCGGACTCCGGCGCCTTCACCGAATCCGACACCGTGCATGCCGAAATCACGCTCACCAATACCGGCGAACGCAAGGGTATCGAAGTGGTGCAGGCGTACATCGGCGACATCGTCACCTCTTACAGCTGGACCGATCGCGAGCTTAAGTCGTTCAAGCGCGTCGAGCTCGAGCCGGGAGAAAGCAAGACGGTCGCATTCGACATTCCGGTCGCCGACTGCACCATCGTCGACCCCGATGCCAATCGTATCGTCGAGCCGGGTGAATTCGAGCTACTCGTCGGCCATTCCAGCCGTCGTGAGGATCTCAAGCGCACCGTCTTCACGGTCGCCTGACGTCTTTCCTCTTACATAGTGGGTGAATGCACCGCGCTCACCCACATCCTGACGAAAGCACGACTTGCCGAAAACGCCGTTTTCGGCAAGTCGTGCTTTTTCTTTTCCCGACTGCGAACATATATCCGAGGTTAATTCTATTAGGATTGCAGAGCACGATTCACGCAAGGTGCCGCAATACCGAATCGTGCATGACCGACCGGCTCCAGCAGCTTCGACCAGCCCCTGCAGACCCAATCAGCCCGACAGATTCAATCAGCGATACGCATCCCACAGCGGTGAGGGGAACAGCAGATTCTCCATTTCGGACCATTCCGTATACAGATCGACCTCCGGCTCACGCAACCACCACAGCTGAATGCCATCCATGATCTCCATGGCCTTACGGACGATTGGCCGCATGCTCTCATGCCACGAACCCAGCTGCGGCGGGACGAGCCACGGATACCTCGAATAATTTTCCCAAATGCCATCCATGCGCGACATGAATTCGTCATGCAGCGGATGGCCAGGATTGAGTGATTCGGCCGCCAGTACCGTAAACAACTGCACCATCATGCGACGGCGCGAATTATGCCGGACCAGATAGCGCAAGTAGGCCGGAAACAACGGCGCGGTCGGATCACTGCCGGGCATGCCCGATGCAAAGAAATCCTCCGGAGTGCCGGTACCGTTGTAATACTCGCTATACACCATCGCCAACATATGATCCTTGTTGCCGACGTATCGCAGCACACCCTGTTTGGAAATGCCGACCTTATCGGCCACATCCTGCACGGAGATGCCGTTGTATCCACGTTCGCTGATCAGCTGCACCGCCGCATCCAGCACTTCCTCACGGCGCTCTTCCGGCGATTTGCGCACGCGCCTCACAACCTCTTCTTCAACCATGATTTCGAGTCTAGCGCCGATGCTGCTTCATTCCCTTTATTTCGCGTCAACCATCATCATAATGAACCGACGTTCCGCAGCCGACAAGGAGCGGCCATGAATACTCCCATCATCAACGAGCAGGTCATACGGATGTCATTTCGGGCACAGGAAAAATTGCGCTCCGTGATGAGCGCATCGAGCGCATCATTGCCCGTGTTGGCCGTCGCATCATAGACGGTCAACGATTCGCGCATCTCCTTGACCAGTTCGCTGTGGCGCTGGGGCGTGTATGCGCTCGACGGCGTGGTGACGGTCGGAGCGGTCGCATTGATCGCCATTGCGACCTTGCAGATCCTGCGCCGACGCAAGAGAGACGCAACGGTAGCTGCGGAAACCGGTGAGCCCGCCGCCAATGACGGCGAGTAGTCACGAGTCTGCCCATGCATAACCAATAATCAGCGCGGATGGCCCTGCCCCACAAGGCCATCCGCGCTTCTCATCGATACTCGCCCAAAATTCAGTCGACCGGCTTGGTCTCGTCCGCCTCGTAATCGAAGAAGTCGAAGTCGGCGGTCTTCTCATGCAGCGAAGCGTCGGTGACGGCGATACCGACCATCGTGCCGGTGAATTCGCCATACTTGCAGTATTCATCGGAGAAGGTGGTGGTGTCGAAATCCGGGCCGATCGTAGTCCAGGTCTCGCCGTCATAGCCCCACTCGAACCAGGTGCGGCGGCCTTCGATACGAAGACGCATGTGAATCGGCTTGTCCTCAACGGCCACGCGGGTGTCGAGCATCTCCGTCTTCTCGCCGTTCTCAAGGCGCACGATGGAGATTGCAGGGCCACCAAGCGTTTCGGAGTAATACTTGCGCAGGAAGACGTTGTTCATGTTGTCGTAGTACACGGTCAGACCGGCGGAATGCTGGTAGACTTCCGGCTCGAACTCCATCTTCGTGGTGACGGTGGCGTATACGCTGGTCAGCTTGCGGGCGATCAGGCTCGTACGGTTGAGCGATGCGAGTGATTCCTCGCCACGGATGCGCAGCCAGCCGGGACGTTCCGCCACGTTGGCGAAGGTCGTCGGCATTTGGCGCGGCGAGTAGTACCAGTTGCCGATCTCATCGCCGTCGAAGTCATCATGCTGCGGGATTTCCGGCATCGGCACATCCGGCAGATTCGGTTCCTCGACCTCCAGCTTGGCCAGATTGGAGCCGTCGGCCATGCGCAGCCAGCCGTCGTCGGTCCACGTCATCTTCTGAATGGCGGTCTCACGACCGAGCGTGCAGCGCAGTTCCGGCACAAACGGACGGCTGGTCAGGTGCACCAGATACGTTTCGCCGTTCGGCAGATCCACGTACGATCCGTGACCGGACTTCTGCAATACGGATTCCGGATTGAAGTAACGCGGCTTCAGATGGTCGTCATCGGCACGTTCGTTGGATTCCTTCGGCTGGGAGGTGACGAGCGGACCCTTCGGATCCGGCTCGTACGGACCCCACACATTGCGGGAGCGGCCCATGGTCACGGCATGGTTGTAGCCGGTGCCGCCTTCGGCGCACATGATGTAGTACCAGCCATCACGCTTGGTCAGATGCGGCGCTTCGATGCAGCCACGGTCTGTTGCGCCTCGCCAGATACGCTTCGGATAGCCGACCACGTGCTCGGTTTCCGGATCGTATTCCACGCAGCAGATCACGCCGGGCTTCTCATAGCCTTCACGGGTTTCCCATTCAAGGCTGACGATGTACTTTCTGCCATCATCGTCATGCAGGATGGATGCGTCGAATCCGGATGAGGTCAGATAGACCGGCTCACTCCACGGACCTTCGATGCTTTTGGATTTGATGAGATAGTTGTTCACGTCGAAATATCGGGCATTCATGGAGTTCATGACGCCATAGATTACGTAGAACATGTCTTCGGCCTCATTGTAGGTGAGGCATGGAGCCCAAATACCCTTGGCGGAGGGCAGCTTGGTGAGGTTCGGCGTGGCGTCGTCGGTAAGCACATGGGTCAGCAATTCCCAGTGCTTCATGTCCTTGGAATGGTAGATCGGGATGCCCGGGAACCATTCGAATGTGGAGACGGCCACGTAGTAATCGTCGCCTTTACGGCAGATGGCCGGGTCGGGATTGAAGCCCTTGAAAATCGGATTGTGCAGCATTGCTTTTCCTTTGTTTTTGGTGTACGGGATTACTTTTGGATCGGGAACCAGTCTTGGGCGATGCACCGGCCGAGATCCCATGCATCCCAGCCAATCCAGCCGGGAGTGTTGACGGTGTCGGTGAGCAGCTTGTAGTTCCAGTAGTAGAAACCGTGGCCCTTGCTCCAGGCGTTGAGCTGGGATTCGGCCACACCCTGGTATAGCGCGCGCTTCTCTTCGGCGGAAAGCGTCTCGGCCTGTGCGCCTTCCTCACCGTTGAGCACACTTTGGCCACCATGGGTATCCACGCCGCAACCGACGGAGTTGAACAGGCACCACTCGCCCACGATCGTCGGGAAGTATTCGCTCATCTCCTCGATCATCGGTGCGTACGTATTCCTCACGAAATCGTCGTAGCCTTCGACTGTCTGCGGGCAACCCATCATTTCGGCGGTCATCAGATACTGGTGGGTGTCGAGAATCACGTTCTCGAATTCCGGCGCCAGCTTGCCGTCATCACCGCGCATGAAGTCCTTCCACTGCCCGATGTCGAAACCGTCGTGGAACACCACGGCCTTATCGGTCGGCAGAGCTCCCCTGTCGGCGTCGCGCAGGCGATGGTAGGCGGTGACATAGAAGTCCTTCAACCAGTCGAACGCAATCGGTCCGGTGCCTGCGGCCAGTTCCGGATCGACCGCCTTGTACCGTTCGGTCACGTTCATCATCGGCCAGGAAGTGGTGGTGTTCGGTTCGTTGATGATTTCAATGCCCATCAGCGCTTCACGGTTGCCGTAACGCTTGGCGAGACGTTCGAGCACGGACAGCACGAATTCCACCTCGTCGGGCAGTTGCGCCCACTTGCACACGCCGGAGATGCCACCGTTGTCGAAGCCATTCTGGCTCATCGGCGCGGTATGCAGGTCGATGAGAATGGTCAGACCATACTTATCGGCCCAGTTGAACGCCTTGTCGAGTTCGTCGACGCAGCCGATGAACGGCGGCCGGTCGCCGAAGATGAAATACGGCACCGGAATGCGCACGGAGTTCAGGCCCCATGATTTGATGGTGGCGAAGTCGCGTTCGTTGACGTATTCGGCGCGATGCGTTGCGATGCGCGCTTCGTAAACGGCTGGATCAAGCTGGGTCGGCAGATAGTATTCGTCATCCGCGGTGGTGCCGTCGAACAACGTCGGGTTCATCCACTTCTCCAGAACCAACCAGTTGCCGAGGTTCACGCCTTTGATGTAGTTCAGATCCATATGCACTCCTTTGTACGGTCCCATAGTAGTTTCTATGTACTTAGTAACTACTTAGTTAAATCATAATATAATTATCCGAGACATGCAACTCGTCTTCAAGCGCCGATCCGCTTCCGATCACGTTCGACATGCAACCGGCAGATCGCCACGACGCTCACGGTTCATGAATCGACCGTTCGATCGCCATCGGCGCCTTCGTCGGCCGATTGAGCCATCCATCCGTTGCGCCATACACACGTCAGATCCCATCCTTCCAAACCGTTGCCACCGCGGGAATCCCCCGTCGCATCATTGCCTAACAACTGGTAGCTCCAGTAGATCTGCCCCGCGGACACGTTCCACGCATCCAACTCAAGCCGGGCCACTTCACGGTAGATCGCCTTGCGTTCCACCGCATCGCGCTGCCGTTGCGCGAGAGTATTCATCAGGCACCACTCGCCCACCATAACAGGAACATGCCGTGCGGCCAGCCGAATCATCGCCTTGCCGTATGCGACGAATAACCGGTACAGCCACATCGCAGGCATCGGTACGAATGTCTCCATGGCGATGATGTAGATGTGCGTGTCCAACATGACGTTCGTCATGCCTTCCTTCCCGAACCAGCCTCTCCAAGCGCCCAATCGGAATCCGTCATGGAACACGATCACGCTTTCCGGTTTCAAGATGGCTCGCAAACGCCGATACGCGTCGCGATGATACAGGTCTTTCAAGAATCTCATGGGCACATGCCCGCTGCCCTTGGCCTCCTCCTTGTCCTTGGCATGGCCGGTGGACGGCGCCGTCCGATATACCAGCCAGCTGATCGGCTCGTTCAATACTTCCATGCCATACAATGCCGGCTCATTCCGGTAGCGCTTGGCGAGACGTTCCAGCACCGTCAGCGCATATTCCACGGCCTCCGGGTCCTTGCGCCATGTGCATACGCCTGTGATTCCGCCATTGTCGTAACCGTTTTGCGAGCCCGGCACGGTGTGCAGGTCAAGCAGCACCTGCAATCCGCACCGATCGGCCCAAGCAAAAGCGCGGTCCACATATTCGATGCATCCTGGATGTCCCTCCACGTCGCCGAAGACGAAGTACGGAACGGGAATGCGCACCAGATTGTATCCGTGTGAGGCGATGGCGATGAAATCCCGCTCGGTCACATATGTTTCACGATGGCGTCGTAGCAGCGCCTCCAACCTGGACGGTTCCATCGTGCGATGCATCCAGATTTCATCATCCTCGCCGCATTCTTCGAACAGGGCCGGTTTCATCCATTTTTCCAGCACCAACCAGTTGCCGAGATTCACGCCATTGATCTTCTCGTCGACTCCCAACGTCATGCCGGCTCCTTTCGCAGCATGTTGACGCCTGCCATGCGGAACCAGTAACCAATTCCGTCAGGCAGGCGCCTTGCAATACAACACCGGCTTCGAGGGCGACGGTGGGAAGAGAAAGGAAAGACCACCGTTCGGCAGACCCTCCAAGCCGCTGTCAGCTCAGTCAATCGACCGAGCCGCCGTCCCCGCTAATCCAGCACAAACGTGTTGAACGAACGCGGGGCCAGCGTCACCTTGAATCCACGATTGGCGGACGAAGGATCGGCAAACTCAAATGGACGCTCCTCATCGAGGGCGTTCTGGACCACGACCACCACCGTGCCGTCCGGATTGCGGAATGCGATGGCCATCGAGTTGAAGTGGCCGGTAGTGCCGAGCACCTTCGCACCCGGCTTGACGTAGTGCGAGAAGTGGCGCATCACGTAATATTCCGGATTGCGGCGCACTTCATGCTTGTCGGCGGTGATGGTGAACAGCGAGTTCTGCCACCATCCCCATGTGGAATCCTGGTCGTCGAGGATCATGTTCCAGTAGGTGTAGGCGGTGGCGCCGTTGCGCAGGTAATGGTTGATCAGGTGGAAGATGTACTCTGCATATTCCCAGCTGTTGTCGCCGGTGCCGCATTCGGATTCCGACTGGATCAGCTCGATTTCCGGCCACGACTCATGCGTACGTGCGATGCAGTTCTGTCCGGCCCACTGGTAGGCGATGCCTTTGATGTACTTGCGCGCATCGTCATCGAAGAGGATGTTGTCGACGAAACGGTTGTAGTTGTTGAGCTTCATGCCGTAGCCGCCGCCGGTCCACGCCATGTCTTCCGGGCCGTTGAGCGTGCCCAGCCAGATGTCGGTGTCGATCCCGGCTTCGTCGAACGCGGGACCGAGATAGTCGCGGATGAACACCTTGAGCGCTTCGGAATCCCATAGGGCGCTCGGGAATTTCTGGTCGGCGAACACCTCGTTCTGCACGTGCAGCTGGTTCACGGTGATGCCGTGTTCGGCGTAGGCCTGCACATACCTGACAAAATACTTGGCGTAGGCCTTGAGGTTCTCCGGCGTCTGCACAAGACGGCCGTAGTTGTAGGCCTTCGGGCGCTTCATCCACGTCGGCGGACTCCACGGGCTGGAGAACAGCTGCATATCCGGCTGCCATTCCTGCGCACGATGAATGTACGGAATCAGGGTCTTTTCATCATGTTCGACGGAGAAATGCTCCATCTCGTAATCGCCGTCGGTCTCGTCGTAGCTGTACCAGTGGTCGGCGAAATCGTTGGCACCGACGGGTGCACGATTGAAGGTGAAGTTCATCTCGTCGGGACTGAACAGTTCCTTGATGATCTGGTCGCGCTCCTCTTCGGTGACCGTTTGCAGTGGCAGCCAGCCGAGCTCGTTGAAACAGCCGCCGAAGCCGCGTAGGGCCTGATATTCGTTGCCGTCGAGCTGCAAGTCGGAGGCGGAGGCGGAGTTGGTGGATTCGATTTCGGAAGTTTTGTCGACGAGTCTGTCGTCTTGCGTGGTTGCGGTCCAGGTGGTCATTGGACACTCCTTGATATCGTCGTTGATATTGGAATCTGCGGTTTTTGGCCTAGGCTTCGACCCATTGCATTCGTCATGGCAATGCAATCGCCCAAGCAGGTACGTTTTCCTGCAGAGGGGCTACGGCGATTCGTTCCGGCACGTTCGGACCATGCAAGACCGAGTCCTTGCGGTCCGGAACGGACCGCCGTAGCTTCCCTGTTCGCAACGCCGTCACGTCACGTTGCTTGTTATGATGTTCCTTCCGTTCCCGTTCAGGGAAGGATGGCCTACTTGACCTTCTTGATGGCCATGATGAAGAAGCAACCGATGATGGCCAGGGCGATGGAGGTCGGGAACGCGAAGTTGTAGCCGAGGTTCACCACGAGGGTGGACATCACGATCGGGCCGCACATCTGGCCGAGGGTGGTAGCCATGTTCAGGATGCCCAGATCCTTGCCGGCCTCTTCCTTGTTCGGCAGCACGTCGACGAGCAGGGCCTGATCGACCGCGGAGTAGACCGCATAGCCAAGGCCGGCGATGCCTGCGAACAGGTACATGCCCATGGACGAGGGGAAGACCCACGGCATGGCGATGCCGATGGCGAACAGCACGGATGCCACGACGACCGGGACCTTACGACGGCCGATGATGTCGGAGACCGGACCCGAAATGAAGGAGCCGACCAGCGACATGACCATCATGATCATGGAAACGACGGACACGGTGACGGCGGATTCGTCGACGGACTGTCCGATGTAGTTCTGGATGATGTACAGCTGATAGACGGCAATCATCTGATAGGAAACGAGCATGCAGAAACGACCAACGAACGCCTTGTAGAAGTCATGCGCGCCATGGAATGCCGGCGGACGGAAGGAGACGAGCACGTCCTTGAGGGAGCCTTCATCCTTCGGCAGGAAGTCGGCGGACTCCTCCTTCGGCATGATGAGCATGGAGACGACGCCACCGAGGAACATGAGTACGCCTGCGACGGCGAAGCCCGGGATGAGATTCTTGATGAACAGTGCACCGAGCATGGTGCCGATCGGGGAACCGATGGTGGCACCGGCGCCGTAGAAGGCGGACATGGTGCCGCGGATGCCGGATGGCACGCGATCGGACAGGATGGCGACCATCGGGGCGATCATGCAGTTCAGGCCGAACATGCAGGCGCAGTAGAAGATGGTGAGCAGCACGGCATTATGCGTGGTGCCGGTCAGGAACAGGGTGACGCCGCCAAGCACCGCACCGAACAGGATCCACGGAGTACGACGTCCGAACCTCGAGCGGGAACGGTCCGAGAAGTTGCCGAACATCAGGTTGGCGATCAGGGATGCGACCGCGGTGAAGGCGTTGACGATACCGATCAACGCATCCGGATTGACGCCTTCGATGGTCTTGTAATGCATCGGTAGGAGCACTGCGGAAACAATGCCAAGACCCGACATCCATAGCACGCCGAAAATGATGAAACCGGCGCCGAATCGGGCGATAGTGACCTTATCGAGCGGCTTGCCCGTTGCCGGCGAGAGCGACGGGTCCTTTTCCGCCGCCGCGATGTTGGCGTAGTATGCCGACAGACGCTCTTCTTTGCTTGCGATTGCTTCACTCATGAAACTCTCTCCTTCGATTCATGCTTCAGTAGTGAAATGTGTGAGCTGCTTTGCTCCGTTTTGCTAACTACCATATGGTAATTAACTTGTTTTTTACCATAAACCACCCGACGGAAAAACGCAAGTCGGCAATGCCCGACCATCGATTTTCCATAGGGATCGTCGTTGACCATGCCCCGCAGTACATAAGTTATCTATTACTTAGTAACTGCTTAGTTAAATCATATTACAAAGATATCTGACTGTCATTCTCCGGCGTGTCCCAATGATTTTCAACGATTCCCCCTCCCTCTGCTATAACTTAGTAAGTACAAAAAGGAGAAATCATGCGTCGCCGTACGGAAACCACCACCAAGAAACGAATGAGCGCCGAGGATCGTAGGAAAAGCATCCTCGAAACCACCATCTCGTTCATTTCGCAGTTCGGCTTCTGGGGCTTCACCATTCGCGACGTCGCCCAAGCTCAGAACATCACCGAAGCGGGCCTCCTTTACTACTACAACTCCAAGGAACAGCTTCTCGAGGAAACCCTCAAGTACGCCGATCGCATCAATCAGATCGCCATCGCGAAACATTTGGGCGTCGAAGGCGTGACCGGCGAAGTCTTGCAGGACGGCATTGCATACCATTGCGATCTGGGGCTGAAAGCCATTTCCACAGGCACCGTGGAAACCAATGCCGACCGTCTGGAAATGGTCCGCCTGTACACGTTGCTTGAAAGCGAAGCGCTCAGCAAGGACCATCCCGTGCACGAGTATTTCGAACAGCGCGAGACCAATCTGCTCAGGGAATATGCGTTCGCCGCAAAGCGCGACGGGGTCGCCGATCCGGAGCGCACCGCCTTGCAGGTGCTCTCCGCCATGGAAGGCTTGCAGCTGCGATGGCTCAACGGATCTCACGACATCGACTTCGTGGCCGAGTGGAAGGCCCTCATCGATCTGATCATCCCCTGACGAAAGTCATTCCGCCGTCGTTCCGACCGCCCGGCGTCGGTCGACGAATCTCCTGCGCCGGGCGGATTCGGCTCAACCGACGATAACGACCACGTTCCAGCGGCTAATCGTCAGTTCGTCACCGATGGCAACGGCATCGCCCGCTTTCAGCGCAACATCGGCCGTGGCCGCCTCGTCGATCTCGCCTTCCGAGGCGATCACGACCGGCGCGACCACCACCTCACCCGGCACCGGACTGGCGATGGTGACGTCGGAGGCGGAATAGTTGAGCAGATACGTCACCGTCTCGCCTTGAGTGTTCGTGCCCTGGCGAACCGCAATCCGACCTGCGAGCGCAGTGCCGGCGCCCGCGACCCCGGCATATTCCACGGCTTCTCGCATGACGGCGCGAATCGATTCGGCATCCAGCAAGGTGGCGATCCACTCGGCGCTGCCTTTGCCGAAGGTGTTGCGGGTCACGGCCGCATAATCCTTCCATGCATAGTGGCCGTAGGTGGCAAGTACTTCGGTGCCGTCAGCCGGGGTCACCAGTTCGATCAGCGAAAGCGCTTGGGTGGATGGAACGCCTTCGAGCGCGCCGGCGAATTCCACGGATACGTGACCGTTCGGGCGGGTGAACTGGTTATAGGTCATGCCGAACACGTCGGTGAGGTTGTGCGGAGCGCGGTCAGCCCACACGCTCACCTCGTCGTCGGAGACGAAGGAACGCATGGTGGAGACCAGATGGCCGCCGTTTTCCACAAACTTACGCAGACGGTCAGTGGTTTTCTGGCCTGTGCAGTACAGGGCCGGGGTCACGATCATCCCGTACCTGGCAAGGCGTTCGGCGTCGGCGTCGGACGGTATGAAGTCGCATTCCACATTGAGTTCGAACAACGCGTCATACACATTGCGCACCACGTCGTTGTACTTGCGGCTGCCACCGAACGGGAAGCCGGATTCGATGAGGAACCAGTCCAGCGCGGACAGCGATTCATTGGAGACCATGATGGCCACCTTATTGCGCTTCTTCAGGTGGACGAGACGCTCCCCCACTTCTGGCTTGGCGATTTCGCGACCGAATACACCGGCCTCACGGTAGGTCGGGTTCGGTTCCAGGTCGTGGCTCAGCAGGCCTTTCCAGTAGGTTTCGAATGAATTGTGGATGGAATGCCAGTGCCAGTATTCCACCATGTCGGTGCCGGAGGCCAGATGGGAGTATGCCTGCAAGCGCAACTGACCCGGGAACGGAACCCAGCCGTGCTGGCCCTGCGCTTCGGTTTCGAGCACCAGGTAGTTCCGGCCGTCCTTGGTGGAACGGGTCATATCGCCGCCGAATGCGATCTCTTTGCCGGTCAGATCGTCTTCGGTCGGATGGTAGATGTCCACACCGGTGATGTCCACAGCGGTCGAAGCCTTGAAATGGTCGACGGCCGGCTGCACGCCGAAGGAATAACCACGCCATTCGAAATCGAAATTGTGGGTAATGAACTGGTTGTCGTGCGCATATTCGCGCACGATGTCGGCCTGCCACTGCAGGAAGGCGCGCACCTGGTCGCGGCGGAACTTGTCGAACTCACCGCCGAGGGATTCGTTGATGGTCGCGGTCACATCCGGGAAGTCCTCCCAGGAGTCCACACGATTGGACCAGTAGTCGAGGCCAAAGCGATGGTTCATCTCATCGAGGTCGCCATCGAATTTCTCGTACAGGTATTTGACGAACAGACGCTGCATGTCGTCGGAGACCGAATCGTAGTACTTGGTCTCGTTATCCACCTGATAGCCGATGACCGCCGGATGGTCGGCCACGTGGGAGATGAGCCTGCGGATCACGCGCTCACCGTAGAAACGGTAGGTGGCGTTAACGATATTCATGATCTGGCGTGCGCCGTATTTGCCTTCGCCGTTCGGGGTGACGGCGAGCACGCTCGGGTCGAGCTTGACGAGCCAGCCGGGCACGGCGTAGGTCGGCGTACCGACGATGACGTCGATGCCGGCGCGCTGGGCCGCGTCGAGGGCGCGGTCCACATAGATGAAGTCGAATTTGCCCGGTTGGGGTTCGCAGGTGCTCCACGTGGATTCGGCGATGCGAATCACGTTGAGCCCGGCGTCCTTCATCATCCTCATATCCTCATCGATACGATCGATGCCCTTCATCATGAGGTATTCGTCGTAGTAGGCGGCGCCGAAAAGGATATGGTCCACGCTGTTGCGACTCATGGCTCCTCTTTCTGTTGTCTTCCTTGACATGCACTTGCATTTATATCTAACGGTTATTAGATATAAAGAAGATACATCTCGACACGACAATTTGTCAAGAACGGCGAGAAATCAGGCATGTCTTATCTAACATCCATTAGAAAACAATACCTCTCGCAAGCATGCGAGTCTGCACGCATGGGTGCAGACGTCAGGCGACGAAGCCTACCGGTAGTTATCCCACACTGGGGAGGGGAAGATGATCCTCTCGAAGAGCAGCCACTCATCGTACAGGTCGATCGGAGGCTTGCGCATCCATCGCAACTGAATGCCATCCATCGCCTCCAGACACATGCGCACCGTCGGCCGCATATTCCGCCATCCACCGACCTCAGGCGGAATATTCCACTGATACTCGGAATAATGCTCCCACACAAGGTTCGGGCGCTCTTCGAAATAGTCATGCAACGGATGCTCGGGGCTGAATCCTTCGGACTCCAACACCATGTAAAGCTGCAACAGACTCTGTCGCTTCGCGTTGTACCGCACCAGAAACCGCAGATATGCGGGAAAACTCATGCCGTTCGGATCACTGCCGGGCAAGCCCGATTCCATGAAATCCCGCGGCGTCCCATAAGCGTCATAGTTATCGGTGACGAGCATCGACAGCAGGTTCTCCTTATTGCCGATATAGTGCAGCAACCCCGGCTGACTCATACCGATCTCATCGGCGATGTCCTTCAACGACGTGCCATAAAAGCCCTTCTCCCCTATCAGTTTGACCGCCGCCGCAACGATTTCGGCCTTACGCTCCTCAGGAGATTTGCGAACACGTTTCTTCCCCGCACCAGTCATGCATCCCAGTCTACCGACCAGCATCCACCCCACGGCCAACACGGCCCCGTTCGCCGACACGCACATCATGGTGTATCGTTTTCCTAACGTCTGTACAAAGGAGTGCTATGACGCAGCCATCAATCCCATCGGTCCCAAACATGCAACTCAACAATTCCACCCCCATTCCTCAGATCGGTTTCGGCACCTATCAGATTCCGGCAACCGCTACGCAGCAGGCCATCGAGCAGGCTCTGGAAATCGGCTACCGGCACATCGACACCGAGAACGCATGAGACAGAACCTGGATGTCTTCGGATTCAAGCTGGATCCGGATGAGATGCAGGCCATCAGAGCCCTGCACAATCCTGCCATGCGCATTTCCGGCGACCCCAACACGTTCAGTCAATCCCAGTCCCGGGCCAACCAGCGAGCGCGCGGAAACGTCACGGCCTAGCAAGGCACCATCAGATCGACGGAGCCTCCACGAAGGAGACGGGAAGCACCACACTCCCGTCTCCTTCATATGGAATCCCGTTTTCCTTCGCCCGAATCTGCAACAACAGATCATGCGCGGCGGCGCGCCCCATCTCTCTGGGATCCTGCTCCAGCAAATAGATGCCATCGTGCACATACTGGCTCCAGCGCCAATCATCAAAACTGACCAGACCGACGCCATCCGGGAAACCGACGCCCAAGGCGCGCAACACCGCCAACACATCGAACAGCAACGGCCCCATCAACGACACGATCGCGGTCCTACCGCTCAGATGACCCAACGCGATGGACAGCTTTCGCTCGATCCAGTCGACGTCATTGTCCTTGACATCAATCGCAATCATCAGAATACCGGATTCATCTGCGGCCTTCCGCAACCCCTCCACTCGATGAGTCTGTGCGGAAATCTCGCTTTTCATACGCGAAAGCACCAAGACATTGTCATAGCCAGCATCCACCAGTCGCTTACCTAGCCTCATGCATGAATCCTCGTTATCCGACATCACTCTCGATACGGAATCGGGAAGATTCTCCGGCTCCCTATCCACGACGACCAATGGCGTGCGCGCCGTGATAATGGAAGAATATGCGTTGAAATCGGAGTCATTGGGCTGAATCACCAGCCCATCAACCCTTTGAGACAACAGACGGTTGATTTCGGCACGCTCCTCCTCGAGAGAATTATCGGAATTCATCAGCATGACATCGTATCCAGCCGGACGCAACTCCTCATCGATGCCTTTGAACAGCAATGACGAAAACACATTCGAGATATCAGCGACCACGACACCCACCACATGCGTATTTTGCTGACGCATCCGCCTTGCCGATGCGTTCGGCCTGTAGTCCAGACGATCCACAGTCTCCTGAATGCGAGATTTCGTAGCCGCGCTCATCTTCCCATAGTTTCCGTTAATAAAACGCGACACGGTCGTCACCGACACCTGCGCCTCACGTGCGATATCCGCAATGGTCGCCTTTGCCATAGCAACTCCCTTTCCGTCGGAATAGTCAATCATTGTACCGCCCCTTCTTCATCGAGTCCGTTCCGTCAACGACACGCCCATCCGACATGCTTCAGTCCCTTGTGCCCCAAGGACTTGAGGCCATGTGGATTGACAATCGTCCATATGGTGTTTATCATAGGGGTATCGATACACCTAACACAACAAAGAATGTTGATTACCATAAGATGTATCGTTAAACTAACCATCATAAAGCCAACGGAGGCATCATGGAAGAGTTCTCACTCAACAGCTTCAATCTGACGGATAAAGTCGTACTCATCACGGGCGGCGCAAGTGGCTTGGGGCAGTATTACACCCAAGCCGTAAGCAAAGTCGGCGCGGATGTGTTCATCGTCTCCTACGACCGACAAGGGTGGGAGGAGACCCGAGCTGCCGTAGAGACCAATGGACGCAAGGCAGTATTCATGCTGCAGGACATCACGGAGCCAGGTGCGGCCAAAAAGATCGTTCAACAGGCAATGCAGGAATTTGGACGAATCGATGTGCTCATCAACAATGCAGGCATGCAACGCAGACATGAACTCGTGGAATTCCCCGACGAGGATTGGAAAGCCGTCATCGAACTCAATCTCAACGCCCTGTACTACCTTTCCCACGAAGTCGCAAAGATCATGATTGAGCAAAAAAGCGGCAAAATCGTCAATATCGGTTCCATGCAGTCCTATCGGGCGGGCAAGTTCATCTTCCCGTACGCGGCAAGCAAGCATGCAGTCATGGGACTGACCCGAGCCTATGCCGATGCCCTGGCCCCCTACAATGTGCAGGTCAATGCTCTCGCTCCCGGCTACATCAACACTCCTATGACCAAGGCCCTGCAAGAGGATCCAGTACGAAGCGTTGAAATCCGAGAACATATTCCGGCGGGCCACTGGGGAGAGCCGAAGGAACTGATGGGAGCGATGGTGTTCCTGTGCTCCAAGGCATCCGATTACGTGACCGGTGTCATGCTCCCCGTCGACGGCGGATACCTGCTTCGCTGACATATCGCCAAATACATGACCTCATACCAAGAAACATAAAGGTACCACCATTGTCGCGGGTCCGCTGTTCAACATGCTCCTGCATCGCGTTCGCCCGGATCTATATCGCACAAACATCGACATCGCAGTACTCGGTGATTTCAAAGAATTCAAGGAGGAAGAGACCCCCGGCTTCGCCATCTCCGTACTGACCGCCATGATGCCGGTCATTCTGATCGCCATCGCAACGATCTGCTCTTTCATTCTGCCGGAAAGCAATCCGGTGAACGAGGCCATCCAAGTCGTCGGGGCACCTGATGCCGCAATGCTGCTTTCCTTGCTTTTCGCAATCTGGTCGATGGGATTCGCCCGCAAAAAGACCGTGTCCGAAATCAGCACGTCGATGACCGAGTCCGTCAAGCAGATAGCGATGATGCTGCTGATTATCGGCGGCGGTGGCGCATTCAAGCAGGTACTTGTCGATGGCGGCATATCTGATTACGTATCCTCGCTGTTCGCCAATCTCAACATGTCTCCGCTGATTGCCGCCTGGCTGGTGGCCGCAGTATTACGAGTCTGCCTTGGCTCCGCGACCGTGGCGTCTCTCACCGCCGCCGGACTGGTCGCTCCCATGCTGGCGATGTCTTCAGTCAATCCGGCATTGATGGTGCTGGCAGTGGGTGCAGGATCGGTCATCGCAGATCATGTCAACGACGCCGGCTTCTGGATGATCAAAGAGTATTTCGGCCTTTCGCTCAAGGAGACGTTCCTGTCTTGGACCACCGCCACTACGGTAATGTCCGTAACCGGACTGGTCTCCGTACTGGGCTTGTCACTATTCATCTGACAAGCAACATCCAAGCCTGTGGGGGCAGCAACGGCATGCACCCACAGGCTTTTCTTATCAGTAGCCGACCGCAGGCCGATTGAAACCGGCACTCTCGGCCCTATGCCTGAAACACGTTGGGATGCTTCGGATCGCCTGGCTCGTCGGCCAGTACACCCTCCAGTCCCAGGAATTCCTGCCAGAATTCCAGCGAATTGCCATAAGGAGCGGACTGGCGTCCACGTGCCTGCAGATTCGCCTTGGCCTCAAGCACATCCTCCTCGCGAATGCCATCGAAATATGATTCGAGACGTTCACGATTCGTGGAGTCGTAGAACAGCGAGCCAATGATTTCAGTAAGCCGTTGCGCACGTGCGATCGGCAATGAATCCCAATGACGGAATTCAATGAAATTCTTCAGACGAACATCGTTGAAATGCGTGGAGATCACATGATTGATCTCATATGCGTTAAGCTCACGATCCGGATATGCATCGTTCGCGTTCTCGTAGAATGCAGGATGGTGCAAATCGGCTCCAGGTGTGGCCAGTGCCTCCGGCGTATGCGTCAGATCGGCGAACATCAGCGGTGTGGACAGCACATCCACCGCGTAATCCTCCCAACCGAAACGCGGGTCAAACAGTCCGGGAATCACATTGGTGCGTTGGAAATCTAAATAATCCCACATGCGTTGACGCAGCAACGGATAAGGATTTTCCTGCCCTTCGAAATACGGGGTGTTGCGGAAAAACCATGCCAGAATCGGACCGATAACCGTTCCCAAACGCAACTTGGCAATCGCATCCCTCTCGGAAACATAGTCGATGCTCACCTGTGTGGAAGCCGAGCATCGCATCATGCATGGGCCGAACTGACCGACGCGGCCAAGATAGGCGGTCATGGCCTTATACCGGTCCTTCGGATTGACGGGAATATCGGCATAGCCCGATTTCGGCTGGTAGCCATAGTTCACCAAACGGAAATCCAACTCATCAAGCACCGGATCGACTTCACGTCGGAACGCACCGTACAGTCTGCTCAGTTCCTCGGGTTTATGCAGGATGCCGAGCGAACATTCGAGCTGGCCACCCGGCTCGAGGGAAACGGAAATGCCCTCACGTCCAAGCCCGACAAGACGTCCGTTCTCCCAGTATTCCTTGCTTTCGTCGTAGTATAGACGAATACGGTTCAACAACGCCTCGATACCGTTTTCCTCGTAATAGTTCACGGCGGTATCGTCACTGTTGTGCACCGGCAGGTGTTCGATCTCCACACCGAAGCCACCGGTTCCACGGCCTTGGCAACCGGATTCGAAAAACTTGACCAAGCTTTCCACATGCTTCGGGTTCGGATCGGTCAGTAGGTGCGCATACGTAATTCTTGGTGCTGTCATGATGGTCATCCTAACGAAAATCGGCATCCGCAACGCAGGAACCGCTATATGGAAAATCGATAACGCTTATACGCCACCTCAAACTACCGACGCTGAGGGCCCGCCACCGTCGGTAGATTGAGGCTGATCTCAATCTGCCGACGCTCAGACCGTCTCACCGTCGGCAGATTGGGACGACTTCCAAACTACCGACGCTCAGACCGTTTCAGCGTCGGTAGATTGAGGAAGGCACTAGGCTGCGGGCTCAGACTGGTGGGCCCTATACGCCTTCTTCGCCGCCGAAATCATCAGCTTGATACGGTTGAGCTGGTTGGCTTCGGAAGCGCCCGGATCATAGTCGATGGATACTATGTTGGCCTCCGGATGCAGACGCCGAATCTTGCCGAACATGCCTCGGCCGGTCACATGGTTCGGCAGACAGGCGAACGGTTGCGCACAAATCACGTTCGGGCATCCCGATTCGATGAGTTCCAGAATCTCGGCGGTCAGAAGCCAGCCTTCGCCGGCCTGTACGCCCACGGAAGTGACCTCACCGGCCTTCTTGACCAGTTCAGGCATCGGCAGGTCCTGGGAGAACTTGCCGTTTGCCAGACCGATTGCCTTGCGCACCGGATTCAAATACAGGTCCAAGCCCTTACGCATCAAGGCATAGCCAAGCTTGCTGCCACCCATGCCGAGATAGTGCTCGTTCCAGTCGGCAATGTACGGACGGGTGGTCATGAACTCCATGATTCCCGGCACCACGGCCTCGCAATCCTGTGATTCAATCACATCGACCACGTGATTGTTGGCATCCGGCTGGTACTTGACCAGAATCTCACCGACTACGCCGACGCGCACCTTGCGCGGCTCGTCTTTCAACGGCAACTTGTCGAAGGACCTGACGATTTCCTTGACAAGCTCCTGATACGGCAGATACCCTTTGCCGATGAACTTGCGTGCCGTCTTGGAGAAACCGTGATGTTCAAGCGTTTCACGCACGATGACATCCCACGTCTCATACAGCTTGTCGGCACTTCCTGCGGTCACTTCGTACGGACGCACCCGATACAGGCATTTCATCAGCAAATCGCCGATGACCAACGCCTTGACGGCACGATGCAGCAGAGATGGGGTCGCCTTGAAGCCCGGATTGTCTTCGATACCTTGAGTGGAGATGGCAATGACCGGAATCTGTGGATAGCCGGCATCCACCAGCGCCTTGCGGATCAGGCCGAAGTAGTTGGTGGCGCGGCACATGCCGCCGGTCTGCGTGATGGCGAGCGCAGTGGTGTCCGGATTATACTTGCCTTCCAGAATCGCATTCACAAGCTGGCCGATAACCATGATGGCCGGATAGCAGGCATCGTTGTTCACGTACTTCAGGCCGATTTCGACATCATCGCGGCTGGCGTGCTTGAGAATGTCGAATTTATAGCCGCCGGAACGGATCACGGATTCCACCAATGAGAAGTGAATCGGGCTCATCTGCGGAGCCACGATGGTGTAGTCCTTCATATCCTTGCCGAATGGAATGCGGTTCGCATATTTCGACATGGTGGCGGAATTATGAGCCGTCTTCTTGCCTTCCCGACTTTCGCCGATGCCATTTTCAGCGGCACGCCTGGATGCGGCCTTCACGGCTTCGGTAAGCTTCGGATTGGCCTTCATCACCGTATCGAGCATGATCTGACGGCCCGGAGTCGGGGCGGCGGAACCGGTCTTGCGGAATCCACCCTGTCCGGCCTGCTTGATGGCCGCGGTTTCGGCGGCCTTGAGCTCAGCCTCAGCGGCCTTGAGCTGTGCCTCGACCTCGTCAAGCTTGGCTTTGGCGTCGGCTACGGCGTCGGCATTGTCGGGTTGATCCTGCTTGGTGGGCATGGATGCGGCAACGGCGCGTTTGTGATTGCGTTCGCGCTCCTCGACGGCGGCCTTGAGCGAACGCAGTCGAATCTTGGCCGCACCCAGATTGGATACCTCGTCGATTTTCAGCATGGTGTACACGTCGGCCTTGTCCGCAAGGATTTCGGACACCTGATCCGTGGTGATGGCGTCAAGACCGCAGCCAAAGGAGTTGAGCTGCACGAGTTCGAGCCCCGGATAGGAGGCCACGAAGTTGGCGGCCGCATACAGTCGGGAATGGTAGGCCCACTGATTGGTGACGCGCAATGGCATCTTGGTCACCTTGCGGTCACCGACATGGCGGAATCCGTTGGCGTTCTTCTTACGCGGATCTTCCTCGCCCTCGGCCAGGAATTCGCTCAGGGCGAGCTTCTGCCCCGGCTGCAGTTCACAAATCGAATCCTCGGAGAGCACCACCATGCCGAGCGCGCAGATAGTTTCCGGAATACCATGATTGACTTCCGGATCGATATGATAGGGCCTGCCCGCAAGCACGATGCCGCGGCAGTTGTGTTCCTTCATGTAGGCGAGCGCCTTCAGGCCCTCCATCTGCACGTCGTGCTTGAACACCTCGTTTTCGGCGTAGGCGGCCTTAACCGCGGTCTCGGCTTCCTCGCGGGTCACGTCAGCCCAGGCGAACTCCTCGACGATACGGTCGATCATAAGTTCGTGGTTGGCCATGTTGAAGTACGGGCGCATGTAGCGCACGCCTTCCTCACGCAGTTCGGGCATGTTCGCACCGATGACCACCGGATAGTTGGCCACGACCGGACAGTTGTAATGGTTGTCGGTGTCCGGAACCAGGTTCTCTTCATATGACACGCACGGGTAGAAGATGGTCTTGATGCCCTTGTTGAGCAGCCATTTGACATGGCCGTGCACCAGTTTGGCCGGATAGCAGATGTTCTCGGAGGCGATCGATTCGATGCCGGTCTCGAACAGCTCGTGCGAGCTACGGCCGGAAATCATTACCTTGAAGCCGAGCGAAGTGAGCAGCGTGAACCAGAACGGATAGTTCTCATACATGTTGAGCACGCGTGGAATGCCGATTTCGCCACGGGTGGCCTTCTTGTCGGTGAGCCTGCGGTAGGCGAAGCAACGCTTGTACTTGTAGTCGTACAGGTTCGGCCTGTCGGAGCGTTGCTTTTTGGAGTCGCCGCCGCGTTCGCAGCGGTTGCCGGTCACATAGCGCGAGCCGTCCTGGAAAGTGGTGATGGTGAGCTTGCAGTGGTTCTGGCATAGCTTGCATACGTCACGTTCGGAGGTCATCGACAGGTGGTCGAGGTCCTCGCCGGAGATGATGTTCGATGCAGTGTGCGTCACGCCGTCGATCACGATCTGCTTGATGCCGGCGTTCGCCGCATCGTCAGGTTCGCCATCAAGTCCGTCGGATACATCGGAATAATGCATGCGCGCGGTCAGGGCCGCTCCATACGCACCCATGAGGCCCGCGATGTTCGGTCGGGTGACCTCACGTTCGGTGAGCAGTTCGAAGGCACGTAGCACGGCATCATTGAGGAACGTACCGCCCTGCACCACCACGGTGTCACCGAGTTCGCCCGAATCACGCAGCTTGATGACCTTATACAAGGCGTTGCGCACCACGGAGTAGCACAGACCGGCCGCGATGTCCTCCATCGAGGCGCCTTCCTTCTGCGCCTGCTTGACGGATGAGTTCATGAAGACGGTGCAACGCGAGCCCAAATCCACCGGATGTGTGGAGTTCAGGGCCGCCTGCGTGAATTCCTGAATGGTCAGGCCCATGGATTGCGCGAAGGTTTGCAGGAACGAGCCACAGCCCGAGGAACAGGCCTCGTTCACGGCGATGGAGTCGATTACGCCGTCCGAAATGGCCAGATACTTCATATCCTGGCCGCCGATGTCGATGACGGCGGTGACGCCCGGGCTCGCCATTTCGGCACCGCGGTAATGGGCCATGGTTTCAACCACGCCTTCGTCAAGGTGCAGGCCGGTGGTGATCAGGCCTTCGCCGTAACCGGTTGCGCAGGAGCGCGCGATCCACGCGTCTTGCGGCAGTTCGTTCTGAATTTTCTTGACGATGTTCACGGCGGCGGTCAGCGGGCTGCCTTCGTTGGTCGCGTAGGATGACCATACGATTTCACGGTCATCGTTCACCAGCGTCGCCTTGATGGTGGTCGATCCGGCGTCGATGCCGAGGAAATGAGGACCGATTGCACCTTCCAGCGTACCGATATGCACATGCTCGCGATGATGACGTTCGTTGAACGTCTCACGTTCCGCTTCGGTCGGGAACAGTGGAGGCATGGTCGGCGTGTTCGCAGGCAGATTCTTCAAATCCTCGAGATTCTCGAGAATATCCTCGCAGGTACGTGCCTCGAAATGAACGCCGTCTTCCAGCTGGTCGGGCTCGCCCGCCAACAATGCCGAACCGAAGGCCACATACAGGTGAGCGTCGGTCGGCACGATGAATTCGTCGACCTTGCCTTCAAGGGCGCGGTGGAAGGCTTCGCGTAGTTCAGACATGAAAAAGAGCGGCCCGCCAAGAAAGATCACGGTGCCGTGAATCGGTCGGCCGGAAGCCAGGCCTGCGATGGTCTGTGTGGCCACGGCGGTGAAGATGGAGGCGGCCAGATCGGGCTTCGCCGCGCCATCGTTGATGAGCGGCTGCAAATCGGTTTTGGCGAATACGCCGCATCGCGAAGCAATCGGATAGAGCGTCTCGTAACTTTTGGCCATGTCGTTGAGCCCCGCCGCATCGGTGTCGAGCAGGGTGGCCATCTGGTCGATGAACGCGCCGGTACCGCCGGCGCATGAACCGTTCATGCGCTGTTCCGGAGTCGGCTTCAAGTAGGTGATTTTGGCATCCTCGCCGCCAAGTTCGATGATCACGTCGGCCTGCGGATATTCCTGATCGATGGCGCGGGTCTCGGCGATGACCTCCTGCACGAATGGTACATGGAGATTGTCGGCCAGAACCAGGCCGCCGGAGCCGGTAATGGCCAGTCGGATCGGCTCATCGCCACGATCCCGAGCCACGAGTTCCTTGTGAATGTCTTCAAGCAGTCCCGCCACTGTGGCGCGTACGTTGGCGTGATGACGACGATAGTCGGAGAAGAGCACGCCATCGAGCGCGTCGGTCTGGTCGAGCACCACGGCCTTCACCGTGGTCGAACCGATGTCAAGACCTACACGCAACGGCTTCGTATCGCGGGATTCGACCGCGGTATCTGCTGCTTCAACCATGTATACCTCTATACCTATTCGTAGTGCCGGTAGGCCTCCCCCGTGTCCCCACAGGTGACCATGGCCCGGTTATCCAAATATGTAATGGTAGTCTGTGGCCACGCCTAAGCGACCATCGTGCCGTATGATTCGCGCGACACAAGGCGTAATTTAGACAATTATTTTAGTCAGCCTGTATAGTTTTCAAGATGGTCAAGGGGACACCCTTCAGGAAGCGTCCCCCTCCCCCGCGGCACGGTCCTTGCCGTAGATTTCCGGAATGACGCGGAGTTGGTCGTGCAGTTTCGGCCAAATGACGATTTCGCCGGATTCCAGTGATTTCGGCACGTCAATGATGCGTTGGTTGGAGCTTCCACGGAACTGCAGCAACGAGTCATGCAGATCCTTGATATAACGACCATCGACAAGAATGTCGACCAACTCAAGTAGCTCTCGCTTGTCGGGACTTTCGCCTTCACGCATGAGCTCCTCCCACGTATAGCCGGTCCAGCACCAGATGTCTTTGGTATGTCCGTACCGTTCGCGGATCTTGCGCGCCAAAGGAATCAGGATGCCGGTGTTGAGCATCGGCTCGCCGCCGAGGAAGGTAATGCCCTGAACGAAGCTTTGCCCGACATCTTCGAGAATCTGCGCTTCCAGTCTGTCGTTGTACTCATGCCCGGCCTGAAAATCCCAGATCGAGGAGTTATAGCAGCCTTCGCAGTAGAACGGGCAACCCGAAACATACAATGAGCAGCGAATCCCTTCGCCATCGGTCATGAGAAAACGTTTGTAGTCGGCCACCATGTTGTGACTCATCCGGTTCGTCCATTGGCCGGCTTTGGGGTTATTGGAGCGTTCGGTGGGGATGAACGGCCCACGATCATGTTCGTTCGGCGCGAAATCATGTCGTTTGATCGCCGTGCTGACGCTGCTGATCACATCTGCCTCCTCGATAACACATACCCCTCTCGCGAGGGAGGTGGCATGCGAAGTATGACAAAGGGAGGGACAGTGAAGTCTGGGCTCCCTGATCCCTCCCTACCAAGCTTCGTCGGATGCCCCTCGTCATGAGGGGCATTACATGACGTTACTTGGCTTCTTCGAACCATTCGCGTTCGGAGCCGTCCTGCAGCATGACATGACCGGTCTCACCGCTCATGTGCTTGACGCGATGGGCGATCTCCTCATGGCGACCATGCACCATCGGGCGTTGCACCGGGTTACCCAAATAGCCGCAGGTACGCTTGGTCACATTGCACTTGTCCGGGTCGGAGTTGCCGCACTCCGGGCACTTGAAGCCTTCTTCGGTCGGTTCGAAGTCGCCCTGGAAACCACACATGAAGCAGTGGTCGATCGGAGTGTTCGTACCAAGGTAGCCGATGCCGATGTTGTAGGCGTAATCCCATACGGCCTCGAGAGCCTTCGGATTGGCCTGCAGGCACGGGAACTCGCAGTAGTTGATGAAGCCGCCGGAAGCGAGATAGGGGAAGTCCTTCTCGTAATTGAGCTTTTCCATCGGGGTGGGCTGCAGCCACACCGGATAATGGAAGGAATTGGTGTAGAAGTCGTGGTCGGTCACGCCTTCCACCTCGCCGAACTTCTCGCGGTCCATGCGGTTGAAGCGGTCAGTCAGGGATTCGGCCGGCGTGGAGTACACGGAATAGTGGTATCCCTCGGCCTTGCACCATTCCTTGCACAGTTCGTTCATGCGACGCACGATCGACAGGGCGAATTCCTTACCCTGCGGGTCCCAGCCGTGATCGCGCATCCAATTCTTGCCATAGAACACGCTGGTCGCCTCATACAGGCCGATGTATCCGAGGGATACGGTGGCGCGTTCATTGCGGAAGAGCTGGTCGACGCTGTCGCTGGCACCAAGACGACCGAATGCACCGAAGCGGAACAGGGTCGGGGCGTTGACCGGTGCGGCCTGCTTGCATCGCATGATGCGGTACTGCAACGCCTGATGGGCGACGGCCATGCGCTCGTCGAAGATTTTCCAGAAACGTTCCTTGTCACCGTGGGATTCCAATGCGATGCGCGGAACATTCACGGTCACGACGCCGAGGTTCATACGGCCGTCTTCGACGTTCTCGCCGGTCTTCGGGTCGATCCATCCCTGCAGGAAGGAACGGCAGCCCATCGGAGCCTTGAAGGATCCGGTGATCTTCACGATGTTCTCGTAGAAGATGACATCCGGGTACATGCGCTTGGTGGCGCATTCGAGCGCGAGCTGTTTCATGTCGTAGTTCGGATCGCCCTCGTCGGCGTTGATGCCATGCTTGACGGAGAACACCAGCTTCGGGAAGATGGCGGTGTGGTGTTCGGAACCGAGGCCGCGGATGCGGTTGAGGAAGATGGCACGCTGTACCTCACGAGAGAACCAGTCGGTGCCCAAACCGAAACCGACGGTCACGAACGGGGTCTGCCCGTTGGACACACGGTTGGAGTTGATCTGGTATTCCATGGTCTGCATGGCGTCATAGATGGCCTTGCGGGTCTGAATCTTCGCCCAGACCTCGCGCAACTGTTCCAGGCGTCCGGCTTCCTTGTGGAACGGCTCGTCCATCGGCAGCGGAGCACGATCGGCCTCGAAGTGCAGGCGCTTCGGCTCGACGTTCTTGGACAATGTGACCTGACGCTCGGCGATTTCGATCGGCAGGTCGTCGGGCATGATCTCGTGGGCCTGCTCCAAGAACTTGGCGTAATCCTTCTTGGCGTATTCGGCCAGATGCTCGTCGGCACGGTTGGCGGTCTGCCCTCCGTACTGGCTGGAGGCCACGTCCTTCATGATCTGGGTGATCTGCGTGGCCGCAATGCTGATGCTGTTCGGCGAACCCATCGGGGCGTTGCCCAAGGTGAAGCCGTTGGCGAGCATATCCCAATAGTTCGGCAGCGAGCAGTTGGATTGTGCGGTGAACGGCGAGTAATCGGCATCATGGAAGTGGATGTCGCCCTTCATATGCGCGTTCGACACGGCATCCGGCAGCATGGAGAAGGCGGATGCCTTGGAGACGGCTCCGGCCAGCAGGTCACGCTGGGTGGAGTACACGTTGGAATCCTTGTTGGCGTTCTCACGCACCAAGGATTCGTCACGATTCACCAGTCGGCTTACGGCCTCGTTGATATCGGTGGCCTTGGCGCGTTCGATATCCTTGTTCAGACGATAGTTGGTGTAGGTGCGGGCCACGTCGTACAGGTGATCCTCGATCAGGCCATGCTCCACAAGATTCTGGATGTCCTCGATTTTGGCCGGACCGTTGTAGCGTTCCTTGATCTCAGCCTCGACCTGGTTGGCGATACCACGGATCATCTGCTCTTCCTGCGGGCCGATCTTCTTGTCGAGATCGGCGAAGGCGGACTTCACCGCGCTGATGATGTTGATCGGATCGAAATCGACCACACGACCATCGCGCTTCTCGACGAGCACTTTCTCCGCAGTGGTTGCGGAGGTCGCGTTCATCGCGCCCAGAACCTGAGTTTCCATTTCTCGTCCTTTCCGAGTCGGGCCTTCCGACTGGTCTCCATGCTTCGCATCGCATGTCCTGTTTATATCGGCTTCAAGTACTCTACGTCATCCCCAGCACTATATCTAGTAGAGGCACGCCGCCATAGAAACTAGATATGGCACTTTTCGGCGCCATTCCGCCATTATCTGATTTGTGTGACAAAGGTAACGATACCGGTTCCGGAGTGTCGTTTGGCATTTGCTCCACAGAGGACTATATACGCGGGGGTAGGCGTGCGCAACCGCGTGCGATCCAAACATGGCGAACGCCGTTTTCCGAGCCGTCATTGTCCGCAAGATGGAGGAATCTTGACAACATGACTTGGACTCCGGGATACAACCCCATGGCAACGCAGTCGCAGCCACAGCCGGGCCTCAAACAGCCTGAACAGCTTCCCCGCCTTGCCAGCGAAACCACAGCGGATAATCCTTGGCCGGTAAGTATGCTCAGCGAGAAATTCCATATGGCCGTCGAGCGTTGGCCTTCCGTATGGGTGGCCGGGCAGATCACACAGATCAACACCCGCCGTGCGGGCAGCGCCTATTTCACCCTGCGCGACGATTATCAGGACATCGCGATGGAAGTCAATGGCTTCGGCCAATTCGCGGCGGCCGCCACGCCGTTTGTGCAGGGCGATCGTGTGATCATCCACGGCAAGCCGAATCTGTGGATGAAACGCACGTCGCTTTCGCTCAGAGGTGATGCAATCATCGCAGCCGGCGCAGGTGGCAGTCTGAAGGCGATGATCGACGAGCTGCGCAAAAAGCTCAAAGGCGAAGGCCTGTTTGATATCGACCGCAAAATGCCGCTTCCGGAATTCCCGCATTGCATCGGCCTGATCTGCGCCCCTCAGGCACGTGCGGAAGGCGATGTGATCACCAACGTACGCCTGCGCTGGCCGGTAGCGAATTTCAAGGTGATGCACGTACACGTGCAAGGCGAACAATGCCCGTCCGACGTGGTCGCCGCCATCCGTGCGATGGATGCCGACCCGGATGTCGACGTAATCATCGTCGCCAGGGGCGGCGGCGCCTTCGAAGATCTCATCGGATTCTCCGACGAAGGTGTGGTGCGTGCCGCCGCGGCGTCACAGACCCCTTTGATCTCGGCCATCGGACATGAGGATGACTGGACCCTGCTTGACCTGGTAGCCGACCTGCGCGCCTCCACCCCTACCGACGCCGCCAAGAAAGTGGTGCCTGACGTCAATGAGCAGACACAACTGATCAACGTGCATCTGCAACGCATGCGCATGCGCATCGACGCGACGATCGCCAACGAGATGCGACTGGTCGAAGGCTACGCGAACAGGCCAAGCCTGACACAGCCGCTGACCATGCTGGAACCGCATCAACGGTTCCTCGATGACGCCCGGAGCCGTATGCGCATCGGACTGACCCACATTCTCGACGACGCCAGCCTGACCATCGAACGCTCACGCGCATCCCTGACGGCCCTCAGCCCGCAATCCACCCTCAACCGCGGCTATGCGGTGATCCAAAGCGCCGACGGGCATGTGATCGACGACGCGAACAACGTCAAACCCGGGGACGAGCTCACCATGACCCTGAAGCACGGCATGGTCGTCTCCGAAGTCAAAACCGCGACTACAGCAAGGAGTCAACATGACCAGTGAAACCAGCACCCCGGCCTCCAGCCTCACCGACAAGGAACGCGAGGCCATCGAGCAGATGCCTTATGAAGAGGCACGCGACAAACTCATCCAAGCCGTCCAGGCGCTGGAAGCCGGCGGCCTTAACCTCGATCAGTCCATGCGCCAATGGGAAATCGGAGAGGCCCTTGCCAAGCGGGCGCAGAGCCTGCTGGGCGAGGTTCGAGCCAAGCTTGACGCAGCCCAGGCCGAACAGGCCACGGCCGCGAATACCGCAGGAACTCAGGACAACCTATCCTGAACTAGCTGATCTGCACCGTCGCCAGCAGGGCCTTGTGGTCGGAGCCGTCAATCTTCTCCGACTTCACCTGCCCCGCCAACATGCCGGAGTCGAGCACGATGTGATCGATTCCGGCGAAGGTCGGCACATAATCAATATCCGCAGGCCATGAGAACACGAACCCGCCTGCCGCCTGCCTAGACGCATCGATGAAACGATTCCCAAGAAAATCCCTGAACGGCGTATGGTCGTAGGTGGCATTGAAATCACCCATGAAAATGTACCGGGTATCGGTATTGAATTTCATACGGGCCAGTTCATCCAGGGATCGCCTCCACTGCTGCCAGCGGCTTCGGGTCGGCGAAGTGGTGTGCACGGAAACGAAACGGACGGGCGTGGTGCCGCCGTTGAAGCTCACCGTGCCACCCGGCATGAACGAAGCGCTGGAATCCACATCATCATCCGCAGGGTCGCCAAGCGGGGTCGCCGACCACAAACCGTTGCCGTAGACGCCATCCGAACTGGAAATCTGCGAATATGGCAGATAGTCGGCGATGCCGGCCCTGTTCAACGCATCCACGAAATCATCCGTGGTCTCCTGCAGGGCAAGCACTTCCACATGCTCGCTTTTCACCAAGTCGACAATCTCCTGCGCATCGGCACGTCCTTTATATACGTTGCATGTCATCAGACGGGCATACCCGTCATCCGTGTTCATGGAAGCGCCGGAAACCGCGGCAATCGCGGCGCGAGGCAGTTTCGTCTGATTGTAGAAGAACGGATACTGCCACCATATCTGCAATCCGATTGCTGCGATCGCCATGATTGCGGCAAAGCCACGTCTTGAAATCACGGCAAGAACCAAAGCGACGATGGCAAGAAGGGCGAACCACGGTACCAATGACACGACGACCGGCATATAGGGCCACGCCTGAATCGATTCCGGAAGAATGTGCGTAGCCGTGCCGAGCAGGGACGCAAGTGCGAACACCCAGGCCAGCATGCCGAAGATACAGTTGCGCACATGGTGCGACCTACGACCATTCACCAGCCGAATCGGTTGGACCGGTCCGGCTGATCGGGTCGTACGTGATTTCGCTGCCTGAGCCATAGTTCCTCCTTGCGCGCGGCATGATGTCATGGATGCCAGCCGATGACGGCGCGAACACAAGCCGCGCAACGCCCCTACCCTACCGCATCGCGAAAGAAATCTCGCCCGTATTCACCGCCTTTGCACATGCCACGTCCGTAAGGTGTGTAGAATATATCTTCGTTGCCTCAGTAGCTCAGTGGATAGAGCACTTCTCTCCTAAAGAAGGTGTCGTAGGTTCGATTCCTATCTGGGGCACTGTGTTTTGTTCGTAAAGCGATGCCATGCCATCCGCTATGGTCGGACGGCATGGCATCGCTTTCAAGCCAAGTCAGTCAGCTATTCCCAATTCAGCATGCATTCTCCTTTCAACATGATTGCACCATCTTCCTTGTGATCATCAATTAGGCAAGAACCGGCAGCACAATCGCCGAAGGCATTTCTGAACCCATATATATGGTCTGGACGGCCTTGTCTGCACCGGTCTGCTCACTCCATAGTCCGGCACGATTGGTATGCACCGAATATTGTGGAAAATCCGATGATGCGATATCGCAACGAATTCGCGATCCGGCAGGCACCTTCCAGCATATGTCCCACATCTCTACGCTCACCTTGCGTATATCACTAGGCGTGTAGGGTTCCGCATCCGGCGTATCGAGCGCAATGGTGGTGATGGAACCGCGGTAGTTGCGTGCCGTACCATCCGGGTCGACGCACATCAGTTTGGCAGTGAACGCCGTATCGGAAGCAGTGGAGGATATGTAAAGTTCCACTCTGATAGCTCCCTGAATATGCACATCCTGTTCAAATGGTGCTGTGAGAAAACTGAGCACATCGGCACGGTAACCCGGTTTCGGCTGAATGCGAGCGCCAATTTCCTGCATCGTGGTCAACAAGGCCTCGCCACCACGAGTTGCGACAGGATTGGCCGGATCATAGTTGTACTGCAATGCTTCCATCTTCGCTTTCGGCCGATCGACAAGGGCGTGTGCGTTCTGATCGGATTCGTCACCGGACAAGGCGAAGAACAATCGGCGCTCTTCGACGTCATCGGCTGATAGCGGCCATTGCGTTACGGTGTGCCAGGAATCATCACCGACCTCGTAGTATTCAACCTTACGTTCCGGAATCCGATGCTGTTTGAGGGTCAGATCGAACCATTCCAGTGCTGCAGGCACCTCGGTGGCATTGAGGTTTGCGGGCTCGAGCCCTTCAAGAGGATTATTGAAATAATGGTTCCAACAGCCGATACGCAACCAAGAGTGTTTCTTGATATCGGGGTCGAGAGAGGCATAGCCGGTAAGCGCACTGCCGAGATGATGATCAAACCATCCCTCATTGATGAACATTGGAACCTTCACGTTGGAAGGAATCTTTTTGAGCAGCCCCCAAAAACCTTCATCCCAGTAGGAATCAGTCCCTTTTGGATGACTGATCCAGTCGCGATACCAGTCGAGACGGCCTCCCCACATATCCTCATCCACGGTCATTTGCGGCAGATGCAACGAGGACTTGAGATAGTCGGCGTTAACGGGATGCCCGGCGTTCTGCATGGCCCATGCAGTAAGCACGTCGCAACGGAATGAGCCTTTCTGATAGGCGGAAGAGAATCGGTCGGTGCCATAATGGTTCGCACAGATGGATGCCACCTTGGATGTGGCGATGTCGGCCACGACCCAGCAGGTCAGGGATAGGTATGAAGTACCCCACAGGCCAATGGTCTCGACCCAATCCTGCGTTTCCAACCAGGCAAGCAAATCAGCACCGTCATTACGTTCATTGATATTCGGCTCCCATGTTCCGCCGGATGTATAGGTGCCACGACACCATTCGCATACCATGGCATAACCGCGTTTAGTAAGCTCTTCACCATGCAACCTCCATAAATCGACTTGCTGCGGGTAGGGGCAACGCACCACGATGGTCGGATATGGTCCTTTCATGACAGGCGTGTAGATATCAGTGGTCAGTTCCACGCCATCGCGGCAGGAGACCGTGACGGTCCGCATGGTTCCGGACGCATATTTCGGCGGGAACCCTGAGCTGTTATATTAGTTGCGAATATTTTCCAGATACTTCTTGAGAAACTCATCTGCGTCACTCATTGTTTGGCTCCTTGTGTCTGTGTTATTGTTCGGAATTGTTCTTGGCCGCCTTCATCGGGCGCAGTTTGTACGCAGCTATTGCGCAGACAGCAGCTACCATGTAGAAGACGACATTGGAGATGAGCGACGGCATATACGAACCAGCAGTATCGAACACCGTCCCGTGGATGGTGTTGGCGACTGCTGATGCAATGCCGCCTCCGACGGAGATAACGCTTAGAATCATGGGGTAATCCTTCAGCCCAAAGAACTGACGGATCATCCAAGGAAGGGATACCAACACCACTCCCTGGCCGATACCCGCAAGGAAGCCGGCAACCGTGGCTACCACTGGCACACTGGTAATCGCCATGAGACCCCAGCCGCACAGTCCAAGTGACGCATACAAGGCGATGACCACCTCGGTTTTCACACGGTCGAGCAGGATGCCGATAGTCGCCTTGCCGACGGCCGCACCGAGCATGATTCCGGAAACGACCAGAGACCCTTGTTCCAAAGTCAGGCCGCGTGCAACTTCCATACCGGAAACGTGCTGCACAAGCGCCGCAACGGACTGCAGCAGCACGGCAAGAATAACCAACAACGCGAAGGAACGGGTCTTCGCTGCCTGTTTGAGCGACAGACCCGGCAGCTCGCCGTCCTGTTCGGTCTTGGCAGCATCGGCATTGACGGTATGTCCATAGGCGCATTCGCCTTTATCCTGGTCGGGATGGAATTTGAAAGCGAACATCGCAAAGGGCAGAATGCATATGGCCAGAACAAGTGCGGTAACACGGTATGAAGTGCGCCAACCGAAATTCGTAATCCAGGAAGAAACGACCGGATTAAATACCATGCCGCCGATGCCGCTGACGCCCAGCGCAATGCCCATAGCCAGTCCCAGCTTATCCTCGAACCAGTTGGCGAGTAGCACACTCGGCGCCAGAGTGATCGGAATAACGTAGGCGACACCCATCAACGCGAAAGAGATGTAGAACTGCCACAGCTGGGTGAAGAATGACTGTGCGAGAAACAAAAGAGAACACACCACCACGCATACGGAAATTAGGACACGTGAGTCGATACGTTTCATGATGTTGCCTGCAAGTAGCGTAGTCGGCATGGCGGCGATGGCCATAATTGATGCGGCCAGCGCGATCTGGGTGCGGGAAATCCCCAATTCGTCGCATAGCGGTGTGTAATACAGGCCCATCGTGTTCACGATGAAGCCAAAACCCACGAAGGAGAGCACGCAGCATCCGGCGAAGACCAACCATGGTCTCCAGTTAGCTCGTTGTTGGGTTGACATTCGAACCTCCATGTTCGTTGTAATTCCGACATTGGAATACATGTTTCTTTCTCAGGGAAAGGCACCGTTTCACATTAGTAAGTAAGTAGTTACTTACTTATGTAGAATCAATATATCACCAAAGACGGAGGTGTCAACAGCGCGTGTCCCATGGTTTTCTCTATCGGATATGCTGAAATGTGCGAAACGTAACCTGCGGCGTCGCAACGAAAGGGATTGCATTGAGGAAACAGAGCAGCGAGCGGATTGACGAGATCGTGCGGGTCGCAACCGAAGTCATCGGTGAACGAGGTTTTTTCGGCATGACCATCCAGGAAGTTGCCGATCGTACGGGACTCAGCCAGGCAGGCGTACTCAAGCATGTAAAGAACAAACGGAACCTATTGGATCTGGTATTGCGGCAATATGACTTCAGCGAGGATGAGAACAGCTCAAACAACTATCTCATCCGCAAGCTTAACCTCTCAAAGGAAGAACTTTCCAAGCATCCAGCACTGATGCCGGAATGGTATCGGGAAATCGCGCGGTTCAACGAGGAGAACCCTTATCAGACCCGCGCATATCTGGTGTTGCGGGCAGAAGCATTGGACGAGTCGCATCCGGCACATGAATATTTCGCGCATCGAGGCCAACGTCTGCGCAAGCAGGTCGAACAAGTCCCTTGGAAGCTACCTCCGGAGTATTCGAAGCCTGAGCAGGTAGGCCTTCTCTCCATGGCGATCGGATCGGCAATGGAAGGCCTCGAGTCACGCTGGCTGGGCGAGCCTGACATTGATTTTCTGCAGACATGGACAGCATATGAGGATATTCTTTTCCCGCTCCCCCACTGGGAAGGATACCGCTGACGGTATCACAAAGCCTCGGATGCCGGAAGACGAATAATACAAACGATGCAAGCCGATTCGTCCTGTTTCTCATAAGTCCTGCTTATAGTCTTGCCGCTGGAATCCGTATAGCAGAGAGGCATTTCGCCCAAAAGTTTCCGATAGCATGGCCATCGTCGTAAAAAGCCAGTATCCGCCTTGAGAGAAAAGAGAACGAATGTCTCAGACCACCATCGCCAAACGTGCTGTTGCCATGTTCGCCGTCGCTACCGCAGTATTCTCGCTGGCCGCCTGCGGTGCCAACTCATCCGATAAAAACACCTCGTCTTCCAACGATGTTCAAATTATCAACATTGCAGGAGTGACCGGCAAGAAACCGTACACCTATGTTAATGGCGATAATTACACTGGATACGATTTCGAGTTGCTGAAAAAAATTGATGAGAAGCTCCCTCAATACGAGTTCAAATACACGGCCCTTGCACAGGACGCTCTTCTCACTGGCCTGCAAAGCGGTAAGTATGACGCAGCCACCTGCTCCTTCTACGGTACGGCCGAGCGCTTCAAAACTTTCGACTATTCTGAGAATCCGACCGGTCTGAGCGACGCTCGTCTGATCATCCGATCCGACGAGAAGGATATCAACTCGCTGGAAGACTTAGCGAAGTCCGGCAAGAAGCTTGCCCCCATCCCAACCGATGATGCCCGCTATACACTGATTAGCCAGTACAACGAAGAACATCCGAACAACAAGATCGAGTTCGAAGGTGCGACGGAGAAATCCGCCACCGTCGCCGATGTTCTCAAGGCGGTCGGTGCTGGCAAATATGATGCGGCCATCTATCCGTACACCTCATTCCAGAGTATCAAGGATGAGCTGGACCTCGACCTGACCACCACTGATTCCATCGGCTTGTTCCCAACCGTGTTCCTGTATCACAAGGGCGACAGCACCGCCAAGCTCCGCAAAGATATCGATAAGGTGCTGGACGATTTCCGTCAGGATGGCACGCTATCCAAGCTTTCCGAAAAATGGTATGGCGAAGATGTGTTTAGCCTTCCCGGCGCAGACAAGGTGGACAGCGTCATCTACTGGGAGTGACGTTCTCACCCACGGAGAAACAGCTCGCCGTAGACCGTTAGGCTTTGCGGCGGGCATTGACTTTTATGACTCATTTACGTTAACAAACGATTGGCGGGAACCATGAAGGTGGCCATTCTTTCGGCGGGTAATACCGGTCTCGCCGCGGCTCTGCATTTACAGTCCCTTGGATACGATCCGATGGTATATACACGTGACGAAGCCAAGCTGGCTGCGTTGCGCGACGGGTCCATAGTGTCGGCTGGTTCGATGGAAGGTATCTGGAACATCGACGCCAGCAACGAATTGGATGAAGTTCTATCTAATGCCGACTTCATCGTTATATGCACATGGGCAAATGCCCACAATGACATATTTGAGAGAATCCGTGATTGGGCCCGTACGCACGTTGACCTATTCGAATCATCATATTCAACGGCAATTGGGGGGCATATGAGGCATTCCAGACGTTCTCGGATGGTCAGGTGATTCAGCCGAGTCGCCTGACCATCGCCGAAACCACCGGCATGCCTTATGTGGCCGAGCTGTCTTTCGATGGCAAAAGCTCGGACAACGGTATCTCGCTGGAAATCAAAGGAATCAAAACATCCATCGAAGTGTCCTATGCAATAGACCATGATGACGCCAACATATTAAGGAAATTCCTGCACCGCGCTTACAGGGAGGTACACCATTGTGATACTGTGTTCACCTCATCGCTGATGGCTCCGAATCCCATCATTCATGCCCCCCTGTGTCTTTTGAACATGACGAAAATCGAGATGGGATCTGACTACCATATATTGTCTGAGGGGTTCACCGAGCGCATGGAAAATCTTGTACGTCATATCGATGACGAACGTCATGCACTAGCCGACGCCTTGGGCAGCTCATACACACCTATAGTGAAGCAGCTCAACAGCTTCTGGGGAAGCGACTATGGCACACTCTTGCAGTTGTTCCAGTCGAATTCCGTCTATTCGACGCTCCACGGTCCGAAAGATGTACGACACCGTTTCATTCAAGAAGATCTTCCCTACGGAATTAAGCCAATCGTGGATTTGGGACGTCTGCTCAACGTACCGGTAACGGCATGCAGTGCATTGCTGACCCTTTACGAAGACTATCTCGGTAGACCATTCAATGGCCCCATCTTCAACAAATCCATAGTGGACAAGTTGCGCCAGCCTTCAGCCAATCTTTCATAGACAGCCTCAATGTGGTCAACCATGGGAAGGGATATGATGTCAATTAACGTCAGCGACGTCGTCAAAAGTTTTAACGGGAACACCATCCTAAAATCTGTTTCATTTACTCAAGAAAAAGGGAAGGTGTTTTCCATCATTGGACCGAGCGGATCCGGAAAGACAACACTGTTGCGTTGCTTGAATTTCCTTGAGCGGGCTGATTCCGGCACGATCAGTCTGAATGGAAAGACCGTAGACCTCGCCACGAAGGACCATAGAGACATAGCCTACGTGCGTGGCGCAACCGCTATGGTGTTTCAGTCATACAATCTATTCGCCAATCTGACCGCGTTGCAGAATGTCACCGAAGCGCTGATTTACGCAAAGAAGATGCCGAAAAAGGAAGCCAAGCAATATGGTCTTGAACTTCTTGGCAAGGTAGGCCTTGCCGAGAAATCTAACTCATACCCCAAGGAACTGTCCGGCGGACAGAGACAACGCGTAGGTATCGCGCGCGCAATCGCAGTGAATCCTGACCTGCTTTTGCTGGACGAACCCACCAGCGCCTTGGACCCTGAACTTGTAGGCGAAGTGGAACGGGTTATCGAACAACTGGCGGCGGAGGGGCGCACCATGCTGGTCGTCACCCATGAAATGGCACTAGCACGCCGGATCTCATCCAAAATCATCTTCATGGAGGACGGTTCTATTGTCGAACAAGGGTCCCCTGAACAACTGTTCGACCATCCCGAGCAACAACGCACCAAGGAATTCCTCAGACGCTACCGTGGTGAGGACTGAATAATGAATACGTACTTTAATCTATCCGCATTCTTTAATGCCTTTCCCATTCTGCTGGCACGATTGCCATACACCTTAGGCATCGTTCTAGCGTCGGTCTTGATTGGCATGTTCATCGGTACATTACTCACGTGTCTAGGCCGGATCCACAATCGCATGGCCAAAACGTTGATTACGGCATATGTGTGGCTGATGCGCGGTACACCATTACTGTTGCTTCTGTTCATTTCCTATTACGGCTTGCCGATGTTGCTTTCCGCCTCTGGTGTCGACATCAATTCAAGTGACCCGCTAATCTTCGCATTGATCGCCTTTTCTCTAAGCCTATCCGCTTTCTTCGAAGAGACGCTGCGTGCTGGATTCGATGCCATCGACAACGGCCAGCTGCAGGCGGCCCAGTCCCTTTCGCTACCGAAACTGACATACTATCGACGAATCATCATCCCCCAGGCATTGATTAACAGCCTCCCTAATTTCGCCAGTCTTCTAATCACCGCCATCAAACAGTCCTCAATTTTGTTCACCATCGGCATCATGGACATATATGAGAAAGCCATCACTTTGTCCGCAGAAGATTTTGGCCTGTGGCAGTTAGAGATATTCCTCGCACTCATGCTGATTTATTGGATTCTCGCTGTGATCATTGACAAAGCGACCACACTGATTTACTCCGTCTCTCTGAAAAAGGTGGCCTGACATGACATTTGATATGCAGTACGCCCTCGAACATTTTACCGATATCCTTCAGGCCGCACCCGTTGCAATCTGGGTCACCGTTTTTTCAGCATTCCTGGGATTGCTCGGTGGCGCCATCTTCTGCACAATCCGGCTCAATAGCATTCCCCTGCTAAGTACAATCATCGGCCTGCTTGTATCACTGATTCGCTCTACGCCCATTCTTGTACAGCTCTATGTAGTTTGTTATGGAATGCCCCGCATCACGGCCTTGCTCCATCACGATCCCAAACTGGCTGCAAATGTAAACATCTACCCGAATACCGTTGCAATCGTAACGTTCTCGCTTTACGCCAGCGTGTATTTCTGTGAAATTTTCAGGGGAGCATATTACACGGTAGATGAAGGCCAGCGCGAGGCAATCAGGTCACTGAATCTACCACCACTACATGCGTTACTGCGAATCGTCGTGCCCCAAGCAGCTATCAACGCAGTACCTAATCTGTCCAATTCGATGATAGATATGCTGAAGAATACCTCTTTGCTGTATACCATCTCGGTGATGGATATCATGGCACGAGCCACGATAATCGGTTCGGAGAGCTTCAGATTTATCGAAATATGCACGGATGCATTCATCGTGTATGTAGGAATAGCGATTGTGCTATTCGCATTGTTTGCTCTACTTGAACACACGTTGAAGAAAATGGTCCCCATTGCGGCATAGCCAGCGCGCAATGATCCGAAGTAGCAGATTGCAAAGCCGTCTTCCATCTGAGGTCACTTGCCATCCCACGAAAAACCACTCGAACCACACACCCTGCAGTATGAGAATTCCTTAACTACCGCCGACACCTCCTCGACAGCTACTCTCCCAAGGGATAGCCACCACACATAGCACCTTGTCGTCCAACCCACCTTGCGTAGCTTGCAATCGACGGATGACGTTTTTTGTGGTTCTCTCAGTCATCCAGCACTTTGATGGGATAGCCAGCACATTAGAATCAGCCAATTGCGGTCTGTCCTTCGCATCGCAGGCATCGGCACGATTCATGATCGGCAGGACCTAACTCATCACGGACTGCATTATCATCCGAATAGCAAAAATCCCGAGGAGCCATGCTCAACTCGGGATTATAAAGAGTAAACGCGGCGACGCGCTACTCTCCCACACTCTTCCGAGTGCAGTACCATCGCCGTACTAGGCCTTAGCTTCCGGGTTCGGAATGGGACCGGGCGTTTCACCTAGGCTCTGATCGCCGCAAGAAGAAAGAATACGCGAATCAAGTCTGATTGCCAAATCACGGCGTGTCGCGCACCACGAGACACTCCACAGGCAACAAGCCGTGGCAGAATAAAATCCTTCAAGACGACTTCAATCACTCACGTCAATCCTTTGACACGCCGAAATCAGAAAACGTTTTCCGTTGAAAGGAAAAACGTGCTATCGTTCTAGTCAGTTCAACAACAGCCCGTTGAACCGAAAAAATAGTCAGGCAATGGAGGCTTGCATATGAGCGTTCGCGAACACATCACCGGAGTCGGTCACGTCGGTATTCCCACCAATGATCTCGAAGGCACCATCGCGTACTACGAGAAGCTCGGCTTCGAATGTGAAGGCATTTACCCGAACGGCGAAGACCGCTGCACGTTCCTGCATCTGAACAATCTCACACTGGAGGTGTGGACCATGGATCAGCCGGCGAACGCGACCGGCGCGATCAATCATTTCGCACTTGACGTCACCGACATCGACAAGGCGTTCGAGGAAGCCGAGAAGCTGGGGCTGAACTTCGTGGAAGGTTCGGTGCAACATATCGATACATTCCACGAGAACGGCATCCGCTACTTCAACGTGCTCGGCCCGAACCACGAGACCATCGAATTCTGCCAAGTGCTATAAGACATTCCGGCCGCCACGGCGGCCGGAACACATACCACCCATAAACCGACCGATCAATACATAACCATCATCGAAATCCTTCGATGCGCGTCAAACGCAATGCGCATCGATCTCGTTGGCCTAAGCAAACGCGAATTGCGGGTTACGGCGACAAATCCACCGACATGTGGCACGCACGGTACCACACGCAAGGCGGAACAAGCGTATGCAACAACGTAGCCGTAACGTTCAGGGCCAACCCAAGCTTTACCACCGTTACGGTTGTACATCACAGAAGAAGAAGGCAACCATGACACGGCCAATCGATGCACAAACAATCGACGCCACCAGCCCCACCAGCCCCAACGCCTCCGCAGAACCTGCTTCCAACGGCGCACAGCCGAAAAAACAACGTTGGATTGAATTCCCCGACGGCTATCTCAACCGTACGCCGGTGCTGCAGTTCGCCATGACCTCGGTACTGTTCGCCATCTGGGCGATCGCTTCGAGCCTGAACGACATTCTCATCACCCAGTTCAAAGCCGTGTTCTCCTTGAGCGACCTCGCCACCGCCTTCGTGCAAAGCGCGTTCTACGGCGGCTACTTCCTCATCGCCATTCCGGCGTCGCTGTTCATCAAGAAGTTCAGCTACAAACTTGGCATCATCGCGGGCCTGAGCTTCTTCGCGATAGGTTGCTTCATCTTCTTCCCCGCCTCACGCCTGGTCACTTACGAAGTGTTCCTATTCGCCATCTTCGTGGAGGCAATCGGCCTGAGCTTCCTCGAAACCTCCGCCGACACGTATGCCACGCTGATGGGCCCGAAACGACTCGGCACCGTGCGTCTGAACATCGCACAGACCATGAACGCACTTGGCCTGATCACCGGCATCCTGCTCGGCAAATACCTCGTGTTCCAAGACTCCAACCTGCATGCGGCGATGGCGAAGATGGCTCCGGACGAGGCTAAGGCGTATGGCGCCGAACAACTCGCCCGCACACTGGAGCCCTACAAGTATCTGCTGATCGTGCTGGCTGTGCTGATCGTGCTGTTCGCCCTCACCAAGTTCCCGAAGTGCCGTCCGGCCGCCAACCCTCACGCCCCAGCCATCGAGAACAAGGTCAAGCTGAGCGAAACCCTGCGTTATCTGTTCCACAACCATCGCTTCCTTAAGGGCATCGGCGTGCAGTTCATCTACATCGGCGCACAGACCGGCATCTGGTCCTTCACCATCCGCCTTGCGCTCAATCAGGGCGGCAGCTCGATGACCGACCGCAAGGCCGCCGATTTCATGATCTTCAGCTACGTGGTCTTCTTCGTAGGCCGTCTGCTTGCCAGCTATCTGCTCTCCCGCTCCCGTGAGACCCGCGTACTCGCTACGTTCATGGCGCTTGGCTGCGTGTCACTGCTATGCGTCGCGTTCCTGCCGGGCATGGGCGCCGTGTGGGCCGCCGTGGCCGTAAGCCTGTTCCTGGGACCGGGATGGCCGACCATCTACGCCCGCACCTTGTCCACCGTCGAGGACCGCCGCCACACCGAAACCGCCGGCGCGATCATCGTGATGGCACTGGTCGGCGGCGCCGTGCTGCCGACCCTGCAAGGCGCCCTGTCCGATGCGGTCACCATGCAGTTCTCCTTCATCTTGCCGGCCATCGAGTTGCTGATCGTCGCCCTCTACTTCGTCTCCGAATTCAAGCGCGACAAGTACACGCCACAACAACTCGCCGTCATGGCCGCCACTGCGCAGCAAGGGGCCAAGTAAGTCCCACGACCGCAGGCACATTGCGGCATTTGAGCGGCGCGTTCAGGATATCGTCCCGAACGCGCCGCCACCATCATTCGGCGACGTTCATGAGATAGAGTTACTGGCAACGAACGCCCATATGCCCCGAACGCCATTCGAACGAAAGAAGGCCGGCAATGATGATCGCTTCCTGCGGCTCGGTTACCGCACTCACTCTCGGCTTGCCGAATGCCACCGCCATTCCCGCCGAAAAAGCGAATCTTCCGAAAGGACTGTTCGCCGCGAAAGTGCCGATTTCCGCCAAGACGAAGCAACGCTTGGTCAACGACATCGAAGCGATTACGATGATTGCGCTGTTGCGCACCTCGAACACCTCGCTTGCACAGGGCTCACGCATTCCGGAAATACTGGTAATCGGTCTGCGACTGCACGGCAGAAACGCCACGATTCCGTCGGAAATCGTCGAACTGATTGCAGCGCAACGCAAGTCGGGCATCGTATTCGTCTGCGTGCGCGACGCCGATTTCGAGGGTACGACGCGGCAGGAATGCGCATTTGCCATCCGTCGCGCACTGCCAGGTCGCGCCGGGCATACGCCGACATTCAATGTGTTTTCTTCGGCATGGGCTCCGGCCGGAGAGGCAATGCTATTAATCGACGACCCGTCAGTCGATTCGGTGGATGCGCTGTGGGAGTCGTTGTGTTCGCAGGTGATCTTCGAATCCTCCGACCCTACGAATCTGGACGCACGCATTGTGCGCCACACTCAGGTCGTGCAGTTGCAGGCCGATATCGACAAGCTCACGCGCGACCATCAGCGCGCCAAAAACCCCGAGCAACGCAATGAAATCTTCGCCAAGCTTCATAAGGCCAAGAAGCAGCTCGAGGCACTGAACGCACCACTGGTGCTCTGAGGTCAGAATCCCAATCTCGTGCGTCCGAACTGGTCGAGCCAGCGCAGAATCGCACCTTCACGCAGGGCCCATGGGCAGATTTCGATCTCCTCGACGTCAAGTGCGCGCATGATCTCATCAATCACCAGGCCACCGCCGACAATCTGATATGTGCGCTCCGGCGTGACACCCGGCAATGCCACACGCTGATCAGGTGAAATCGAGGCAAGGCGAGGCAGCCAATCCTCAAGCTGAGCCCGAGTCATCACCGATGTGTCCACATGACCAGGCTGACGTAGCACGGCACCGGCCAAGCGAGCCAATGAGCGAATCGTCTTGGACGTGCCGACCGCGTGCATCGGATGCTTCGATTTAGGGAACGCCTCGACCATCGGATCGAGGATCCTGCGAATCTGCTTGCGGGCCTTTTCAAGCTCCTGCGCATCGGCGACGCCGTTTTCCGGCAGGAATTCGCGGGTAACGCGGCCGGCGCCAGCAGGTACGCTCAGTGCCACGGTCGGGTCTTCATCGGAACCCATGGCCACTTCGAGCGATCCGCCACCGATATCCAGAACGAGCAGGCGTCCGGCAGCCCATCCATACCAGCGACGAGCGGCAAGGAAGGTAAGCCGTGCCTCATCGACGCCGGACAGCACGGTGACCGGCTGGCCGATAGTCTCCTCGATGCGGCGCAGAATCTTGCCGCCGTTAGGCGCTTCGCGCAATGCGGAGGTGGCAAGCACGAGCAGCTGGGTGATTTCATACTCTTCGGCGAGCTTCATCGCCTTTTGCACGGCCTCGAGCACGGCTTCAACGCCGGCCTTTCTGATAGTGCCATCTTCCTTGAGGTATTGCATCAGGCGGACAGTGCTCTTCACACTCGCCTCCGGCTCGGGCCGGGCTCCCGGGGCCGCATCAACGATAAGCATGTGCACCGTATTCGAACCGATATCGAGCACGCCGAGTCGTGTAGCGTGCGAGCGTAAATTCACCATGCCTCCATAGCATAGCAACTTAAGCGATTAAGTTCATGTGCGACATGCCCTCGCGATTCTTCCACAGCGCAACGGCCTCTCATATGCCAAACGGAAAGCCGTTTGCCCTCCAGCATTCAATCCGAAGCACCGGGCACATACACGACGGAAACCTCATCAATCAGACAAGTACGCTACCGGCACGCAGCCCGGCCACAAAATCGCCGAGACGCTTCAAACCCTCGCACAAAGCCTCGCGGGAGGCCGCATACGACAGACGCACATGCGTATCGGCCGTAGCCTCACCGAAGTCACGTCCCGGAGTCAACGCGATATGCGCCTCCTTCAGAGCACGTTCGCAGAACGTCCACGCATCCAGACCCGTATCGGAAATGTTGAAATACGCATAGAACGCACCATTCGGCTCGACCTCCAACGGCAAACCGATTTCAGCCAGACCGTCAACCACGATGCGCCGACGCTCCAGCAGCTCCTGACGGCGTTCCTCACACACAGCCAACGTTTCCGGCGTAAAGCACGCGAGCGCCGCATGCTGGGTGGGCGTATGCGCGCATAGGAAAAAATTGGTGGCAAGGTCATCCATGGCTTCAAGCGCATATTCAGGCACAACCATCCATCCCAAACGCCAGCCGGTCATGCCGAAGAACTTGGAGAAGCTCGAGCAGACAATGGCATCCGGATCGCATGCCAGCACGGATTTCATATCGGAACCGTCAGGTTCACGATCGGCCAGATCCAAGTAGGTTTCGTCGACGATACGCCATGCACCACGTTCACGAGCCAGCTCGCACACGGCCTTCAACGTGTCGAAGGCGATGGTGGTACCGGTCGGATTCGATGGCGAGGTGATCATCACGGCCTTGGTGCGTTCCGACCAGTATTCCCTGCATGATTCCGGCGTCAGATGGAATCGAGTGGCCGCACTGGTCGGCACATCCACGACTTTGCCGCCGAACGCGCGCACCAGTTCGCGATTGCATGGATAGGACGGGTCCGCAATCAACACCTCGTCACCCTCATTCACCGTCAGCGCAGCGGACAGCAGCAGTGCCGTGGATCCGCCTGCGGTGATCGCAATACGTTTCGGATCGACGTCGACGTGGTGACGCTCCCTGTAGAAGTCGGAAATCGCCTGACGCAGTTCCGGCAGACCCATCGCGGCGGTGTATGGCAGCGGGCGGCCATCGTACTGTTCACGCATCGCATCGCGCACCGCAGGTGGGGCGCCGAAATCCGGTTCGCCCAGACTCAGCTTGACCACGTCGGTGCCGGCCGCGATCATCTCATCGGCCATTGCGCCGAAAACCATGGCGCGGAACGGATTGGCTATTTGCGCACGGTGCGATATCCGCGGCAACGAAGCAGCGGTAACAACGGTTCGTGCGATATCTTCAGCGTTTCCCATATCTCGGTTCTAACGGCGAGACGCGACAAGCCAACCCTTTTTCGCGGTAGTCGCCCACATAATGCGCAGGAATTCCTCAAACATCGGGACTGCCTGGCCTACCGTCCCCTACGTCATCATCCCCTACGGCATCATCCCCGACGGCATCGTTAACGTCGCCGGCATCGGCCATGATCTCGCGATATAGCCGTTCGAGTCGCTCCTCACGCACCTTCTTGCCGAGCTCGCATTCCCATACGACAATCACCCGCCAACCCATCGCCTCAAGTTCGGCATGCTGCTTGGCGTCGCGATCACGGTTGCGCAGCAGTTTCGCGCTCCAGAACTCCACGTTCGACTTCGGCATGGCATGCTTCGTACAATCTTCATGCATATGCCAGAAGCATCCGTTGACGAACACGACGGTATGGTACTTCGGCAACACCACGTCAGGGTGCCCTGGATAGCGCTTGTCGTTCTTACGGAATCGCAGGCCTTTGGCGAACAGGAAACTACGCACGAGCGTTTCGATCGACGTGTCCTTGCCCCGAATATGCGACATGATGTAGCTTCGGGTGCCACGTTCGTACTTTTCGACTCTTTTTCCCGCCACGGCCCCATTATGGCAAAAGACCCAGGATCATTCAGCGTAATCTGGTGCATAGCAACGCAATCTGGCAAATCAGACGGGTTCAAGGAGGACTCTTATGGCACAAGTGAACGTGGCTATTCTCGGCGCAGGCCGAATTGCGCAGAGCATGGCCGAAACATTGGTGAAGATGGCGGCCGATCCGCGTTATACGGATCTGGTCTCGCCGTATGCGGTCGCGGCACGCGACGGCGAGCGCGCAGCCGCTTTCGCCGCACAGTACGGCTTCCCTGTTTCGTATGGCTCGTATGAGGAGCTTGCCGCCGATCCGAATGTGAATCTGGTCTATATCGCGACCCCGCATAACCTGCATGCCGAACAGGCCATATTGTGCATGAGGGCGGGTAAGGGAGTACTGGTCGAGAAGGCGTTTGGCGCGAATGCAGCCCAGACCCGCGCAATGCTCGATGTATCGCGTGAGACCGGCATGTTGTGCGCTGAGGCAATCTGGACGCGCTATATGCCCTCACGTACAATGATCGATGACATTCTCGCCTCCGGCACCATCGGCGAAGTGACGGCTATCAACGCCAATCTGTGCTACCCCGCCACGGCGAAGGCGCGCATCACCGATCCGGCCTTGGCCGGCGGCGCATTATTGGATGTTGGCGTATATCCGATCAACTTCATCGACATGATCATGCACAATGCGCCGATTGCGCGCGTGGAGTCGTCGATGCGAGCGTATGAGACCGACGTGGATGCCCATAATTCCATGACATTCTATTACGAGAATGGCGTAATGGCCACGGCGCAAAGCTCCATTCTGTGTCATTCGGACCGTATGGGCGCCGTTTGGGGCACGGACGGCTATCTGACCTGCGAGAACATCAACAACGTCGCCTCAATCGACGTGCATGACGGCAATCATCAGATCAAGGCCCATTATGATGTTCCGCCACAGCTAACGGGCTACGAGTACGAGGTTGCAGCCTCCGCACAGGCCATGCTTGATGGTCGCCGCGAATGCGAGGCCATGCCCCACGCCGACACCCTACGCATCATGGAACTCATGGATTCACTACGTGCCGACTGGGGCCTGACGTATCCATTCGAAGCTTAGCAATACCCCCCTAAAATACTATCTCGCCGCTGTGTGAGCAAGAGTTGCGATGCCTGCGTTTTGGGAAAAATGAAAAGCGCGGAAAATCGGCACTTTTCGTCAATGCCTGCTTGCGGGTTGCTTCTAATATGAGGCAAAGTGCTCACGCGGCGGCGAAATAGTGTTTTAGGGGGTATGTGGTTATCACGACAACAGGCGGCTACCGTTTGCCGTTACCTTCAATAGCGGCCATGACAGCCAGAATGCATGTCACCGAATACGCCCGGGCATGCCCCGAATGATTCGGAAGACGCGGCCTCTCCTGGTTTTTGCACTGAATATGATGAGCCGCCGCACATGTCGGTACGCATATTCTTTCCTCCCCGTTGTATCCTGGTCCTGATTTCCTCTGACGAAGATGAGAGAGAGCATGACCGAAGCAACACCAGCCAAGCAACAACCACGCAACATCATCAACGTTGTAGGCGCAGCCATCATCCGCAACGGTAAGGTGCTGTGCGCTCAACGTGGCGAAGGCAAGTCGCTGGCCGGTTTCTGGGAATTCCCCGGAGGCAAGATCGAACCGCACGAAACCGCGCGCGAGGCATTGCATCGTGAGATCAAAGAGGAGTTGCTGTGCGAGGTCGAGGTTGCAGATGAAGTGTGCACATCCTCCTACGATTACGACTTCGGCACCGTTGTGCTTACCTCGTTCGTCTGCTATCTGCTGAACGGCACCCCTCGACTGACGGAACACCATGAAATCCGTTGGCTTTCGCCAGATGAGATGCTCACGTTGGATTGGGCGCCCGCCGACCGCGAAGCGGTGCAACTGATCTGTGCGATGGATTTCACAAGAAAGTGACGGCAGACGATGACGGATGATGGCTGGCAGCAGAATTCTTCTCTGATCGAATCGCTTCTTTCGGGTTTCGTGGAAAAGAAAGACGATGTCGATCCACAATACGAGCCGATGCTGATCGCGAACCATGATGGCAGGACCATGGAATATGCGATCAAGGATGAACTTGGCCGCAGTCAGAATTTCGACATGTCCGTTGCCTTCGTCAGTCAGGGCGCCTTGCAGACGCTGAAGCAGAATTTCCTTGATTTTGCCGACAGCAACGACCATCGGTCCGGCAGAATCATCACGTCTACCTTCAACTACTTTAACTCCCCGAAGGCTTTCGCCGAACTACTGAAGCTACAGCAGGAAACAGGCATCCAAGTACGGATCTGGCAGCCCGGTCAGACCGACGAGACCGAAAACACCGCCGATTTCCCATATCATCCAAAGGGTTATGTCTTTCACCATTCGGATGATGACGAACCGCTCTACTCCACATACATCGGCAGCTCCAATCTCACCATCAACGCGCTGAATTCCAATCGTGAATGGAATCTGAGAGTCGCAACCACCGATACCAGCGGCCTGGCCGAACAGCTCACTGCTGAAATCAACTCCCAGATCAGCGAATCGAAGCCACTCACCGACGCATGGCTCAAACTGTATGAGGAGGATTTCAAAAGGTACGCGCCACCGCGCCGACCAAATCGCAGGCAAACACAGGATGCAGGAACCATCACGCCGAATGCCATGCAAGTCGAAGCGTTGATGAATCTTGCACAACTGCGCAAACAGGGCGAAAGCCGAGCAATCATCATTTCCGCGACCGGCACCGGCAAAACATACCTATCCGCATTTGACGTCCGTCAATTCAAGCCAAAACGCATGTTGTACATTGCACAGCAGGAACAAATCCTGAAAAAGGCCAAGGAATCATATCAGAAAGTACTCGGTTGCCCCGCTAAGGAACTCGGCCTGTTTTCCGGCATCAGCAAGGAACACGATCGCAAATACCTGTTCGCGACCGTGCAGACGATGTCCCGCCCGGAAGTGCTTGTGCAGTTCGGCAAAGACGATTTCGATTACATTCTGATCGATGAAGTACACCATGCGGCAGCTGACTCGTACAAACGAATCATCGACTACTTCACCCCGGATTTCATGCTCGGTATGACCGCAACGCCGGAACGTACCGACGGAGCCAATATCTTCGAGCTATTCGGCAACAACGTGGCGTATGAGATCCGTTTGCAGCGGGCGCTTGAAGAGAACATGCTCTGCCCGTTTCATTATTACGGGGTTCACGAGTACATTCAGGAAGCCCCGAACGGCAGATTGCTCGGCAAGCAGATCAAGGCGAGCGACTGGACTGAGCAGGAACGCAACGATCTGTCTCATTGGCTCGAGGAGCTCACCAGCCCAAGCCGCGTGCGCTATATCATCGACAAAATCCAGTTGTACGGCGAAGTCGGCACCGACGTGCAAGGTCTGGTCTTCTGCAGTCGGCGCGAAGAGGCGAAGCGCCTGTCCGCTTTGTTCAATCAGCAGATCAACCAACAGGCGGAACGTCCGTATCGCACAAAGGCGATTACCGGCGAACATTCCCAAGCGGAGCGTGATCTTGCCGTTGAACAACTGGAGAATGGCGAGCTGGATTACATTTTCACGGTCGACCTGTTCAATGAAGGTGTGGATATTCCGCATATCAACCAGATTGTGATGCTCCGGCAGACCCAGTCGAGCATCATCTTCACGCAACAGCTTGGACGCGGACTGCGTAAGGCAAGCGGCAAGGATTCGGTTGTCGTCATTGATTTCATCGGCAATTATGCGAATAACTATCTGATTCCGATCGCACTGTATGGCAATACCGGCGATCGCGACGTCGCCCGTAAGAACCTGCAGCGCGAGACGATCGGCATTTCTTCGATCAGTTTCGACAAGATCGCCCGCGAGCACGTGCTGGCTTCGCTCGATACCGCCGACTTGTCGAATATGCAGTTGCTCAGCCGTCAATACCAGCAGATGCGGTATGAGCTGGGTCGCATTCCGATGCTCATGGATATCGCACGACGTGACGCTTCGCTGGTATACACCATGGCTGCAAAGAATGATGATTACCTATCGTTTGTACGTTCTCGCGAAAAGAGCCTTTCTCGCGGCAGGCATGCGACTGCTTCGTATCTGGAACAACTTGAGCCGACTTCCGAGGTGTACAATGGCATGTTGAAGATGCTGACCGCCACGCAACTTCGTGGATTGCGACCTCACGAGCTGCTGATTTTGGCGGTACTGTGCGGATTGGATTGGAATGCGATTGATCCCGAATGCAGCGAGCGGTCGTCTACAGCGTTTCATTCCGCCAAGACTTTGGATTCGTTGGGCATTGCCGATCTCCAGAAGCTACTGCCCGAGCTTTTTCCTGGCGCCGATAATAGCGAACTGCAGTGGCGGTCCGCATTGGCAACACTTGACTACTCATATTTCATTGCCGCGAACAGCCAGCGTTTTGGGAAGACTCCGTTCATTACCGTCGACAATGGCGAGCGTTGCAGACTCTCTGATGTATTTGTTGAACAACTGGATAATCCGACATTCAACCTGTTCTTTAAGGACACCGTCGAAGCCGGTCTGTGTAACGCACTGACTCTGGAACGGAACGCGGTGAAGCATCGAATCGCGCAAAATCATGGATTTATCTACGGCGAGAAATACAGCGTCTTCGATGTGATGCGGCTGTGTGGCTGGCAAGCCGAGCAGGTGCCGCAGAACGTCGGCGGCTACAAGCTTGACTCCTTCACCAATACGTTGCCGATCTTCATCAAGTACGAGGCGAGTCAATATGGTGATCGTTTTCTTGACTCCGGTGAAATCGAATGGTTCAGCAAAAACAACCGGTCGTTGAAATCCAACGAATTCCGGTGGCTGCTTGATGGAACCGAACGCCCTCTGACATGGCAGGATCGCCACTTTGTGCCGATCTTCATCCGGCGCAAGGCAGAGGAAAAAGAAACTTCATATTACTTTGTCGGCAATGCGGCGTCATTGCATGATGTACGCGAATCCGTCAATGTTGGTGAGGATGGCAAGGAATCCAAGGTAGTCATCTCCACGCTCGAACTCATGAAGCCCGTCGACCCGGAGCTTTACCGCCACCTTACTGGCAAATCCGCACTGTGACCGTTGGGCTCACGAGCGTAGACGGGCCGCAACACCATGGACGCGCGGCCCAAACGTTTTACTCATTCATGTGTTTCGAGAAGATGCTCCCGCAGGAATGGCGCCGCAGAGTCGACCTCGCCGTGTCTGGTCCGCTGAGTCACATAGCGTCGAACAAGACGTTCGCGAATTCACCTGATATGAGCCTTCATTCACGAGGCCAGCGATACGCCGTATCATCTCAGCCAGACCTGAAATGTTCGTTTGAACAGAAATATAACACATCATCGCAGAAGAAAAAGAACACGCTCAATGTTAACTTTTCTCATATATTTATCTGCTATCAATCATTGGAATCACAACGTTTTTTCACTGATACAAACCACAAAAAGGTAAATTACAGCGTTTTCTTACTTACTGGAGCATGCTATGGTTGTTCTCGGAAGCATTGAGCAACCACTATCACCACACACGCAAACCGAGTTTCAATGTTCATTTTGCGAATAAAAAGAACATTAAAACACATATATCATGTGTACACAAAAGTACAAATCCACGAAAGGAACATCATCATGGCAGACGAGAAAACCATCATCAATGTGGATCTCAGCATGTTCGGACAGGATGCCGACGCCAAAACCGCCGCAGCCAACAAGGTCGCCAAGGAGCTCGGCATCAGCGACGAGGCCCTCGCTCAGGTCGAGGATTTCAAGCGCGCCCTCACCACCCATAATGCTTGGGATCTACCGTTCATGGGCTATGTGAACGAAGATGGTTACGGCTATGCCTACGTGCCGGATGCGGCCATCACCATGAATCCGTACTGGGACGCTCACAAGGAATTCATGAACCTGCCGTATGACGTACAGACCGCATTCGCTATCCGCATGCTGTTCACGCATCGCCCTGTCGACCGCTACGGCGCCGACATGTTCCTGCACTATCATCGCGGCTTTGAAGTCAATTTCGTCGGATCAGGCGCCAACAAGTACTGAGATTCGTCACTCGTTGCGCCAACGCAACGTAACGGCGGAAGAATCTCATCACGGAACGGCGGAGATTGTTTTCACACGATGTTTCACGCTTGACCTCCCGTGTATTTCCCTAGTGTTGTACCGTCTCATGATGTAGCCTGTACAGTGCATTGCCTGGTCTATTACGGGAAAGGCGGGCGCATGAGCAACGCACACGGCAGAGTCAACCGTCGGCAGGAAGTCGATGATCTCATCGATTACGTCAACAATGGTTAGTTGCGAACGGGGGAATTCGATGGTCCGACGTTCCTGTGGAATCATCTGATCCGTGAAGCGTCCCAAAAGGACGCCGAAAATCGCAACAATGTATCTGTGGCGCAGCTTTCCGATGCCGATAACGTAATCAGCATGCCCATGCAATGGTATTTCGATTCCATCGCCGCCATCGTGCCCACCGCCGAACGCACCGACACCGGCGTGGAGATGCCTCGCATGGACATGCCGACCTTTCACCTCGATTCACAGGCCCTTTCCGGCGTGGATGCCGTAAGTCGGTAACGCCGTGGTGAGTACGCGCTGGCTTGGCGCAGTCGGTAACCTCGCCAAGGCCGTAGAGATGACGGCCCGTTTTGTAGGCAACGTCGCCGACCGTGACAACGAAAGATTCGATTATCTGAAAGATCTCATCCAAAACGTGCGCGTATATATGGATGCCGTGGCCTGCAACGCCGATCCCATGACCGGAGAGCAGTCGCTACGTATGATTACGCAGGTCGCATGCAATGATGACTTCCGACTCAACGCCATGCAAATGGTGGAGCTGCTCTTCTGCGGCCTGTCGTTCGCGCAATGGGACGACACACGCATGTTCGCCTACGATGCATTGAACAAGGCGATGACCACGATGAGTGAATTCACTGCTTCCGCAGCAGACACCACCACGGACGCGGAGTCTCACAAAACCAGCGATTCCAATGAACCCACGCCTTTGGCGGAACTTAAGACCGACGTAGACCTTTTCCAAATGGATTTCTCGCTTTCCGAGGAGGAGTTGAAGGATCTTGCCATGCTTGATCCGGCGTTGCTGACGGAGAAGGAAATCGCCGAGACCGCGCAGAACCAGTTTGATCATGCCGTACAATTTCTCCGTCATGATCTGATGCGCATCAGCGGCGATGCTGACGAAGCCGATCGCTTCCTGCGGGACAACCACACTTCCGAACCACTCGCCGATGCTTATGCGGCTCGCCTAATTGCCGCGGAACGTTGGCAGGATCTGCTGAATTGTGCGGATCTGGTACAGCGAGACAAACCGAACCAGTGCACGGTCATGTTCCCTGAAGAGGTTGTGCCCTATGAGTGGGAGACAATTCGCGAAGCGGCATATGAAGCACTTGGACGCCGCGATGAATTGATCGCCATGTATCAGGAACGTCTGGATGACACGTACGACCCGAACACGGCCCTGAACCACATGAAACTCGAGGCTTGGAAGAACACGCCCGGTAGGAATCAGTGTTTCCGATAAGGAAAGGCGTGAACGGCATACGGCCGCTCATGCCTTTCCGGGGCAGTTTCGGTTATGGGTTTCAGGCTTCTTCCGGTCGTGCGTCCTCCTTCTTCTTGGACCGGAGCTTACGTGGCTTGTACAGATCCGGGTTCGCCTTGGCATGCTTTGTACGACGGATCATGACCACGGTCATGCCTATGGCGAGGATTGCGACCGCGGCGTCGGCGGAGTACAGCCAGATCTTCCAGGGAGAGATCCGGTAGCTGATCCTCGTACCGGGAGCGATGCCGTCCATCGCTCGGCTGTTGACAATCGCGTAACTCATGTCCTTTACCGCACGACGCAGTGTGGCGACGCCGGTGGCCGAGCTTGTGTCGTGAATCAGCGAAGTGCATGCGGTACCCCATGCCATCCAGCTATCGGTGCCGGAACGCAACGCCTAGTCCACACTGTTGGAGCCGGCGTTCATCACCATATCGGAGATGAGGAAGCCGTTGAAGCCCCATTCGTTACGCAGTAGGTCGGTGTTGAGCGCATAGTCCGCGCCGCCCCACATGGTGCCGAGGTAGTTCATGCGACCCATCACACTGGTGGCGCCGCGCATCACCTTGGTCTTTGTCTGCTTGGTGTCGGTATCCACATACTTCACAGTCATTCTGGCATTCTTGACGGCCATTTCGAATGGTTTCAGGTAGATCTCGCGCATCGCCTGCGCATTGGCCCAAGTGGCCACACGGCTGCGATCGTTGTCGTACATTTCCTGATCGTTGAGCGCGAAGTGCTTGATCGTGGTGATCAGGCCCTGCTCCGCTGTGCCTTCCACCTCGCTGGCCAGCATATAGCCGGAGAGCACCGGATCCTCTGAATAGTATTCGAAATTACGTCCGGAGAATGGTGTGCGATGGATATTCGCAGCTGGCGCATACCAAGAGTTGACTCCTGCCTGCGCGGCTTCCTGGCCGACGTTATCGCCCATCCGCCTGCTGAGATTCTTGTTGAAGGTGGCCGCGATGATTGGCTCGGTCGGATACGCAGTGTACTCGGTAGCATCGGTGATGGCGTCGACGATGCCTTGCGGACCGTCGAAATCAACCGTTGCCGGCTTGCTGATGGAGCTGATCTGCGCGGTCTGATCGTACGAGGCCGCGAGCGCCACATACAGGTCGGATTCGCTCAAATCAAGCTAGTCAAGCAGCTGGTCCCACTTCGCATCATTGAAGTCAACGCCACGTAGATCCGACAGCGTCAGTCCGTTATCGGCATTGGTGGTCGGCTTCTCGGTGGTGTAGACTTTGCTGCCGGCAGTGTTGCCGAGGGTGGTGTCGGTGTCCAGATCCATCTGCTGTAGGATGAGCCGGCCCTCGTCGTCCGTTTTGGCGTTGAACGCGGCGGAGATATCGGCCATCTCCTCCTTGGTCGGGAATGTGGCGGTGTTGCTCAGCGCACCGTTGGCGCGGGTAAGCTGACTGGTCTTGCTCATATGGTCGGTCATATCCTGGAACAGATTGCTGGCCGCCTTGAACGTATCGCCATTCGCTGGTTCATTGGTCGGATTACCCTGATCGTCCAGTACGGCCTGGCCATCCTTGTCGGACTGCCGTGGATTGTCGTTGTCATATCAGATGGTCTGCGGCACATTCACGGTCACGGACTGGTATTTCTCGTACGCGGTTTTGTTGATACTCAGCGCGTAATCGCCCTGTTCCAGCAGATACGCGCCTTTAGTGCCGTCAGAGTTCTCATGTGCATAGCTGTAGGACGCCATATCTTCCTTGGTGACGGTTACCGTGATGTCTTGCGCCGCTCCCGGCTGGATATCATCCATCTTTTCGAATGCGATGAGATTGACGGTGGACTTCTCGATGCTGTTCTTGGCATCAAAGTCGGTGTACGGAGGGTTGTAGTAGACCTGAACCACGTCTTTGCCGGCCTTGGTACCGTTGTTGGTGACATGCACCTTTAACGTTACGGAATCCTCGTTCTGCTCAGTGGAGACGATTTCCTGGCTGAAGTCAGTGCCGTAGCTCAGGCCATAGCCGAACGGCATCTGCACGGCGTCGACATGGTCCGGTTATCCTTACCGTTGACGGTGAAGGTTCCGCCGGTATCATCGACGGTTTCGTAATAACGGTACCCCACATAGATGTTCTCCTCATACTCGATGAAGTTCATTTTGGTGGAATCACCAACCGGATTCGGATAGCCTCCCTGCAACAGATACAGGTTCTCGTATTCGGCGTTGCCGAAGTTCGACATGCTGGGGTCTTCCATGATATCGGTCATCCAGGTATCGACGGTCTTGCCGGACGGGTTGACATCCCCGCACAGAATCTCGGACATGGCCTTGAAATCCTGACCTCCCGGCCCGCCGATCCACAGGATGGCATCAGCGGAAACATCGCTGTCGTCGTTCATAAGGTCGCCTATCTCCATGACGTTGGATGAGTCGATGATCACTACGACCTTGTCACAGTTCTCTTTGGCGTATTTGATGGTGTTGCGTTCATCCTGGCTGATGGCCAGCTGATGGGGAGTGCCATCCGCATAGCCCTTGCCCTCGATGACGCTGCCCGGCACATCGGCGGTCACGTCGCCACCTTCGCCATCAGAACGACCGATGAATACAATTCCGGTGGCGCCATTCGCGGAATCCTCAAGGCCACCGTAGATGCTGGAATCGAATTCGATGATTGTATCGGTGGATCTTTCAAAGCCGGTTTTCTCATCCGGCTTCTGGTAGCCATCGGAGTCGAGGCCTCGCGCCGTAGCCTCGTCCATCGCCTTTTCCACGTCCGAATTCACGGTAAAGAATTTGCCCAGGGCACGCTTGGCGGTGTAGATGGGGGTGCCGTATTCACTCTTCCTGAGCCTGTGCCGCCGTAAATCGGATTCCCGTAGCGATATCCAAACTGCGTGACCTTGGATTGCTTCGCAATCGGCAATGCATTGTTGTTATTCTCCATCAATACGATGCCCTGTTCGGCGATGGCCTGTGCGGTCCGATTGGTCCGCTCATTCAGTTCGTCCGTGGAGCCGGCATTCGACTCGTAATAGGCCGTGTCTACATTGGACATCTCCGGATCGGGTTCCACGACCCGTGCTCCGCGCCCCAGAAAAATCTCCATGGATAGCGAGAAGAAGTTCATCGCTACCGTAGCTGCAATCGCGACTACCACCAGCACCGCAACCACGATGGTCCAAATCGTGTTGAATTTCCTATAGTTCATTTTGAGTTTCATTGTTGAACTCATACTGTTCTCCTTCTACCCTCGATCGCTGCGGCATTGTCAGCGCTTCAAGTGATCTCATGGTCCCGTAGACGAGATTGGCAAACCAATAGCCTTTGAGTTCCGCCATTGCATACGGATTGGTTATACTTTATTCGTGACACGGTAAAGACGGGTGTTTTCAACGATTAGGCGTGATGGACGTGGCGATTTTCATACCCTACGTATCGCTCATCGCGGAATAATCTGTCCTTTTGCATGCATAATCTGCCCGCCACGACACACCCTCTTCGGTGTTCGCGGGAAACATGCGTGTGATGACGGGTGGAATGCGCATCCACGTTCACCCGGTATGCTGGGTTATGGCAATATGGTGGGCTATGGCAATGTGGCGAAATTTGAAACCCATATGTACGCTCACTTGAGCATGAATCCATAATCCGGAAAGGATTTTATGAAAATCGCTACGCTTATAAAAATCACCTTTGTCGTCATCGGCAGGGAGGGTTCTACAGAAAATGGTACCGGCTTTGTTCAGAGGCTATGGGCAGACGCCAATGGACATTTTGGCGAAGTGGCGGATCTGGCGAAGAAAGATGAAAACGGAAACCTGGTGGGCATTTGGGGAGCCATGACGGATTTTTCCCGGTCTTTCCGTCCATGGGAGTCCGGTTTCAGCAAAGGGCTGTATCTGGCCGGAGTGGAATGTCAGGACGAGGCACCGGCTCCCGATGGTTGGACAAAGTGGGTGATTCCCGGCTTTGAATATCTTCAGGCAGAATGTGACGAGCCGGCTATCTTCCAGAGAATGCTTGCTCTGCTGGAAGAAAAGCAGTTTTCTCTGGCCGGTGCCGTTCAAGACTTCCCCGACCCCGGCACAGGCAAAAACTATATGTTGTTTCCCATCCGCAGGTTGTAACGGGAGAAAGAACGGGTAATGCCCGCTTCTTTACGCAGATTGGTCGGTGGACGGTCGAAGGATGTGTGGGACACGCTGGAACATGGCATCGCGTCTAATGCCCCGGACCATAGCCCTAAACCGGATCCCGACGGAAACGAACCCGCCTGCGGGATCCGCCCGAACCGCTAATGGTCGAAGTCAGAAAGCCCCATATTCCGCTTCCTGTTCGAAATCCTTCCACTACCTCGCTCCGGCCTAGAATCGGAGCATCCGGCATGGATGTTCGCAGGACGGAATGAGTCGTCTCCGTCTGACGTTCCGAGGACGTACCGGAATCCAGATCTTTTCGGGCAATGTCTTCTTGCGAACGGGACGGATCCGGGTCCAATATGTCTTCGGTTTTTCCCAGGAAAGGTAGCGTTTGAGCGAAACCGCCAATGAATCCTTCGGTCTGGACTCCACTCTTGGAAAGCAATGCACCACGGCCTGAGTATGGTCACACGGAGAATCGCGTGTCGCCTTTGGCAATCACAGATGGCTTTCATCTCATCCTTCGCCGTAGCCAGCGTCAGCGTCGGGCAGAAAATCATTTTCCTGTTTGAATCGTCGATATTGACGAAGTCGAAGGGGAATTATCCAGATTGAAGTAGTCCTTGTCCATACGATATATGCTGTCCGCGTTCTTTTCGAAGAATCGGTCAGAAGACCGCTGCCGCAACGGCATTACCCCCACCCCACTCAGACTCCTAAATTAGGATTCTAACCATACAGGGGCATTGTCCAGAGAGGTGTTTTATCAGCGTGTCCGTGAGTCCGCCAGTTTAATCCCCCGGACGACTTCTCGTCGTCTCGAGAGTTAGCCGCCGCATCCTTTCAGCAACTTCCGGCTATCGCTCGCCGGTGTGATCATTTGCCGGATGCCGTGGACCCTTCCGGAACTACCTGTTCGGTCCGTTGCGCAACTTCCGTCCTCTCCATTGTTCTCGAAAATCTTTCGATCCGCCAGCATAACCGATTACACGGATACGCCGCCGATGGGATTCACGAGGCTTGTATCGTCCTCCTGCTGGATTCTGCCGGTATCGTCCAGCAACTTGAAGGCCTCCCCCATTGCGACTTGTACGTCAATCGTCACTCGATCTAGGCTGAAGATGCCAGCTGCCTTGCCGAAGAGATCCGTCCGGTTCATTCCGGTTCGGCCGTCCGCAATCCGATGCATCACCAAAGCTATTTCCGGGATACAGATTTAGTCGGCGGCGCGTCCACGGACAACACAGTATTCCCGTTTCGAGAAATCTAGGGGGAAAGAGAAATCCGGCACGGAAGACGATAGTCTCCGTCATGGAGCGTATGGACCAAAGCAGATACGTGTCAATCATCTCCTCACGGAATCCGTCATCAATCATCGGCTGGGCCAGTTGCTGACAAAGCAGTCCATATTGCAAGGGGAATTCGCCATGGACGATTCTGATTATGTTCTCGACGACCCAATCCGCGAGGTCCTGCGACGGTTCTCTTCGGGGGATTGACTCAGAATCGATGATGTTGGTGAATAGGAATCTGCGGCTGTCCTCATCGGCGAATGCGGTACCAGATGTTTCGTGAACAGCCGTCTCCGAAGACTGTTCTTCACGTATCGGCTCGATCTCATCTGTGGAATCGGGTTTGGAGGTGCTCATGGAGGGATATTTCGCAGCAGGGCTGTACAGAGGTTCCATATGCTTCGCCGACGTGATGACAGACTGCAGGATCCGCGGCAAGGCTTGGAAGAACCGGGTCGAATTGTCGTCGTAGTCGATGCAGGAGCAGGTGCTCGTCTCGAAATTCTCCTCGATCAGTTCGTGGTGCAGAAGCAGGGAATGGGCCAAGCCGAGGTTCACATCAAGCAGATGGTTTCCGCAATCTAGTCCATACAGGGATTTCGCCTCGTCGAACAGCAAGGTTCGGCATGTGTCCGGATTGTGGTAGTACAGGGCGTTCAGAACGGTCATGAGCTCCATAACGCTTATTTCGTTCGCCTGTTTGCCGCGGATGACGTTGAAGGGATTTGTGGTGACGGACGGGCTATAGAACCTGTCGTCCGTCTGGATGGCTGCCCTTCGCGTATCCGTAAATCATGCTCGCCATGGTTCCAACCACGCCACTACCCGTCAAAGGCGACGAGGTTCGGAACGTCGATTACGGGACAGGTTTTGGAATACTATTCGCCGGGACGTCGGAGACGGCTTCCCCATTCCGGCCTTTGTCCCGGAAACCTCCGTTTTAGGAATGTGTCGCGCCACGTCCGACAGGGCTAATCCCAAATTGTTAAGTATTGTATGCGATACCAATACAACACTTAATAAGTCGACATGCCATCCATACAGGACGGGCGTTAATCCTTACGTTCCCAATTCGTCATTGCCACAAACATAGAATCCAAGGAACAATAGCTTTGTCGAACGATACTATGCACCCGTTGGCCTCATCTCCCGACATTTCCCAACCACATGCATCCCCTTGTACCATCTGAGACCGATGTCAGCGTTTGTTCATCAATTAGAACTGGGGCCATATCTTAGGGTGCGCGGAATCGCCTTTCGAACGCCGGTAATGACGATAATCATTCCATACCACCGCTTGTTCTAAACAATATATAATTCGAATATAGTCAACAGGGGGTTTCACTTTGAATAATTAGCTTGTTAAATTTAAACTCAAAGACATCGGAATCACTCGCCAAAAGGTGCACGAAGAGTAAATTAGCTGAATCGAAAGGATTTCATATGCTTAAGGTATGGCAAGATTTTCTCACCAACCCACAAGTATTCATTTCATCAACCGCAGCAGCGATATCTGTTCTCACCTTAATTTTCCAGTACATATTATTTAAATTAAATGGGAGTAAAATTAAAATAGATATGTCTTTGTCTTTCTATGAGCTAGAAACAAATAAAACCTTTAATTATCCTATTTGTTCAAGCAGAAAAACGTACTTTCTGACCCAGTAACACAGAAATTTTCCACTGACAATATTCGAAGAGAGTTCAATAATACCGAAGGAATAGAATTATTAAAAGTAATAGTCTCCAACTGCGGGCGATTCCCAGCCAAAATAACAAATGTAAGTTTTGGTTATGGAGTTCAAGGAAAGGAATACCGACATTACTTTTCAAGATATACCATTGGCTTATTCCCCCATGTTTTATCTCCCGATAAAACAGTCCCTTCTCTCCCTCAAAAAATCGACGATGGAGACGAATTCTCCGTATATTACATTACTGGGATGCTTTTCGTGATCTGCAAGAGGACGCCAATAATAAAAAATCTGACCTCGCGCTACACGCATATGTGAAGCTTGTAGGTAAGAAGAAAGAGAAGAAGTCAAAAAGTGTTCTCAAACTTCGGAGAAAGCAATCAACGACACTTGGCTACAGTTTTGACAAAATCCCTCTAAGGATTGTTCTGGCAAGGTATTTTTATGGTATCCAGTCTGAACAGAATAAGTTAAGACAGACCAGCAGCTTCTTTCTCTCATATCATGAGAATTTCAGTTTCGCATCCCAACTTATTGAAAGTTTTCTTGCCGACAAATGGCCAGATTCATACAGTCAACAAATGGGACTAATCAAGAGGTTCCTCAATACATGCCACGTAGTATCTGGAATCTATTACGATGATGGAAAGCCGGATTGTAGATATAACTCCACTCAATCTGAAGTAAAAGATGCCGTTGCTTCTCAAATTGCTTTAGAACTCCCTCCATACATAGAAAGATGGAAATCTCGAATCGATTGGTCTGACATAAATCAGCCTGATTTATACGATAAAGGGAAAGATTCAAATTGAGCAGCTAAATCAAATATCGACTTAGCCCAAGGCTGCCGACAAGAACAGTCACAATGCAGAATGGCATTAAGGGGGCATACCCACTGGCGGGCAAATGAATTTAGTCAAGTCGTCGTTTCGTAATTAGTCACGAATTTTTTCGTTGTTCGAGGAGCATCCCGAACTGTTCCTTGAACAACGAAACCAGATACTCTAAGAAAAATCTCCACCATTCAATCTTGGAAGACTTCTATATGTACAAGTCCTCCAAAGAAAACGATGGATGCCGACAACGATGGGTACGCGTGTGAAATACGACCAAACTACTAAATTCGGAAGCATCCCCAAGAAAAATAAGGACACCAACATTCTAAGGAATGTCATCAGAGTTCCCCATTCCGGAGCTCTAAGTTCCCAAAGCGCCAGTACCGCAAACTTTTAAACGTTAAAACATCGAAACAGAAAAAAGTATGAGCGTTTACTTTTTCACCAAGTAAGCACTTAAGCATTGAGTGAGACAACAAATCACCCAGTCCTGTCATTTTGCGATAGCCCGCCTGCCACGCCCGTTAGTTTGAGTTATTGTCTTCGGCGATGACCTTGCCTATACGGTGCGGAATCTCTGTGACGAGAGCGTTATCCATGCAGAAGGCGCGGCCCATCAGTCATGTCATCGTCGGTCCACCCTCTCGGAAAGCACTGGAGCTGGTCGAGCTCGTCGGGGACGAACCTCCTCAGACGCCCGTCCTACACCACCACGTGCTTGGTGCGGCTCGCGCCGCGGCCGCCTTCACCGGTGAGGATGGTGCGGCGGGGCTTATCCAACGGGTCCGGGAAGGCGATGGGACCCTCGGAATACACGTATTCATGGTTACTCACGGTGCGATTCTCGTGCTTGCCGTCTTTGAGGTATTCCCACGATTTGAGGTTGTTGCCGGTGATGAAGAACTCGTCCGGAACCTGCTCGACCGGCACGAGAAATCTCTCCAAGCGTGCGGCGCGGTCCGTCGTAGACGGGCTTGACACGGCGTGTGTGAGCACCTTGCCATCCTGCATCACGCCTGCTTCTTTGAACCGGGAGATTTTATCTCCGATGCCGAATTCCTTCGTGGATTTGTAGGAATCCCCGCTGACGGAGAAGCTCTCGGCTCCGAATCGCTCGTCCGGCTCGATGGGGAAGGCCCGTGCCTCGACATCGGTATGGAAAAGAATGTCCTCCAAATCCCACTTCGGCGCGTCATACTCCGCGTAGATGTACATGCAACGGCGGCGCTGGGGTATGCCGTAATCGGCGGCGTTCACCACATGCCATTCCACGGAATAGCCCAGACGGTAAAAACAGGAGAGGATGATCGCGAAATCACGGCCGCGCTGAGCGGTGGGGGATTTCAGCAGCCGGTCGACGTTCTCGAGAAGCACGTACCTCGGATGGCGCATTTCAAGAATGGTATTGATGCTCCACCAAGGCACGCCCTTCTTGCCCTTGACGCCGGATGCCATGCTCGCAGGCTTCGCGGCCGAATAATCCTAGCAGGAGGAACCCGCCGACGAGCATGTCAAATTCCGACAATTCCCGTTCACCGCTCCTGATTTTGTTCGACGACGACGGCGATGTCCTCGTTGACGCAGCTCCCCTCGCCGAATCGCTTCTGTAGTAGCGCCACGCGAACTGTTTGGAGGGACACCCGTCCGGCTCTCAGTTGTTGGCCCAGACGGTATGGAAGTCTCCGGCCGGATTCTTATGGAATTCGGGGTGTTCCGGGTCATCGTAGCCGTCGAGTCCAAGTCGGAACCCACCGACACCGGCGAACAGTTCGACGACTTTGATTTCCTTGCCCATCCGTGCTCCTTAGTCTTTGGAATCCGAACAGTCGTTCGAGATATCAACTGTCAAACAGTCTATCCAATCATGCGGGATCGATCAAGCTCGAGGGGGTGTCGCAGCATCAGAGCCGGTCCGCGCCGCATGCTTCCGGCAGGCCTTATAGGTAAGACAGCTCCTTCAGCCTGTTCGCGATGTAAGTGCCTTTCACCCAGACGTTCTGGCGGCACATCCGCACACCGTTGATGTTGACCGGTTTGTCAAACGAGTCACGTCCAGAACCGCGTAGGAACACGAGTCCGTCCCTCGATTTCGGCCAATTGGGGGCCTCCTGGAGCGTGCCGTTCTTGTTGTAGCGTTGCTCTCCTTTTTTGGTGAGCTTTGGAACGTTCCTGAGGGTATGGCCAAAGATGAGCTCCCTCATCTTGTCCCAGACCGGACGCGCCTCCCCCTCAATGAAGGAGTCGTCGAAGAAGCAGCGTTTGAAATCGACGAATCTGTTTTCCGCAAAAGGCGCGTCGTGGTTCGGCTCCTCGAAGACAATGTAGAGGTACTGCGGATCCGAAAAGATTGTCCTGAAGAGGACTCCTCGAAGGTCGCGGATTCGTTCTGCATCTCGTCGAAATCTACTGGATTAAGTTTCATGTCCTCCGTCCGACCTGCCTTCTTGGTGATGACGACCGTTTTGCCTGAGATGGAATACTTGTTGAACATCTCGACCCTGCCGTTCTTCACTGCCTCGCCGCCGAACATCCTGACGACGACCCGTTCGGCGTCCGCCCTTGACGGATTCTTTCCGTTTTGATTTCGAGGATGTCGGAAAGCTCCGCGATTGTCTTCCCGCTATATTGTCTGGTCAGCTCGTGGCATTTCGCGTCGATATCCTCGATGCCTGTGTACGAGTCGGGCAGCTTGTCGAATTTCTTGCCAAAGTATTCTTGGACGAGAGCGGACACGAACCGGCGTTTGAACCTGAACCGCAGCCGGTTCGGTCATTTCGGCGCGGTGTCGATGATAGTGAGGCGCTGCCGGTTCAGGTCGGAGAAGATGCGTGGGTACTGCGACTCCGGGTCGTCGGGATAGTCATGTTGTATCTGGCGGATGAAATCACGGACGATGGTCCAGTCCTTTTGAGGGCTTCCTTGGTCTCGCCGTCGATGTCTTTGAATTCGAATCCGCGAATCGGGAGATCCCCCGTATGTCAGAGGGGCGTCGGCCGACGCCTTGTGCATGTACTGATAATAGACCAGTAGCATATGCGCGGTCTTCTCCCAGAAGCCGGACCCGTCGAACTCCTCATCGACTATATGCTTTGGCCTGACCGCGGTGATGGACATCAGCTCCTTGGCCTCGTATCGGTCTTTCTTATCGGGTTTGACTATCCTCGTCGTCTTCAGCTCGGTCTCGACCCCATCGACGACGAGGTCCGGCCTTCTGGCGTTATCGGCCGGATAGCCGAGTACGGACTGCTCGATGACCATTCCGGGATAGCCTTTGTTCGCTTTCCTGCTCGCCAAGACATGGTTTATCGACTTCCGCCAGAGTCCGGCCGATGCAGTCGGACGGGATTCGCTCGAGCTCCGATCTTCAGAAAATATGGCCCTCATCCATGCTTCCGATTGTAGTTGAAGCGGATTCCTCAAAGGAAGTCGTCAATCACGGAAGATGTGGGTTCGGTGGAACTCCAGGAATTCACGCGAGGGTTCGCAGACAGCGGGCATGTCCATGCGGTGGCCCTCATAACGGAACAGCCACTCGTCGTTGATTTCGGTGCGTTCGACATGCGATGAGACATGAACCGCGAAATCGTCGTCGAGGGTAATTAGACCCTGGTCGAAAGCCCTGTCGTGGAATGCGTTGAGCAGCAGGCCGTTCGTGGCCTTCACTTTTTCCGTCGGCGACGAGTCCTTCCATGGCTTGATATGGCTGGCGATAAGCAGCGAGTCGATTGCGATTCCAGTGATGCAATAGCGATTGTGGTAGTTATGGATGAGCGTGTTGCGGAAATACTGCTGGTTGACACGTTGCGTGACCAGAGCCGGACGGTCGTAGCCGGTCTGCGGCGCGATAATCCGCTCCACGGCGGAATCCGCACTCGCGGAAGGATCAGCGCCCGAATCGTTCAACGCCGATGCCAGCAATTGCACGGATTCGAAGATCAAAGCATCGCCACGTTCCGCATACTCGTCCCATATCTCCTGGTCCAACCTGCTGTGGTTGGTTAGTCCTTTAGTCATCCTGTTCTTGTCGAGGGAAGCTAGATTGCCTAGTTTGAAGACCACCGCCGATGGCGAACGACGAATGTAATTCGCGAGTCTCCGGACGGTCGGATTACGTTGATCCCATTTTCCGGAAGGCAAGATTCGGTACAGCGCGAAAGCCATCATGGTCTGCTCGTGCGTCCAATTGTTCCGACCTGCCATACTCACCATCCCGTCAAATCCAGGATAGGCTCCATATATAGGCTCCATATGATGATTCCGGACGCCAGCGTGGCGGGATAAAAATGATTGGGCCGCGTGTCGCCCTTGTTCTCACAAGCCAGCAAAGACGGCACGCGGCCCAATCGTGACCATGCCTAAGAGGGACGGCCTATCGGTCGATGCTCTCGTTCACGGTCTGGATTGACTTCAATGCGGAATCCACCGTGGCGTCGCCGGTGTAGATGTTCTGCATCTGCACCGCGATTTCGTCGTTGAGCTCCTGCGAGGTGAGCTTGCGTGCCAGCTTGGATTCGGCCTGTCCCTTGGTCACCAGGTCGATGGAAGCTTCGGCTGATTCGGTGGCGTCATCCGGAACTCCGACCTTCATGTCCTTGTCGACCGGCGCTCCCTGCAGGGTATTGATCCATTCCTGCTGGCCGTTGCCCGTAGTCATGAACTCGATGAATTTCATCGCGGCTTCCTTCTTCTTGGAATCCTTGTTCACGCACAGGCCGAAGTCGACGCCGGTGGTCGGGCCGGTGTCCTTGTCCCCGACCGTCGGGAACTCCATCATGCCCAATTCGTCCTTCTCGATGGCGGTTCCCTTGGTTTCGTCGTTCGGCAGCACGGCGGAAACGTGCCAAGACCCGGTCGGGAAGAACGCGGTTTTGCGCGCGTAGAAGTAGTTGTCGCGAGCGTCAGGATACGTGGAAGTGCCCACGGCGCCGTCCTGGAACAGTCCATCATCAATCATCTGTTTCCATGCCTTCATGGTCTTGACGAAGATCTTATCGGTGAAGGATTTCTTCCCGGCGGCGGCATCGTACACATCACCTTCGCCGTACTGGTTCGACAGCCATACGAAGATGTCATCGAGATGCCATCCGTCCTTCGCGCCAAGAGCCAATGGCATCAGCCCCTTGGAGGTGAGCGTCTTGTTGGCTTCCAACAGTTCGTCATAGGTTGATGGCACCTTGACGCCATTCTCGTCGAGCAGGGTCTTGTTGTAGAGAATGTACTCGGATCCGGAGGTGATGGTAGGCATGGCCACCATCTTGCCGTCCGCGTTGGTGGTCTGTTCCACGGCGCCTTCGGCGACCTTGGAATCCCATCCCGGCATGTACTGGTTGGCCAGCTTCTTCATATCATCCGCGAACCGTCCGTATTGCTCCACCGTGGATCCGGCCTGCACGCCGAACACATCCGGTCCGTCTCCGCCGGCCATGGCAGTCTGCAGCTTCTTCTGGTAATCGGACATCTCGGAGGTACGCCACCACTTGATCTTGATGTTCGGATATTTCTTCTGGAACGAGGCGTAGATGCTCTTCCATTGGGCGTCGGTAGGCTGCCACGTCCAGAACGTCAGGGTAACTGGCTTGTCCGCAGTGCCCACTCCCTCGTCGGCTCCGCCACCGGAGGCCGAACCGCAGCCGGTGAACAGGCCGACCGACATGGCGACAGCTCCAAACGCCGCGACCATCTTCTTCATCTTAGGCATAATATTCCTTCCTTGTTTCCATGGTGTCCTTCCATCGACACGATGGAGCTCACTTCTTTGTGACAATCCGTTCCAAGACATTCCCGGAACGGTGATGCGATTGAAAGGTCCTTTCACTCTCCTTTCCACGAGCGGACTGCGGCGTCGCCGTCGGACAGGCCCAGCGAAGTCCGCGCATATCCGGTCAGAGACGCCCTATTAAGGGTGATTCCGATTAGCCCACCGTCGAACGGCAGATACCAGCCGCAGTCCCGCGCATGGACGGCGAGCACGCCATCGACAGCCATGATGCGGATGGTCCGCAACGCCCTTCCATCCACATCCCGGCGCGTGCCGCCATGCAACGCGCACAACCGCACCGGTTCCGCATGGCAGCTGACGGGATTGCCATCACGCAGCAGTTCGACGCGGTCCGGTCCGAGTGCGACCCGATATTCCCCTATGGTTATCAGCGCCTCTGAATGGTCGCCGGCGAAGGCGAAGTCCAACACGTACCGGTTGCCCTCAAGCGGATGCCGCAGCGTCGCGGACGCCGATCCAATGTCCAATGGTTCCAATCCCGCATCCGTGAGACGGAAACGGTCGGAGACGTCAATTTCATGAACCATGTATCGCAGGGTCGACCCCCATAGGTCCGCATGGTTCACGGCCGTGAAGGAGGAGAGGACCGCATCGCCATCCATGGCGACGATGCCGCAGGCACCTGGCTCGGGGCAGATGGAGACGGTGCAGATGCGACGGCCGTCGATACGGATCTCCATCCGTTCGAAGACACGTGATACCGCCAGTTCGTGCCAGCTGGACAGGTCGAGGTCGGCAGGCAATGGCGTATCCGTCCGGTTGACGATGCCGGAGACGCTGTCAGTCACGCGCAGGCAGTGCGTTCCGGCGTCGAGCATCGCATAAGTCCAGTTGCCCCCATCGGAGAAACGAACCACCAAACCGGCTCTGGAGCCCAACGGGCCGGCTCCACATTTCACCCACACGACAAGAGTCTGGGTGGCGGAGACGAGCGGAGCGGACGCCATGAAAACGCCGCGGTCGAATCCGATGGCCGGCTGCCCGTCGACCTCCACGACGTGAGCGGATCCGGAAACAGTTTTCCAATCGTCGGGCACACCCGCGCCGAAATCCGAGTGAATGTCGGCTTCGAACGGAGCGTCGCGCTCATCGCTCGAGGGACCCGGGGTGTCGAGCAATCCCTCGGCGTAGTACAACGAATCTATGCGCATCACTCGTTGTTCGACACCAACGTAAAGTTCGTCGGCGACGTCACGTCCGTGGTAAACAATCCAATCGTCCACGCCATTAGGTGCTTTGACTATGGAGTTATGCCCCGTGCCTTCGACGGTGTCGGAGCGTATGAGCAAAGGGTCGAAATGGCCGTTGTTGAGTTGTTTAGCCCAATCAAGCTCGTCGACATGCGCGTCGGCGGGAGAATCAGGCAGCGACGCGGTGGAGTATCCCACGAAATAGTCCTCATGCTCGTACGCGTTGGCGGAGTACGTGATGAACGCTTTGTCGCGGTAGGTGAAATACGTGGCGCCTTCCACGGTGTGCCAGTCACGTCCGTCTCCGAACCGGTCGCGGGCGAAGATCTCCTCGTCCAGGGTCGGCAAAATCAGCGGTTTCGGTTTCCCCTCACGCCGGTAGGGGGTTGACATCCGGTCGACCATCACGGATGTGCCGGGTCGTAGCTCGGACAGCCCGCACACTTGGTTGTCGGCATATAGCAGGTACAGCTGCCCGTCGTCTCCCCTGACCACCTGCGAGTCGATGGCGAAGGTGTCGAAGAGTTCGGCCTTCTTCTCGAACGGTCCGAGCGGATTGCCACTGACGGCCACCCGCATAATCTCGGTGTGGGTGTCGCTCTCGTCCTGCGGCATGTTCGAGAAGTACATATGGAACACGCCGTTGATGATGATAACGGAGGGCGCCCAGAAGTTCTTCCTTCTTTCCTCCGTGTAGCAATAGCCGCGCGGAGTCCATCGGACCAGGTCCGGGGACGTGGAGATCAGGACGCCGCGCTCGTCGGTGGCATAGCAGTAGTAGAGGTCTCGGTATCGGATGACGAATGGATCGGGCGCGGTATGCCTTCCGCCGTCCGTGTATGGCACGGGGTTCGTGTAGGTGCGCTTAGTCAGCGGCCGATATGCGGACGGTGCCGGTCTGAATCCGGTATGGTAGGTGCCCGAATCGACGTCTTCTCCCATGAAGGCGTTTCCGGTATCTGTGGAGGTCATGTCATTGCTCCTTGGTTTGTGTCTAGCTCTTGACCGCGCCGGCCGTGATACCGGATTGCAGCCATTTCTGGCTGATTAGGTAGACAATCACGGAAGGGATGGTCATGAGGATCAGTGCGGCGTATTCCTGCGCCACCATCTCCGGAGTCTGGCTGCGGGTCTCCATGAAATACGTGGAGGCGAGGGTGACGGTGTATTTGCTTTCGTCACGGATGAGCAGCAGCGGGATGAGGTACTCGTTCCAGCTGTAAACGAATGTGAGCACTCCGGTGGTGGCGATCATCGGCGTGGAGATGGGCATGAGGATGCGCAAATAGATGCGCCAGGTGGAGCAGCCGTCCACACGGGCGGCCTCTATGATCTCGTTGGGAATGCCGTCGAAATAGTTGCGCCACAGCAGAAGCATCTGCAACGCGTTGAACGCCACGAGCGGGATGATCATGCCAAGATATGTGTTGGTCAACCCGAATACCTTGATGGTGAAGAACAGCGGCATGGTCACCGAGGCGATTGGAACGGCCATGCAGGCGAGCATGAGCACGTAGATTACGTTACGGCCGGCGAACTGCATCTTGGAGAAGGCGAAGCCGGCCAACGATGTGATGAACACCACGATGACGGCTGTGACGATGGAGATGAACAGGGAGTTGAACACCACTTGGAAATAGTGCACGTTCTCGTTCGTAATCACCGATTCGTAACTCTTGAGGCCACCGAACTGGAGGGATTTGGATATGGCCGTCACTATCGGGAAAAGCCATATGAGTAGGAAGAATATAAGGACTGCGTACATGATTGCGGTCGTGCTCGCTTTGCGTTTCATTGCTGGTTCCTTTCCTTCCTACCGGTTGGCCCGGTCATTGACGATAACTTGGATTATGGCGAGCACCACGGCGATGACGAGTATCATCACGCCGATGGCGGCGGACAGGCCGCCGTTGAACTGCTGCACGCCGGTCTTGTACAGGTAGGTGTTCAGGAATTCGGTCGATCGACCTGGGCCGCCACCGGTGGTTTGGATGACGATGTCGAAGGTTTTGAGCGATCCGACGATACCCAGCAGAATCAGGGTGTTGGTGGTGCCGGATAGGTTGGGGATGGTGATACGGAAGAGGGTGTTCCAAAAACCGCAGCCATCGATCTTGGCCGCTTCGTATATGTCGTCGGGGATGGACATGAGACCGGCGTAGTAGATGATCATGGAGAAACCCATCCACTCGAATATGTTGATGGCGCAGATGGAATAGAGGGCGATATGCGGATTTCCGAGCCAGCTTTGAGCCAAGAAGCCGAGATGGAGGAAGCGCAGGGTCTCGTTGATGGCGCCCACATTGGGATCCATGATGATGCGGAAAATCGCGGCGATGATGACCGGAGCCATGGCGATGGGCATGAAGAAGACGGCTTTGAACATGCTAGAGCCGCGTAGATGTTCCTTGAGAATGACCGCGAGAAGGAGTCCAAGGCCAGCTTGGACAAGCACCGTGACAACCATGAAGATGACGTTATTCCGTAACGCGATCCAGAACACGGAGCCCGGCGCGAGCAGCTTGGCGTAGTTTTTGACGCTGATGAAGTTCATCTCCTTAGATATACCGTCCCAGTCGGTGAACGATGTGGCTATGGTGAAGCCGATGCAGTAGTAGATGAAGAAGCCGGAGAGAATGACCAGCGGTGCGATGAACAGATAAGGACGGAGCCTGGCTTTCCAGGATTTCGTGGACTCGCCGTCGTTCTTCGTCAGCCGTCCAGGCGCTTCCCCATGATGGACCATGGCTCCCGTAGTAGGGTCCTTGACCGTGGCTTCTGTCGATGTTACCGACATGAGAGACCTCCTTTGGTGACCGGCAATTTTCTGTATCGTTTCAGATTTGCGGAACAGAAAAGAACCGCATTGGGTGCCCAATCCTCAGTTCAAGGAGCGCCAAATGGCCACTGCGCCAGTCCAGCACTGCAAACTTTCCAACATTCCGACGTCGTCATCCGCCACGTTCTGAAACGATTCATTTTTTGTTGCTGATTTGATTGTATAACGTTTCAGAACTTTGTCAAACTGATGAATGGCCAGAACCAGCAAGAAATGTTCTGGGTTACACTTCGGGAGAAGATTTGCGGCACACAAGACGACATCCCACATCAATGCGCCGACGTGTCGCACGGGCTCTTCCCTCTGCCTGCTCGATGATCGATTTCACCGCCAGTTCGGCAATCTGCGCACGTCCTGGATCGATGCTGGTCAGTGACGGGATGGTGTATCTCGCCTCGTCAATGTTGTCGAAACCCACCACTCGCACGCTTTCGGGCACACGCACGCGCATCTCACGCAACTGGCTGATTACACCCATCGCCAGCAAATCGTTCAACGCGAAGATCCCGTCCGGCCGGATTCCCCGCACATACATCTCACGCACGACTCTGGCTCCCTCGGCGCTGATCCAGTCGCCGCATTCGCGGATCATCGACGAATCGAGCCTCATACCATGGTCGGCCAGCGACATCACATATCCCTTGGTACGCATCAGACGCGACGAGGATATGCCTTCGTCCAGAGTGCCGCCGACCACGGCGATTGTACGGCAGCCCGCATCAATCAGATGGTCAGTCGCCATCTTGGCTCCGACGTCATTGGCTATGACGATATGCGGCGCGGGAGCGTTGAAGATGCGTTCGCCTAACAGCACCAGCGGATAATCACCCTCCAATTCCGCGACGTCCACGGATGTCATGCTGGTCGGGCTCAGGATCAATCCGTCGGTCATGTTGCGGGACATGGCCTTGACGGAATTGATTTCATGTTGGCGATTGTTGCCTGTGGACTCGACGATGATGCGGTAGCCGTATTCACGCGCCGCCTTAATCATCTCCTCGGCCAGCTCGGCGAAGTATATCTGGTTGAGGTCCGGTATGGACAAGGAGATCAGTCCCGTACGTCCACGGCGCAGATTGCGGGCCTGTTGATTAGCCGTGTAACCCAATTCGTCAATCGCTTGCCGAATCCGTTCCTTGGTTGTTGGCTTCATGAAAGGGTAATCGTTGAGATAATTAGAGACCGTGGCCACCGATACACTGGCAAGCTTAGCCACATCACGCAAAGTGGCCCTATGAGACCCAACGGACATGATGATACCCTCCGACGCATAAGCCAATCAAAGAAACTAATTCATTCTGAATGGTTTCAGAACCAGTATAATCCGGTCCACAATCCTGTCGATGAAACAATGTACGAGACGCGAAGAAAGAGCAAGAGACTATTCGCGAGAGACTCTAAAAACATAGAATCACGGGGAAAAAACGTGAGAAGATAGAGGACTCTGACAAAAGAGATAAAGAATCGTGAGCCTCCGGAGCGGGCGAACCGCACCACGGCCGCCGGACCAGGAACCCGGAGGCTCGGTCCCGGAACGGAACGTCCCACGGGAACCCCTCCGGACGAAACAAAGGACCACCGGAAACTGAACCGCACCCCGATTGTTGGACTGAGGAAATTCGGATTCGATGATCGGAGATACGGTTCTTTCGTATGCGTGAGAATCGAAGGAGGCATTACAACGACGCGTTCCGGCGTCAGGCGCTGGGGCTCATCAGGGTCGGCATCGGGTACCGACCACTCGCCCGTGGACTTGCCATGCCGAGGCGGACCGCGAGAAAATGGATTCTGCTGTACGGGTCCGGTGGCGGGGAGGCGGTCATGGGAGGTAACGGCAGCAAACGGTACGACTGGGAGAGGAAGGTCGCGGCCGTGCGCGACCACGTCGACAACGGGCTGGACCTGGCGCGGGCCATGTCCAGGTACGGGATCGCGAGCATCGCGCCGCCGCGGCGGTGGTGCCGCGAGTACCGGACGGGAGGCGCGGAGGCGTTGCGGCCGAAGCCCAAGGGCAGGCCGACGCGCGAGCGGGTCGCGTTCCTCGGGGCGAGGGTCGCGTATTTGGAAAAAGTCCGGGTCCTGCGGGCGTCGAAGTCACGAGATTCGAGCGAAGTGCCGTCGTGCGACTGCTCGCAGGGCGGGGGCACCGGCTCGACCACCTGCTGAGGATCAGCGGTCTGGCGAGGTCCACGTACTTCTATCATCTGGCCCATCCCGCGCATGCGACGCGCCCGGACCTCGAACCGTTGGTGCGTGGGATCTGGGAGAGGACGGCCAATGGCTGCGGCCACCGGCAGGTGCGCATGTGCCTGGCCCCGCGGGTTCGGGCGGAAGGTGTCCGCCAAGAGCGTGCTCGGGGTCATGCGGCGCATGGGGCTGAGGTGCCGGATTCGCGCCGCGAACCCGTGGAGGCGATACAACTCGTACGGGGGGGGCGAGACGGGCGGGCGCGTGCACAACCTGCTCAAACGCGACTTCGATGCCGGCAGGCCGTTCGCCAAGCTCGGCACCGATGTCACGGAGTCCGGGGTCGCCGGGCCAAGGCGTACCTCGCGCCCGTGTACGACATGGCCGGCAAGGAGATCGTCGCCTGGGACGTGCGCCAACACCCCGACATGGACCGGCAGAGGCGCCTGCTCGCCATGCTCGCGGAACGCCTGCCCGGGCGCGGAGCCGATACCACACTCGGACATGGGATGGGCAGTACCGGCACCGATGGTGGCGGAAGGAGCTCGAATGGCTGAACATACGCCAGTCGATGAGCCGTAAGGGCAACTCTGAAGGACGAGTTCTACCGCAACGGGGAATTCGATTCATTCGACTCGTTCAAGCGCGAGCTGGACGCGTACATCATGTGCTGGAACACCAGACGACGCCAGGAAAAACTCGAGGGACACACCCTGGAGGAGTTCCGGAGCATGTCCCTCGCGTGTTAGGAATGTATCCTGAGATTAACAACGTCCAACAAACGAGGCGCAGTTCAAACACTCCCCAAAGGAAACATGGGAAACCGGAAACAAAAAAGGGTGGGGTTTCCCGGAGCGTCGGCTCCACGGGAAACCCCACCAGGAACGTTTGCGGCGGCGTGTTACTCTCCCACACCCTGCCGGGTGCAGTACCATCACCGTGCCAGGCCTTAGCTTCCGGGTTCGGAAAGGGACCGGGCGTCACACCTGGGCCATGGCCACCGCAAAAACCACCACCGACGGCCCGGACCCCCAACGGGAACCCCGACCGGCCAAAAGGGAAAACCACCCACGCGCCGCCACCGGCGCGTGCCGTGACGGTCCGGGAACCGGACAGCGGACGCGAACACCGTTTCGTGACCACAGGAACAACGCTCCTCGTCGCCAACAATCCCGCAGCAGCAAAGACGCGGACCCACCCCCACACAAGGGAGGGGGAATGGGCTGCTATGTCGCCGTCGCCCGTTAGTACCGGTCGGCTCCCCCCCTCGCGGGGCTTCCACCTCCGGCCTATCAAACACGTGTTCCACATGCGGGCTTCAACAGTTCAAGACTGTAAGGAATCCTAATCTCGGAGCGGGCTTCCCGCTTAGATGCTTTCAGCGGTTATCCCTCCCGAACGTAGCCAACCGGCCATGCCGCTGGCGCGACAACCGGCATACCAGAGGTCCGTCCACCCAGGTCCTCTCGTACTATGGGCAGGCCTCCTCAGGATTCCAACGAGCGCAGAGGATAGAGACCAAACTGTCTCACGACGTTCTGAACCCAGCTCGCGTGCCGCTTTAATCGGCGAACAGCCGAACCCTTGGGACCTGCTCCAGCCCCAGGATGCGACGAGCCGACATCGAGGTGCCAAACCATCCCGTCGATATGGACTCTTGGGAATGATCAGCCTGTTATCCCCGGGGTACCTTTTATCCGTTGAGCGATGCCGCGCCCGTGCGCCGGCACCGGATCACTATCTCCGACTTTCGTCCCTGCCCGAACCGTCGTTCTCGCAGTCAAGCCCGCTTGTGCGATTACACTCGAAACCCGATTGCCAACCGGGCTGAGCGGACCTTTGAGCGCCTCCGTTACTCTTTGGGAGGCAACCGCCCCAGTTAAACTACCCGCCAGGCACTGTCCCTGAACAGGATGACTGTTCGAGGTGAGACGTCAAACGAGAACAGAGCGGTATTTCACCTTGCGGCTCCACGATGGCTGGCGCCACCGCTTCGAAGCCTCCCGCCTATGCTACACAATCCGCGCCTAACGCCAATACCAAGGTATAGTAAAGGTCCCGGGGTCTTTTCGTCCTTCTGCGCTTAACGAGCATCTTTACTCGTACTGCAATTTCGCCGAGCTCCTGGTCGAGACAGTGGGGAAGTCGTTACGCCATTCGTGCAGGTCGGAACTTACCCGACAAGGAATTTCGCTACCTTAGGATGGTTATAGTTACCACCGCCGTTTACCGGGGCTTGAATTCACCGCTTCACCCAAAGGGCTGACGGATCCTCTTAACCTTCCGGCACCGGGCAGGCGTCAGTGCATATACAGCGGCTTGCGCCTTCGCATGCACCTGTGTTTTTGGTAAACAGTCGCTACCCCCTGGTCTGTGCCACCCCCGAAAGCTCCGGAAGCAAGTTCCATCACCATCAGGGGTCTCCCTTATACCGAAGGCACGGGAGTGATTTGCCGAGTTCCTTGACCAGGATTCGCTCGATCGCCTTGGTATTCTCTACCTGACCACCAGTGTCGGTTTGGGGTACGGGCGGCAACGCCCCTCGCGCCGAGGCTTTTCTCGACGGCCTGGACCACCGGATATCGCGCCTGAAAGGCGCCCATCATCGCACCTCACCCTGCATGCCCCACGGATTTGCCTATGGGACGGGCTGCGTGCTTGACCACGGAAAACCACCTCCGCGGCCGGCTCCCATTCCGTGTCACCCCTGTGCGCTAACCTACCAGGACTACATTCCCAACGGCCACGCGCCCCGAACCCCGAAGGGAACGACGCCACGCGACCGGAGGTTAGTACTCATCCGTTCGGCTCTTGCGGTTCGCTGCCGGTACGGGAATATCCACCCGTTCATCCATTCGACTACGCCTGTCGGCCTCGCCTTAGGACCCGACTCACCCGGGGACGACGAACGTGGCCCCGGAACCCTTGGTCATCCAGCGGACGGGATCCTCACCCGTCTCTCGCTACTCATGTCTGCATTCTCACTCCCCCGAAGTCCACGGCGCGCTTGCGCGGCCGCTTCGCCCCTCGGGGGACGCTCTCCTACCCAGCACCAAAAAAGGTGCTGCCGCGTCTTCGGTGGTGTGCTTGAGCCCCGCTACATTGTCGGCGCGGAACCACTAGACCAGTGAGCTGTTACGCACTCTTTCAAGGATGGCTGCTTCTGAGCCAACCTCCTGGCTGTCTATGCGACTCCACATCCTTTCCCACTTAGCACACGCTTCGGGACCTTAGACGACGATCTGGGCTGTCTCCCTCTCGACGACGGAGCTTATCCCCCGCCGACTCACTGCCGGAATACACATCAACGGTATTCGGAGTTTGGCTGCTGTTGGTACCCCATACGGGCCCGCAAGCATCCAGTAGCTCTACCCCCGCGATGCAATCAACCGACGCTGCACCTAAATGCATTTCGGAGAGAACCAGCTATCACGGAATTTGATTGGCCTTTCACCCCTAGCCCCAGGTCATCCCCCCGGTTTTCAACCCAGGTGGGTTCGGTCCTCCACGCGGTCTTACCCGCGCTTCAACCTGCCCAGGGCTAGATCATCCCGCTTCGGGTCCAGGGCACGCGACTCAAAACGCCTTTTGAGACTCGCCTTCGCTACGGCTCCCCCACGACGGGTTAGCCTCGCCACGCACCACTGACTCGCAGACTCATTTTTCGATAGGCACGCCGTCACCCCACTTGAGGAGGCTCCGACGGATTGTAGGCGCACGGTTTCAGGAACTCTTTCACTCCCCTCCCGGGGTGCTTTTCACCTTTCCCTCACGGTACTGGTACGCTATCGGTCAGACAGGTATGCTTAGACTTACCCCACGGTCGGGGCCGATTCACACGGGATTCCACGAGGCCCGCGCTACTTGGGACACATGATCGGAAGACGGCAAGCTTCCAGGTACGGGGCTGGCACCCTCTGCGGCCAGGCCTTCAAGCCTGTTCCCCTGGCAAGCCGTTTTATGACTCCCGCCCGGTCCGTCGGAACCGGGACACACGCTCCCGCAACACCACGGACGCAACCCCCGACGGGTATCACGCGCCCATGGTTTGGTCTGATCCGCTTTCGCTCGCCACTACTCACGGAGTATCCCTTCCTGCAGGTACTGAGATGTTTCACTTCCCTGCGTACCCCCCGCAGAAGCCTGCGGTGCCGGCCCATGACGGCCGGCGGGTTGCCCCATTCGGAGATCCTCGGATCGAAGCCATGCTGGAGGCTCCCCGAGGCTTATCGCATCCTCAAACGTCCTTCGTCGGTACTGTCTGCCAAGGCATCCACCATGCGCCCTTGCGGGCGACACAGCCAACGGCCGTGCCATCCCGCGGCTTTCCTGATAGCAAGATTGCCAGACGACAAATCATCGCACTGTTCAAATGATCACAAAACGATCGATCTCGAAACCAAACTCAAAAAGAAGAGTTTGGCGAAATCGCGATAAGCAAAAAGAAACACCATGTTTCTCTTGCTCGCGTCCACTATCCAGTTCTCAAACCGCCACGCGCCACGCGTTCCACCACGCGTCCAACGGACGCCGGCCACTCCGCATGGGCATCGAACCGCACCACAATGGAAACCACTGCGGGGTGGCGGTCCGGGAACCCAAAAGCACACCCATACCACTCCCGGACGGGACAGGCCCATCCAAGCCACCGATCTCTTCCACACCAGCATCCCCACACGGGACCGTGGAACCGTTCCACGCGCATGGGGCACACACCGGACACGAACCGTGTCCTGAATTCTCCGTAGAAAGGAGGTGATCCAGCCGCACCTTCCGGTACGGCTACCTTGTTACGACTTAGTCCCAATCACGAGTCTCACCTTAGACGGCTCCATCCCACAAGGGGTTAGGCCACCGGCTTCGGGTGCTACCCACTTTCATGACTTGACGGGCGGTGTGTACAAGGCCCGGGAACGCATTCACCGCGGCGTTGCTGATCCGCGATTACTAGCGACTCCGCCTTCATGGAGTCGGGTTGCAGACTCCAATCCGAACTGAGACCGGTTTTCAGGGATCCGCTCCATGTCGCCATGTCGCATCCCGTTGTACCGGCCATTGTAGCATGCGTGAAGCCCTGGACGTAAGGGGCATGATGATCTGACGTCATCCCCACCTTCCTCCGAGTTGACCCCGGCGGTCCCCCGTGAGTTCCCACCATGACGTGCTGGCAACACAGGGCGAGGGTTGCGCTCGTTGCGGGACTTAACCCAACATCTCACGACACGAGCTGACGACGACCATGCACCACCTGTGAACCCGCCCCGAAGGGAGGCCGCATCTCTACGGCTGTCGGGAACATGTCAAGCCCAGGTAAGGTTCTTCGCGTTGCATCGAATTAATCCGCATGCTCCGCCGCTTGTGCGGGCCCCCGTCAATTTCTTTGAGTTTTAGCCTTGCGGCCGTACTCCCCAGGCGGGATGCTTAACGCGTTAGCTCCGACACGGAACCCGTGGAACGGGCCCCACATCCAGCATCCACCGTTTACGGCGTGGACTACCAGGGTATCTAATCCTGTTCGCTCCCCACGCTTTCGCTCCTCAGCGTCAGTAACGGCCCAGAGACCTGCCTTCGCCATTGGTGTTCTTCCCGATATCTACACATTCCACCGTTACACCGGGAATTCCAGTCTCCCCTACCGCACTCCAGCCCGCCCGTACCCGGCGCAGATCCACCGTTAAGCGATGGACTTTCACACCGGACGCGACGAACCGCCTACGAGCCCTTTACGCCCAATAATTCCGGATAACGCTTGCACCCTACGTATTACCGCGGCTGCTGGCACGTAGTTAGCCGGTGCTTATTCGAAAGGTACACTCACCCGAAGGCTTGCTCCCGATCAAAAGCGGTTTACAACCCGAAGGCCGTCATCCCGCACGCGGCGTCGCTGCATCAGGCTTGCGCCCATTGTGCAATATTCCCCACTGCTGCCTCCCGTAGGAGTCTGGGCCGTATCTCAGTCCCAATGTGGCCGGTCGCCCTCTCAGGCCGGCTACCCGTCGAAGCCATGGTGGGCCGTTACCCCGCCATCAAGCTGATAGGACGCGACCCCATCCCATACCGATAGAATCTTTCCCAACACGACATGCGTCATGTCGGAGCATCCGGCATTACCACCCGTTTCCAGGAGCTATTCCGGTGTATGGGGCAGGTCGGTCACGCATTACTCACCCGTTCGCCACTCTCACCAGGCAGCAAGCTGCCTGGATCCCGTTCGACTTGCATGTGTTAAGCACGCCGCCAGCGTTCATCCTGAGCCAGAATCGAACCCTCCACAAAAAAACTCTCGTGAAGAGAACCAACATGTGACTCTCAAAAAAAAGAAAATTGACGATCGCCTTATAAGGAAAGGCGCATCGCACGAAAACCCCACCGTCCTTCAA